>Ga0137415_10002277_pt1 | contig 19154 bp, 15 predicted proteins | sample CZODoug3_1_1_16f_FD_183082 | JGI IMG/M metagenome (GOLD analysis project Ga0137415, IMG submission 183082) | Vadose zone soil fungal communities from Angelo Coast Range Reserve, California, USA - CZODoug3_1_1_16fungal (Hybrid Assembly) | ecosystem: Environmental > Terrestrial > Soil > Vadose...
AGGTGGTGAAGCCTCGATCGACCATTCCCTTGATCTGATCCTTGTGCTCGTTCCAGCGGGTGATGCAGATGTGGAAGGTGTAGTCGATGAGCGCCTTCCCCTGGGCCTTCTTCATCCAGTTGTCGGCTGCCTGGGCGAGCGACTCACCGGCATAGGGGATCGCGAAGTCGATCAGCGTCGTGACGCCGCCGCGCGCCCCCGCTCTCGTCCCCGTCCGGTAATCATCAGCCGAGACTGCTCCCATGAACGGCAGCTCGAGGTGGACGTGAACATCCAGCACGCCCGGAATCACATGGTGGCCAGTGGCGTCGATCACCTTCGTGGATTTGTCACCTTCCAGGCTCACGCCCAAAGCGGTGATCTTCTCGCCCGTTATTCCGATATCGCCCGTGAACGTGCCGGCAGGCGTGACGACGTTGCCGCCTTTGACGATCAGGTCGAATGTCACCGATCTTTTGCTCCGATCCGGTGCCGAGAAACTGCCTGTCGAGGCCTTCCCACTTGGTGAGGCCTTGCTGCGTGGTGAGGCATTCCTGTTTCGCGATGCCCTCTTGTTCTTTTTCTTTGTGGACCTCTTAGGTACCGACCGCTTTTTACTTGGCAACGGCCGTCAGCGCTCGATCGAGCACGTCCAAAGTGAAGTCCGCATCCTCAGCCGTGATGCACATCGGCGGCTTGATGCGCAGCACATTGCCATCGATCCCACCCTTTCCAATGAGAACGCCCATCTCTCTCGCCGCCTCGAGCACCGCCAGCGTTTCCTTTTTTGCTGGCTCTTTCGTCTTTCGATCACGCACGAGCTCGACGCCAAGCATCAGGCCCATACCCCGTACATCTCCGATCAGCTGCTGATGCTTCGCCAGTTCCTTGAAGCCATCCTTGAGCCGCTTGCCGACCACTCGTGAATTCTCCTGCAACCCATCCTCGTCGATCGTGTCGATCACGGCGAGCCCGGCAGCCATGCAGACCGGATTTCCGCCGAACGTATTGAAGTGGATGCGCTGAGTTAGTGCCTGTGCGATCTCCATTCGCGTCGTGACTGCCCCGAGCGGCACACCGTTGCCGATGCCCTTTGCCATTGTGACAAAATCAGGAATGACGTCGAAGTTCTCGAATCCCCAGTAGTGGTCGCCGGTGCGTCCGAAGCCGGTCTGAACTTCGTCGGCGATGCAGAGGCCGCCGTGATCGCGAGTGATCTTGTACGCCTCGCTCAGATAGTTTCGAGCCCCGTACGTCGCGCCACCGACTCCCTGAATCGGCTCGGCGATAAATGCCGCAATCTTGCCGGGCGTAGAGTAGCGGATCAGTTCACGTATGTCTTCGGCGCTCTTGGACGCGATCTCCTCCGGTGTGCCGGAGAACTGGCTACGGTAGGGGTCGGGAGAAACGGTATGGTGGATTCCGATCGCTCCCGGCACCGGGAACTTCCAGGTGCTGTGCGACGTCAGCCCCATCGAGCTGGGAGATCCGCCATGGTAACCGTTGCGGAGCGCGATGACGTCCGTGTTGCCCGTGAACAGCCGCGCCATCGTAACGGCGAGATCATTCGCCTCGCTGCCATCGTTCACGAAATAGGTGACGTCGAGCCCCTTCGGCATCTTCGACGCGAGCTTCTTCGCCAGCAGCGGAAAGTTTGGATGCAGATAGATCGTGGTCGCGTGCTGAAGTGTCTCCGCCTGCTTCTCGATCGCGGCGACGATCTTGGGATGGCAGTGTCCGCACGAAACGGTCACGATCCCCGCGAACATGTCGAGGTATCGTTTGCCGGTTTCGTCGAACAGCCACTGCATGTGGCCCTCGACAATCAGGAGCGGCTCGCCATAGAGCGTAAAGATCGCCGGGTTCGTGTATTTCTTTCGCATCGCGAGAAGCTCCGCGCGCGATGGACCCGTGTATGGCTTCGGAACGTGGTTCGTCGACGGCATTTTGAGCGACGCGCGGGCGCCAGTCGTTCCCTTGCTCCTAGCTGCTTTCTCGCGCGGTGGCGAAGTAGACGCGATCGTCATGAGTTACACTCGCACCGCGACTTCTGGCTGCGGCGCGGCGTAGCCTTCCACCGTCTCGTAGCCGGAAAAGTATTCCGATGAATCGGGGCGACGAATCTCCGATTGCAGCACGATTCTGTCGCGACGAATGCCGCGGAAATCCTCGACGCTCTTCCAGCCGTCATTGGCGTGTTCCTCGATGAACTTGTCGAGCCCCGAGAGCAGTCGCTTGATGACGTTCGGCCCGACCGCCTGATCGAGCATCGCGGCCGTACACACCTGAACGGTTCCGCAACCCAACAGGAAGTAAGACGCAGCCTGATTGAAATCAGAGATGCCTCCAATTCCCGAGAAGCTCCGATCCGGGAATGCTTTCGTCAGCTGCGCCATCTTCGCCAGCGCCAGCGGCAGAATCGCTGGGCCGCCGAGCCCGCCGCTCGAGACGAGTCCGTCGACGTTGATCTCGAATTCGAGCGTCTCGGGATCGATCAACGGAATGGACGGGAATGTGTTCGACGAAACGATCGCATCTGCTCCTCCGCGGAAGCACGCAGCCGCCTCGACGACGATGTCCGCCGTCGCGGGTGTGAGCTTGCACCACACCGGAACCTTGGCGACCTCCTTCACCGCTTCGGTTACGACGGAACAGAGCCCCTGATCTTTTCCAATATTTGACCCCATGTCCCGGCGGTCCATGTGCGGACATGAGAAGTTGAGCTCGAGTCCATCCGCGCCTTCTCCCTGTGCAGTTTCCGCCAGCTCCTGCCAGTGCCTCAGCTCTTTGTCGTTACCGGATCCCGCCATGATCGAGGCGATCAGTACCTTGTTCGGAAACGCTTCCTTGATGCGGCGAATCCGCGGCGCCCACCACTCCAACGTCTTGTCGGAGATGAGCTCCCAGTTCCACGAAGAATGCAACGCAGCGCCAGGTCGTTTTTTCATGGATACGTTTGCGTCTTCCGGAGTGGTGCGCATGAACTTCGCCTTCGCGCCGTAGACGTTGACCACCGGGTGGAGCCCGATCGTCTTCGTGACGACACCGCCCCATCCCGCCTCGAAAGCACGGGTGATGTTGGACTCCGACTCGGTCGGGGGCGCCGAGGATAATAGAAACGGATTCTCAAAACGAATCCCGGTAAACGTTACGGAACGATCCACACTCATACAGCCTCCGAATTGTTTTCGCCCCTCGCGCGTTGCGGCGCGGCGACGCCAATCAGGACATCCAGTCGGTTCCCGCTTCCTTGTTCCACTTCGTGGTCATCTTCTTCGCCTGCGACCAGAACTCGATCGAGCCGCGTCCAGTGATATCACCGACGCCGAACTTGGAATCGTTCCAGCCGCCGAACGAAAACGGCTCGCGCGGAACCGGAACTCCGACATTGACGCCTACCATTCCCGCGCTCGCGTGCTCCATCACGTACCGGGCCGTGCCACCGCTCTCCGTGAAGACCGAAGCTGCATTTCCATAGGGCGACGCGTTCTCGATTTTCAGAGCTTCATCTATGTCCTTAGCCCGGATGATCACCAGCACGGGGCCGAACACTTCGTCCTGCGCGATGCGCATGTCGGGAGTCACGTGATCGATGATCGTCGGCCCGATGAAGTATCCGTTCTCCTTCCCCTTCACCACGGCTCGCCGACCATCGACCAGAACCTTTGCGCCGGCCGCTTCCGCCTCGGCGATGTATTTCTCGATTCGCTCCTTTGCGGCGACAGAGATGACCGGTCCGATGTCCTTCCCCGGAACGATCTTCTTCGCGTGCTCGACCATCCGCTCGATGATGTCGTCCGTCCTGGACACGGCAACCATCACCGACGCTGCCATGCACCGCTGTCCCGCGCAGCCCGACATCGATGCAACGACGTTGCTCGACGTCATCTCCTTCGCCGCGTCCGGCATGACGATGAGATGATTTTTCGCCCCGCCCAACGCGAGGCAGCGCTTCAACGTCGCCGTAGAACGGCGATATACGACCTTTGCAACCTTTGTCGAGCCGACGAAGCTGATCGCTGCGATCCCGGGATGGTCGCAGATCGCTTCAACCGCCTCCTTGCCACCGTTGACGATCTGCAGCACGCCCTCCGGCAATCCCGCTTCCTTGAGCAGCTCCGCGATTCTTCCCGCGCTAAGGGGCACCAGCTCCGACGGCTTCAGAATCAGACAGTTCCCGAGTGCGATCGCGTTGGGGAGCGACCAGTTCGGCACCATGTTTGGAAAGTTGAACGGCGTGATCGCCGCGACGACGCCAAGTGGATACCGTTCGACCCGGCACTCGACCCCACGACTGACCTCGAGCACCTCGCCCGGTGCGATTTGCGGCAGCGAACACGCAAACTCGCACAGCTCCGCCGACTTTAGCACCTCGGCGCGCGCTTCTGATGCCACCTTCCCGTTCTCTTCAGTTATGAGCGCGGCCAGCTCGTCGATGTTTTCCTCGAGCAGCGCCTTGTATCGGTAGAAGACCTGCACGCGCTCCTTGATCGGAGTCGCGGACCACGCCGGAAATGCCTTCCGGGCGCTCGAAACGGCCGCATCGACGTCGTCCTGGCTAGAGAGTGGGACGCGCGAGATGACGCTCCCATCGCTCGGGTTGTAGACCTCGAGGAATGAGCGGTCGGTGCCCACGAAAGAACCACCCACGTAGTTCCGGACTTCGGGGTACTTCAACCTACCTCCTGGCTCTCGGACGCCACCGCCGCCGAATTAGCTCCAAACTGTGTATTGGAGGGCACTTATCCCACTATGCGAAGATGCGTTTGGGACGGAAACGTCGCAAGCGGAAGGACGCCGCGAACCGCGACCTTCCCTCAGGCGCGGGGCTGGCTCCGGAGCATCAATGCGATATCACCGGGCTCACAAATCCTGGATGCGCGATGACAAAGTCACCCCGCAGACCATCCTGGGGAACCATCCGGTTGTTCGGGAAGAGCGGAGCTACTTCGTAAGGATCGGCGACAGAGAAATCGACGTCGTAGCCAATGTCCTTGAAGAATCCGAGCGTTATCGAGCTGAGTGGCGATTTGAATCCGCGCGCCACGACGGAGACCATGAGCTCGTCGCCAAAAACGCTCAATCTCCAATGGGGGTCTCTTGGACCCTGGCTGGTAGTGTTTTCAAGCGGAACCGTGACCCCGGTGTACCACGCACCGTGCTTCGCGAATTCTGATCGCGCTGTCGCTCCCACAAAAACCGGGTCGCCCGTTCCGCCGGCTGAAAGCCCCTTGGTGACATAGGTGCCCGGATTGAACCCGAGCGCGTGCCCCATCTCATGCAGGATGACGCTTTGCAGGATGCCGCGAGCTTCCATTGAATCGAGATCGGCCCGGTCCAGGCGGATGCGGCTCAGAACCGGAAGCGTATCGCGGCTGCTTACTCCGCAAATGGAAGTGAGTGCGAACTCACCGCCCGATCCATCGATCTCACCGACCGAGACGAAGAGAAGAAGGTTGTGATGGGTCTCATCGAGCGCCGGCTCGTCAGGGAAACAGTCAGCCGCCGCCGATTTGAAGCGGAAATCTCCGAGGTTCTTCGACAGAGCGCGCATCCACTTGTCCGCCGCTGTGGTCACCGCGTTTTGCTGGGACGGCGTAAGTGTGTTGAGATAACGGATATCGATCTGCGGGCCTGAGCCCGTCGGCGTGGGGTCCGTCGCTCCGTCAGACCCACACGCAAAGCAGAGCGATGTCAAGACGTACAGGCGAGCGAGCCGAGTGAGATTTCCCGTCATGAACACAATTATAGCGCCGGGTCTACTCATGAGCCGCATATTTCGGGAAGCGTCGCGGCAGAGCCAGAAACAACAGAGTCGGCCTTGAAAGTATTCCCGGCACGAAGCATGATGCTCAGATTCTGGTGGTACTTAGGAATTACAAACCGGAAATTTGATGACTGACCCTTCGGCTATTGTTGAGCAGCCGCACGAAATAGTTCCCGTCGATCGCGGCATGTCGATCGGCAAGGCGGCGGTGATCACCGTCGTCTCCACGATACTGGTTACTGGCTCGACCTACGCCGTAGTGAAAGGGACTCTTTCCGCGGGAATGACCCGCGTTCTCGCCGTCATCTCACTGCTGTCGCTCGTCGCGGCGTCTTATGGCTTGATCGAGCTGGCGCTTGCGGTGGTAGCGACGACTGCCGAGAGACGGAGAAAGGCGCGAGAAGTCACCGAGCGGCGTCACGGAGATCGAGCGAGAAGACCGACGCCGCACTAGAGGCACGACGGATTCGGGCGAACGTGCCGACGGCCAGAAGTATTCTCAAAAAAAAAATCCCGCTGCGGACAGCGGGATTTTCTTTTCAACGGAGGAACCGCCCTACCAGCGATAGTGCGCGAAGGCCTTGTTGGCTTCCGCCATGCGGTGGGTGTCTTCCTTCTTCTTGACCGCGTTGCCTTCGCCCTTGCTCGCGGCGATGACTTCGGCGGCGAGCTTCTCGGACATCGATTTCTCGTTGCGACCACGTGAGAAAGTGATGAGCCAGCGCATTGCGAGCGCGGTGCGGCGATCGGGGCGAACTTCGACGGGGACCTGGTAGGTCGCGCCACCGACACGACGGCTCTTCACTTCGACCGCCGGCTTGAGGTTGGTCAAGGCCTGCTTGAAGATCGTGACACCGGGTTGCGATGTCTTGTTCTCGACGATGTCCATCGCGCCGTAGAAGATTCTCTCGGCAGTCGACTTCTTGCCCTGATACATGATGGCGTTGATGAACTTCGAGACGGTCTGGCTGTCGTAGCGGGCATCGGGAAGAATCGGACGCTTGATCGACTTTTTGCGGCGGCTCACTTCTTCTTACCTCCACCAGCCGCACCGGCGGCCTTTGGTTTCTTGGTTCCGTACTTGGAGCGGCTCTTGTTGCGGCCGTTTACGCCCGATGCGTCGAGCGAGCCGCGAACAATGTGATAGCGCACACCCGGCAAATCCTTCACCCGGCCGCCGCGAATGAGCACGATCGAGTGCTCCTGCAGGTTGTGGCCTTCGCCGGGGATGTACGCAGTGACTTCGAACCCGTTGGTCAGCCGCACACGCGCGACTTTGCGAAGCGCCGAGTTCGGCTTTTTCGGCGTGGTGGTATAAACGCGGGTGCAGACTCCACGCTTCTGGGGATTGGACTTCAGTGCAGGCGCCTTTTCCTTCTTTTGAACGTCACGGCGGCTCTGACGTACGAGCTGATTGATTGTCGGCATTACGGGTTGTTGAACGACCGGTTCCAGGGTGCGGGCGGCCCGGGATTCCGGGGCAGACCAGCCTACAAAGTTAGGTCGCGTCTATAGTTATGTCAACTTAAGCAGCGCCGAGTCCAGCCGAAGCAGCACTCATGTGACCTAAGCGAAACCGCTCGAGCGTTCAGGCGTCTTGGCGCTGACCGACGCGTGAACTGACTCTCGACGCGGCTTGGTCCATGCAGCACATTCCGGTACCCGTCGCGACATGGCGCCGCGACCTTGGCGTCGGAGAAAACATGACACGCCGCCGCACTACGCTCGCCTCGTGTTTCATCGTGTCCGGCCTCCTCCTGGCCTGCGCCGGTCGACATCCTGTGACCACGGATTCTCTGGCCGAGGCGTCGGAAACCATCGCCCCTGAACCCGTCGTGCTCGAAGTCGAGAATCACAATTGGGCCGACGTCATCCTCTACGTCGTGCACGACGGCGTTCAAACCAGGTTCACCCAGGTAGCAGCCGCCCACAATCTTTCGATCGAGATCCCGCCCCGGCTTCAGGGACAGATGGGCGTGATAAGGATTGCCGCGCGGCGGATAGGAGGCACGGACAGCTTCGTATCGCAAGCAATCTCGCTCCGCGGGAATTCCGCGGTCCGAGTGACGATCGAAAGCAGCCTCAGCCACTCGAGCGTGGGAGTCTGGTAAGATACGTTGACCGTACCGCGACGGTTATCGCAGTAGACCACCGAATCTACTAGCGGCCTCCCGGCGGAGGGCGGTTTGAGCTCCCGCCGGAGATGTCGCCCGCTCCCTTGGCAATCAGAAGTGCTGACGCGAGTATGCCCCCGGCCGCGAGAATGCTCCGCGGCACCGAAGTTCTGCTCGCCTCCGCGGTTTCTATGTCTTGCGAAGGGATGGAAATGTCCTGGCCATCGTACGTGTCCTCTCCCCCGCCTTCACGAGTAACCCGGCGAACCGATACCACCATGGATGAATCGGTCAGCTGCTTAAGCGTTCCTTCCAATTGGCGCGCCCGCGGCCCGATGCTCTGAACAAGATCTACTGCGCCCTTGTCGGAAAGCCGCACGCGGACATTGTTCCCCGGCGCAGTTTCGATTCCATGAATCGCCGTGTATGACGTACACGAAGCGGTGGTGAGAAACGAGACCGAAATCAACGCCGTTCGAATCTGATTCTTCATTTGAGCGCGACGTGTTTCATTGAGTTGTTTTTGAAGCCGAGGCAACCATTGTGATGGTGAAAAGCATTCGAGCCCAGTCAGCGTTGACTGGGCTCGAACGTTTCTCAATTACTTTCAGTTCTAGAACTGACCCTTGCACGCCGCGCCTGTACCATCGGACGTGGCATTCGCTGGATCGTTCTTGTTCCGAAGACCGTTCACACCGGTATTTGGAGCCGGAATGTTGGTATCCGTGTTCTGCTCCGATGCATCGTAATACAGACGGCCTGGTATCGGTTGCCCCACAGCCGTCGGAGCAAGATTGGGCGTGCAAGTACGCTTGTAATCGTTCCACGCCTCCTCGCCGAGCTGGAAATCGACAATGTACTTCTCGGTGAGGATCTCGTTGAGAAGCGCCTGTCCCGCGAAAACAACGGGTGACAGCCCATGGTTCGCGCGCTCCTGGTTCAGCTTTGATAGCGCGGTTACCTGATCACCCGTGCGATACGCCGCTTCAGCCCAGATCAGCGTGTTCTCGTCATACGTGACGAAAGGCTGCTGAAAATCAGCGGCTGCCCGTGTAGTGCTCAGCCACCGTGGATTGCCACTCGCCGCGAAATACTGTGCGTCTCGCGGATCATTCCGTCGAACCAGGATGGTGTCGAGTGTGGTCCCGATGGCCAGGTCGCCACCGCGACCAGCAGGGCCGTGGAACTGGAAATAGAAGTTCGTCTCCGACGCGGTCGATGTGAACGCTCCGAAGTAATTCCCGGCAGCGCTCCCAATGCCCTGCTGTGCCTCCGCGAGCGCGGATGCGTAAGCAGCGGCACCTCTCACTTCGGCCGTGTGCATGAAGAAACGGGCCTTGAGTGTGTGAGCCATCGCCGTCCAGAGGGCCGGATCACCGCCGTAGACGAGATCCGCACCCCCAGGCCCGACATTTCCAGCGGCGGTCGAGTTAATGTTGGCGATCGCCGCAGACAACACCTTCTGCACCGAATCGTAAACAACAAACTGATCGTCGAGAGTGGGGTTCGTGGTCCCCGTAAGCGCCTCTTTGTAGACGAGATCCCCAAAGAGATCCGCCCCGGTACCCATCAAGGCTCCTTCCTCCACCTGCGCGATTCCGACGTAAAGCGAATCACCTACCAGCCTGGCGCCGGTCTGGAGCTTCTTGATGTCGACCAGCCCGCCCGAGGTGTAAATCGCCGCGTGCGTGCCGTTGGTCGTAGTTGGATCGTGCGAATAGGTCGCGTCCAGCGCGCCATACTGATTCGCAACCCCGTGGAACTGCTGGGCCAGGATGCCTGTGAGGCGCGCGGGATCGCTGCCCCAATAAGCCCAAAGATTTTCCTGCGTAGCAACAAAATACTGATCGTTTGTCGCCACGATCTGGCGGTTCGGATCGGTGCTCGTTTCACCGCCCGTCAGGAAGTTGTTGCACCCCCCGACGACTGCTATCGCGGTCGCAACGACGAGCCTCGCCGCAACGTGTTTTATATGATTAGTCACTTCTGGATTCTCCGTATTGGCTAGCGAGATAGGCTGAACGACAGGACAAACGACCGCGTCGGTGGATTGATGAAATAGTCGAGTCCCTGAGTCAGGAACTCAGCTCCGCCCAGGTTGACCTCTGGATCGAACCCGGTGTATTTCGTCCACGTCTTGAGATTCCTGCCGGCGATGCGAATGTCCGCACTCGAGAACCCGGTCAGGTTTTTGAAGAACGGATTGTCGAGAGTGTAGGTGAGCGAGATCTCGCGAAGCTTGGCAAAGCTGCCATCTTCGACGAATTGCGCACCCACGGTGCCGAACCCGCCACCGTCGGATAGAAACCAGTTCTGCCAGTCGCTTGGCGTCTGGAAAGGAACGACATCCTTGCCAGGTCCAGCGGTCGTCGGATAGTTCTTGAGGGCGTAGTTCACGCCATACTGGCCGTTGGTCATCGTACGGTTCTTCGTGTCGATGCCCGTTCCGAAAAAGTCCAGAACACCGCGAGTGCCGTTCCAAACGCTACCGCCCTTGCGAACATCGAGCAGGCCGGAGAGCGAGATCTTGTTCCAGCGCACGCTGGTGCTGTAGGACATCGTGTACTTCGGATTGGGATCCGCGATGATCCGCTGGGTCGCATCCGGAACCGGAAGACCATCCGGCCCGAGGAACAGCGCCCCCTTCGGTGCGCTTCCGCACACCGCATCGATGTCGGGAACGACTCCCATACCCGAGATCGCGACATTCGTAATCCCGCGTCCGCAACGTATGAAATCCGCACCCTGAATGACGCCCGGAGCGAAGCCAACCGCCGACGTACCGATCGCGCCGGTGAATCCTTCGTTGACGTAGTTGATGAACTGGGCACCGTTGAGGCTCAGCACATTTCCCTTGTTCCTGCCGTACTGGACGCCGACATCCCAGGCCGCGTTCGGGAGCTGAATCGGATGGAGATTCAGCGTCAGCTCGAGACCCTTGTTGGAAATCGTCGCCGCGTTGAGAACCTGCTGATTCGAGCCATTCGCCGACGCGTTGATCGGCGCGCTCAGGATGATGTCGGACCCGCGCTTGTTGTAGCCGGTCGCCGACAAATCGATCCTGCTATTCAGGAAAGCGAGGTCGGCACCGATTTCCGTTTCCTTGTTTCGTTCGGGCTTGAGGTTGGGATTCCCGACGATCAAGCTCGTCGACAATGCACCCTGGCCGTTGATTCCCGACTTGAGAACATCACCGAATCCGCCGAGCCCGAAGAATGTCGTCGAGTTTAGGGCCGTGACTGCCGAGTACGCAGGCGGCTCCTTGCCGGTCTCACCGTAGGCGACGTGAAGCTTGCCGTACGAAAGGATTCCGGTTCGGTCGCGGTGGTTGAGCAGATTGCTGAAGGTCCACGCCGCGCTGGCCTTCGGATAGTTCGCTCTCGGGTTCGCGCTACCGAACGTCGAAAATCCGTCGTTGCGGAGCCCGACGTTCAATACGAGCTGATCCAGGAGACTCAGCTCCGCCTGACCGAAATAGGCCTCGATGTGCCGCAGCGCGCGGTATTCCTGAACCCGCGGCGTGATCGTGTTCTGGATGTTGTAAGGCGTCGGCGCGATCAGCTGCTCACCGAACGCAAATGTCTGACGCAGACGACGCGAATTCAGATTCTGACCGACAGTGAACGTCAGATCGGTGTTCGTTCCAAATGTGTGTTTCGCCGTCGCGATCAGGTTGTGATCGATCTCGAGGTTGTTGAGGTCGTTGCGCGTGACATTTCCAACCGCGTCACCGCCGGAAGTCAGCGGTAGCGATTCGAGCCGCCAGTCGTTGTAGTAATCCGCGCCCAGCGTCTCGTTGACCGAGAGCCAGTCCATCGGAGTGTAATCGACCGTCAGGTTCGAGACAGACCGTCCGAGCTCGCTGCGATTACCCGGGTTGTCCAGAACGAAGAACGGATTGTCGTAGTAGACCGCGCCTTCCATCGCCGCGACGCTGGTCGCATTTGGAAAGCGATATGCCCGCTGCAACCCGTTGGGCAAATAGGTGTCTTCGTTGTTGAAGTTCGGCGGAGTACGCAGCGCGCCGAGCATGACGCCGGAAAGATTGGATCCTTTCTGAACGAACTTGCCGCGCGTATCGACGTAGCTAAGGTTGCCGCCGATCTTGAGCTTGGAGTTGACCTGCTGCGTGCCTTTGAGCCGGATCGTAGCACGGTTGTACTTGTTGTTGGGACCCTTCAGGTAGCCGTTCTGATTCATCAGGCCACCAGACGCATAAAAAGTCGTCCGGTCGTTGCCACCCGAGACCTGCAGGTTGTTGTCGGCGGTGATGCCCGTGTCGAACAACTCACTCGAATGGTCGAACAGCGGCGTCCCGGCTGTCGCAGCGGGGCCCCACGAGTACCTGGCCACTCTGCAATCGGGTGCTCCGCACGTAGCGGCTACTCCATTGAGTCCCTGCACGAAAGTGTGCTGGAGGAGATCGGGGCTATTGACCCGGTCGAACGTCTCGGTCGACGAGATCGTGTACTTCGTCGCACCTGGCGTACCCGACTTGGTCGTGATGAGCACGACACCATTCGCGGCGCGGGCGCCATAGATGGCGGCGGCCGCCGAGCTCTTCAAGATCTGAATGGACTCGATGTCAGCCGGGTTGATGTCGGACGCACGGTTCGGCGCGACTGTACTCGCGTCCGCGCCCGCGGCTGTGCCGGAGCCGTTCGCGATGCTCTGCGTGGAAAAGGTCTGATTGTCGATCGGCTGTCCATCGACCACGAACAACGGCTGATTGGTGCCGGACAGAGACGCAGCACCGCGGATCTTGATCGATGCCGAAGCGCCGGGCTCGCCCGACTGCGTGCGAACTTCCACGTTCGGCGCCTGGGCCGCCAAAGCGGAGACGACGTTTTGTGGATTGGCCGCGCGCGTGAGCGCGGAGCTGTCGACCGTGTTGATCGTGGTCGTCAGGCGTTCACGCGTCGTGGATGTTCCCGCGCCGGTCACGAGCACGGCGTCGAGATTGAGCGGATTCACCACCAGCGCGAAGCTCTGGCTGATGTTTGAGCCCGCTGTCAGAACGATTGGAACCTGGCGCGCGCTGTAGCCGATCACACGGGCAACGAGAACTGCCGACTGCCCGTTGGCGTTGCTCGCTGGAACGATGATCACGTAACGACCTGCGTCGTCGGTGTGCGCGCCCGTTGTCGTGCCCTGAATCAGCACCGTCGCTCCGGGAAGCGGGACGCCCTGTTCGTTCGTCACCGTGCCGGAGATCGTCGTGCCACTCTGCGCGCTGAGCGTAGATGCGGCGCCGACAAGCAGCGCTAAAGCGCCAATGAACTTTCTTACGAATCTTTTCTCTAGGCTGTTCTTTGAATTGGGTGGGTGGGAACCGGAAACCGGCCGAGCTCTCGACTGAGAATAGTCCATGTACCTCGCCTCCTGATGGTGAACCCGTTCATACGGGTGTTGTGATCGCTCGCTCTGCGACCAAGCGAGCATCGAGATGCAATCCGAACTGCGCGCCGAATAACCGTTTCTCCCGGACGGTTGTGAGCGGCACGATGTCGTGTCGAAGCGCGTTGCACTGGTAGGGATGGCATTCTTTCGAATACTAGAGTGGTGTACACGCAAGTGCCAAGTGAAGGATTAGACAACCGAACGAACCATTTCGTCGGGTCACCGGCACGAATCGCCATGCGAACGATCCGACAATTGCTGTAGCTGAGCTGCAGCGCTCGTGGTTTCTCCTCCCAGTTTGACAACGCCCACTACCATAGAGTTGCGAGCGGGATGGTGAGACTTGCGGGCGCGGCGCGTAACGATTGCCTCGCACGCAGCGGCCGTGCGTGATAGGGAGTTGCGGTCGCGATTTCCTAAAGAGCGCGGATGGTGCCGGCAGCAAGCGCGGGTAGTTGATCGCGCTCGCGAACTCCTTCCGCGAATGGTCCGAGCAAATGGCTGATGCTGTTGGCGTAGTAGCTCACGAGTGGTCGATTGCCCGGCAACACCGAGTAACCCGCACCGACTCTCACCAGGATCCGACGCATCTTCAACATTCGCCACGCCCGGTCGAAGATCTCGTCGACGCTTCCTTCGTGATGGATCACGCGCGCATTGAGCTCACGCAGTACGTCGCGCATCTCACCCATTCGCGCGATCAGCTGATCGTGCGCGATGAAATCTCCATCGAAGCTCTGAACCGCGGCGCACGCCAGCGTTACCGGCGTCACGGGAATTATCGCGGCGATCCTCTCGAGCACGGAATCCGAAAGTGTCTGAACCCGCGCCAGACGCTCCGCTCGATCGATCGTGAACAGTCCTCCTGTCTCGAGGTCCTGCTGCTCGAGCCACGGAGCGAGTGAAAATGGCTCGCCGATGACGACCGCCGCGCGTCCATATCGCCGCCACCTTCTCGCCACGAGACGCGCCATGTTCCACCACACGTAGCGCAGCACCTCGCCGAGCTGCGCTCGCCGGGTCGGGCGACTGCGTCCTTCACGCGCATCGAGCTCCCGTATGAGTGAGCGGTCCTCCAGCACGCGATCGTAGTTGATCGCCACCGGCACGATGTAGAGCCTCTGCCGCATCGACGGCTCGCGCGCGACGCCGAGCACGTAGTCGAGCAGCCCGATCTTCGCCTTGCCGAGTTTTCCATCCCGGCTCAAGCCGCCCTCGAGGAAGATGCCCTGCGTCACTCCGTTGCGCGTGATGAGCTGGACGTATCGCTCGAGCACGGTGTGATAGAGCTTCTCCCGATATTTTCGCCGGATGAAATACGCGCCGAACGATTTGAAGATGTACTCGAGCGGAAAAGTCCGCGCCCATTCGCCGACGGCGTAGGAGATCGCGACCTGCCCTGACAGCACGTATCCGACGAGAACGTAGTCGGCGTTGGACCGGTGATTCATGAGGTAGATCACGATCGAATCGCGCGGGAGCGTGCCCTGCGAAGTCCGTCCCGCGTACTCCGCGGACACCTTGTAGAAAAAGTTGAGCAGCACTCGGCTTACTACGAGGCCGATCTTGTAGTAAGTGAGAATGTTGAAGAAGGGGACGATCTCATCGATGTACTCTTCGACTCGGCTCCATGCCTTACTCTCGTCAATGCCGTTCTCGACGGCGTGTTCCCGAACGGCCAGCGCGATCGCCTCGTCGGCGAGAAGAGTCTGCCTTATGAATGGTTTTTTGGTGAGCTTGAAGCGATCGATCCTCGAGCGCGAGCGATGAAGCGCGCGCAGTGCGATCCGCGTTCCGCGCAACCGCACGATAATGATTGTCGCCACCGCGACTACGAGCGTGGCTCCGAGAATCCAGAAGGCGGTCGTCATGTGGGGCGTTAAGATCCGCCGCGATGCGAATCACCGCAAATGCAAAAGCGCGCCACCGGATGATTCCGGCGGCGCGCTTTCAAAATTCCGCCCGCAACGCGGGCACAGGACTTACGATGTCGGAACGCGATCGACGAACCAGACAACTCCCGGCAGCGTGAAGTTCACGGGTGCCGTGGCCTGCGGCGCAGATGTGCCAGCCACCGAGCGCGGGAAGTAGTACACAGAGAAAGCGGTACCCGCGCTGTTCACCGCTGCTGCAGGCAGCTGACCAGCCAATGGAGCCGCCGCCGTTGGTCCCGCGGCGGAAGCATTGACCGTTCCCGAGCCAGCTGTTGTGACTCGAACGGCGGCATTGCCCGTTGCCCGGGACAGGTACCCCGAAGTGGCAAAGGCAGCGAGATTCGCGGCGGCGGCCGGTGGCGTCGCCGGATCGCCGGGGAGGGTAGTAACGTAGGCATCGATCGCCCCCGTGCTGGCGTTCACGGCGCGGATCGCGATCTGCCCAGCCGCCGCTGCCGGAGCATCGTCGTTGATCACGATGAAGTGAACGTGGGTCGGAGTTTCACGCGTCAGCAAAAGCGTGTAGCGGGAATTGGCGTTGAACGTGATTGTCGTGTCGACCATAAACGCCGAGGTGATCGCCGGGTTGTTGCTGTTCGGAAATACCCGAATCTGACGAGCCTTGGCTTCGACCGGCTGGTGCTCACTTCCCTGGCGGAACGTGAAGTTCTGAATGGCTTGAAGGGAGAAGTTCACCTGATCGATCATCCGGACATCGACGCCGCTCGAGTCCGCGAGGCCGTTGATGAACCGCACGCCAGCCAGAGGCGGAAGACCTGGATCGGTGACGTTGTCCTTACCGCATGCGCTGAATGCGGCCGTGGCGATCACGAGCGTAGCGAGACGAGAAAGACGCATTAGCAATACTCCAGAGAAAAGGCGAAAAGTTGGTCGGCTCGAGGCGAGCCGCTTACCTCAGATATCAATCACGAACCGTTCGGCGGAGGCGGATTCGTTTGCCGCTCCGGGGTCGAGCTTGAAAACAGGCTCCTGCTCAAAGCGAGCGCCAAGAAGGCTGCTGCCGCCGCTCCAACCACGAGCCACGTCCGGCTTCGCGAGAACTGACGCTCCTGTACGTTCTGCACCAGAGTCGTCCCGATCGTCAGGGGCTCCCCAGACCACTTGTTGCTCCCGCCGTTGAAGTAGCTCACCGAGCTCACAGAAACGACATACGCGGAATCTGTTCGGGAGGTAAGCGTCCCTTCAATCACCTGCGCCGACGGACCCACACTGGGACCCAGGATCAACCGACCCTGGTCGTTCAACGGAAAAACCAGAACCGTACCTGGCGCCGCTGCCGGCGGCATCGGGGCGTACGTATAGCAACCCGATGACACACCCATCAAGAACGCCAGCAGACAACCGCCCAAAAAACGCTTCACCGACAAGCGGGTCGGGCGCGCCTTCTCGGCGCGACCGACGAGCCGTCCGGAAAACTCTTCGTGATTCATCTACGCTACCCCTCGGGAATGCGCGGTATCAGAACCCGTACGTTCCCTTTGCCGCAACCCCACTAGTCGTATAGCTCGGCTTGATGCGGGCGAACAACTCCTGATAAGGAACCGGCCACTCCAGCGCCGTTCCTTGAACGAGATCACCCCAGCCACGTGAATCGATGAACCATTGGGCGTAGCCGATCATGCTCGTCTCGGTCCGCTTCTCCCACTTCATCGCCTCCATGATGTTGCCGCAGGCGGTGGTCGTGTAGTTGGGCGGCTGAGGAACGCGCGGTACACAGGCGGTTCCGCCGGGTACCTGGTCGGTCAGCGCGTTGATCACCGTCAGTCCTGCCAGGCCGGCGCGCACGCGCGACTTGTTGATCAGAGGAATCGCGGCGGCGAAGTTGCCCGCTCTGATGTAGCCCTCTGCTGCGAGCATGTCGTTCTCTACGAGCGCGAACAGGACGTACGGAGCGTTGCCGCCGGTCGCGCGAATGGCCCAGCTGCGCCAGTTGTCATACCACGACGTGCCCCACGGATCAGCAGGCGTGTCTTCACCAGGCGGACGATTCCGGAAGTAGAGAATGCTTCCCGCCACCGGACCGGCCCTGCTCACTCCTGTAACCGCGGTTTGCGTCGCCCGATCAGGCCCGGACGGGAATCTCTTATCGGGTGTCTGAATCAGGAACGGCGTGCGGGATAACAGTGCCTGCTGAAGCCACGCATCGTAGGCCAACGACGTGTCAGCCATACCAACTATGAACGGAGTCATCTGACTCCACCCGGTCGATGTCGCAAGCTGACTCAAAACCGCTCCGCTCCAGCCGGTGGTGGCGTTCGTCTGAATCACGAAATCGGCGGTGATGCCGTTTGTGGCATCGGCGATGATGGAGGTCCAATCCGCGGCGGTCCGTTGGGCGGGCGTGCGAGCCTGGCCGGCGCGGAACTTGGCCTTGTAGGAGCGCAGCAGCTTGATGAAATTGGCCTGGGTCGTAGCAGTTGTCTGCGAAAGCCAGTCGACCGGAATCGGGAAGCCGCCAGTTCCGGTTGTAGCAGCCGCACTGCTAGCAATGTTGATTGCCGAATCCAGACTCTTCAGCGCAACGTCCATGACGTCCGATGACTTGGACAGCGCCGGTATCACACTGGAAGGCACCGCCGCCGTGAGGATGGCGGCCGAGTCATAGAACATCGCCAGGTTACCGAGTGCGTATCCGAGCGTGAAATACGCGAAAGATTTCGCGCGTGCATCGCGCGCCGGCGATCCAGTGCTGTTCCCGATTGCGGCGAACCCGTCCAGCGCCGCTATGGCATTGGCCGCTCCGCGCGCGTTACGGCTGAGGAAATCGAAATCACGGAAATTGCCCGCGGATACCGTGTTGCCGATCGAGTTGTCAATCGGGCTGCGAGGGATCGAGCCGCGGGTTCCCATGCCGAAGTTTCCGAGCTGCGAAGAGCTCTCGAACGACATCGTGATCGTCTGAGAGAAGATGTCGTCCGCACTTCCGAGCTGTCCGTTGTACATCTGCTGGAAGAGCTTGGAGACGATCGTCTCCACATCCCTTGGCGTACCAAAAACTTTGGCGACGTCCGGCTGGTTCGGATTCGTCACCTTCAGGTCGTTACACCCCGCGACGAAAACCGACGTGCCGAGCACGACAGCCGACATCAATCTGACAGTAGTTCTGAAATTCATCCAAGACCTCACTGAAACTGGGAGGAAGAGTGGAGCGGACCGGAAGAGACCGATCCGCTCCACAACTGAATTGCTGTCCTAGAACGACGTAGAAAGCTGCGCGGTGTACGTGCGCAGATTCGGGAAGCGGTATCCCGCCACTGGAGTCAGCGCCGATGAATTGAGCGGTCCCGTGGTGTTGCCCGATTCCGGATCGAACCCTCTGTATTTGGTCCAGGTGTGGAGGTTGCGGCCGACGAAGCCGAGCTTCCAGTCGCCTGTGCCGGCGAGTGCGCCGATGCGGTAATTCACACTGAGCTCACGAAGCTTCACGTAGCTCGCGTCCTCGACCGAGAACGTGCTCGGGCCGAGCGCGTCATATAGTCCGCCGATACCGGCGTTGCCGCCCGGAGATGTCGATGCTCCACGTCTCCAGTAGTAGCCGATGGGCTTCGCATTTTCGACGGTCTTGCCGTTCTGGTCGATCTCTTTGCTTTGCAGATCTCCCAGCGACCAGTGGTAAGCGATGTTCCACAGCTTCTGGCCGCGGTATGCGTCGAGCAGTCCGTACACATTGAATCGCTTGTAGTCGAGACTCTGCGAGAGACCCCAGTGGTACTTCGGCAAGCCGTTGCCAACCGGCACGAACGCGATGTTGTTGACCGAATCGCGCAGTGTGATCGGCATGCCCCAGTTGGTCCTGTCGCCCCATGGGCCGGTGCCCAGCGGCAGGTTGGTGCTCCACAGATTCCGCGTGATGCCTTCGCTCATCTGGTTGCCCTGGCCGACCCAGACGATGAAACCCTGATCGTTCGTTCTGAACGAGCTGTTCGCGGTGCCGCAATC
>Ga0137415_10002278_pt1 | contig 19150 bp, 17 predicted proteins | sample CZODoug3_1_1_16f_FD_183082 | JGI IMG/M metagenome (GOLD analysis project Ga0137415, IMG submission 183082) | Vadose zone soil fungal communities from Angelo Coast Range Reserve, California, USA - CZODoug3_1_1_16fungal (Hybrid Assembly) | ecosystem: Environmental > Terrestrial > Soil > Vadose...
CGTTCGACTCCGGCTGCATCAGGCTGGGGATTCTGTGCAATCACTGTTCCGGCTGCAGCGGAGGCCCAGGGCATTTCGGCGGTCGTTCCCAGTTCCAGCCCTACGCGACGAATGGCAATGGTGGCCACGCGCTGCTGTTCTCCCGTGACATTGGGAATGGCGACGCGTTGCGGGCCCAGGCTATCGGTGAGGCGTACATGCCATTCCCGGCGCACTGTGGTGCCAGCGACAGGAGATTGGTTGATGATGTGCCCGGCTGGTATTTCTACGGAGTAGAAATGGTTATCCACGCTGGTGTTCAAGCCCAGATCGGCGGCCCGGCGTGTGGCTTCCGCAGTAGTGAGCCCTTTGAGGTCTGGCACCTTGACTTCCGCTCCATGAATGGCGAAGTGCATCGTAGTGACTGCGGAGAGTAGCGCAACCACGGCGAGTAGAAGCACCACAAGCACGAATTGGAAAAAACGGATCACTGTGCAACAGCTGCCGATGCGTATTCGATGGAGTAGTCGATCTTGACTGCTTTCTCCAGCATGAGCGAGACAGAGCAGTATTTATTCTTCGACAGTGACACGGCATCCTCTGCCGCTTTCTGCGAGACGTTGCCGATGATGCGATAGGTGAGATGAATGTGAGTGAAGATGCGCGGTGGCGAGGATGCCTGTTCGGCCACTGCCGATACAACCAGCCCGGTGAGCGGCTCGCGCTTTTTCTGCAGGATGCTCACCACGTCGACAGAAGTGCAGCCGCATAATGCGGTGAGTACGGCTTCCATCGGGCTTGGACCTGTCTTGTGTTCCGCGGTTGCGTCGAAATGAATTGTGTGGCCGCTGTTCGTCCGGCCTTCGTACTGCTCGCCTTGTTTCCATTCAGCGCTTGCGATCATAGTTTCCTCTAGTTTTCTCAGGGGCTAAAGCCCCTCTTTCTTCTCAAGCATTTGTGGCACGACTAAAGTCGTGCCCTGATACAAACCTATCTTTCCGCTGCCTATAGCGTTGCCCTGATACAAACCCGTCTTTCCGCAGTCTGTGATGTTCTGGCTTGCGACAAAGCGTGACTCAATCAGAGCTCTCCTAGTGATGCTGATTGTCGGTTGCGGGTTCAGGGTGAATGAGCACGCGGTGGACCTCGGGGCACTTTAGCTTGAAGCAGTCTTCGAGGGATGTAATCACTTCATGGACCTGTTGCATTGGCATTTCGTCCGGCAGCGTGCAATGGCACGAAAGCTGAAGGTGATCACCGATGCGGCTCACCACCACTTCGTGGATATCGATGATCTCGGGCAATTCAGATGCTGCTTCGCGCAGGCTATTTTCAATGCGGCGGTCGCGTTCGAGAGCGACAGGGCGTTCAATCGTTGCCGGTTCGCTTTCGATATGCGTCAGCACAGAACGCACCTGCGGCAGGTCGCGCTGAATCTGATCTTCGATGTCGCGAACGAAATTGTGCGCTTCGCGCAGGGGCATGGTTTCAGGCACTTCAATGTGTTGCTCCACGTGCAGCCCATCTTCGAAGGATTGGATACTCACGTCATGCAGCATGACATTATTGCGCGATGCGACTGCGCGGACCTTGTCGAACGTGCTTTCCGTAACGGTAGAACGCGGAACTGTATGGATGACGACATCGGCGTTGGGAATCACACGCTGCACTGCTGCGATTGCTTCATTTACCAATTCTTCCGTACGCTGGAAGGTAAGCTGCCGTGAGAGCGAGAGAGTAAGGTCGGCAAAGTAGATGTTGCCGGAGCGCCGCATACGCGCCTGATCGATGGCAAGCACGCCATCGGTCTTTCGAACTTCGCTCAACACACGATGGCGCGTCTCAACTGAAACGGAATCGGTAAGCGCAGCGACTGCACGCCGTGCCAGCCTCCAACTAAAGGCGAGGATCATGACGGAAACTGCAATGGCGGCGACGGGGTCTGCGAAACGCAGCCAGTCTACGTGTAGCGCAGCGCCAATCCAGGAGGCTCCGAGGCCGATGAAAACGGCGATGCTGGACCAGATATCCGACGCGAAGTGGAGAGCGTCAGCTTCAAGTGCTTCGCTGCCATAGCGGTGCGCGACGGCGATCAGTTGCCGGGAGCGCCACCAGTCGACCGAGATGGATAGCGCGAGGACGGCAAATGGCCAGACAGAATAGCGGATATCGGCAGGCTTGAAGAAGATGCGGCTGATTGCCTCGCTGGTGATCCAGACGGATGAGGCGAGCATAAGGAAGGTCTCGACGAAGGCCGAGAGATTCTCGACTTTCGCGTGGCCGTAGGGATGGTTTTCATCGGCAGGCTTGTCGGAGACACGTACGGAGAACAGTGTCAGTCCGGCTCCGAAGAGATCGAGGCCGGAGTGCGCGGCGTCGGAGAGCATGCCTAAGCTGCCGGTGAGCAGGCCGATGGCGAGTTTAAGAGCCGTCATGACACAGGCTGCTGCTACCGAAAGTAGCGCGGCGGAACGTTTTTCTGCCCGTGCGACAGGGGACGTGGTCATGGTGGCGGTGTTTTGCATCGGACTTTCTAGCCTATTCCTGAATCGGCTTTCCGGCTAGGCTCCTGGTTTGACGGCGCGATAGAGTCCGGAGATGCCAAAGCTGAATGGTTTCCATGAGATGTTGGTGAATCCTACACGACGCATCAGGTCTTGCAGCTCAGCCGGGGCAGGGAAACGCTCAACAGAGGTGGGCAGATACGCATATGGACCATGTGTGCCAGAAATGCGTGAGCCGATTGCGGGCAAAATACGGCGGAAGTAGAACGAATAAACCTGGCCAAGCGTGCCGGGTGGATCACTGAATTCGAGAATGCCGAGCTCGCCTCCGGGAGCCAATACGCGGAAGAATTCTTCCAGTCCTGCACGGTAGTTAGCGAGGTTGCGGAAGCCGAAGGCGGTTGTGATCAGGTTGAGTGAGCCGGTTGCAAGCGGCAGATGCAATGCGTCGGCTTCGATGGTGACGGCGTTGTGCCGGGCCAACTTTGCATTTGCGCGCACCAGCATCTGGTGGGAGAAATCTCCAGCGAGGATGGGCTGCGCTTTTGCGGGGCGATGCTTGAGAAGCGCACGGGTCATGTCGCCGGTGCCGCAGCAGATGTCGAGAATTTTTGCCTCGGGGCGTGTGAGGATATGGCGAAATCGCCGCGCGGTGCGCCACCACCAGATCCGGTCTACATTGAGCGAGAGCACGTGGTTCAAAAGGTCGTAGCGCGGCGCGATGCTGTCGAACATCTCGCGCACGGCTTGCGCTGAGGTTTGCTCGTCGGTTGCTCCTGTGGGCTGCGCTCCGGTTGCCATCAGTTGTTTCCTTTGCGGGCGCGGTCCAGAGTCCAGGTGATGGCGGAGAGCATTTCGGCGTCGGTTACATCTTCTACTACGATGGCGTTGCCGATGCCTTTGGGCAGGACGAAGCGCCGCAATCCGGCGCGGTTTTTCTTGTCGCGGCCTGCGGCGTCGAGCAGACTTTGTACGCTGGCTCGGAATGGGGGCAGCGGTCCATAGGCTTCGATGACGCGTTCCATGCGTTCGGCCTCTTTTGTGGTTACGGTATTGCGAGCATGGGCAATTTGCAGCGCGGCTAGCATGCCCCAGCCGATGGCTTCTCCGTGCAAGAGCTTTTTATAGCCAGTTGCGGCTTCGATGGCGTGGCCGATGGTGTGGCCGAAGTTGAGGATCATACGCAGGCCCGATTCGCGCTCGTCGATGCCGACTACTTCGGCTTTCATGCGGACGGACGTACTGATGACGTACTTCAGGGCTTCGGGCTCGCGCTTGAGGATGGCATTGGATTTCTGCTCCATGAAGCGAAAGAGCTTTGGGTCGCGGATGATGCCTGCCTTGATGCACTCGAAGAGTCCGGCACGGAGTTCGCGGTTGGAGAGCGTGCGGAGGACTTCGACATCGGCGAAGACGGCGCGCGGATGATGGAAGCTGCCGATGAGGTTTTTGCCTGTGATGAGGTTTACGCCGGTCTTGCCGCCGACGGAGGAGTCGACCTGGGCGAGCAGCGTTGTGGGCATCTGGATATAGTCGATGCCGCGCATGTAGATGGCGGCGAGAAAGCCTCCTACATCTCCGATGATGCCTCCGCCAAAGGCTATGAGGAGCGAGGAGCGGTCCGCGCCGGAGGCTGACAGTTCGGCAGCGAGGCGTTCGACTTGAGTGAGGCGTTTGTGGCTTTCTCCGGGAGGAAGGAAGAGAACGGATGGTTGCTGCTGTTCCGGCAGCGAGGCAAGAAATTGCCGTCCCCAGAGAGACCAGATTTCAGGGGATGTGAGGACGAAAAGGCGTAGTTTCGCCTCTCCTAGCGCTTTTTGCAGGTGGCGGTGCAGGTGCAAGATAAAGTTGCACCCTACGTACACGGGGTAATCGGCGGAAGCTGTCTTGACGTGAATCGAGCGCACTATGCTTTCATGGTATCGCAGAGTTGCTATGAATCCTCACAAGTGCCAGTAGAGTCTAAGATTTAGCCCACATTGACGTGATAGGCTCAATCGTTATGGCCGGATTGCAAGGCAAGAATTCAGATACGGACTTCCTCATTGTTGGCGCAGGCATAGCTGGTTTGCGGGCGGCGATTACGCTGGCTGAAGCCGGACGAGTGCTGGTCGTCACTAAGGAAGCGCTTGGCGAGTCGAATACCTCTTACGCGCAGGGTGGGATTGCGGTAGCGATGGGCGGCGAGGAAGATATCTCGCTGCATCTGGAGGACACGGTTGGCGCAGGCGATGGACTGGTGGATCGCGAAGCAGCGCGTGTTCTGGTGGAAGAGGGTCCGCTGCGTGTGGAAGAGCTGCTGCGTTGGGGAACGGGCTTTGATCGCGAAAACGGGCAACTGATGCTGACACGCGAAGGGGCACACAGCAGGAACCGCATCCTGCATGCCAACGGAGATGCGACGGGTGCGGAGATTGGCCGTTCGTTGCTGGCGCATGCCCGCGGGCTCAAAAACGTCACGTTGCTGGAGTGGACTACTTCTGTTGATCTGATCGTGGAAGACGGCGTGGTTGTTGGAGTGACTTTGCTGGATCGCGCAGGCAAAGTGCATCACGTGTTTGCGCGAGCGGTTCTGTTGGCTAGCGGTGGTGCTGGGCAGGTTTACAGCGATACGACCAATCCGGCAGTGGCTACCGGCGATGGCATTGCGATGGCGTATCGGGCAGGCGCTGAGATTTCGGACATGGAGTTTTATCAGTTTCATCCCACGGCGCTGAGTTTGCCGGGAGTTCCACGATTTCTGCTTTCGGAGGCGTTGCGGGGCGAGGGCGCTTATCTGCGTAATAGCCGTGGCGAGCGGTTCATGGAACGGTATCATCCGCTGCTGGAGCTTGCACCGCGCGATGTGGTGGCTCGCGCTATTACACGGGAGGGACTGGGTGATCTGCCTGTCTATCTTGACATGCGACACGTTACGCAGATCGATCTGGTGAAGCGGTTTCCGAGCATTTCCCGCTTTCTTGAGCAGCATGGACTTGCACTTTGGCGCGATCTTATTCCGGTTCGCCCGGCTGCGCACTACTTGATGGGTGGCGTGCGGAGCGATCTGGATGGGCGGACTTCGCTCAAGCGCCTGTATGGTGCTGGCGAGGTCGCCTGCACGGGGGTGCATGGAGCGAACCGGCTGGCGAGCAATTCGCTGCTTGAAGGACTGGTTTTTGGAGCGCGCGCTGCGGAGAAAATGCGCGAGGAAAGTGCTGTGCCGTCAAGCCGTCAGAACGCGAAGTCTTACACGATGGCTGGAGATGAGGCCGATATTTCGCCGCTTCTGCTCACACTACAAAAGGTTATGTGGGAGAAAGCAGGGTTGTTGCGCGATGCTGCTGGCCTGGGGCAAGCCAAAGTGGAGCTGGAAGCGCTCTCACTTAAGATTCCACAGTTGTTGAGCCGGCCGTTACTTGAGTTGCGTAACTTGCAGACAGTTGGTGAGTTGATTGTGTTATCGGCTCTGGCGCGAGAGGAAAGCCGGGGCGCGCATTACCGCAACGATTTTCCCAAGCGGGATGATGCTCGTTTCCAGAAACATTCCGTGGTGCGACAAGATCACGTGACCTTTGCCTGATATGGCATAGGCAAAAGAAGATGAAGAACTATAATCAAACGAGTTACTTCTCATGGTACGTGACGGTTACTTCTATGGATTGGCCCTGATCGCGGTCGCGGTGCTGCTGCACCTCATTACCGGTGGTTGGATTTGGGCTGTGTTGCCGCTTTTGCTGGCGGCGTTCTTCTTATGGTTTTTTCGCGATCCTCGGCGGAATATTCCACACGGCGCAGGCCTGGTTGTGTCTCCGGCGGATGGCAAGGTGACAGAGGTTGCGCAGATTTCTACACCGGATGGCGAGGCGGTGCGGATAAGTATCTTTCTGAGCGTGTTCGACGTGCATGTGAACCGTTCGCCTGTGGCGGGGACACTGCGCGAGGTCCGGTATCAGAAGGGTGAATTCCTGAATGCGATGAATCCTGCATCTGCGGAGCGCAATGAGCAGAACACGGCAGTGATCGATGCGGACGATGGTTATCAGATAGCTTTCAAGCAGATTGCCGGATTGCTGGCGCGCCGCATCGTATTCACTAAGCGCGAGGGCCAGCGAGTCGGACGAGGCGAGCGCGTGGGGTTGATCAAGTTCGGGTCGCGGACGGATATTCTTCTACCCGTTTTCGCCGATGTGCAGGTGAAAGTAGGAGATCGAGTGAAGGGTGGCGCAACGATACTGGCTCGTGTTCCTGGAATCGAAGAGAGCCTGATACTGGACATGGAGACGGCGGAGACTCTGGCTTGAAGATGAACGGGCAAGAGCGGGTGCAGCGCAAGCGGCGCGGGATGTATATCCTGCCTTCGCTGTTTACCGCGGGGAATATCGCCGCCGGTTACTTTGCCATTATGCAGAGCCTGCAAGGGTCCGTTCAGGAGCCTCATCACTTCGACTATGCAGCATTGGCGATTGGCTTTGCGATTCCATTTGATGCGCTCGATGGTCGCATCGCCCGCATGACGAATACGACGAGCGAGTTTGGCAAGGAACTGGATTCGCTGGCCGATGTGATCACATTCGGCGTTGCTCCGAGCCTGCTGGCCTTTACCTGGGGTTTCAGGATGCTTCCGGTGGGAATGGACCCGGTGATGCGCCAGAAGCTCCTGCAGTTCGGGGCGTTTGTCTGTTTTCTATTTCTGCTATGCGGTGCAAGCCGCTTGGCGCGTTTCAATATCAGCAACGATCCGGTTCCTAAGAATCCGGGTCGGCCGGGAAGGAAGTATTTTGTCGGTATGCCGATTCCGGCAGCAGCGGGTGTGATTGCAGCGTTTGTCCACTTCTTTCGCGGGATTCCTGTTTCAGTGAGTTGGGTCGCGATGATCTGGATGGCGATGGTGGGTTTCATCGGCTTTTTAATGGTCAGCACGTGGCGCTTCTGGAGCGGGAAGGAAATCAACCTGGCCAACCGCCAGCCATTCCGGTGGATTGTGCTGCTGGGATTGCTGATTTACGCGCTGGTCTTCTTCTCCGAATATATTCTGGCTGCCATGGCGCTGGCGTATATGTTTTCCGGCGTACTGGCGCGGCTGGCTTACTCCTGGCAACGTCATCATAAGGCGGTACCTGCGCCAGCAACCTCTTCGAGTCATTAGAGCCTGTTATTCACTTTATGGTATGCGGCGCCGGGGCGAATTTTTCCGAGATCGAGGAGCGAGGAGTGAACTGTAGCTGGTCTACTGGAGCGACGAGAGACGAAGAGATCGGGGAAATTCGCCCCGGCCCGGGGAGTTGCGGCGAAAATCGGTCCATATTTCGTTGTCGGCCTCGACGGTGGGGACATCCACAGCCTTCGGCCTCCGTCTCGTCTGGGCCGATTTTTGCTCGCAACGCCACACACCATAAAGTGAATAACAGGCTCTAAGATACATGCCAGATAATTACAGAATTGCGATTGTGGGAGCCGCGTCATTGCGCGGCAAAGAGTTGAGTGAATCTCTAGGCGAGTCGCCGTTTTCCGGCGCAGAATTTCTGTTGATGGATGACGAGGGCCAGATTGGCCAATTGGACTCTGTCGGCGATGAGGTCACCTTCATTCAACGCATAGAGCCAAGCTCGTTTGAACGGATCGACTTTGTTTTCTTTGCGGGCAGTCCCGAGGTGACGCTGAAGCATTGGCAGAACGCGCATCGTGCCGGGGCCAGCATTATTGATTTGTCCGCTGCACTGGAAGGCCAGCCTGGAGTGCTGGTGCGTGCTCCGTGGGTGCAGGGAGAAGCGAGTTCCGCTTCGAGCGAGTCGCCGGATTTGCAGACGCCCGCTGTAGTTCCCGCACACCCAGTCGCCGTTGCGCTGGCGCTTCTTTTGATGCGTATGCAAGAGCTGGGCACGGTAAACACAGCTTCTGCGACGGTGCTGGAGCCAGCCTCGGAATATGGACGCGCGGCCTTGGACGAACTGCATCAGCAGACGGTGAGCCTGCTAAGCTTCCAGAGTCTTCCCAAAGATATCTACGACACGCAGGTGGCTTTCAATGCTATTCCCGCATTTGGCGAGTCGGCAAAGTTCAACCTTGGGTCGAGCGAAGGGCGCATCCGGCGGCAATACGATCTTCTTGCCGGTGGACAGTTGCCGGAAGCTGCCATCCAAGTGGTACATGCTCCGGTATTTCACGGGCACAGTCTTTCGCTGGCAGTGAAGTTGAATGAAGCAGTCATCCTCGAACACGCCGAGGCAGCACTGAGCGGAGAGCATGTGGATGTGCTGATGGGCGATTCCGACCCACCGACGAATCTCAGCACTGCGGGCCAGCCGGATGTACTGGTGCGGATTCGCACCCAGGACGGGACCGAAACCGAAACAGATGGGTTCTGGATATGGGCGGGGTTCGACAATCTGAAACTTCATTCCCTGAACGCGATTGCGTGCGCTGTGGAGTTGAAGCGGCTGCGGCCTCAGGGGAAAGTGCAGTAAGACATCTGGACATAAATTCCTCACTGCCGTATACTTACGTATATGGCAGTGAGGTGACAGATGCAATCAACAGCAAAAGTATTTATGAATAACCGCAGTCAGGCTGTTCGCCTGCCCAAAGAGTTTCAGTTCCATACCCGCGAAGTATTTATTCGTAAAGAAGGCGATGCTGTGATCCTGACCCCCCGGCCTCTGGATTGGAGTTCTTATCTGGCAGAAGGTCCAGTTGCGTCAGAGTCTTTCATGGACCAGGTAGAGGATCTTCCTGTGCAGGAACGTGATCTGTAATGTCTCGCTACATGCTGGATACAGATACTTGTTCTTACATTATGAAGCGCTCCAATAGCTCTGTGCTGAAACGATTACAGAAGGTTGACCCCAAGGATGTCTGTATCTCCGTGATTACGAAGTCAGAGCTTTTGTATGGGGTTGAATTATCACCGAGACGGCAACAAGACGAAGCGGCATTGGATGCTTTTCTACGCCATGTTGAGATACTGGATTTCCCAGATAAGGCAGCTCTTGATTACGCCGGAATACGCGCTGACCTTAAGAAACGCGGGGCAATGATAGGCGCAAATGACTTGCTTATCGCGGCACACGCTCGTAGTCTTGGCTTCATCCTAATTACAAATAACACGCGGGAATTTAGCCGTGTTCACGGCTTGCACATCGACAATTGGGCGCATTGATCGAGAGAAGTTATGGCTTCAAAATCGCGTTGTAGCCATCTGACTGAAGTTTAGTGCGCATGGTCCGGGCTTCATCGCGCGAAGCGAAGGGGCCTACCTGGACGTGGAGCAGCTTGTCCTGAGTCTCGTTACGGACGACCACGTTATAGCCACGCTTTTTCAAGGCTGATACCAGAACGTCGGCGTCTTCCTGATGCGAGACGGCTGCGATCTGCACCATGGTTGCCCCACCGGCTGTCGGGGCTGGTTGAACAGCAGGTGTAGCTACTACGGCCTTTTTCAAAGCAGGCGGTGGAGTCGTTGCTGTGGAAACGACTGCCGGCTGCAAAGCAAAGGGCGTTGCAGGCGTTTGAGTCTGAGCAGCCGAAGGCTTAGCTGCCGGACTGGGTTTCGGTGTGGCAGTGGCCCCAGCTACTGGTTTGCGGGCTGGGCCACCTTCCTCAGGTACGTAGTCGTATTGCGGAGGTTTTCCTGTTGCATCTGCAGAGGAAGAGGCTGCGAGGCTTTCCTGACCTGACGGTTTAGAGGTGTGCGTGACGGCAGGCGCTGATGGCGCATCTTCGGATGGAGTTGTTGCGGATGCCGTTGGAGTTGCCGTTGTGCTCGTCTTGCTGTGGCCAAGCGAGTAGCCGAAGCCGAAGAAGACACCGCAGATCAACACCAATCCAAAGAAGATGCCGAGCAGGGATGTCATGCCGAGGGTAACTTCCGATTCGGCTTCTTTTTCTTCAGCTTCGATCATTGTGCGCATGTCTGGTTACTCCGTAGCTTTCGGTGGTTCTGCAGGCGTGGCGGGCACGTTGCCGGCGATTTTGTTCATCATAGATAGAAACTCCATCGGCAGTGGGAAGACCACGGTCGTGTTCTTTTCCGTGCCAATGTCAGTCAGCGTTTGCAGATACTTGAGTTGCAGCGTGATGGGCTGCTGCGCCAGCAGGTTTGCGGCTTCTACGAGCCGCTGCGCCGCACCGAATTCGCCTTCGGCGTTGATGATCTTCGAGCGCTTTTCGCGCTCAGCTTCGGCTTGCTTGGCCATGGCTCGCAGCATGGACTCGGGCAGATCGACCTGCTTCACTTCTACGCTGACGACCTTGACGCCCCAGGGCTCGGTGCGCTGATCGATGATGGACTGGATGCGCTGGTTGAGAGCATCACGGTGCGAGAGCAGGCCATCCAGTTCTACTTCGCCCAATACGGAGCGGAGCGTGGTCTGAGCAAATTGCGAGGTCTGGTAAACGTAGTTCGAGACCTCGATGACTGCCCTCGCCGGGTCCATCACACGCAAGGTGATGACGGCGTTGACCTTGATGGTCACGTTGTCGCGGGTGATGACATCCTGCGGGGGCACTTCGAGGACTTCCTGCCGTAGCGAGACACGGACGATCTGGTCAAAAGGGCGAAAGACGAGGATGATGCCGGGGCCTTTGGGCTGGGGCAGGGCGCGTCCCAGACGGAAGATGACGCCACGCTCATACTCGCGCAGGATCTTGATGGAGTTGAGTAGATAGATAACGACGACCAGGATGACGATCAGGCCGGGAATGCTGAACATGGGAGCCTCACGGCAGCGATTGTATCGCAGTGGCATGGTCGAAATGCGACGAAACAGCTTAGGAAGTGACTTCGGGAATCCGCTCGACTAATAGCGTCAGGCCATTCACCGATTTCACTCGTACCCGCTCGCCTGGAGCGATGGTGGCGGGGGATTCGGCGAACCAGAGTTCTCCGTGCACGAGAATCTGCCCGCGTGGGGCGATCTGCTCCTGCGTGACGCCGATGGCACCGATCAAGGCGTCGGCTCCGGTAAGGACCTTGTTACGCCGCGCTCGCATGGCGATGCGCACCAGGAATGCTGTGATGAGGCCGAAGGCCAGGCCAGTAGCAACGGCAGTAGAGATGTGGACGCGCATCTCGGGGATAGGTCCGGCGACGAGGGTGAGTGTTCCCAGGACAAGGGCGACGATGCCGGTTCCGGCAAGAACTCCGTGGCTGGGAAATTTGGCTTCAAGGATGAGGAGGGTAAAGGCTCCTATGAGAAGAGCGAGCGCCGTGTAACGTACTGGCAGCAGGTTGAGCGAGAAGAGCGCGATGAGAAGTAGCAGGGTGCCGAGCGCTCCGGGAATGATGGTGCCGGGCGTGTTGAATTCGAGGTAGATGAGCAGGCCGCCTACGACAAGGATGAGCACGGCGAGATTCGGGTCCATCATGCGGTCGAGGATTTCTTCGCGTAGAGTGGGGTCGATGCTGAGGAGCGATGCGTTGCGGGTGTGCAGGGTCTGCGTGGCTCCGTTGAAGCGGGTGACCTTGCGGCCATCAATGGTGTTCAGCAGTTCGGTTTGGTTGGAGGCGATGAGGTCGATGAGATGGAGCTGCTCGGCTTCCTTCTCGGTATAGGACTTGGAGTTGAGAACGGCGTCCTGTGCGGCGTCGGTATTGCGGTTGCGGCGCGAGACGTAGGAGCGCAGGAAGGCGGTCGTATCGTTCTCGAGCTTCTGCTTCATGATGGGATCGAGTTTTGCGCCTTCGAGAATGGGATGGGCTGCTCCGGCATTGGTGCCGGGCGCCATGGCAGCGATATCCGCCGATTCGAGGATGAAGAAACCAGCGGAACCGGCGCGGCTTCCTGCGGGCGCGATGTAGACGATGACGGGGATGGGAGAATCGAGGATTTTGCCGACCATCGAGCGCGTGGATTCGAGCAAGCCGCCGGGCGTGTTGAGCTCGACGAGCACCGCGTCGGCATGGATGTCGGCGGCGCGCTTCAGTCCACGGGCGAGATAGCCGTCGCTGATGGGCTGGATGGTGTCGTCGATGTGGAGGACGATGACTTGCGGTGTGCTGGCGCTGGCTTGTGGCGTTCCAGAGAGGTTTTTGGGAATGAGAATGGTTGTGAATGCGAGGAGCGCGGCGATGGCTGCGAAGATGAGGTGGTTGCGTTTCATGGCACTTGCTGTCCCCTGGCTTCGAGAGCTTGCTTCATGCCGCGCGCATTTGGATTGGCCGGGTCGACTTTGAGCGCGGCGCTGACTTCGTCTGCGGCAGTTTTCAGTTGATTGCTTTGCAGGTTGAGCCGCGCCAGCACGAGGTTGGCGGGTACGTTGGGTTCGAGTTGCAGAGACTTTTGGGCTTCCTGGCGCGCGGCTTCTATATCTCCGCTGCGTTCGCGAACATTGGCGAGCCCGGCATGGGCCAGCGCGGAACTAGAGTTGGCCGATAGAGCCGTCTGGTATTCGCGCTCTGCTTCCAGGATGAGTCCACGGTTGAAGAACTGATCGCCTTCTTTGACCAAGGCAGTTGAGCGGGCAGTCGGATTCATCGAGGCAAGACGCGTCTGTTGCATCTCTTCCATTTCAAATGCGGCCTGATGGAAACCCGCTTCGTTGTAGCTGCGCTTGATGCGCTCCAGAGGATGATCTGTATCCGAGATAGCTTTACCGGGGTCTGGGTTTGGTTTTACAGACGCGGGATTCTGGAGGCGATTCGTGTAGGACTGTGCTTCGCTATCCTGCGGGCGGAGTTTCAACGCCTGATCGATTTCGCGGAGAGCTCCCTGCGTGTCTTTGCGGCGATCGAAGGCGACGGCGAGGTTGAAGTGGTAGTCGGCGTCTTTGGGATCGGCGGCGGAGGCCTGCTGGAAGAGCGGGGCGGCATCTTTGCCGCGGCGACTTGCGGCTACGGCCTGGTTATTCACTACTTCGGGCAGAGGAAGACGGGTGCTGACGAAGGCGAATGCATCTTCTGCCTTGAGATAGCTGCCGGTGTAGAAGAAGGCGAGCCCTCGATAGAAATCAGCTTCGAGCGCATTCGGGTCGTCTTTAGGAAGGCGGCCGAAGGTATTGGCCGCGGACTCGTACTCCTGGTTGGCGAAGTAGGCGCGGCCTAGAGCGAGCCATGCGGGAACGAAGTTGGGATCGAGACGGGTGGCTTCTTTCAGATGCTTGATGCGTTCGGCGAGCGATTCTTCGACTTGTCCGCGGATGTAGTTCTCGAAGACATTTACGCTGAGATGGCCGTCAGCGGCGAGGAATGTCTGTTCGGCCACGGCGTATTTCGGATCGATCTGGCGAGCGGTGTTCCAGGCGAGGCTGTTGAGGATGTCGAGGAGATGGCCGAGGTCGGATTGCTGCTCGATTGGCTTGCTGAGTTTTAGGCCCGTCACGTCCAGGATACGGGCCGTTGCGGTGAGGCGGTCGCCGTTAAGAGTGTAGAAACCCGCGACTACATAATCGGCATCGAGCGTTTGTGCGATGCGGATGGTGGTGGCGCGCGAGGGCTGGAGGGTCAATGGGAGTCCGAGGTGATCGAAGGCGTAGAGGCGGTCGGCGCGGCTGATGGGCAGGAATCCTGCGGAAGCGAGGCGGCGATTGAAGATGTCGGGGAAGGCTTCGCCGATCCAGTCGAGATTGGGCTGGCCACTGTGATTTTCGAATGGTAATACGAGCAGCAGGCGTCCGTGTGCCGGAGCTTCCGTTGCGGCGCTAGCGTTCTGCGCAGGTGCGTGGATCGCTGCGGCAAATGCCAGCAGCAGGGGAATCAGGCGAAATAGGGAAAATGACCGCACGACATGGTGATTATATGTGGCGGAAGCTTAGTGTTGCTGTAGCTCTGCTACCTGCGGACGGTCGAAGTGCAGAATTGCGGCCCATTGGCCTTTGCGTTCGGCGCGCCAGGTGATTTTGCCGCCGAGCAGGCGGGCGATAGCGGTGGGAGGCAGGTCACGATGGAAGTCGAAGAAACGGGTGTCCAGAGCCTGATTGCGCTGGCCGAGGCTCAGGAGGAGATGCGGCGGATCGTATTTGGTGGAGAAGGCGAGCGCGACGGAGTAGGGTTCGGCCAACTGCGCGGCTTTCTGGATCTCGGGTAGAGAGAAGTTGTCGATGGCGGCGACTGGGATGGGCTGCTGGACATAGCCGAGTTCGGGTTTCTGCAACTCGTCGGTGGCGGGCCATGCGGTGAGGACGGTGGCTGCAGGGTAGCGGGTGCGGATTTGCCCGATAGCCGCCTGGTGCAGGCGGATGACGTCGGCGTATGCGAGATTGTCCTCGGGCGCGAAGCGGTAGGGCGGATTAACGAAGAGTCCTGCAAGGAAAGCGAAGGTACTGAGTGCTACGAGCCACGGCCAATGGTTCCAGCGGCGGCGAAAGGTGTTTACGCAGAGCAGCAGAACAAGTGGATAGAGCGGCAGGAGGTAGCGGGTGAGAAGCGCTCCTCCGAGAATGGAGAAGAGGATGAGATTGGCGAGAATGACGGTATAGAAAACGCCCTGATGTTCAAGCGAGATTCTTTGACGGGATGTACCGTTGGCGTCCTTGATTGGAGGTAACAGCATGCAGGCGAGCATGAGCAGCACGGGCACAAAGAGATTCATATGAGCGGTGACGTGCAATATTCGATGCAGAAAAGCGAGCAATACGCGTAGCGGTGTGAGCGTGGCTGTCGCGTTGTAGCGCAGATATTCAGGATTTCCGAAAACGAATCCCGTACGGTGTTTGTGATACGCGTACCAAAGGATGAGTGGGAGTACGGGCAGGAGCAGCATTGCTGCCGTTTTTATCTTTTCTTTGCGTCGTGCGAGGAGAGCTTGAAAGACCTGCCATAGGGCTAGCACCAACGGTGTGACGATGGCTGTTTCCTTCGAGAGCGCGGCCAGCGAGAAGCAGAGAGCGGCTAGCAAGAGACGTTCTTCAAGCAGGAACGTGATTGCCCATAGCGTCGCAGCAGCGGCGAAGATGTCCGCATGCGCCAATGTGCTTTGTGCGAAGAAGACCGGATAGAGCGCCGTGAGCAGTACGGTTGCGATCGCGACTACCTGCTTGCCGGTAGTGATCAGGGCAAGACGCCAGACTGCCAGCAGGGCGGTGGCTGCGACGAAGCAAACTCCTGTGCGGGTAACGAATGGCGCGAAGCCGAGAATCCTCCACCATAGGGCAAGATAAACGGATGGCAGCGGCGGATGTGCATTCGACAAGGTCGAGTAGGGAATCAGCGAGCCTGTTCGGAAGAAGTCATAGGCTGCGGGAATGTAATAACCCGCCTCATCCCAGTAATACGGTAGCCGCAACAACGGAAAGTGCACGGCCAACGTTGCTGCGAACAGGAATGCGAAGACGTACCACAACGAAATGCGGCGAGTCACTCTTTAATGCACCGGACCGGGAGGCAGATGCGGCTGCGGTTCGAGCGCGATGCTGCCGAAGGTCTGCTCGTATTGCGCCAGATTTTGCCCGAGGATATTCCACAATGCCTTTGCCTGTTGCGGACTCAGATAGATGCCGTGCGTGTTTTGGATGGTGACGTGCTCGGCCGATTCCTGGTGGACGAGGCCGAAGGCGAGGAAGAAGTCCCATACGCTGACACGGATCTGCACGCTGTTCGCGTAGCCTTCGCTGTAATTCTGCGATTTGGTGAGTTCAACTTTGGGCTGCGGTTGAGAAGGATTCATCTTGCTATCAGAGTACCGCAGATGGAAGGCCTGCGATGTTCAGCAAAGGAAGGAAAGAGTTGGTGCGGGAGAAGGGACTTGAACCCCCATGGATTGCTCCGCCAGATCCTAAGTCTGGTGCGTCTGCCAATTTCGCCACTCCCGCATCTGCAGCTTCTGTAATTTATTCTATCGAAGCTGTTTTCTGGCTGTTCGTTTTCTCAACGCCGGATCATCGAGGTGACCCAACGCACTCTGTTTTACGCTTCGCAGCCAGATGGGCATGGTAGAAACATTCGGCGCTCCGACAGCTCACTGACGGTGCAAAGCCCTACGCCTGCCATTCTTAGCCTACTGGCAAAGGTGTGCGGATTGCAATGCCCCGATGTATAGTGGCTGTCGGCAGACAACTTTCAAGTGTGAGGAGCTACTGTGCACGAGTTGAATCGTAGAGGTTTTCTCAAAGGGGCAGGAGCAGCAACGGCGGGAACGCTGCTCGGAGCAAAAATGCATGCGCTGACCGTGATGCAAAACGAACCTTCCAAACCGGTTGCGGCGAATGATCATATCCAGTTCGCGCTGATTGGTGCAGGCATTCAAGGCCAGGGAGATACGAAGTTTGCAGTGCAGGTGCCGGGCGTGAAGCTCGTTGCCGTGGCCGATTGTTATGATGGCCGCCTTGCCCATAGCAAGGAACTATGGGGTAACGACATCTTCACAACGCGCGATTACAACGAGATTCTGGCGCGCAAGGACATTGACGCAGTTCTCATTGCCACACCCGACCACTGGCATAAGCAAGCCTCTGTGGATGCTATGAAGGCTGGTAAGGATGTGTATTGCGAGAAGCCGATGATCCATCTGTATGCCGATGGGCCGGAGATGATCGAGACCGCACGCAAAACGAACCGGATTATCCAGATAGGGAGCCAGCGTGTCAGCTCGGTGATCTATGCAAAGGCCAAAGAGCTGCTTGCCTCGGGTGCCATCGGCCAGCTCAATATGGTGTCTGCGCATTGGGATCGCAACTCGGCGATGGGCGCGTGGAATTATACCGTTCCTCTCGATGCCTCACCGGAAACCTGCGATTGGCCACGCTTTCTGGGCTCCGCACCCAAGATTCCTTTTAACGCCGAGCACTTTTTCCAGTGGCGCAAGTGGAAGGCTTACGGAAGCGGCGTGGCGGGCGACCTCTTCGTTCATCTCTTCAGTGGAACGCACTTCATCACCGGTGCGCATGGGCCTATGCGTGCCATGGCAACTGGAGGGCTGCGCTTCTGGAAAGACGGACGTGATGCGCTGGATGTGATGCTGGGCCTCTTTGACTATAAGGAGGGCTTCAACCTGAGCCTCCGCGTGAACTTTGTAGATGGAGGCGAGGAAAGCGAAGGGCTGACCTTCGTCGGTTCTGAAGGCCAGATGGAGATTGCTGGCAACTCTGTCAGTGTAAGCCGCGTACCACAGCCAAAAGCGCCGGGCTACATGATTAGCACTTACACAGAAGCGATGCAAAAAAGCATCCTCGAGGAATACAAGCAAAAGTATCCGCCCCAGCATCCTGAAGGAGCACCTCCAGCGGGGTTTGAGAAATACGTGGCCCCGGAGGGCTACGCCGACAACTATGACCACTTCAAGAACTTCTTTAACGCCGTTCGAACACGCCAGCCTGTCGTGGAAGATGCGGTGTTCGGTTTCCGCGCCGCCGGAGCTGCGTTGCTCGGCAATCTCAGCATCGAGCGCGGCAGCGTCGTTCACTGGAACCCTGAAACTATGAAAATCGCCTAAACGAATGGAGACCATCATGAAGATTTCCACGCAATGGCTCGTGTCATGCTTGGCCCTGCCTCTCTTTGTTCCTGCTTTAGGATTCGCTCAAGATCCAACGCACGCCACCGAGTTCCGCATGCAGCATCCGGGCAACGAACCCGGCGGTGCGCCTCGCATCGCCTTTTTTGCTCATCGCCTCGGCAGCGACCACGCCGAGGGCATTTCTCTGTTGGACATGAATGGAGATGGTTTTCCCGATCTGCTTAGCGGAGCCTACTGGTACGAAAATCCTGGCGCACAGGGCGGCGCATGGAAGCAGCATCAGTTCCGCACAGTTGGTATCCATAACGAATTTGTCTCCGACTGTGGCGAGTGGATCGTCGATGTCGACCATGACGGCCTGCCTGACGTTATTACCGCGGGCTGGATCTCCAATGGCCTGTGGTGGTATCGCAATCCTGGGCCACAAGCAACAGCCGCCGGCACAATGTGGAAGGCCGAGAGGATCACCGACAGCTATGACACCGAGGGAGGCGCTTTCGCCGACATCAATGGCGATGGCAAACCGGATATCGCTCTTGCTCACTACAACCGCTCGGGTGTGCTCTGGGTCGACTTCTCCAAGGACAAGCCTCGCGTTCACCACCTGGGCGGCCGTGAGGAGGATGGGCACGGCATCGGCATTGCCGACATCAATGGCGACGGCAAAGCCGATGTACTGACTCCTCATGGATGGTTCGAACAGATTGACGCCGATAATGATAACTGGAAATGGCATGGTGACTGGGGCTTAGGTGATCCCGGTTTTCCTATCCTCGGCTACGATGTCAATCATGACGGCAAGATGGATCTCATCTACGGCCAGGGTCACGGCTATGGCCTTTACTGGCTTGAGCAGGCAGGCACGCCGGCTCATCCCAATTGGGTGCGGCACACTATTGACGAATCCTTTTCGCAATCGCATGCCCTTGTCCTGGCTGATATCGATGGTGATGGCGTCCCCGAATTGCTGACAGGCAAGCGTTATCGTGGTCATGGTGGCAACGATCCAGGCTCGTATGATCCGCTGGTGGTTTACTGCTACAAAATCGATCGCGCCAAAGGCGAGTTCACCCGCTATTCCATTTCCGTCAATGGCACGGCAGGTGTCGGGACGCAGTTTGTTGTAGGGGACCTCGACAAAGATGGCGACTTGGATTTCGCGACAGCAGGGAAAACAGGCGTGCACTTTTTCGAGAACCTGAAGATCGATCGCGTGCCGAAAGAGACTCGTGAAAAGGACATACTGCTCAATAAGGAATGGCCTTTCGAGGGAGAAGGCGTTACCGTCGAACAGGAAGA
>Ga0137415_10002279_pt1 | contig 19147 bp, 15 predicted proteins | sample CZODoug3_1_1_16f_FD_183082 | JGI IMG/M metagenome (GOLD analysis project Ga0137415, IMG submission 183082) | Vadose zone soil fungal communities from Angelo Coast Range Reserve, California, USA - CZODoug3_1_1_16fungal (Hybrid Assembly) | ecosystem: Environmental > Terrestrial > Soil > Vadose...
TGCATAACAGCTTCAGCAGATATGGGGATTACTTTCTTTCCCAGGCATTCCCCGAAGGTTCGCCAACCCATCCGGCCTATCCTACCGGCCATGGTACAGTCGCGGGCGCTTGCATCACTATCTTGAAGTTCTTCTTCGACGGCGATTTCGTCATCCCCAACCCTGTAGTGCCTAGCAGCGATGGGCTTTCACTCCAACCCTACACGGGTGGAGATGCGGGACAAATCACGGTCAACGGCGAGCTCAACAAGCTCGCGCACAATATCTCCTTCGGCCACGGCATTCACTCCGGCATCCACTGGCGTAGCGACACTGACTCTTCCATTCAACTGGGGGAGGCCCTGGCGATCAGTATCCTTCAAGATAGAGCGCTGACTTACAACGAGAAGTTCACCGTTAGTTTCACCAAAATCGACGGAACGACCGCGACCATTTCCAATCAGTAATTGTTAGAGCGGGGCGACCCAGGCAAATCTAACCGCCCTGTAGTAGCGCGGCGGGAGACGCAACGAAAGATCGCAAGGTTAATCTGGAGCATGGCGGTGAGGGAGGATTATCTAAAGCTGCGCTTTGGCTCTGGAGTCAGATCCCGCAGTGGCGGGACTTTAACCATTGCGCGTAACGCGGCCCACCAGTCGAACCCGCCTCCGCAGAAGCTACGGCGCGGCAGGCGGCGAAGCTTTAGAATTGAAAATCGAAAATCAGAAATCAAAAATGGAATGGCGGTGAGGGAGGGATTCTCCAAAGCTGCGCTTTGGCTCCAGCTCTAGAGCTTCGCTCTCAACCCTTGCGCGTTACGCGGCCTATTTCGAGGAAGTGAAAAGTGATCGGTGAATGGTGATTGGTGCGCAGCGACGGGAGCTTTGACTCTAATCACTAATCACATATAACCATTCACGAATAAAGAAACGGTGAGGGAGGGATTACGCCCCCAGCTAGTGCTGCAATAATGTGCCCGCTTATAGACGTTGCCTCCACGCCTTCGAGGCTTTGGAGGCAAGGGCAGTCGAACGGCGTTCGAATCTCCGCTTTACGTGAATCCTGCGAGCTGATCAAACCAATGGTGTACGACGTTTTTCGAACCTGCGGTGAGGGAGGGATTCGAACCCTCGATACCCTTTTGGGGTATGGCGCTTTAGCAAAGCGCTGCTTTCAACCACTCAGCCACCTCACCAAGTTGGCTGCGAGAATATGAGGTGGATGTGATGCTCGTCAAACATCTGGCGATTCTCTACCAAGGCCCCGAATGCGTTCGGGGTCGCTCGCACTTCGAAAACAAATGCGACGGTCATCCGCTTTCGCCAAGGCTATAGCGTGACAGGTAGAGCGCCGCTACAATCATCAGCGTCCGATACCATGATTAGCGAAGACGAAGCGCGTGCTAAAATTCTCGAAACGATTCGGCGGCTGTCCACTCGCCAAGTCTCGCTCGCGGAGGCGCTCGATTGTTTTGCGGCGGAAGATTGCTTCGCGCGACTGCCACTGCCGAATTTCGACAACTCGGCGATGGATGGTTACGCCGTTGTGGCCAGTTCCTGTGCTCGAGCCAAGCGACTGCGCGTGACCGGCGAACAGCCCGCGGGTTTGGATCGACATCTTCGCATCAATCTCGGTGAGGCGGTGCGCATTTTTACCGGTGCTCCGATGCCGGATGGAGCGGATGCGGTCGTCATGCAAGAAGATGTGACGCGCGAAGGAAGCGAGATTCTTCTAAATGTGAATGTCGAGGTTGGCGAGTTTGTGCGGCGTCGCGGCTGCGATCTCGGCGAAGGCCAGAAGATTCTCGCGGCAGGCGAGCGCATTCGCGCGGCGACCCTGGCGTTGCTGGCGTCGCAAGGTTTCGGTGAGATCACGGTCGGCGGCGAAGTTAGCGCGGCGATCATTTCCACCGGCGACGAACTCGTGAAATTCGGCGAACAACTAAAGCCGGGTCAGATTTACGAAAGCAATTCGATACTGTTGCAAGCGCTCCTGCAAAAATGCGACGCGATTGTTAAGTCAGTCCAAAACTGCCGGGATGATGACGATTCGTTGGGCCAGGCTCTTCGGTCGGGCATTAAAAATCACGTTTTGATCATAAACGGCGGCGTGTCTGTAGGTGAACACGATTTGGTTCAAGCCGCGCTCCGCTCGCTCGGCGCCAAGATCGACATCTGGCGCGTGGCCATCAAGCCGGGCAAACCATTTCTCTTCGGTCGCGCCGGCGAATGCGCGGTGTTTGGTTTGCCGGGGAACCCGGTCTCCGCGTTCGTGACGTTCTTGCGATTGGTGCGTCCTGCAATTTTGAAGATGATGGGCGCGTGCGAGAGCGAGCTCGAGCCGGCGAAGGTCCCCGCAAAGTTGATTGTCGATCTTCGCAACGATGGCGATCGAGCCCGTTATTTTCGCGGCAGGGTTGAGGAGGGAAAATTCTCGCCGATTGGCCGCCAGGAGTCGCATGCGCTCTTCGGTTTAAGCCAGTCAAACGCGCTCCTGCGCCTGGCCGCGGGAGAAGAATTCAAGAGCGGGAGTACGGTGGAACTGCTGCTCTTTGATTAGCGTGATTGTTCGCCGTGACCACGTTTGACAGACCACGCGACTCTTTTAGCTTAAGCGCGTTGAATACCGGAGCCGCCACCGCGTTTGCGCCAAATCCAACCGAGCAAATTCGTGCCGACGCCGAGCGCCTTTCCCATATCGTTCTGGCGATGCAGCGCTGCTTCATGTTGCATCTGTGCAAAGAACTGGCGCCGGGCAACGTCTCGTTTTCGCAGTTTTTTCTTCTCGCTTTCCTGGACCAGAAAGAAGTCCTCACCATGTCCGCCATCGCGCAGAAAATGGGACATACCACCGCGGCCGCGAGCGGTTTGGTCGCGCGTCTGGAAAATCTCGGCTACGTCGTGCGTTCGAGCGCGCGAGAGGACCGGCGCAAGGTGATGGTTTGCATCACCCCGAAGGGTTCGGCTCTCGTCCGGCGAATCCGCGAGGAGATGGTCGGCAACCTGATGAAGATTTTGGAACACCTCACGCCCGATGAACAAAAAGCCTGGCTCCAGATTTACAGTAAGATTTATGATTACTGCCAATCAAAATGATTCTGATCCGTTCGGCGCCAGTGGCATCAGGCGAAGGTAAAACCAACGCTGCTTGAATCTGCGCGTTGACCTTGGCGCATCTAACTTTTCGACCTCTACGTCAATGCAAAAACTTGCTGTCCGAATCTTTCTAGCTGTGCTGATGCTCGGCTTCGGGCAACCAGCGCGCGCTGGCGGAGAAACCTCTTCGTCGTCGCGTGGCGTGCGCAAATTTACACTGGACCAGGCAATCCAAGCGGCCCTTCAGCGCAATCCGACTCTCCTCATCGCGGAACGCGAGATCGAGCGCACCAAAGGAGTAATCATCCAGGTCCGTGCCGAAGCTTTACCGCATATCACCGTGAGTGGAAGCTACACCTGGACAGATCCAAATCTTGCTCGTTCGACCTCCATATTTGGAACTCCGACAACCACCGGCACGCCAGCGCCTGTCGTTGCTTCGCAGCGGTCACAGGAGGGCAATGTTCAAGCACTGGCTACGCCAACACCAACGCCAGGCTTCTCCGCTGCGCAGCAAAGTGATATATCCTACAATATTCGCGTTACGGGCACGCAGCTGATCTTTAACGGCACGACGCTGCCGGCGATTCGCGGCACTTTTTTTCAGCGCGACAGCGCCTACTTCGCGTTTCGCAACGTGCTCGATCAGCTCATTTCCACGGTGAAGACGCAGTTTTATCAGGTGGTCGTCGACAAGGCGCTCATCGGCGTGCAGGAGGAATCGGTTCACCTGCTGGAGACTCAGCTCAAAGATCAGCAGAATCGTTTCGAGGCCGGAACGGTGCCGCGTTTCAACGTGCTGCAAGCGGAAGTCGCGCTTTACAATCAGATTCCGCAGCTGATTGCCGCAAAAAATAATTATCGGATTGCGCAACTAACATTGGCCAAGACTCTTGGTCTCGACTTCGATCCTCGGCGCGGTGAAAAACCACCCCTCGAAGTCGTTGGCGAAATGCCATACAACCCGCGAGAGATTTTGTTAGTCGATGCGATTGAGCTTGGAAAACAGCGGCGCCCATTCTTGAAGCAAGCCCGCGCCAATGTCCTCAACCAAATCGAACAAGTGCATGTCGCACTCGGCGGTTTTCTTCCCACGATCGACGCGACCGGCGGCGGCGAATGGGTCAGTTCGCCGTTCAACTCGAGTTTTCATGACATTTCGAAAGGCTGGATCGCGGGAGTGACCGGCAGTTGGCCAATTTGGGACAGCGGCCAGGTTTACGGCCAGGTCAAGCAACAGCGCGCGCTCTTGTCCGAGTCCAAAATCACTTATGACGACGACGTTCGCCAGGTTGAGCTGGAAATCCAGACCGCGTATTCAAACTTACTGCAGAATCGCGAACTCATTCAGAGCCAGGAAAAAAATGTGGAACAGGCTGAGGAAGCGGTTCGCTTAGCCAAGGCCCGGCTCGACGCCGGCGCGGGGGTTCAGCTCGATGTGCTCAACGCGCAAGTGCAGTTGACGACCGCGGAATCGACGCGCTTGCAAGCGCTCTTCGGCTACAATTCCTCGCTCGCTGAATTCGATCGCGCCACCGGCGCGCAGAGTGTTTACACGGAATCGTTCAACGGCATCGCGCCGCACGCCACTCGATCGAGAACCTACCAGACGGGCAGTGACAGGGACGCCGAAGGAAGACGCAAGGAAAGCTTACGCAGGGAAAGCTTATCGAAATAAAATTAGTTGTCCGGTCGAGCGAAAATGCCAGTTCGGTCCGGTCGCCGCGGCGACACGGACTCGTCGGCGGAGAGCTCGGCCCGAGACATCTCTTACTCTAAATCACCTGAGTGCAGCCGCTGCCCATTGAACACTTCGATGCTTTGACACAACTGCCGCATTGCCGGCACGTATTTACCAAGCGATTTCCGGGCATCGACGTCTCGCATGACAAAGCTGAAGCTTTGCGCCGGTTAGAAGCGGCGCATCGCGAAATTCGGCGCGCAATCGGCGTCAGCGATTGGCCGGTGCTTACGGCCGAACAGGTTCACGGCGACCAAATTGCGGTTGTCGCTGAACCCGGCCAAGCCGGGCAGCTCCTTCAACAGAAACCAGTTACTGATCGTAGCGACACAAATAGAAGGAGCTGGGCGACCGAGCCGATTGGATCAATCGGCTGCCCTTCGGGCGCAACGCGGGTCGATCTACCAACTGAATCGGACGTACAGTTCGCTGGGTGCGACGGTATCGTCACGAATCAGAGAAAAGTCGCGCTTGGCATTCACGTCGCCGATTGTTGCGCGGTTTACATTGTCGATCCAAAAAAACCGGCGATTGGCCTCGTGCACTCCGGAAAAAAAGGCACGGAGCTTGGCGTCGTTGCGAATGCCATCGCGCAAATGAAAGCGCATTTCGGATCGAATCCGGCCGAACTTGTCGTGCAACTGAGTCCCTGCATACGTCCGCCGCATTATGAAGTCGATTTCGCGGCAGAAATTATCGGGCAATGTCGGGCGCAAGGCGTGAAGCAAATCCACGACAGCGGCATCTGCACCGCCTGCCGTGTTGATCTTTACTATTCCTACCGCGCCGAAAAAGGAAAAACCGGCCGCATGCTCGCGCTGCTCGCGCTGATGTAGAGGCGCCTATGTCAAACGCCTGAGCCGGCTTCACTCTCGTGTTTGTACGGGCAGATGCCGCGCTTCTTTGCTGCCGCGACAAACGCAAAAAACTCTCGCGCCGGCGCGCCAAATTTCGTCGCGGCGGCTTTTTTGAGCGCCTGCGAAATGTTCAGCCCGCTTGTGTAAAGCAATTTGAAGGCATTCTTAATTTCATCTCGATCTTTCGCGCTAAATCCAGCGCGCCGCAGTCCGACGACGTTCACGCCAAAAACAGAATTGCGTTCCGCCGCGACCACGAAGGGCGGCAGGTCTTTTCCAAACGCCGAGCTGCCTTGCACCATCACGAGCCGACCAACGCGCATGTATTGGTGAAATGTCGATCCACCGCCGAGAAAAGCCTGATCATCGACCCTAACATGTCCCGCAAGCAGACAATTGTTCGCAATGATGACGTTGTTGCCGACTTCGCAGTTGTGCCCGACATGCGCGCCCACCATCAGGAAATTGTTGTCGCCGATCTTCGTCGCGCTGCCTTCGGCGCTGCCGCGATGAATTGTACAGTATTCGCGAATGACGTTGCCGTTTCCGATCTCGATCTTGGTTTTTCTTTCCGGTGAAAACGAAAGATCTTGCGGCGCGCCGCCGATGATTGCGCCGTGTCCGATGAAATTGTCGAAGCCGATCGCCACGCTTCCTTCAATGACGACATGCGATTGAATAACCGTGCGCGCCCCGATCACCGCTTGCGGACCGATAACGGAATACGGCCCAATCTGGACATCGCTGCCGACTTGCGCGCCCCGATCGACAATTGCCGTCGGATGAATTTTCACAGCACGCCTGCTTCCTTGAAACTGAAATAACCGGCGCCCTGCTCGCTCGGCGCACCGATGATGATGTGGTCGAGCAGTTTGATTTGCAGCAATTCCGCGGCCTCCGCCAATCGTCTTGTTAAGCTGTGGTCCGTCTGGCTCGGTGACGGATCGCCCGAGGGATGATTGTGGACGACGATCATAGCGTAGGCGGAAGAAACGACCGCCGGACGAAACACATCGCGGGGATGGGCGATGCTCTCATTCACACTGCCAATCGAGACTTCTTCGATGCGGATGAGATGATAGCGAGTGTCGAGCAGAATCACGCGCAACGATTCCTTGTGCAATCGTCGCATCTCCGCACCGACGAGTTCGTTTGCCAGCTCCGGTGAGTCGATTTTTTGTTTCGACAATGTCTCGCGCGCCAAACGCTGCCCCAGTCCAAATGCCGCCACCAGCTGGACCGCTTTCGCGAAGCCAACACCACGAATTTTTGCCAGTTCGTCAACTGTGCAGCGACTTAGGCCGGCCAGCGAGCCGTATCTTTTCAAGAGTTCACGCCCCACTTCCACCGCGTTCGCGCCCACAACTCCGGTGCGCAGAAGAATCGCAATCAATTCCGGGTCCGTGAGAGCGGCCGCGCCGTGGGCCGCAAGTTTCTCACGCGGCCGCTCTTCCTGCGGCATCTCACGGATCTTCAGTTGCGCCATCGCTACAGGCGCAGCTGCTCGAACATCTCGCGCATCGCGTTGCCGAGCGCGAACAGTCCCTCGGCGTGCGAATTCGATGAGAGCGACTCGATGCTCCGTTGCGCCTCGCAGATGAGATCGTTGCCCGCTGCAATCGATTCGTCCAACGCGCCATTTGCTGAACGGTTCTTCAAAACCTCACTCATCTCCTCGCATTTGCCGTCGAGAATAAGACTGGAACAGCGTTCGCGCTCGAACTCAGAGGCTGAGCGCAGGAAAATTAGCACCGGAAGTGTGAACTTGCCTTTGCGCAAATCGGTCCCGAGCGTTTTGCCCGTGGCGCTTTCGCTTCCGGCGATGTCCAGACAGTCATCATAGATCTGATAGGCTGTGCCGACGCGCATGCCGAAGTTTTTCAGAATCTCGATGACCGAGGGCTTTGCCTCGCTGATCGTCGCGCCCAATTCTGCCGCAGCGGAGAAAAGCGATCCGGTTTTCATTTTCACGATGCGCAAATAATCTTCCACCCCGAGTTTGAGATCGAAACGGCGCTGCGTCTGGATCATTTCGCCGGAACAAATTTCGGTCGCTGTCCGCGCAATCGCGCGACTGATCTGCGAATTCTCAAAGCTCGCGGACAGATTCAACGCATGCGCGAAGAGACAATCACCTAACAAAACGCTGAGTGAATTTCCCCAACGCGCATTCACCGTTGGCTGCGCGCGGCGCCGCTCTGCTTCGTCCATCACATCGTCGTGCACTAACGTCGCGAGATGGATCAGCTCCACGATCACGGCAAGATCGACATGTCCGGAATTGATCTCGCCGGACGCACCTCCGGCGAGTAGCGCCACAAGCGGGCGAAGCCGTTTGCCGCGTCCACCAATCGCGTAAGTAACGTACCCTTCGATTGCCGGATCGAACGCTGCAACTTGCTGAATAATTCGCTCTTCGACTTGGTCAAGGTGCGGCTGGACGAGGCGTGTCACCCGAGCGAGCGGATTGACTGAATGCGCCGTTGCCGTGGTTGGGCGTGCGAAAGCTTCCACACGCGCAGAATGGCGGGCGCTTTGCTAAAAGTCAAAGCAACACGCTCGCAATTTTGTCTGGGGAGCAAAGGCTGCCAGTCCGCCAGTCGGACGGACTCGTCCCGTGGCGAGCCTGTCGCTTTCGGCAGCTTGCCGAAAAAATCACCGTCGCCGTAACCAGACCTGATTAGCGTACTTCTGCTGTCCGATTTCCTGGGCTCGATTGAAGATGGTCTGGTCCAAATTCCGGGCCGTCCATTTGACCGATAATTCTTGCGCGAATCGCTCGGTGAAATCCTTCCCCAGATCGATCTGTTGAATGCTGCCTTGATGGAGCAAACCGGCCCGCGTCCTTCGTTGCGCCGCGCCGGCAACCTTGCGCCCGTTCACCATTACATCCGCCCGCACCGGATTTGCGAAACAATCATTGTAGCGGCGGTCTGTGACCGTCGCATTTATTTCCCTCCCGGTAATTTCCCAACTGTGGACGGATCGATCTTGAATAGTGCGACGGTCACAGACCGCCGCTACAGCTAACAAATCTGCGTGCTTAGCGATTACGCTCAGAGCCTCGCACAAAGCCCGATGAACATTCTCGTAGATTGACATGGACGATCCGGCGAACACGGGATCATTCCGAGGAACGATTATCGAGTAGGTGAGATCATCCCCGTGCAAAACAATTCCTCCGCCCGTCCATCGGCGGACCAAGTCGCGCTGCGCCGCATGATCAACAACGTCGGCAAAGCTTCCAAAGTATCCAAACGAAAGAGCAGGGGAGTGCCATTGATAAAAACGAATCGCAGGAAGGTTTGCCATTTCGAGCAAAGCTTCGTCGATCGCCATGTTCATCGCCGCTGATCGCGCAGCGTCGTGATAAACCTCAAGCGCACCAAAGATCGACATGTGAATTCGTTAGGCTTCGATCTCGTCCAAAATCCTTGCGACCGCTTCACTTGGATCGGGATGCGCCGTGATCGGGCGGCCAATCACCAAATAATCGGCGCCGGCCTCGAGCGCGTCGCGCGGTGTCATCACGCGCTTTTGATCAACCGCTTCCGCCCAGCTTGGCCGAACTCCCGGCGTGACGATCTTGATTTCTTTGCCGAATTCCGCACGTAACATTTTTGCTTCGCGCGGACTCGCCACCAGTCCACCGATTCCTGCTGATACGCCAAGTTTCGCCAGTCGCAAAACGTGCTTGTCGATCTTGTCCGGGATTCCAATTTCGCGAAGCGTCTGTTCGTTTGCGCTAGTTAGAAGTGTGACGCCGAGCAAAAGCAAGTCGCCCGAGCGTGCGGAACCGGCTGCGCGAATCATTGCGCCGCCGCCGCTCAAATGGACGGTGAGCATTTGCACTCCTAACTCCGCCGCCGATCCGACTGCGCGTGCGACCGTGTTCGGAATGTCGTGCAGTTTAAGATCGAGAACGACTTTTGCACCAATCCCAAGGACCGCGCGCACGATCTCCGGTCCTTCCGCCGTGTAAAGCTGCAAGCCAATTTTGAAAAATGAAATCTGGCCCGCCAGCTGCCTAACAAGGTCAAGCGCCGCCTCTTTTCTTGGAACATCGAGAGCGACAATAATTTTGTCGCGCGCAGCAATTGATCGAGAATTCATCCTGTTCTTCTTCGAGTTTGGCGGACAAATTGCAAACTATGCAGGTTTCGGCGCCGGCGAAGATCAATCTTTTCTTGAAAGTTTTGCGCCGTCGGCCCGATGGCTTTCACGAGATCGAAACTCTCATTTCACCGATTTCACTCTGCGATCAAATTAAGATCGACAAGAACAAGCGAGGGCAGGGCATCAGTTTTCGTTGCGATGATCCATCTGTTCCGCGAGGCGGCGAGAATCTTGTCGTGCGCGCAGCGAATGCATTTTTCGCTGCGACGCAAATGAAGCCGGCGGTCTCGATCGTACTCAAAAAGAAAATTCCGCACGGCGCAGGCTTGGGCGGTGGCAGCAGCGATGCCGCGGCGGTGTTGCTCGCGCTCAATCAACTCTTTGCAACCAAACTATCACGCGAAAAGTTGGCCAAACTTGGGTCGACCATCGGATCGGACGTTCCGTTTTTTATTTTCGAATCGGCCGCGATATGCACAGGTCGTGGCGAGATCGTCACGCCCAGAAAGTTGACGGAGCAATTATCGATCTTGCTCGTGAAGCCGGATTTCGGAGTGTCAACACCGTGGGCCTATAAACGTTGGCAGAATTCGCGCGAGCTTCCTGGTATCTCCTACGTGCAGCAAGATTTTCGCGGTCAGAAACTCCACAACGAACTCGAGCGCCCGGTTTTCGAGAAATTTGTTTTTCTCGCGCGAATCAAGATGTGGCTGTTGCAACAAAAGGAAGTGGCCGCTGCGTTAATGTCCGGCTCCGGCTCAACCGTGTTTGCCGTGGTGCCGTCAAACGTAGATGTCGGTCTTGTCGCGCAGCGTGCGCGTAAAGAACTCGACCGCGAAATCTGGACCTGCGTTTGCGAGACGCTCTGACTCCGGGGAGCGCACGCGCCTCGCGTGCTGATTTCGGCGCCCTCGCCGAAATCTTCTTCTAATTCGCGTTCTGGTGCTGAGTTAACGGAAAAGTTCGCGATCGCGAGGGCGCGTGCGCTACCCTATTCGCCGGCGCTCGCGCGCATCGTCGCGCGCGCGTATTCGCGATTCAGTTTCCCGATGAAACTGGCGCTGATCTCGGCGGGACAGACGGCTTCGCATTCGTAGGTGTTTGTGCAGTTGCCGAAACCTTCCGCGTCCATCGTGCCCACCATTTTCAAGACGCGACTCGCGCGTTCGGGGTCTCCTTGGGGCAAAAGCGCAAGGTGCGAAACTTTGGCAGCGGTAAAAAGCATGGCCGATGCGTTCGGACATGCGGCCGCGCATGCGCCGCAGCCGATGCACGCGGCCGCTTCCATCGCAAGATCGACATCGTGCTTCGGAATCGGAATTGAATTTGCCTCCGGCGCGGAACCGGCCCGCGCGGAAATGAATCCGCCCGCCTGCACAATGCGATCGAGCGCGCTCCGATCGATCACCAAATCTTTGATGACGGGAAACGATCTTACGCGAAACGGCTCGACGATGATGGTCGTGCCGTCGCGAAATTTGCGCATGTAAAGCTCACAGGCCGCTCCGGGATGGTCCGGCCCGTGTGCTTGGCCGTTAATGGTGAGCGCGCACGTGCCGCAAATGCCTTCGCGGCAATCGGAGTCGAAGGCGATCGGTTCTTCGCCACGCCCGAGCAAATTTTCATTTACGATGTCGAGCATCTCCAAAAAAGAAGTGTGCGGCGAAATATCGTGCGCTTCATACTCGACGAGCTTGCCGCGCGATTTCGCGTCCTTTTGTCGCCAGATGCGAAGTTTGAAATTCATTTTAAGCGTTGCTGTGAAACGGATTGGGGAGCGCACGCCGCTGGCGTGTCTGTCTCGGCCGCTGGCCGAGACAATTGACAGGGTTATCTCGCACACTCGGGGTGTTTGCCACGCGCAGCGGTTTCCGGCGGGCCGCCGGAAACAGCACGCCAGCGGCGTGCGCTCCCCAGAACTCACATTGCCCGTCCGGCGGTCGCGCCCTACCTATGAAATTTTTCACTTATAGCTTCTCTGCGTTAAATGCACCGTTTCGAAATGGAGCGGCTCGCGATACAGCTTTGGCTCTGCGATTTCGCCGTTGCCTTGAAATTCCCAGGCGAAAACGTCGGCAAAATTTTCGTCGTCGCGGAGCGCTTCGCCCTCCGAGGTTTGATGCTCTTCTCGAAAATGTGCGCCGCATGATTCGTCGCGGGCGAGCGCATCGGTGCACATCAGCTCGGCGAACTCGAGGAAATCGGCGACGCGACCGGCGCGTTCGAGTGATTGATTGAAATCTTCATCGTCACCGGGGACGCGCACGTTGTTCCAAAATTCGTTGCGCAACTCCGGAATTTTCGTGAGCGCTTCCTGCAAGCCTTTTTTGTTTCGCAACATTCCGCATTTTTCCCAGAGAAGTGCCCCGAGCTCGCGATGAATGGAATCGAGGGAACGTTTTCCGTTTACTTTGAGGAGATTGTCGATCTTGGCGCGGACATCGCTCTCTGCTTTCTTGAATTCGGGATGATCGGTCGAAGGCCGCTTGCTCATCTGACCGGCGAGATAATTCGGCAATGTGTAGGGCAAGATGAAATAACCGTCGGCCAATCCTTGCATGAGTGCGCTGGCGCCGAGCCGGTTCGCGCCGTGATCGGAGAAATTCGCTTCCCCGATCACATAGAGGCCGGGAAGATTGCTCATCAGATTGTAATCGACCCACAAACCGCCCATCGTGTAATGGATGGCGGGGTAAATGCGCATCGGCATTTTATATGCATTCTCGCCCGTGATCTTTTCGTAAATCTCGAACAGGTTGCCGTAGCGCTCGCAGATCGTTTGTTCGCCAAGCCGCTTAATTGCGTCAGCAAGATCCAGATAAACGCCGCGTCCGCCGGGCCCAACCCCGCGTCCTTCGTCGCAAACTTCCTTGGCCGCGCGCGAAGAGATGTCGCGGGGCGCGAGATTGCCATAGCTCGGATATTTTCGCTCGAGATAATAATCGCGCGCCGTTTCGGGAATTTCGTAAGGCGCTTTGTCGCAATCTTCCTTGCGCTTCGGGACCCAGACCCGTCCGTCGTTGCGCAACGATTCCGACATGAGCGTCAGCTTGGATTGATGTTCACCGCTGACCGGAATGCAGGTGGGATGAATTTGAGTGAAACACGGGTTCGCGAAGAGCGCGCCCTTTTTATAAGCGCGATAGGTGGCGGTGACATTGCAGCCGCGCGCATTGGTTGAGAGATAAAAGACGTTTCCATAACCGCCGGTGGCGAGCACGACAGCATCGGCCGCGTAATTGTCGATCTTTCCCGAAACGAGATTGCGCGAGATGATTCCCTTGGCGTGACCATCGACAATCACCAGGTCGAGCATCTCGGTTTGCGGAAACATCTCCACCGTGCCGGCAGCGATCTGGCGGCAGAGCGCCTGATAGCAGCCGAGCAAAAGTTGCTGCCCGGTTTGGCCGCGCGCGTAAAACGTTCGTGACACTTGGGCGCCGCCGAAGGAACGGTTGGCCAGTAGGCCGCCGTACTCCCGCGCGAAGGGAACACCCTGTGCCACGCATTGGTCGATGATGTTCGAGCTGACTTCGGCGAGTCGATAAACGTTCGCCTCGCGCGAGCGAAAATCGCCGCCTTTAATCGTGTCGTAGAACAACCGATAAACACTGTCGCCATCGTTCTGATAATTTTTTGCGGCGTTGATTCCGCCTTGCGCAGCGATTGAATGCGCGCGACGCGGCGAGTCTTGATAGCAAAAACATTTTACTCGATAGCCAAGCTCGCCCAGTGTCGCCGCGGCCGATCCGCCCGCCAGGCCGCTGCCGACAATGATGATTTCAAACTTGCGCCGATTATTCGGGCTAACGAGCCGCGAGTGATCGCGATGATTCCGCCATTTTTGGTCGAGTGGACCGGGCGGAATCTTTGCGTCCAGCGTCCCAATCATATTTCGCAAAATTCGAAATTCGAATCTCGAAATCCCAAACAACAGTGAGAATGACGAAATCCGAATGACGAAGCTCGAAGGAATGACGAATGATCAAATGGCAAGACAAATGGTAATGTCGCTTCTTCGTCATTCGTGCTTTGTTGTTCTTTCGTCATTCGACATTCGTGCTTCGTCATTTCTTGTTGCTATCCGAATTTGTTCCAATATTCGATAATCGGATTTCGACTTTTTAACTCATAATTGCTGCGCTGGTTTAATGAGGCCGAGCAAAACCGCGACCGGAATCGAAGTGTAGCCAACGAATAACAGCCACGCGAAAACTCGTCCGCCGAATGCGAGACGCGGCGTCAGCGTCCTGTTAGTGAGTCCGAGCGATTGAAAAAAGCTCGACGATCCGTGGCTCAAGTGAAGTGCGAGCAACCACATTCCAAGAATGTAAAATCCCGAGACGAGATAATTTTGAAATCCGTAAACCATCATCGAGTAAACATCGTAATGATTTAGGGGATCGGGCTTGAGCAGCGCAAAGCGCGCATCGGTTTTTCGGAAAGTGAAATGAGCGAGGTGATAAATGAGAAAAGCCAGGATGATCAGTCCGCTCATCACCATATGACGGGACGCGAAAGTGGCTTTGACATGTTCCTTGTCGATGTAGGCCTCAGGGCGGGCGCGCCGATTTGCGATGGCCAGCTGAATCGTCACGTAGATGTGGACTACGACGGTGCAGAGCAAGAAAAGGCGAATGGCCCAAAGAAGTGGCCCGAGATCGCGCAGATGTTGAGAGTAGCCGTTAATCCAGTCCGGCCCGAGAAAAATCTGCAGATTGCCTAACAAATGGCCGATGACGAACAGGATCAAAATGATGCCGGTGATCGCGACGATCATTTTTTTCCCAACGGACGAATGATAGAAAGCACAGATCGCGTTCACAATTAAACGCCGTGGGATGGCGACGATTGAGATTATGAGCGCTCGTTAGAGCGTCAAGAAAGCTTCTGTACTGGCGCCCGTGTCGGACGCGAAAGAGCAGCCGGCACGGCTGCCACGACAGTTATTTGCTGCCCGGTTTCACCGCAGGAATTTTTGCAAGGTCGGGCGGTAATCTGTTGGGCTCGAATGTTTCGACGTTCATCTCGATCAAACTAACAAAGGGACAGTCGAACTCGGGTTTCGTTGGGCCGCTTCGATCGACAATCACACCGACAGCAGTTACTAATCCGCCGTGCGAACGGATGATGTCGATCGTTTCCTGGACGCGGCCGCCGCGCGTGACGACGTCTTCAACGACAATGAACTTTTCGTTAGGTGAAATTTGAAAGCCGCGCCGCAAGACCAGCTTGCCCGATTCCTTTTCGACGAAGATGTGGCGTTTGCCTAACGAGCGCCCGACTTCCTGGCCGACGATGATTCCGCCGAGGGCGGGGGAGATGACTGCGTCGCAAACCATCGCGCGCAGTTTATTTGCGAGCATCCCACAAACGCGCGCTGCAATATCCGTGTGCTGCAGAAGCAAGGCGCACTGAAAATACTGACGGCTATGCAGACCGGAGCGCAAAACGAAATGGCCGTCGAGCAGTGCGCCCGTTTGGCGAAACAACGCGAGCAAATCTTCGCTCATTGCTTTCTTGTGTAGCGGCACTCTATGAGTGTCGCATTTTTCCTTTTCGAGCGACGGTCATAGACCGCCGCTACAGTTAAAATCTAGCCTGACGTGTCGTACGCCGTTTGACCGCCCAAGCCGCCTCCGTCGGCCACGGCAATGGCTTCGATTTCGACGCGCGCGCCTTTTGGCAAAGCCGGCACTTGAACCGTTGAGCGTGCCGGGGGCTCTTTCTTGAAATAGGACGCGTAAATTTCATTCACCGTCTGGAAATCGGCGAGGTCGGTCAGAAAGATCGTGGTCTTCACGATGTTCTCAAACGTCAACCCTTCCGAGCGAAGAACGGCGCCGATGTTCTCCAGCACCCGCCGGGTCTGCTCGGAGATATCCTGCGAAACGATCTGGCCGCTTTTCGGATCGAGCGGAATTTGTCCGGCGCAGTAGATGGTCGATCCAGCGCGCACGGCTTGCGAGTAGGGACCGACGGCGGCCGGCGCTTCCGGAGTAGAAATGATTTTCTTCATGCGACCGATATTAACCGCAAAAAAGCCTCGCACAACGGTCGCAACGGACACAATGAAAAGGGTTTCAGATCTCTTGTGGCCTTTGCGGGCTTGGTGAGAGATCTTCGCGGCAATTGCGACTGATCGATTTTTGCCGATATTAAAGACGAAATGGTTGGCTGGATTTTAAAGAAAATACTGGGGTCGAAAAATCAGCGCGAGCTCAAGCGTATGATGCCGATTGTGCGCCGGATCAACGAGTTGGAGGCGCCGTTGCAGAACTTGTCCGACGAGGCTTTGCGCGCGAAAACGGCGGCGTGGAAGGAAGAGCTCGCGAAAATTCCGGCGCTCGAGGATCAATGGAAGCGGCTCGACGAAATTTTGCCGGAAGCGTTTGCGGTCGTAAAAAACGCGGCCCGGCGATTAAGCGACCGAAAGCACAGTTTCACCGTCTGCGATCAGCCGATGGTTTGGAACATGGTGCACTTCGACGTGCAATTGCTCGGCGGAGTCGTCTTGCACCGAGGGCGGATCGCGGAGATGGCGACGGGCGAAGGCAAGACACTCGTGGCGACATTGCCACTTTATCTCAATGCGCTGACTGGTCGCGGCGCGCATCTGGTTACGGTCAATGATTATCTGGCTCGCCGCGACGCGGAGTGGATGGGCCAACTCTATGATTTCCTCGGCCTGACCGTTGGCTGCATCGAGCACGATCAAGAGCCGAACGTCCGCCGCGAGCAGTACGCGATGGACATCACCTACGGAACTAACAGCGAGTTCGGCTTCGATTATCTGCGCGACAACGGCATGGCCACGACGCGCGAACAGCAAGTCCAACGCGGATATTATTATGCGATTGTCGATGAAGTTGATTCCATCTTGATCGACGAGGCGCGCACGCCGCTCATCATTAGCGGGCCGACGACCATTTCCACCCATCAATACGACAAATGGAAAGCGCTCATCGATCAGTTGGTGCGCAAGCAAACCATGCTTTGCAACCGGGTGGCGAGCGAAGCGATCGAGAAGTTTGAGCAGGGCAAGATCGAGGAAGGCGGCCGCCTTATGTTCAAAGTGAAGCTCGGCCAGCCGCGCAACAAACAATTGCTGCGCATGATGGAGGATCCGGACAAGCGTCGCGCGATCGATAAAGCCGAACTCTCCTTTTATGCGGACAGTCGGAAAGAGGAACTCTTTGCACTCAAGGAAGAGCTTTTCTTCACCATCGACGAAAAATCGAACGAATCCGATCTCTCCGAACAGGGCCGCAATTTCCTGAATCCGGATGACCCGAATGCGTTTGTGCTGCCGGATTTAATCAACGAGTTCACGGAGATAGATCTCAATCCCAATCTGTCCGACGACGAAAAAGAGCGGGCCAAGACCGAGCGGCAACAACATTGCGACGCGCAAGCCGAGCGCATTCACAACATCTCGCAGTTATTGCGCGCCTACTGTCTCTTCGAAAAAGACGTTCAGTACGTCATCGAGGACAACAAGGTCGTGATTGTCGATGAATTCACCGGCCGAAAAATGCCGGGGCGCCGCTGGAGCGATGGTTTGCATCAAGCGGTCGAAGCGAAGGAAGGGGTGCAAATCGATCGCGAAACGCAAACCCTCGCCACGATCACGATTCAAAATTATTTCCGCCTTTACCAGAAGCTGGCCGGCATGACCGGAACGGCCGAAACTGAAGCGGCGGAGTTTCACGACATTTACAAACTGGACGTGAATGTCATCCCCACGAATCGACCGGTGGCGCGCAAAGATCATAACGACCACATCTACAAAACGCGGCGGGAAAAATACAACGCCGTGATCAATGAGATTAGAGATTGCCACAGCAAGGAGCAGCCTGTGCTTGTCGGCACGGTGAGCGTGGAAGCATCGGAATTGGTGAGTCGAATGCTGAAGCGCGAAAAAATTCCGCACAACGTCTTGAACGCGAAATTCCACATGCAGGAAGCGGAGATCGTGGCGCGTGCGGGCCAGCCGGGGACGGTCACGATTTCGACAAATATGGCCGGTCGCGGCACCGACATTAAACTGGGCAATCGCGTGGCCGAGCGCGGTGGTCTTTACGTCATTGGCACCGAGCGGCATGAAGCGCGCCGGATCGATCGACAATTGCGCGGGCGTTGCGCGCGGCAGGGTGATCCTGGCGCGTCGCGATTTTATGTCAGTTTCGAAGATGATTTGATGCGCAACTTCGGCGCGGCCGATCGCATGACGAGGATCATGGAACGTTTCGGTCTCGAGGAAGGTCAGGAGCTCGAGCATCGGTGGCTGAACAAGTCGGTCGAGACGGCACAGAAACGCGTGGAGCAGCGCAACTACCTGATCCGAAAACGCACGCTCGACTTCGACGACGTGATGAACATGCAGCGCGAGGTGGTTTACACTTATCGCAACGAGACGATCGATTCTGAGGAGCCGCGCCCCCTCATCTACGAAGTGATCGACGAGGCGGTGCCGGCGAAAGTGAAGGAGTATCTCGCCGCCGAGCGCGATGAAGAGCCGAACTACACCGGCCTCTTGCACTGGGTGAACACAACTTTCCCGCTCGGCCTAACGAAAGAAAAAGCGCAGTTCGAGACGCGCACGGTCGATGAAAACGCGCAGTTCCTGATCGGGAAAATCAAAGACGCGTACGAGCGCAAATCGAGTCACGAGGAACCGGCGGCGGTGAAAAGCCTCGAGCGTTACATCATCTTGAACGCGATCGACCGGCTCTGGCAGGAGCATCTCTACGCCATGGATGCTTTGCGCGAAGGCGTTTATCTCCGCGGTTACGCGCAAAAAGATCCGCTCATCGAGTACAAAACCGAAGCCTACGACATGTTTGTCGAGCTGATGGCCAACATTAAAAACGAAGTGCTGCACAATCTCTTTCGCAGCACGTCCAACTTGCAGGCCTTCGAGAATTTCCTGGCCACGCTGCCTCAATTTCTGCTGCGCGAACACGCTCCCACCGCGCCGAGCGCAAACGCTCCGGCGCACGCACGCCAGCCTCAGCCGGTGGGCGCGATGGCGGGCGTCGCTGCCGATGGCGACGGCGCCGGCGAGATGACCCTCGATCTCCCCGTTCGCCGTTCAGTGCCCAAAGTCGGTCGCAACGAACCCTGTCCGTGCGGCAGCGGCAAGAAATACAAAAACTGCTGCGGCCGCGTGGCGTAATTAGAAAATCTTTCGCCTAACGAGAAGAAGATACAAGCTCCATCGCCTGGTTAGATCGCTTTTCTCCATACCACCTACCGGCCGTAAAAGAAAACGAACAGTCCGCTGATCACGAGCACAATGATCGCGATGTAGAAAAAGCTCGACAGCGGATCTTGCGGTGATCCACCGCCCCTGTTGT
>Ga0137415_10002280_pt1 | contig 19143 bp, 13 predicted proteins | sample CZODoug3_1_1_16f_FD_183082 | JGI IMG/M metagenome (GOLD analysis project Ga0137415, IMG submission 183082) | Vadose zone soil fungal communities from Angelo Coast Range Reserve, California, USA - CZODoug3_1_1_16fungal (Hybrid Assembly) | ecosystem: Environmental > Terrestrial > Soil > Vadose...
TACCACGTGCAGACCTCCGGCCGGTCGCTGCACGCGCAGGAGATGAACTTCAACGACATCCGCACCACGCTGCAGGCATTGTGCGCGCTGTACGACAACGCGAACTCGCTGCACACCAACGCCTACGACGAGGCGGTCACCACCCCGACCGAGTCCTCGGTGCGCCGCGCCATGGCCATCCAGTTGATCATCAACCGGGAGTGGGGCCTTTCGATGAACGAGAACCCGCTGCAGGGTTCCTACGTCATCGACGAGCTGACCGACCTGGTCGAGGAGGCCGTGCTCAAGGAGTTCGACGCGATCGCCGAGCGGGGCGGCGTGCTCGGCGCGATGGAGACCGGCTACCAGCGCGGCAAGATCCAGGACGAGTCGATGCTCTACGAGCACCGCAAGCACGACGGCACCCTGCCGCTGGTCGGCGTGAACACCTTCCTGCGTCCCGGGGTGGACGACGAGGAGCCGCAGGAGATCGAGCTGGCCCGCGCCACCGAGGAAGAGAAGAAGTCCCAGCTCGACCGTCTCGCCGACTTCCAGGCCCGGCACAACGACGATGCGCCGCAGGCCATCCGCCGGTTGCAGGACGCGGCGACCTCGGGTGGCAACGTCTTCGCGGAGCTGATGGCGGCGGCCCGGGTGTGCTCGCTCGGCCAGCTCACCGAGGCGTTCTTCGAGGTGGGCGGCCAGTACCGGCGCAACGTCTGACCGTGGGGTTCGCCCAAAGAGCAACGGGCCGGGCTGCAAGACATTGTCGGGTCGCCGTCGTTGCCGCATCGCGGTTCCCCTCTGTCTCGGCGATCGTGAGGCCCATCAGCGGAGGGTGTGATGCGGTTCGGGCGGGCCACCCATCGAGTAGCGATGAGAAATCGGCGTGCTGCCGTCGACATCAGTGACGCCGAGGTGAGCGCCGAGCTCGGCACCGATGAGAGACCGGCCCGACAAGGACATGAGGTTGTCGCGCGCGTACAGCGCCGCGATCACGCGCCCGGTGAACTGTGGAGACTCCCGCTTGACGTCCGGTCGCTTATCCGCTGGCAACGACTCCAGATAGGCCCGCGCCCGCTCGGTGTCGAGGCCGCCCATCCAAATCGACACGGCCGCCACGTTGTGCGACCGCAACTCCTTGGCCATGTCGGCTGCCATCTTGTCTGCACCGGCCTTCTGGGCGCCGTACGCCGGTCCTTGATAGTAGGAAACAGCACCGTAGTGTCCGGTGTTGACGATGAGTCCGCGGTTGTTGCCGATCAACAGGGGTGCGGCGTAGTAGGCGGCGACGTAATGCGAGCGCAGCCCGACGGAGATCAGGTCGGCGGATTCGAGTGGTTTCTCCCAGAAGCCACCCGGCCCGGGCATACCGGCGAAGTTGGCGGCATTGTTGACCAGGATATCGAGTCGGCCATGGTCGGACTCGACACGTGCGAACAACGCGCGCACCGCCTCGTCGTCGCCGTGATCCACCGCGATGGGTACACCGGTCCCGCCCGCCTCGTCGACGAGCTCAGCCGTCTCGGAGACCGATCCGCCGTACGGTGAATCTCCGCTCGAGGTGCTGCGACCCGTTACGTAGACGGTTGCTCCCGTCGCACCCAACGCGATCGCGATGCCCTTTCCGGCACCCCGGCTCGCGCCCGTGACCACTGCAATCTGCTTGGTGATGACGCACCTCCTACTGTTCGAGCACGATCTAACACTCGCCAGTGTACGATGGCCGTCGAACACTGCGGCCGAGGAGGTCCACGTGCCAGAGGCAGCCACCCAGCGCGCCACGGGACTGACACACACCGATCCAGCCGACACGACGCTGCAGGAGGTTCTCAGTGCGGTAGGTGACCCGATGCGCCGGTCGATCCTGCGACAGGTGGCGTCCGAACCGGATTTCACCCGCGCGTGCGGAACGTTCGACCTCCCGGTCTCCAAAGCCACCGCCAGTCACCACTTCGCTGTGCTTCGCGCGGCCGGGCTGCTCGAGCAAGTCGATCGCGGCGCCCGCCGGTACAACAGGCTGCGGCGCGCTGAGTTCGATGCACGCTTCCCCGGACTGCTCGCACTCGTCCTCGGAGAGAAGCACTAGCTCGCGACTCTGAGCTGAGTTCCGCGACGGTCGAAAGAGAGGGAACTAATGAATGACCATCTCGTTTCGGAGGACGACCATATCGCGCTGACCCGGCTCGTCACCGAACTCGTGTGGCGAATCGACCACGGCAGGGCCGACGAGGTCGACGAACTCTTCACGAACGACGGCGAGATGACCCTCGGGCCGACGAGCCTGCACGGACGGAGCGAACTCAAGGAGTGGGGTCGAGCGCGGAACGGCTCATCTTCCCGCACGCATCACGTGTGTACGAACATGCGATTCGTGCGTACGGGCGACGATCAGGCTGAGGGCACCACCATTCTCACCGTGTACCAGGCGGTCGCGGCGAGCACGAATCAGGCGATTCCGGCGGTCGTCGGCGAGTACCAGGACCGGTTCGTACGGACAACCGAAAGTTGGCGGTTCGTGTCACGGCGCAGCGCCCCGACTTTCACGCGCTAGGAGGGTGCTGAACAACTCCGGCCGTAGCCAGCGCTGGCCAGGTGGTGTCATCGCAAGGCGGGCGAACGGGCCGATACCGGGGATGCCCCTATGGATGTCAAGGCGCTGAGAGTTGGGCTGGTGGCTTGATGAGTTGGTAGATCTCTCGGGCGACGTAGCGTTTGAGGCAGCGGCGTGCTTCGCGGGGTGTTTTGCCTTCGGTGGTGCGGCGGGTGAGGTAGTCGCGGGTGCGTGGGTCCCAGCGCAGGCGGGTCAGCACGATGGTGTGCAGGGCGCTGTTGGCTCGCCGGTCGCCGCCTCGGTTGAGGCGGCGGCGGTGGGTTTTTCCTGAGGAGGCTTCGACCGGGCTGACTCCGCAGACCGCGGCGAAGGATGCCTCGGTATGGAGTCGGTCGGGGTTGTCCCCGGCGGTGATCAGCAGCGCGGCGGCGGTATCGGGGCCGACCCCGTGGACGTCGAGCAGTTGTGGTGCGTGGGTGGTCAGCACGGTGGTGATCTGGCGGGTCAGATCGTCGATCTCGCTGCTCAACGCGAGGATCCGGTGTGCCAGCAGCGCCAGGGTGTAGCTGGCCGCGGTGGCGATATCGCGGTGCGGGGGGTTACTGGGTGCGTTGGCTGTCAGTTGTGCGCAGCGGCGGATCAGCACACGGTTGCTCAGCCCGGACAGCGACTCACGCAGCGGCGGGTCGGCGCGGATGAGTACGGCTTTGAGTGGGTTGATCGCCTGGGTGCGTGACTTGACCGCGGAGGCCTTGGCCAGCTTGTACAGCCCCAGCATCTGCACCGGTCCGTCACCGGCCTTCGCGGTAGCGGCGGCCCGCCCTGAGAGCACCGCGCGCGCGGCCGACTCCGCGTCGAGGCGGTCGGTCTTGCCGCGCCGGCGACGGCTGGCCTTATCCGGCTGGTTGACCTCGATGACTTCCACCCGCTCGGCGCGCAGATACCGCGTCAAGCCGGCCCCGTAGGAGCCGGTGCCTTCCACCCCGGCCCGGCTCAGCGTGCCGAACCCTCGTGCCGAACCCTCGTGCCCAGCCCAGCAGCTGCCGGTAGCCCGCGCTGGTCGTCGGGAAACCGCGGCTACCCAGCAGCGCACCCAACGGGCTGATCACCGCGGCCACGTGCAGATCTTTGTGGGTATCCACACCAAGGACGACCTCGCTGGGATCGGTACGGGCCTGGGCGGTCTGGCTCGGTTCGGGCACCTGCGGCATCCTGGGCACGGTCGTTCGTCTCCTACTCGGCTTGGGGAGCGAGTGGCCGACGCCGGACCGATCAGGCAGTCAGAACTGTGATGGTGCCCAGTTAGTGGCAAGGCCCCTATCGGGACATGCTTGATCGGTCCGGCGGCAGCAAGTACCACCCCGAACCGGTGGCCGACAGATCCACGGCAGGACACCACGGTCAGTTGTATCGCGGGTCAGACCCCCAGCCCGAGATGGCCACACCATCCTCACAGTTGTATCGGCCCGTCCGGCCAACGCCGCGAGGGCGCCGCCTGGGCGCCGCGCAGTAGGCCCGAGTTGTTCAGCGCGCTACTAGTGGCACTGGGTCTTCTCGTCGAAGCACGCGCCGTACTGGTCGCTACCGGGCTGCGCTACCACCGGGCCGGTGTGTGGCCACCGCGGTCGCCGAGGCGGTGTCGCCGCGCGCTTCGAGCCCGTTGACCACACCGGTGATGTCAGCCTCCGGCCTGTTCTGGCTGAGCTTGAACTTGACCTCGACGCGACTGATGGTCAGTTCGATGCCGACGATGGCGCGGTGATACGTACGCGTCCGGCCCGCGCACGATGGCCAGCGCCTCGCGATGAACTTGCCCGGAGCGTCTTCGACCGACCAGGGAGCGGCCCGGCGGGCTTTCGTGCAGGTCGGTCAGCCGCCGCACCAGCTGCTCGACCCACGCCGGGTCGTCGTGCACGGTGACCGAGCCGTAGACGTGCGCGGTGGTGTAGTTCCAGGTGGGCACGACCCGGCCGTGCCTTCGGCGTCCCGACGGCTCGAATAGCTTGGTCGCCTTGGTGCGGCTGGGCGCGTTGTAGAGAGGCTTCGGACGGGACAACGGCCAGTTGGGTTGTCGGCACTCTCGCTTTCTGGTTGGGTCGGGGACCTCTTGTCGGGACGTCCGGCGAGGTTCGCAAATAGATCATGAAATCTTTTTGTTGGGCGGCGGTATTCCGGTCGAAATTGTCGGGGTCCGCTGGGATGATTTCTGTGTGTCGGAGAGTTCGGTTGTTGCCGCGCGACGAGGGGTCATGGATTCCATGGCTGCGTTGCGTGCACTCGAGCGCTTTGGTGATGCGGACTCGCGGATTGACGGGTTGAAGTGTCTGCGGGTGTTGCGGCGGCAGTGTGATTACGACTCGTTGGAGCTGGTTGCGGGTCTGGATCAGGATGGTGAGTTCGCCGACCGTGGGGTGCGGGCGAAGGACGCGGTGGGTGATCTGCTCGGGTTGAGTCAGCGGGACGCGCGGCGGTTGGTTGCGGTCGCTTCCGGTGTGTTCCCGACCCGGACGTTGCTGGGTGAGGTGTTGGAGCCTCGGTTGCCGGCGACGGCGATGGCGTTGGGTGCGTTGGAGATCGACCTCGCGCACGCCGAAGTCATCGAGTCGGCGCTGGCCTCGGATGCCGCTGGGCGGATCGACGTGGAGCAGTGGGTGGCGGCGGAAGTCTTGTTCGCCGACTGGGCTCGGCACTACAGCCCGGAGCGGTTGGCCCGCAACGCCCGCGACCACATCGACCTGCTGGACCAGGACGGTGCACCTCCTGGTGAGGACGATCCGCAGGTCAACGAGCTGCACCTGGCGAAGTCCCGCCACGGTGTGGGCGGGCGGATCAAGGGCCAGCTGGACGCGGCGACGTTCGAGGTGCTGTCCCGGGCGATCGCGGCGATCCTGAAACCGGCCGCCGACGAGGACAAGTCGTTGGGCCAGCGCCAGGCCGATGCGCTCGGGGAGATCTGTGCGCACGCCCTGGACGAAGGCCGCCTACCCGCACAGGGCGGCGAGCGCCCGCACGTGTCGATCACGATGGGCTTGGCGGCGCTGCAGGCCGGGGTGCGCGGGGCGAACCTGGAACTGGGTGGGCGGATCGGGCCGGGTGAGGTGCGGCGGCTGTGCTGCGACGCCCAGGTCACCCCGATCGTGCTCGGTGCCCAGAGTGAGCCGTTGGATGTGGGTCGGGAGAAGCGGTGTGCCACGTTGGCGCAGCGGCGGGCGGTCACGGTTCGAGACGGTGGCTGCGCCCATCCCGGATGTGACCGCCCGCCGAGTTGGTGCGAAATTCATCACATTGTGCACTGGGTCCATGGTGGCGAAACAAATCTAGACAATCTAGTGATGTTATGTTTGACGCATCACCGGATGCTGCACCGATCCGGCTGGCATATCCGAATACGCGACGGCCACGCCGAATTCGTCCCGCCCAAATGGATCGACTACACCCAAACACCCCGCCGCAAACCACGCGCACTCGCATTAGCGGCCAGCTGTTACACCTAGTTCTGCCGCGCTGCAATGCTGCCCACGTTAGACGCTGCTCGGTCGGCGCGGCGGCGGCGCCGGGCGAGCTGGTTGACGGCCACGGCGCGCAGCGCGAGGGCCGGATCGGCCAGCGTCGACGGGTGCTCCAGCATCGTCGCGACCGCCTCGAACCGCTCGGCGACGGCCAGGTTGGTCACCGTCGCGGCCACGACCTGCGAGCCCAGCCACCTCCGCATCCGGGCCCGCAGCGGGGGCCGACCCACCGGGGGCAGCCGCGCCGCGTCCGCCGCCGTGGAGATCTGCCAGGCGGCGTCCACCACCACCCGCTGCAGGTCGAAGAACATCGTCGCCGGCTCGGCCAACGCCGGCACCGACTCCAGGTACGCCGCCAGACACGACACATGCAACGCCGCCGAGGACACACCCTGCCCGTACGCCGGGTTGAACGACGCGACCGCATCCCCCACCGCGACCAAGCCGGCCGGCAACCGCACCCGGTCGAAGTCCCGCCGCCGGGTGTCCGCCTGGTGGTACGTCCTGATCTCGCCCAGCTGCGCGCCGGCCACCGCCGCACCGAACACCGCCGGCAGCTCGGACCGACAACGCGCCACGAAGTCCGCGCCGTCCCGCCCCGGTCGATCCTCGTCATACCCGGCCAGCAGGATCATCCACCGGTTGTCCTCGACCGCGTTCAACGCCGCCACCGCGATGTCGGACCGCCGATAGCCCGGGCTGTTGCGCACGATCGCGGCCTTGATCGGGTCGGCGCCGGGCTGCCGGGTGAAGTAGCCGGTGGCGTAGTTGATGTTGGTGACCATCCGGCGCAGCGGCGGAGGTGTCCAGCCTGCCTCGCCCAGCCAGTCCGCCACCTTGCTCGCCCGGCCCATCGCATCGACCACCAGCTCGGCCGGCACGCTCGCCTCGGTGTCACCCGCCAGGTACCGCACCCCGGTCACCGCGCCAGCCCCGACGTCCAGCCCGACCGCCCGACCGGTCAGCACCCGCACGTTCGGCAGCGCCAGCACGCGCTCGCGGATCTGACCCTCCAGGAACGGCCGGCTCAGCGAGAGCAGCACGGTATCCCGGGTGCCGACGGTCTGCACCCCGTCGACGAAGGCGGCCCGCTCCCCCGCGCCGGCGAACTCGGCACCGAGACCGACCGCTTGCTCGGTGTAACCCGGGAACCACCGCTCGATCTGCCGGAGGCCGCCGGGCAGCAGCGCGTGCCCCTGCAGGCCGTGCGGCACGCCCCGTCGATCAGCACCGGCCAGGTCGTCGCGCTCGACGATCAGCACCGAGCCCGCGTAGTCCGCCAGCACCCGGGCGGCGAGCAGCCCCGCCACGCTGCCACCGAGCACGACAGCGGTGTCCAACAGCGCAACCGGGTTCGCCGCCGAATGGGTGCGGCCGAGCTGGGCAAACACCTCTGCCGGGCTGGGGGGCATGCCAATCTCCTCTGCACCGTGCTACGCCTACGAAGCTTCGCCAACGACAGTAGGGACCGGCCCTGTACGAATTGTTGACGCATCGTTCACCCGGTGGCCTCGGCTTCGCTCAAGGTGCTGGTACGCGGCCGGGCACGGGGCCATACTGACCGCGGGGCAACCGGGCGCCCTGGCCCGGCGCGACCCCGGAGGTCGTCATGGGCGTGTTGCATCCCAGACCTGGGCCACACCCGGTGCACACGGTGCACCGCGTCGGCGCGGCCGCGATCGGTCTCTTCCTGATCTGTTTCGCGGTCCTCGGCCTCGCCAGGGGCCTGGCGTTCCTGGCCACCGAGGGACCACCGGTGCTGGGGCTGTCCTCGAACGGGCTGCTCGCCACGATCTCGCTGGTCGTCGGGGCGGTGCTGCTCGCCTCGGCGGCGCTCGGCGGGCCGACCGCCTCCACCACGTCGATCGTGCTGGGCGGCCTGTTCGTGCTCTCCGGGGTGGCGAACAGCCTGGTAATGGGCACCTCGTGGAACCTGCTCGCGTTCCGGCCGGCAAACATCGTGTTCAGCTTCGGGGTCGGCGCGGCGCTGCTGATCATGGGCTCGTACGGCCGGATCAGCGGCGGCCTGCCACTGGACAACCCCTACCACCGGGAACCTCCGCCGGACGCCGACCCGAGCGCGGACCGCGACCGTGACTGGGTGCCCGACCCGACCACGGCCGGGGAGCTCGCCGAGGCCGAGCGCGCCTACGCCCTGCACTACGCGACACCTGAGCAGTTGCGGCGGCTCGCCTCGGTACACGGGTACCGATCGCCGCGCGACCGGGCGCAGGCCTGGCGGGAGACTGATTCGCGCGGTTAGCTCCTCTTGGTTCGACGTACCCGGCGGCGGCGCGCTGTGCGCAATGCCGTTAGATCATCTTGCCCGGCGGCACCCCCGCGGCGGGCACGCGGCTAACCTGCCTTGGTGACCTCAGGAGGCCCGGTGTCCATCATCAACAACCTGGCGTCGACGCGCGCCCGGGCTCGGGCCCCACGAGTGCGCGACGCCGACCGTGCCGACGCCTGACGCACCGGCGACGCTGGTCTGCAAGGTCCTCGGCTCGACCGAGGTCGAGCTCGACGGCGCCCGGCTGGAGCTCGGCGGCCCGGCACCCCGGCGGCTGTTCACCGCGCTGATCGCCGCCGGCGGGCAGCCCCTCTCCGACGACCGGCTGGCCGAGGCCGTGTGGGGCGCCGACGACCCCCGGCACGCGGTGCCAACCCTGCAGGTACACGTCTCGCGGTTGCGTCAGGCGCTCGGCAAGCAGGGCCGGGACCTGCTGGAACGGGCCGGCACCGGGTACGCGCTGCGGCTGGCCCCCGAGTCCACCGACACCGCGCGGTTCGGCCAGGCGGTCGAGCGGGGGCGTCGGCTGCTCGCCGAAGGGCAGCCGGAGGTGGCGGCTCGGCTGCTCACCGAGGCACTGGCGCTGTGGCGCGGCGAGCCGTTCGCGGACCTGTCCGCCGCGGACCTCGTGGCACCGGCCAGGGCGCAGCTGGAGGAGCTGCGCGAGATCGCCATCGACGAGCGGTGCTCGGCGTGGCTGGCGGCCGGCGACGCGACCCACGCGGTCTCCGAGCTCGGGGCGGCCGTGATCGTCACCCCCTACCGGGAGCGGCGCTGGGCGCTGCTGATCCTGGGCCTCTACCGCAGCGGCCGCCAGGGCGACGCGCTGGCGGCCTTGCGGCGGGTGCGGACGCTGCTGGCCGACGAGCTGGGTAGCGACCCGGGCGCCGAGCTGCAGGAGCTCGAGCGCCGGGTGCTCGGCCAGGACCCGCACCTGCTGCTCACCGCGCCGGCCTCGTCCGACGAGCCGGTCACCCCGGCCGAGCGGGCCGCCCCGACCGGCCGCTCCCGCGGTCGGCGGCTGTCGGCGTTCCTGGGCCGCGACCAGGAGCTGGCCTCGATCACCGCGCTGCTGGCCGAGCAGCGTCTGGTCACCCTGGTCGGGCCGGCCGGGGTGGGCAAGACGCGCCTGGTGATGGAGTACCTCGCGGCGCAGCCCCCCGGGGACGGCCCCTGGCTGGCCCGGCTGGCCGACGTGAGCCGGCCCGAGATCCTGGCTCAGGCGGCGGCCGACGCGGTCGGGCTGGCCGAGATGGCCGGTGACCCGCTGGCCACGTTGGTCCGGGCGCTCGCGGTCCGGCCTGGCCTGCTCGTGCTGGACAACTGCGAGCACCTCGTCGCAGAGGTCGCCGAGCTGGCGCTCGAGCTGCTCGGCAGCTGCCCCGAGCTGCGCATCCTGGCCACCAGTCGGGAGCCGCTCGGGGTGGACGGCGAGACGAACGTACCGATCGAGCCGCTGCCGCTGCGCACCCCGGACGGCGCCGACGGCCCGGCGGTGGCGTTGCTGCTGGACCGGGTGCACGCGGTGCGGCCCGCCTGGCACCCGTCTGAGGGCGAACGGGTCGCCGCCCGGCAGATCTGCACCGCGCTGGACGGGCTGCCGCTGGCGCTGGAGCTGGCCGCCGCCCGAGCCCGGGTACTCAGCCTCGCGGAGATCTCCGAACGGCTGGACGACCGGTTCACGCTGCTCGGCACCGTGCCGCGCGGCTCGCTGACCGCGCACGCCACCCTGCACGCCGCCGTCGAGTGGAGCGTCGAGCAGCTGCCGGACATCGACCGGGCCCTGCTGTTCCGGCTCTGGCCGTTCGAGGGCGGATTCTCGCTGGAGGCCGCCGAGGCGGTCCGGCCGACCGACGCCTCGATGATCGAGTCGGTGTCCACGCTGGTCGCCCGGTCCGTGGTAATCGCCGACACGACCATGGCCCCGACCAGGTACCGGCTGTTGGAGACCCTGCGCGCGTACTGCCGCGAGCACGACCCCGACCCGGCGGGCACCCGGGAGGCGCACGCCCGCTGGGGTCGGGACCTCGTCGGCGGGTGCGTCGACGAGCTGGACAGCCCGCGCAGCGGGCGTGTGGTGCGGATGCTCAGCCGCGAGCTGCCGAACTTGCGCGCCGGCATCAACCACGACCTGACCCACCACCCGGAGGCCGCGCTGCGCACGGTCGGCCCGCTGGATCGGTTCTGGATCAACGGCGGCCACGTCGACGAGGGGCGCCGGCTGCTCGACGCCGCGCTGCTGGCCGCCCCGGACGCCTCCGCGCTCGACCGCGGCCGCGCCTACCTGGCCAGGGCCAGCCTCAGCGCGCTGGCCGAGAACCTCGACGAGGCGCGCCGGGGCTACACCGAGGCGATCACACTGGCCACAGCGTCGACCGACCGCGAGCACCGGGTGCTCTACGGGCGGGTGATGTTCCGGCTCGCCCTCGGCGCGATCATCTTCCAGGCGGCCGACATCGCCGAGGGGGCGGCCGAGCAGGCGATCATCGTCGGCCGGGAGGTCGGCGACAACTGGGTGCTGGCCAGCGGGCAGACGATGCTCGGCGCCGCGCTCGTCCTGCAGGGCCGCCCGGCCGAGGGCGAGGCGACGCTCACCGAGGGCGCCGAGCTGGCCCGGGACGGCGGCATCCTCTGGACGGCCGGCTGCGCCTACCTGTTCCTCGGCTGGGCGATCCTGCGCCGGGCGCCCTCGGACGGCGGCCCCACCGACCACGGCGACCAGGCGCTCGCCGCCCTCGGCCGCGCCCTGCGCTGGTTCCAGCAGCTGGAGGACGTGACCTTCTCGCTGACCGCGCTCAACACCGCCGTCTCGGCCTTCGCGGTCGCCGGCAACCCGACCGCCGCCGCCCGGCTGCGGTCGGCGGTGCAGTGGCACTCGACCCGGCTGGGCGTGCCGGCCGGCTACATGGGCCGGCTCGCCGCGATGATGGGCGAGCTGCCCACACTCACGCCGCCGGACCCGGCCGCGCACGCCGAAGCGGAGGCCGACGGGACCCGGCTGACCTGGTCCGAGATGGTCGCACTGGTCACCGAGGCAGCGCCGGCCTGACCGAGCCTCCGGGTCCGGGCCGGGTCAGTTCAGCGGAGTCGGTTCAGCGGAGTCGGTTCAGCCGGCCGCGGTCAGTTCAGCCGGCGGCGGAGCTTCGCGGCTTCCTCGTCCGGGGCGGCCGCCTCCGCCTGCAGGCCGATCGCGCGGAGCTGCTTGGCCAGGTTGTCCAGCGAGGCGGCGAGCGGCCCGAGGTAGCGGTCCGGGTCCGGCCGCGCCAGCTGGCGGCGGATCCGCACGACCTCCCGGGCGTACTCCACGGCTTCCTCCCGCCGGCCGACGGCGGCCAGCACGATGGCGAGGTTGTTCGTGGAGGACGCCAACGCGGGCAGGTGGACCCCGGGCGTCGACTCCGCGAGCCGCCGGTAGAGCTGCGTCGCCTCGTCGGCGTGGCCCAGCGCGGTGCTGTGCCGGTTGCTCCTGATCAACGCGATCACCAGGTGGTTCAGCGACGACGCCAGGTTGGCCAGGAACACGTCGGAGCCGCGCTCGCTGAGCCGGCGGTAGTACCGCACCGCCTCCCTCGTGTACACCAGGGCGTCCGCATGCCGGCCGAGACCGGTGAGCTGCCGACTCAGGGTGGTCACCCCCGCCGCCAGCTCGGGCAGGTAGGCATCGGGAGCCTGCCGGGTGAGCCGCCGGCGGATCCGGACGGCCTCCTTGATCTGGTCCAATGCCTCGTCACCCCGGCCGAGGCCGGCCAGCTGGCGAGCCTGGATGATCATCGCGGCGGTGAGGTCCGCCTGGTGCGTATCCGGGTCCCGGTCGGCGAGCCGCTGGTAGAGCTGGGTCGACTCCTGCACCGCGACCAGCGCCTCCGCGCGCCGGCGCCGGCCACCGAGGCAGCTCGCCAGGGTGCTCAACGACGACGCCAGCAGGCCGAGGTGCCTGGTCGGGTGCTCCACCGCGAGGTACCGGCTCAGCTCGGCGGCCTCCTCGGCGGCCGCCAACGCCTCGTCCTGCTGCCCCGCCGCGGTCAGCGAGCGCGCGAGGTTGGCGAGGGCCGCCGCGCGTGACGACGGGTCCGGGCTCGGCTCGCGCTTGGCCAGCCGTCGGTGGATCTTGATCGCTTCGAGGTCCGCGGTGAGTGCCTCGTCCAGCCGGCCCAGGTCGGTCAGCCGGAGGCTCAGCCCGGTCAGCGCCTCGGCCAGCACCGGCGCATACATGCTCGGGGTGGACCGCGCGAGCCGGCGCAGCACGGCCACCCGCCGCTCCATGATGGCGAGGGCACCGCCGGCCAGGACCGTGCTGCGCCGGGGCAGCGCCTCCGCCATCGAGTGCACCGTGCTGGCGTCGGCGGCAACGACCAGCCGCAGCAGCATCGCGACCAAGGGCTGCGGCCGGGCGGCCCCCGGCGCGAGCTCCAACGCCGGGCGGGCCACGGCCCACGAGCCTGAGCCGCCCGCCTCGAGCAGCACACCGTCCAGCTCCGGGTGTTCGACAGCGGCCTCGGCGAGCACTGCGAGCGCGGCCCGCAGCTGAGCCTCGGATGCCTGCGCGATGCCCGCGCTGAACCGGGCCGCCCCGTCCGGGCCCAGCACAACACCGGGTAGGCGTTCGGTGAGCTGGTCGACGTCCAACCGGCTCCACGATCCGCCCGCGCGGTCCTGCTCCGCCACGGGACGACTGGCCTTCACGATTGCTCTCCTTGACTGCTCGGCTCCGGTGCCGCTGACCGTGTTGGACTCCGGTTCCCTCTCCTGGCCGCATGGGCGCTGGTGTGTTCGGGCGCTATTAGTCGGTTCGGGTGTACGGCCACGAGCGTTACCGGCGGCACCGGAACTCGATGACGCACCGCCCGACCCGCCTGCTGTGCACACCTTGCCCCGAACACCTTTAATCGCGCTTGCAGCTCTGCCTGCCGACTGCAAGAGCCCTGTAAACCCGGACCGGGTGCACCGGTCAGCCTAGCCGCTCCTGGCCAGCTCCCCCGACGGTATTCGCAGCTCAGGCAGGACGGCCCGGAGGTTCGCCCGGCGCCGGGACCGGCTGGCGCGACCCGGTGGCAGGCGCACCGTAACCGGCGGGCTTGACGCCCCCAGGCCGGCAGTGGGGTTTACCCCGGTTCGCCCGTAGGGGATTCGCTCGAACGGATGGGGGGGCTCGCTCGATCGTTCGCCGGCCCGGCCCGTTCACCCCTGGCGCAACGCTCGCCCCTCGGCGAAACTCCGTCGCCCCGATGCCCGTCTCGTCGGTAGCGTGGAGTACAGACCCGCGCAACGGTGGCCACCCCGACGGCCGCGGCGACGGGTCGAGAATACAAGGGGGAACCGCAGATGCCCGGCCGCGCCGAGGGCCACACCGACACCGCCCCGGCGGAGGGCCCGACCGCCGAGTCCCGGGCCGCTTCGGTCGTGATCGCCCTGCTGGTGGGCTCCGCGTTCGTCATGATCCTGAACGAGACGATCATGAGTGTGGCGCTGCCGGCGCTGATCGCCAGCCTGGGCGTCACGGTCGGCACCGCGCAGTGGCTGACCAGCGGTTTCCTGTTGACGATGGCCGTCGTCATCCCCATCACCGGGTTCCTGCTGCAGCGCTTCCCGCCCCGGCGGATCTATGTGGCGTCGATGTCGCTGTTCGCCTCGGGCACGCTGATCGCGGCGCTCGCCCCGGGCTTCTCGCTGCTGCTGGTCGGCCGGATCGTGCAGGCCTGCGGCACCGCGGTGATGGTGCCGTTGCTGATGACCTCGGTGATCCGGCTGGTGCCGGCGCACCGGCGGGGCGCCATGATGGGCACGATCACCGTGGTCATCGCGGTGGCGCCGGCCCTCGGGCCCACCCTGTCCGGGTTCATCCTGACCGCGCTGGGCTGGCGCTGGATGTTCTGGATCGTGCTGCCGATCGCGATGGTCGCGCTGGCCGTCGGGCTGCGCTGGCTGCGGATCGCGGCGGAGCCCCGGCCGGTCCCGCTGGACGTGCTCTCGGTGCTGCTGTCCGCGCTCGCCTTCGGCGGGCTCGTGTTCGGGCTCAGCGGGGTCGGCGAGGCCGCGCGGGGCGAGGCCGTGGTGAACCCGTGGATACCGACCGCGGTCGGCGCCGCGGCGATGGTCGTGTTCGTGCGCCGCCAGCTGCGCCTGCAGCGGGACGGCAAGGCGCTGTTGGACCTGCGGCCACTCGCCCACCGGCCGTTCCTCGTGTCGATGGTCCTCGTCGTGCTCAGCATGATGTCGCTGTTCGGCGCGTTGATCCTGCTGCCGCTCTACCTGCAGGACGTGCTGGGCGTGACCGCGTTCGTGACCGGCCTCGTGGTGCTGCCCGGCGGGCTGGTGATGGGCCTGCTCGGCCCGGTGATCGGCCGGCTGTACGACCGGATCGGGGCGCGCCCGCTGGTGATCCCCGGTGCCGTGGTGCTCGCCGCAGCGCTGTGGGCACTCACCATGCTGAACGCGTCGTCCCCGCTGTGGCAGGTGGTCGCCAACCACATCGTGCTGGTCATCGGCCTGTCGCTGATGCTCACCCCGCTGATCACCGACGCGCTCGGCCAGCTGCCCGGCGATCTCGACTCCCACGGCAGCGCGATCATGGCCACGCTGCAGCAGGTCGCCGGGGCCGCCGGTACCGCCCTGTTCATCACCGTGATGACGCTGGCCGCCGCCGATCCCACGGCCGGCACCGATGTGCGCGGCGCCAGGGCCGCCTTCCTCTGCGCGGCGATCATCGCGACCGTCGCGCTGCCGGCCACCCTGCTGGTCGGTCGGCGCAAGCCCGCCGAGGCCACCACCTGACAGCCGGTCCGGCGCTACTTCAGCTCCTTGGCTACGGCCTCCAGCATCGGCACGGCGCGCAGTAGCTCGTCGCTGACCTCGGCGGGCAGCCGCTCCAGGCAGTCGTAGAGGACCTGAGTGCGCTGGCTCCGGATCCGCTGGTGCATCTGGGCGCCGGCCGGCGTCGCCTCCACCCGGGCGGCGCGCTGGTCGGCCGGGTCGGGCCGGCGGCGGATCAGGTCCTCGTCGAGCAGCTTGCGCACGACCCGGGACAGCATCGTCGGATTCAGCCCCTCCAGCTCGGTCAGCTCGGTCAGGCCAAGGGGCCCGCGCACCGCGATGAGCGCGAGCACCGAGTACTGGGTCGGCGTCAGCCCCTCGGTGGTCGACGTGGCGTTCAGCTGCCGGGCGAGTTTGCTGATGACGCCTCTCAGCCTGGCGACCAGTTCGACGTCCATCACACCCCGAAAAATTGCTTGCTTGTCGGCAGGCAACTAGCCTTGGAGCTTGTGACCCGATCGGACAAACTCGCTGGCTGGCCTGGTCCGATGGTACACAGAGCGAGGCACCCGACCCCCGCGCCACCGGTCCGAACGACACCCCTCGAGCCCCTCCCGACACCGGCGCCCGGGCCCGGCGGCGAGCCGCTGCCCCGCCGCAAGCTGATCTTCGCCATCGTGTCGATGGGCCTGTTCATGAGCTCGGTCGACCAGACGATCGTGGCCACCGGGCTGCCAGCCATCCAGAGCGAGCTGCACGCCCAGATCAACTGGAGCGGCTGGACGATCACGATCTACGCGCTCGGCCAGGTCCTGGCCATGCCGATGGCCGGCAAGATCAGCGACATGTACGGCCGGCGCAAGGTCTTCCTGATCTCGGCCGCCGTGTTCACCGTAGCCTCGCTGTGCTGCGGCATGTCCCACAACATCTACGAGCTGGTCGGCCTGCGGTTGGTCCAGGCGCTGGGCGGCGGCGCCTTCATGCCCTCGGCGACCGGCATCGTGTCCGACCACTTCGGCCGCGACCGCGACCGCGCGCTGGGCATGTTCACCAGCATCCTGCCGATCGGCGGCATCGTCGGCCCGATCCTGGGCGGAGTGTTCGTCGCGACCTGGTCATGGCGCGGCATCTTCCTGGTGAACGTGCCGATCGGGATCGTGTTGATCGTGCTCGCGGCTGTGTTCATCCCGACCGGGCGCACCCGCTCGACGAGCCGGATCGACACCTACGGCATCGGGCTGCTCGGCCTGGTCATCCTCAGCGCGATGTTCGGCATCACCTACCTCGGCAGCGGCGCGATCCCGCTCTACGATCCGGTGTTCCTGGTCGCCGAGGCCGTCGCGGTCACCGCCGCCGCACTGTTCGTCCGGCACACCAAGCGGCACGCGGCCCCGTTCATCCCGTACCGACTGCTGCGCGGCAGCGGCTTCGGCGTGATGAACGTGATCAACCTGCTGTACGGCGCGGCCGCGCTCGGCTTCGGCGCGCTGGTCCCGCTGTACGCCCAGCAGCGCTACGGCCTGGCGCCGCTCGCCTCCGGGGTGCTGCTCACCGCCAGGGCGGTCGGCATGATCTCGGTGGCCAGCCTCGCGGTGCTCACCCTGCGCCGGACCGGCTGCCGGCTCCCGATGATCGCCGGGTTCCTGGTGCTGGTCGCCGGCCTGGTCATGATGGCCAGCACGCCGCACCTGTCGACCTACGCGTGGCTGGCCATCGCCGCCGGGATCACCGGCTGCGGCATGGGGCTCTCGGTGCCCGCGACGAACAACGCCAGCCTGCAGCTCGCCCCGGACCAGGTCGCCGCGATCGCCGGCCTGCGCGGCATGTTCCGCCAATCCGGTTCCATCATCGCGGTGTCGATCACCACCGCGATCCTGGCCCGCAGCGCCGACCCCGGCCTCGCGCAGGCGCACGTCTTCCTCGCGTTCGCCGCATTGTTACTGGTCACGCTGCCGCTGGTGTTCACCGTTCCCGATCACCGAGGCACCTGGTAGTCGATCGACGTCCGCCGGTGCCCCGCCGGCGGGGCCGAACGCGCGCCGCAACCCGACCGTTGACGTCACTCGTTCGGGTCGCCTACAGTCCTCGAAACCGTCTGTAAAGTTCCCTAACTAACTCGGGAGCAGCTGCGTGCGAACCGGTAGCCCTCGGACGCTGCGCGAGATCAACGACCGCGCGGCCATCGACGCCCTGCTCCGCGAGGGCCCCCTGACCCGCTCCGAGCTCGAGTACGTGATCGGCCTCTCCAAGCCAGCCACCGCCCAGCTGCTCACCCGGCTGGAGCAGGATGCCGTCGTCGGCAGGGCCGGCCTGCGCAGCGGCAACCGGGGCCCGCGCGCGCAGCGCTGGGCGGTGAACGGCGACCTGGCCTACGTGGCGGCGGTGGACCTGACGCCGAGGGAGGCCGACTTCGTGGTCGCCGACGTCGCCGGCACCGTGCTCGCCGAACACCGGGCCACGCTGCCGGTGCACGAGGGCGCCGACGTGGTCGGCACGTTCGGCGAGGCGCTGTCGCGCGTCACCTCGGCGGCCGGGCTCACCCTGTCCCAGCTGGCGAACGTGGTGATCGGGGCGCAGGGCGCGTTCGACCCGCGCACCGGGCTGCTGTCCTCGGCGCCGCACATCCCCGGCTGGCTCGGCTTCGACGTGCCGACCCGGCTCAGCGAGGTGCTCGGCGTCGCGGTGACCATCGAGAACGACGTCAACCTGGTCGCGGTCGAGGAGATGACCGAGGGCAAGGCGGTCGGCGTCGACGACTTCGTCATGGTGTGGCTCAGCGAGGGCGTCGGCGGCGCGGTGGTGATCGGCCGCCGGCTGCTGCGCGGCACCACCGGCGGCGGCGGCGAGATCGACTGGATGCGGGTGTCCGACCCGGCTTCGGTGGACACCGGCGACCGGTGGCCGGCGGCCGGCGCCCGGTTCGGTGACCTGGTCAGCTCCCCCGCGGTCGTCCGGCTGGCCGCCGCGCACGGGCTCACCGCCGAGACCGGGGCGGCCGCGGTTGCCGCTGCCAGGCACACCGGCGCGGACGGCTTCCTCGACGACCTGGCCCGCCGGGTCGCCGGCGGCATCGCCAGCCTGGTCGCGGTCGCCGACCCTCAGCTCATCCTGCTCTGCGGCGACACCGGCCGGGCCGGCGGCGAGGAGTTCGCCGCGCGCGTAGCCGGGCGGCTGCACGAGCTGGTACTGCCCCGCACACCGGTCGGCGTCGCCTCAGTACAGGGCAACGCCGTACGGGCCGGCGCGCTGCAGTCCGCGCTGGCCACCGCCCGCGCCGACGTCTTCGGCGTCCTCACCCCCACACTCCTCGGGCCGCGCACGCCCGCGGTGGGAGCGCCCGGCCAGCCCGGGCGGACTCCGCACGCATGACCCAGCCGTCCGCTCAACACAGCCGTCCGCTCAACACAGCCGTCCCCTGCCCAACCGATTAGGAGGAGGGACATGCGCACCCTGACCCGCACCCGGAGAACCGCGCGCGGTCGCCGAGCTCTGCTGCTCTGCGTCGCGGCCGTGCTCGCGCTGCTGACCGCGGCCTGTTCCGGCGCCGCCGCGCCCAGTGGGACCGCGCCTGGCCAGGCCGCGGCCGCGCCGGGCCCCGGCGACACGCTCAGCATCACCGTCTACAGCAAGTTCACCTCGCGCGAGTACGACGTCGTGACCAAGGCGCTGAACAACCTCCGGGCGAAGTACCCGAACATCGAGATCAAGCACGAGGGCAACCAGGACGACGACAAGATCACCCAGTCGATCCGGGGCGGTAACCCGCCGGACGTGGCGATCTCGTTCTACACCGACAACCTCGGCGTGTGGTGCTCCAACGGCAGCTTCCAGGACCTCCAGCCCTACATCGAGCGGGACCGGATCGACCTCGACCAGATCCCGAAGGCGGTCCGCGACTACACGGTCTACCAGGGCAAGCGCTGCGCGATGCCGATGCTCGCGGACGTCTTCGGCCTCTACTACAACACCGACATGTTCGCCAAGGCCGGCATCACCGCGCCGCCGAAGAACACCACGGAGCTGTTCGAGGACACGAAGAAGTTGACCCAGTTCAACCCGGA
>Ga0137415_10002282_pt1 | contig 19124 bp, 12 predicted proteins | sample CZODoug3_1_1_16f_FD_183082 | JGI IMG/M metagenome (GOLD analysis project Ga0137415, IMG submission 183082) | Vadose zone soil fungal communities from Angelo Coast Range Reserve, California, USA - CZODoug3_1_1_16fungal (Hybrid Assembly) | ecosystem: Environmental > Terrestrial > Soil > Vadose...
AACGTCGATATTGCAACCTACAAAGCGGAGTTTTTGTCGCATTATTACGAAAAGAAGCGGCGACCGTTGAATGCCTACGCTTTTGGCCTGGTGGAGCGGTGGGCACGGATCGGTTCGGTCATCCCAGGAATCGCAAACTTTTTCTGCCAGGCACCGGGATTTCGTCACCTGCTTCAAAAACTCTTGGCCTTAGCTCCGCAGCGGCAATTGCCGCGACTGGCGACAATGAGCTTTAGGCAATGGGTGCGGCGGAATCGTCCTTCCCTCTTCGGCGAGGACAACAGTTTGCAATCTGCGCAGCTCAACACGCCGCAAGTCGTTCTCTGGGTGGATACGTTCAACAACTACTTTCATCCGGAAACTTGCCGGGCCGCGCTGGAAGTGCTGGAGGATGCAGGTTTCATGGTGATTTGCGCCCGGCGTCCTCTGTGCTGCGGGCGGCCTCTGTATGACTTCGGCATGCTGGAGAAAGCCAAAGACAATTTGCGCCAGATCATGAGTGCTCTGGGAACCCCGATTGACGCAGGACTGCCAATTGTTGTCTTGGAGCCGAGTTGCGCTTCGGTGTTTCGGGATGAGCTGCATAACCTGTTTCCCTCCAACCAGCGCGCCCACAGGCTCCGAAGCCAAACATTTTTGCTCAGCGAGTTTTTGCAGAGATACGCGCCAAACTATCCTCCATCCAAGTGCTCGATGAGAGTCTTGCTCCATGGCCACTGCCACCAAAAAGCGCTGATGAAAATGGACCATGAAGAAGGGCTACTGCGACAGTTGGGCGCAGAAGTGCAATCTCTGGATTCCGGATGTTGCGGAATGGCCGGGCCGTTCGGATTCCAGAAAGACAAGTTTGCAGTGTCGCAGGCGGTGGCCGAACGAGTCTTGCTGCCGGCTGTTCGGAATGCCGCGCAGAAAACCCTGATCGTCACGGATGGCTTCAGTTGCCGCGAGCAGATCATGCAAGGTACCGGAAAGAGGGCAATACATCTGGCTGAAGTGTTGAAGATGGCGCTGAATCGCAAAGGCTCTCTAGAGCAATGAAACTCTTTCCCGTCCGAACTTGCGCGCGGCCGGAAGTTGGTCAACAATCGCGTCTGAGTTAAACAGAAATTAATCTTGTTTTAAGTCGTAACGGCAATGAATCCACTATGCTCTCTTTGCTGTCCCCTACAAGACCTGAATCGCCCTGTAGTAGCCTTTCGCCGTGTGCATGATTCACCGGTGGAGACATCAGTATGGAACCGGGCCGCAGCAGGAAAATTTATTTCACCCCAAAAGCGTTCTACCTTAGGGAGAGAAAATGAAGAAACGGTCAACAGTCTTTTTGGCGGCTCTCATGTTTCTCGGAGCCCAGGCTCGGTCTCAGACGGCTGCGCCAATAAAGTTGATTCAGACTTATGAGCTTCCGGCGGAAGTGAAAGGAAACTTCGACCACTTCGGAATTGACCTGAAAGGCGGGCGCCTATTTGCCACTCCGGAAGGCTACCACGCCGTCGTTGTCTTTGATCTTAATACCGGCAAGTTGGTTCACAAGATAGATGGCATCGGCAAACCACACGCCGTGCTCTATCGGGAAGATCTGAACCGCATTTACATAACAGATGGAGATGCGGGCGACTTGAAGATCTTCGATGGCACAACGTACAAGCTTGTATCGAGCGTAAAACTCCTGGAGGACGCTGACTCCGTCGGCTACGATCCGGCGACAAATTACCTGTATATCGACAATGGCGGTGGCGACGTACATCAGACGTACTCGATGTTGAGCGTCGTTGATACGACTGCCGGAACAAAATTAGCCGACCTCAAAATAGATGGAGACACTCTCGAGGCCATGGCGCTGGAGAAGTCCACTCCCAAAATGTATGTGAATAACCGAGCCAAGAACCAAGTGTCCGTCGTGGATCGGGAGAAGCGTGAACTGGTGACGAGTTGGCCAGTAACGCTATGCAAGAACAATGTCGCCATGGCCCTCGATGAAGCGAACCATCGCTTGTTCGTTGCCTGCCGCACTTCGCAGATTGCCGTGCTGGATACTCAAACGGGCAAAGAAATTACGTCCTTTGCGATTACCAAAGGCGTTGACGACATCACCTACGATGCAGCCAGCAAAAGAATCTATGCTGCTTGCGACGGCGCCGTCGATATTTATGAACAGTCTGGCCCTGATACTTACAAACTGGTCGCAAACGTTCCCACGGGCCCCATGGGAAGGACCGCACGGTTAGTGCCGGAACTAAAGCGCTATTTTGTGGCTGTGCCGCAGCACGGCGCCACCAGCGCTAAAGTACTTGTATTCGAAGTCCTCTGAAAGGGCGCGTGGCTCGGGACCTGGGCGAGCATTCGGGGTGACTTGACTCGGCCCACTGAGCGCCTCGTTGTGCGAGAATACCGGGTGCTCCCATGCGGATCCTCCTAGTTGAAGACGAACGGAAAGTCGCCAGCTTTATCGCACGCGCCTTGCGGGAAAACACCTACGCCGTGGATGTCGCGGAATCAGGTCAGAAGGCCCTCGAACTGGGAGCGGACGTTCCCTACGACGCGATTCTTCTCGACGTGCGTTTGCCCGACCTCAGCGGAATCGAAGTCTGCCGCGAGTTACGTCAACGAGGAATTGAGTCTCCCGTGATGATGCTTACCGCAAGAGGATTGGTCGAGCAGCGCGTTGAAGGACTCGATGCGGGCGCCGACGATTATCTCACCAAGCCTTTTGTTTTGGCGGAACTCCTGGCGCGAGTCCGGGCACTGGTGCGCCGGGGCTTTCACAGCAGCAACGCAAGGCTTCGCTATGCAGACCTCACGCTCGATCGTCACCGCCGGCGCGCCACGCGCGACAAAGAGACCATCCCTTTGACATCCAGGGAGTTTGCACTCCTCGAGCTGCTTCTTCTCCGGGCGCCTGAACTGATTACCCGCAGCGAAATTGTGGAACATGTCTGGGACTGTCACTTCGACAGCGAAACCAATCTCGTCGAGGTTTATATCAACCGTCTTCGCCAGAAGATTGATCAAGACCGTTCCGTCAAGCTCATTCATACCATCCGCGGCGTGGGATACCGGTTGGGGACGCCGGGGTCATGAAAATCAGAACGCTCCGTCTCCGCATGATGCTGCTTTTCTGCACCGTCGTCGGTGTACTTCTAGCTGCATCTTATCTGGCCTTTTGGGGTTTGTTAGCTCATGCAGTCCGCACGCAAATCCATCGTCAACTTCTGGAGACGGCTCGCCCCATCATTGCAGACATGGCCTCCGAACCCGACGCCAAGGACATAAACCGTCTCGACCTTCCCGGCGAGTTTTTTGAACTCCTAGATCAGAATGGCCAGATCCTCCAACAGTCCAAGAATCTTGCGGCGCCAATGAAACTAAATGGGCTGAGCCTTGGCGATTCTGGCCCTATTTTCGGAAGGGCAGCTCTGGATAATGGCGAAACGGTGCATGTGGCGATTATTCCTTTTCAGCAAGGAAGTCAGAAGCGTATCTTTGCGGTCGCCATCCCGACATTTGGGACCAACCGGGTGCTCGACAATTTTGGAGGAGTGGCGTTGTTGCTTTTTCCTCTCAGTCTCCTGGTTACGGCGGGAATCTCCGCGTTGTACGTTGGGAGAAGCATTGCGCCCATCAAACAGCTAACCAGGCATGCTGCGCTGATGGCCAAGCGCGTGACGAACCGGCAAGGATTCTGGACCCCGTTGCCGGTGTCTTCTCCCCATGATGAGCTTGGGCGATTGTCGCAAACGATTAATCATCTATTGAAGAGCGTTGATTCGGCCGTTCTCCAGTTACGTCAATTTGTGACTGACGCCTCTCATGAATTACGCACTCCGCTCGCCGTTCTTCACGGCGAGACGGAGTTGCTGCTCTCCAAACCGCGAAGTGCGGAGGAATATCGCCAGACGCTCTGCGTCTTCGACGATGAGTTCAAGAAACTCACGCGCATCGTCGAGGGTCTGTTCACCCTCTCGATGGCTGACGCCGGCCAATTACATTTGGTTCGAGAACCACTTTACATCAACGAGGTTCTTGAAGAAGCCTGCACTCTTGCTGCCTCGCGAGCACGCGCGAAGAATATCTTGATCCTGAGGGATTTGAATGAGGAACTAGCTTGTACTGGAGATGAGGCCTTCCTGCACGAACTGTTTTTGATTTTTCTCGACAATGCGATCAAGTATTCTCTCGATGGCACGCGTATCCGCGTCACGCTGGAGATTCTAGATGGGACGATTCAAGCGCACTTTCAAGATCAGGGCATCGGTATCTCTCCGGAACACATGCCGTTTATCTTTGACCGCTTCTACCGGGCTGCGCCATTGAACAGCGGCGAGGCCCAGAGTGGAGGGCTCGGTCTAGCCATTGCAGAGGCTATCGCCATCGCTCACGGTGGCACCATTGAGTGTGAGAGTGCTGTGGGAGTGGGTTCAACTTTCACGGTGAAATTGCCCATCTCGCATACGCAAGAAGCGCTACCTGGAAACCTTCCTAAACAGAAATTAATTCTCCGTTAAGGCATCATGCTATCTTCTGCACTAGGCTCAACCGCAAAAGTGGAGGTGACTAGGTGTCCTCTCGAAAAGTTTCTGCACTATATTTGTATTCTTGCTTGGCAGCGATTGTATTGATGTGCTGGATTTGTTTTTCAGTTCCAGCCAGTGCCCAGGTGGCGGGCGGAAACCTTTCTGGCACGATCTCCGACCCCTCCGGTAAATTGGTTCCACAGGCATTGGTTGCGATCCAGAATGTCGCCACCGGGATCACCACTACCGTCACAACGAACGGGGACGGCTACTATACGGCCGCGAACTTGCTCCCTGGAGACTATCAAGTCACTGTTTCTGCGAAGGGATTCGCTACTGAAGTAAGAAAAGGCATCTCCCTTACCGTAGGGGCGCAGCAGGTCATTGACCTTACTCTACAAGTAGGCTCGGCCGCCCACACCGTCGTGGAGGTGACCACCGAAGCTCCCGCCGTGCAACTCGCCAGTTCGGATATCAGCGCAGTTGTGAATGCCACCACTGTCCGCGAACTGCCGCTCAACGGCCGCAGTTGGACGGACCTCGCAGCTTTGCAGCCTGGAGTCGATACAATCCAGACGCAGCCGACCTTCGCGGTGGGCGCGGATCGTGGCAATCGCGGTTTCGGCCAGCAGTTGACCATCTCCGGCGCCCGGCCGCAGCAGAACAACTACCGCCTGGACGGCGTCAGTCTCAACGACTATGCCAACGGGGCCCCTGGTAGCATTCTCGGCGGAAACTTGGGCGTGGATGCCATTCAGGAATTCTCGGTTCTGACCAGCAACTATTCAGCGGAGTACGGTAAGACGTCCGGAGGAGTGGTCAACGCAATCACCCGCTCGGGCACCAATGCTTTTCATGGCAGCGCTTACGAATTCCTTCGCAATAGCAAACTGGACGCACGGAACTTCTTTGAAGATCCCACCGCTCCGAAGGCGCCCTTCAAACGGAACCAGTTTGGTGGCGCGGTTGGTGGACCGATCATCAAGAACCGGACATTCTTCTTCGCTGACTTTGAAGCTATCCGGCAGTCCAAGGGCATCGCCGTTGTCGACACTGTACCTTCCGAGGCGGCACGGGCTGGGCTGCTCTGCTCGAATCCTTCAGGAGCGGATCCTTCGAGCCCGTGCACGACGACTCAGCTTCCGGTCGGCCTGAACACAGATGCCAATGGTGTGGATAAAAAGGCTGCGGCGTACCTCGTCGCCCTCTACCCTCACGCGAACGGATCCATCATAGGGAACGGCGACCTTGCCAAATTCACTTTCTCTGGTCAGCAGGTTGTGAACGAAAACTTCGTTACGACTCGGATCGACCATAAGCTCTCGGATAAAGACAGCCTGTATGGAACTTACGTCTTTGATAGGACCCCTTACTCGGCTCCTGACAGTATGAATAACGTTAAGCTCGGTAGCCTCAGCTCCAGGCAAATCGTTGCGGCCGAAGAGACCCACAGCTTCACTCCCATCTTTGTCAACGCTGTGCGTTTCGGCTTTAACCACGAAGCGGTGAACAACAACCAGAGCCTGGGAGCCATTAATCCAAGGGCAAGCGATGGTACTCTCGCGTCTTTCTCAGGCCGAAATGCCGCCCAGGTACTGATATCGGGCGTTTCACCTCTGCCCGGTGGCGTCGGTGGACTCCCGACTTATCTATACGATTGGAATTCCTTCCAGGTTTATGATGATGCGTTCCTCAATCGAGGCAAGCACACCATCAAATTCGGTGTGGCGGTTGAGCGCATGCTATTGCAAGCCACGGCGCTTACCGATCCAAGCGGAATCTGGCAATTTGGAGCCTTGAGCGAGTTTGACCCGGCAGGCAACTTCGTTCAAAGCACCTTCTTGCAGAATATTCCCAAGAGGTTTCAAGGCGGAATTGCCAGCACACTTTCACCCCGTGACCTTCGACAGACCCTGTTTGGCGGATATATTCAGGACGACTGGCGCTGGCAACCCAACCTGACGCTGAATCTTGGTCTGCGCTACGAAATGGCCACCATCCCCACGGAAATCCATGGCAAACTTGCCAATTTGAGGGACCTTTCCTCTGGCAGCCCTCATCTAGGCGATCCATTTTTCAACAGCAACCCCACGACAAAAAATCTTGAGCCGCGAGTCGGTTTTGCCTGGGACCCGTTCCGTAACGGAAAAATGGCGCTGCGGGGAGGGGCTGGGCTGTTCGATGTTTTGCCCCTGCCATATCAATTCATCCTCTTGGTGACTCAGGCTGCTCCTTTTTTCGAGTACACCTCGATCAAGAATCCCGGAACTGGAACGTTTTTTGACGGTGTTTTGCCACCGTTCCCAGCAAACAAACTACGCGCAACATATACCGATCCCAACCCCAAACGCAATTACGTGGCGCAGTGGAACCTCAATGTCCAGTATCAACTCACGCCCAGCTTGGCAGCGATGGTCGCCTATGTTGGCTCTCGAGGTGTGCATCAGCCCTTCCGCGTGGACGACGCACGCATTTTCATACCCGGGAAGACCTCCGCTGGATACCTCTGGCCGAAAGTAGATGTGTTCGGAAACTTCTATACCCCACAATGCAATGCAACCGATCCCAACGGCCCTCCGGATCCTGACCCTCCCATATGTGTCTCCCCGGATCCCAACAACACGCATTATGGCTCAGTTCGTGGAATGTTCTATCAAGGCCGCTCTTATTTCAACGCCCTCGAATTGCAGTTGGCCAAACGCATGAGTCACGGCTTTCAGGTACAAGGAACCTACACTTGGGGCAAGAGCATTGACACTAGTTCCGCAACAGTGGCCGGCGATGCATTTGGGAATTCCATCTCCAGCCTGCACTTCTTCGATATGAAATTGAACCGCGCACCTTCGGATTTCAACGTTGGGCGCACCTTCGTTGTGAACGGCACGTGGGACATTCCCACGCCCAAGTCATTTTCCGGACCGGGAAAGTGGATCGCTGCCGGTTGGGAACTCGGTTTGATCCTCACAATGAGTGACGGTGTACCCTTTACTCCAACATGGGGGACGGGTTCCGATCCGGCCAATACCCTGAGCAATGATGATTGGGCCTTCCCGAACCGCCTTGGCGGCCCCGGATGCGCAACGCTTACAAACCCCGGAAACCCAAACAATTACATCAAGACGCAGTGTTTCTCCGTGCCCACTGCACCCGACGCGGCCTTTTGGAACGCGAACTGCGATCCTGCACCGCCTAGCTTGGGAGGACCCCTTAATCCCGCTTCGCTCCAGTGCTTCAACCTTCGTGGCAATGCCGGCCGGAACATCATAGTCGGTCCAGGAATCAAGAGTGTGGATTTCTCCGTGTTCAAGAACAATCGCATCAAGAGAATCTCAGAGAATTTCAACGTGCAGTTCCGAGTCGAGATGTTCAACATTATGAACCATCCTAACTTCGCTCTACCCACGGTTCCTGACAATTCAGACATTTTCGACGGAACGGGATCACCAACCGGCGTGGAGGGCTTGCTAACCAGGACCACGGTCCCGGAACGCCAGATTCAGTTCGCTGTTAAGTTTATTTTCTGATCGTCAAGGAGGCAGCGACGGGCGCGTTACTGACCAGTTTGGCTGTGAACGCGCCCTGCTGATTGATTAATGGAAATGCCGAGGGTACCCAAGTGAAAAAGGTGCTTATAGCAATCTTGTGGCTGATGCCCGCGATTGGTGTCACTGCCCTATCAACCAATGCGCAAGTGAAACAGCCGCTAAAGTTAGTGGCAACCACCCCACTGCCGGGTTTCTCCGGCGATTTCGACCATTTCGCATTGGATCTGAAGGGCAAGCGCCTGTTTCTCACCGCCGAGGATCACAAAACCGTGGATGTGTTCGATCTCGAAGGCAAGCACCTTCAGAGCATTACCGGGTTCGGCCAGCCACATGCCGCACTCTTCCTCCCAGATTCCAATAAGCTGATTGTCACCGACGGCGATGATGATTTTGGCAGAGTCGAGTTGATAAGTGGAGAAGACTATAAGATCCTCAGCACCATCAAATTGCCCAATGGGGTGGATAGTGCGGTATTTGACCCCACGAGCCAGTATTATTACGTCGCCAGCGGCGGCGAAGAATCTGCAAAGACTCATGTGCTCAGCATCATTGACACCAAGACGTTTAAACAAGTTGGTGAAATTGCGCTTCCGGGGAATGAATCTGAAGCCATGGCCATCGACAAAGAAGGCAAGAAGATGTACGTCAGTCTTCGTGCCACCAACGAAGTCGGCGTAGTCGATCTCGGAACCCGCAAAGTTGTCGCCCGCTGGCCTATTCCAGGAGCTAGTACCGCGAATTCACTTGTTCTTGACGAAGCAAACCATCGAGTATTTGTCGCTACCCGAAAGCCACCGAAATTCTTCGTGTTCGACGCGGATACGGGAAAAGTTGTGAGCTCCCTCCCCTGTGCGCCCCTGCACGACGATATGTGGTTCGATGCCCCGCACAAAAGAATTTACGTGACGGGAAGTGAAACCACCACAGTGTTTGACCAAGAAGATGCCGGCCATTACGCGCATATCGCAGACGTTCCGACCGGGTTTCGCGCCAAAACTTCGATCCTGGTGCCTGAACTGAATCGGATCTACATCGCCGTCTCCGGTAAGGGCAAAGCAGATGCGAAGCTCGCGCTCCAGGTTTACGAACTACAGCCCTGAATTGAGCCCGGCAATCGATTGCAGACATTCGTGGCGCGCGATCTATGGACGCATTACCGGGGAAAAGATTCGCTGTATTGCCGCTCCCGCGCTAGAACCGTCAATTGTTCGTATTCAGAATTTTCCGGAGGTTCGTACATGAAATATTCTAGATCGGGCCGCCTTGGGGTGTGCGGTGCCGCCCTGCTGCTCAGCGGTCTTGTATTCGCAACTCCCCCGGAGGGCGGCTATCACCTGCTGAGGAAACACGGACTTGGCGCTGCCCCCGGTGGAAAAGAATACTGGGATTACATCACATTTGACGCCTCTACACGGCGTCTCTACATTTCGCACAACACCGAAGTAAAAGTCGTGGACGCCGATAGCGGCGCGACCGTTGGCAGTATCCCTGATTTGAAACGAGTGCATGGCATCGCGCTAGTCCCGGATCTTGGCCGGGGATTCATCAGCGACGGTGGCGCGGACGAGGCCGTGGTATTTGACTTGAAAACTCTAAAAGTGAGCGGCCACATCAAAACCGGTGGAAATCCGGATTGCATTCTCTACGATCCGGCTTCCAAACATATCTTTACGATGAACGGGAAGAGCAACAACGCTTCCGTGATCGACCCCGCCACAGCGGCCGTTGTAGCAACAATTCCTATGGGCGGCCGGCCTGAGTACGCCGTGGCTGACGGCAAGGGCATGATCTACGACAATATAGAAGATAAAGACGAGGTCGTAGCCCTGGATTCCCGCGCGAATACCATCAAAGCCCGCTGGCCCATCGCTCCCTCAGGCGCGGCCACCGCCATGGATATGGACGTCCAGCATCGCCGCCTCTTTATCGGCGGACGCAACAAGGTGCTGGCCATCATGGATGCTGGCAGCGGGAAGGTTCTCCAGACGTTTCCCATCGGGGATGGCGTAGACACAAACATTTACGAGCCCGAAACAGGTTTGCTCTTTACGGCCACGCGCGAAGGCACTCTCCATGTCTTCCATGAAGACACTCCCGACAAATTCAGCGTGGTAGAGACCGTCAAGACACAATTTGGTGCTCGCAACATGGCCCTCGACCCCCAGACTCACCGGCTTTTCATTGACACGGCGGATTTTGCTCCCGCTGCGGCGCCCACGGCCGAGCAACCCAAGCCGCTGCCCACCCCTGTTTCAGGGACATTTCGATTGCTAGTCTACGGCCGCTGAGCGCGTGGCCACTGGTGCTTTACTGGATCAAGAATGTGACATCGCAAAATAGAAACGCACTAAGCTTGGCTCTATTCGCTGCCCTGCGTATTTCGGCGCTGCAGGCCGGCGTGACCGGTGCGTCTGCTTTGCGCTATCTCGCGAGCCCGAGGCCGGTTCAAGAGTCGCAATCGAATTCACAGCAGCCGGCGGCAAGCGCGCAACCGCACTCTCCTCTCAACTACGGAGAATACCGCACTCGAATTGAGCCGATTTTTCTGAGGAAACGCGACGGCGGAGTGCGCTGCTATGATTGCCATTCCACTCTAACTACGCGCCTTCGACTCCAATCGTTCTTGCCTGGGGATTCTTCATGGACGGAAGAGCAGTCGCGTCAAAATTTTGAAACCGTGTCACAATTGGTGGCTCCGGGTGATCCGCTCGGCAGCCGTCTCTTGCTTCACCCTTTGGCACAGGAAGCGGGCGGCGACCCGGCGCACGGGGGCGGCAAATTCTGGAAGTCCCAGCAAGATCCTGAATGGCAAATGCTCGCTGCCTGGGTTCGCCACAGTTCGCTTGATACGACTGGAATGCAACCGGCTTCTCCAGTGGCGGGCGTCCCTAGTTTCCAAACATTTGCATCGAGAGTCGAACCTGTCTTTTTGAAGGAAAGGCCTGGACACGCCCGCTGCTACGGTTGCCATTCGGAGTACAACAGAAGCTTCCACCTGGAGAAGCTGTCCCCAGGCGCCACGAATTGGACCGCGGAACAATCTCAGCGCAATTTTAAAAACATTCTCCAGCATGTTGTCCCCGGGGATCCCGGTGCAAGCCGGTTGCTGATCCATCCGCTGGCGCCGGAAGCGGGAGGTGATCCGTTCCATTCCGGCGGTTACCAATTCCAGTCCCAGAATGATCCTGACTGGCTGACCATAGCCGAATGGGTGAGAAGCGCGCGAACAGAAATCAACCCTGCCTCATCGCAACCCGTAGCATTCATCTACGTAACCAATAGCGCAGGAGACACCATCGATGTTATCGACCCCACCCTCAATACGGTCGTCCAGGTGATTCATGGCATAGAGCTGCCGCATGGAATCACCTTTTCTCCCGATGGCGCTCGAGTCTATATCAGCAACGAATCGGAAAGCGTCCTCGACGTCGTGGATCGCAAGAGCGGTGAGATTCTGAAGAAAGTGCCCCTTAGCGGCCGGCCAAACAATATCGCCATCACCAAGGACGGCACTCGCATCCTGGTAGGAATTCGTTCGCCGCAGGGTGCCCTCGATGTGATCGACACAGTTTCAATGACCCGTGGCAAAAGCATTCCGGTCGATAGCATCCACAATGTTTATGTCACTCCTGACGGCAAGTATGCGGTCAGCGGTTCCCTGGAAGGCCAGTCAGTTACAGTGACCGACCTCCAGACCGATCAAATCACATGGAAACTGAATTTCGACCATCCGGTGCGCCCCATGGCCTTCGAGGTGAACCTTGACGGATCCACGCGTCGCATTTTCGTCCAGCTTTCCAACTTCAACGGATTCGCCGTCGTGGATTTTGCGAAGCGCTCTGAAGTAGCCCGAACCATGCTCCCCAATGAGCCCGGCGGATTTGGCATCGCCGAAGGCCGCGTGAACACACCTGCCCACGGCATAGGGGTCGCTCCCGATGGCAAATCATTGTGGGTGAACAGTACTCTCGCCAACGCCGTATTCGAGTACTCGCTGCCCGATCTGGCGTTGGTTGGTCACGTCTCCCTACCGCTCGTTCATCCGCTGGAACACACGCCAACAGGCTCCGTTCCCGAGTGGATCACTTTTACTCCAAACAGCAAGCGTGTCTATATCTCCAACTCTGGCGGTCGTTCGGTATCCGCCATCGACACAAAAACTTTGAAGCTTGTCGCTGTGATCCCGGTTGGAGAAGTGCCCAAGCGAATCAACACTTTGGTCCTGCGCTGAACGCGCGCGAGCGCAACCGTCCTGACTGCCCAGCTCGCGTACTTTCTATGGAATCACATCGTAAACCAATATTTTAGCCTCTTCGATGGTTGCTTCCTTTGATTGGGGGATGGGGGGCACCAGGATAACCAGCTTCGGGATCGCCGCGTAAAACCGCTTGAGTTCCGGCACCAGCAGCGTGGTTTTCGCAATCGGCCCGGTCGCCACTCTTCCCAAGCGATCGTAATGGTCAGCGTCAATTTGTTTGAACACTTCCACGAAACCGGTTGTCCCGGTGTAGTAGATGCGTTTGCTCGGCACGTCAAACACGACTTCGTCCACGCCACCTTCAGTGTCGATGGCATCGATCACTTTCCCGCTGTCCGAATCCATCACTACGAGTTTGCCTGGTTTATAAATGTGCGAGCGCTTGACTCGGCTGCCGATAAACAGCCGGTGGTGGGCCGCATCCATGTCCACGGCATGAGGCTCCGGCCCCCCAGTAATGGGCCACATGGCGATCACTTTACCTTTTTCGCGGTCAATGACCACCACCTGGCTGGTGTCGCCCATCACTACAAACATTCTTGGCGAGCCCGGATCGAGCACCAGCCCTGCGGGATTCAGCCCATCGACCTCAATGCTTCCCGCGAGCTTGCCGTTCTTTATGTCCACAATTTCGATCGAACCTTTCACGCCCTCTTTTTTGAGACCATCGGCTCTGTCGCCGAGATAAAATAAGTGGGTGGCCGGATCATAAACGCCATTGTCCGGCACTCTTCTTGAATCCTTGTCCAGTTCATGTCCCGTCAACGGGATGTTCTTGACGAGCTCGTAAGTATCTCCGCTGAATGCTTTGCAGGTCGCATCTCCGTCGTCCACCCAGATTTCATTCGTCTCGGGGAGATAAATTGTCTTGCGCGGATCTCCTCCGAATCCAGTGATCGTGTGGATCACCTTGCCCGCCCGCAGATCCACAACTTCAATCGTCCTCTGGTGCTCGCCAGGAACGAACAGGCGCTGGCCTTTTACGTCCACGGCCATGTGGTCGAAGTACCCCTCAACATTCGGCAATGGGATGCTCTGGATTTGTTTCAGCGGCGCGCTCGTCTGGCACCTTGCTGCCGGAATCAAGATCACACACAAAGCCCAGAAAATTGCTGCGTGCCTTTTCATCTTTCGCTCCTCGACTGAAATTTCCCTGCATTTGCTCTGTACGGGGTAAAGCTTGCCACTAAAACTAAGCCGGCCCTTCACCCTCGTTGAAGTACCGGCCGAAGTTCGCGGATGTCCTTCACGTTCTCGAGAGCCAATGCCTTGTCGATCAGCGCCGCGCAGCTTGCGCCTCCCAGGACCGGCGCGATCAGGTCGCGCGCTTTCGCAACCACTTCCTCGCGCGGCATTGGATTCTCGGCGGTTCCCCGCACATCCCGGACCCATTCGTTCATCTGTGTGCCGTCCGCGAACGTCACCTCGACAATAGCCTCGCGCCTGGGCCGGCGCGCGTCGATCCGTGGGTCGGCCACCACCTCTACTTTGGCCCGCTGCTTCAGCACCGCAGGATCTTTCATACGCCCTTTGTCGTGAGCCGACGCGAACGTGGCCGTCTTGTCCAGCAACATCACCGCAACCATGTGCTCCACGCAAATGTCCGGCATGTCGCGATTGCTCACTGTGTTAGCCTCGTCGCTCGCGATCCTCACAACAACTTTCTTCACATCGTCAGCTGTGAATGAGCGCTTTTGAAAAAAACCGGCCAGTGCGTCGAGCGGAGCTTGAATCGGTGACCCCACCGTCCATTTCTTGATGTTCGTCCTTGTTATCTCGTAGCGTTCCCCGAGTTTTTCGACCAGTTGCGCCGGGTCGGCCTTGACGACGCCATTTTCCCGGGGGGCCAACGCCTCAAAAAAATTGTCAGGGCCCGAAAAAATATCGTCAACACCTGTCCAACCCGCGCGGATCAGCATCGCCGCTGTGACTCCGCCGGCTGCGGGCTTCCCGCCAAAAAGGAAAGCCTTCTCCATGTGCTCCGCGTCGCGGCTCCACGCTCCAATTCCGGATGTTTGTTGAGCGCTGTAATCCAGCAGCAAACGCATCTGCTGGGCACCAAGACCTGCAGCGCACCCGGCGGCCGCGCCGGCCCCAAAGGCTGCAACCGTGCCGTGGGTGCTCCTGTGTGTCGCTACCTGGTAACCGGGCCCACCCATGCTCATCGTTACCCGTGTCCCGACATCATAACCAAGCGTCACGGCGCGCACGAACTGCTTTCCGCTGATTCCAAATTGCTCGCCGACTGCCAGCGCCGCGGGAACCACGGAGACGCCGGGATGCGACCGGGACGGACCGTGAGAATCGTCAGTCTCGTCAGCATGAGCCAGCACTCCATTGGCCAGCGCCGCCTCGATGGGACCGCACACAATGTTCGAGGCAACTACCGTCGCAACTTCTTTACCCCCATAGGCGCGCACAAATTCTATCGCTGCGCGTCCCGGACGAATCTCGGAGCCGGAAATCATCGCCGCCAGAGTATCCAAAATGTGATGTTTGGCTTTTTCGATTACTTCGTCCGGCAGCGCCCGCTCACCCGCTTCGCTCATGTACCTGCTGAGCTTGTCCATAACTGGACTCACGCCCTGTTTCGCCTCATCTTGTCTCGCATCATCCCGGCTGCCGGCTGCGTTGGCGAACGCTGAGGCGGGTGGGATGGCCGTCATTGCGAACGCCAAGCCCGCGAGTTCGAGCAGATTCCGCCGCGTCAAAACTGGCCCGCCAGTCCCTGCCTGCTCATCTTTGCGTTCACCATGTCTCATGCGTGTTCTTCCAATCCGGGCACCATGCACTATAATGAATTTGCTAGAAGAATGCGGGAGCACAACGGACCCAAGCCGCGCAACTGAAGGTATGTCATTAACCGAATCAAATACCTGAAAACAGTATTAATTCTTCTTTAGCTCAAAAGGACACATTTCGCGCCACGGGAGATTACTTAGTGTTCCGTCAGCAAGTTCATAACACGGTACAATTCGCCTTTCGCCTCGAACCCCACACCTGAAATTTCCGGAAGTTTGACATAGCTGTCCTTGACAGGTATTCCATCAGCAAATCCACCGAACGGCTGAAAAATACCTGGATAGGATTCGTTACCTCCCAACCCCAAACCGGCGGCGATGTTCAACGACATCTGGTGTCCACCGTGTGGAATGCAGCGGACTGGCGACCACCCGTAATCCTTCAGCATGCCCAAAATTCGAAGGTATTCGACCAGGCCGTAGCTCAAAGCGCAATCGAACTGCAAAATGTCGCGATCCGGCCGCAGTTGCGCGTAGCGAATCAGATTTCGCGCGTCTTGCATGGAGAATAGGTTTTCGCCCGTGGCCATTGGTCCGGGATAATGATTCGCAAGCTTCGCTTGCAGCTCAAAGTCCAGCGGGTCGCCTGGCTCCTCATACCAACGAAGACGGTACGGGGCAAGGGCCTTCGCATAAGTGATCGCCGTCCGCAAATCAAATCGTCCATTGGCATCCACCGCCAATTGATCCGAACTTTTCAGGATCTTGAGCACCGCTTCTACTCGTCGCAGGTCCTCCGGAAGTGGCGCTCCACCGATTTTCATCTTCACCACGGAATATCCGAGATCAAGATATCCTTGCATCTCCTTCTGGAGTGCTGACAGATCCTTCTCCGGGTAGTAATAACCGCCCGCCGCATAGACGAAGACTTTGTCGTCGAAGACTGCTCCCCGAAAACGGTTTGCGAGTAGCCGGAAGAGCGGCAGCCCCGCGATCTTCGCCACCGCATCCCACACCGCCATGTCCAGAACCCCTACCGCCACTGATCTTTCGCCATGTCCTCCAGGTTTCTCATTGCGCATGACTGCGTCCCAGATTCGCATGGGATCCAGGTTTTCGCCGCTTTCGTCGACCAGCGTTTTCGGATCTGCCGCTTTGAGCCGCGGAATAAAGCGATCGCGCAGCAGACCGCTGGGCGCGTATCGGCCGTTCGAATTGAATCCGAAACCGACCACCGGCTTGCCCTCGCGAATCACATCCGTGATTAGCGCGAGAACACTCACGGTCATCTGGCTGAAATCAATGTAGGCGTTGCGAATTTCCGATTTGATGGGTACTACGGTCTCGCGGATATCGACAATCCTCACCACGCCGCCTTTCTGACGAAAACGTATTTGCTCAGATTCGCTGCAGTAAAGGCCGCAGTTCCCGCATATCTTTTACTTGTTCCAGATTTAGCACTCTCTGAATGAGGCTCGCGCACTGTGGCGTCCCCAAGATCGGCGCTATCAAATCGCGGGCCTTGGCAACAATTTCCTCGGTGGTCATGGGGTTCTTGGGAGTGCCCCGAACGTTGTCAACCCGCTCTGTGAGGTGCGTTCCGTCCGTCAACTGCACTTCCACAATCGCCACGCGCAAAGGCATCAAGCGTTCTAATTGGTCATCGAGAATCAATTTCACTTTGTCGCGTTCTCGGAGCGTCGCCGGATCCTTCATGCGCCCTTTGTCATGCGCCGAATTGAACGTGACCGTCTTGTCCATCATCATCACCGCGGTCATGTGCTGCAGGCAAATATCCGGGATCTCGCGGTTGTTCACGATCGCCGCCTCATCCGTCGCCAAACGCACGGAAACCTGCTGTACTTCATTCGAATGAAAGGGACGCTGCCTTCGCAGGATCTCGAGAGCGTCCAGAGCCGCCTGGATCGGCGAGCCAACCGGCCATTTCTTGATGTTCGTTCGCAGGATTTCAAAACGTTCGCCAAGTTGTTCAGCCAGTCCTGCGGGATCGGCATGCGGGTTGTAAGCCTCGAAGAAATTATCTTTCCCCGAGAAAATGTCTTGAACACCGGTCCATCCGGCCTGGACAATCAAGGCAGACGTGACGCCGCTGCGCGCCGTCATTCCGCCAAAGTGGAATGCCTTCTGAATGTGCTCGGTGTCGCGGTTCCATGCGCCAAGGCCGGAGGATTGGTGGGCCGTATAGCCCAGGAGAAATCGCATCTGCGCTACGTTCAAGCTCGCTGCGCAGCCGGCGGCCGCGGCCGCGCCGAAAAGCGGCGAGATGCTGTGCGTGCTCCAGTGACTCTCCGCTTCAAATTGCTGTCCCCCGAGCGTCATCGTGAAGCGCGGTCCAATGTCGTAGCCCAGCGCCACGGCGCGCAGAAAGTGCGTCCCGCTGATGCCAAATCGCTCCCCCGCTGCAAGCGCAGCCGGCACTACCGCGCATCCTGGATGCGATTGCGACGGGGCGTGCGAATCGTCCGTTTCGTCGGCATGGGCCAGCACACCATTCGTCAGCGCCGCCTCGATCGGGCCGCATACGATTTTCGACGCGACCACGGTCGCGACATCTTTTCCGCCGTAGGCGCCGGCGAATTGCAGCGCCGCGCGCCCAGGCGTTAATTCCGAGCCGGAAATCATCGCCGCCAGCGTGTCCAGGATGTGTTGCTTTGTTTTCTCGGTCACCTCGTCCGGGAGCGCGTGGCCGCTGGCTTCGCTCATGTAGGTACTGAGCCTGTGCATCGCCGGGCTTACGCCTTGCCCGTCCGAATCACCGCCGGGAGCCGGTTGCATGATCACCGCTCCCGCCGGAATCGCTGCACTTGCAACAGCCATGCCCGCAAGTTCAAACAAGCTGCGCCGCGAAAGAATTGTCCCGCCGTTCTCGACCGGCCGGCGTTTGCTTTGCTCATCGTTCATGCTTTCCCCTTCCTGGGGCGTTGTTGCTATGGCTTCCACTTCTTCAAAGGTCGTCGCACGAATGGGATTAATCCGCGCGACGAGATTATGTCACTATCAAAGTCGTATACCTGAAAACAGTATTAAATCTCTTTTAACTGCGGGAGGGTTATGCGCCCATCCAAACCGCAAAAGTCACCGTTCGGGCGAACGCGTGCGCTGCGACGCAAGATTCAGGAAAGAGCTTCGGCGCTGGGGAGCGGGCGCTTGCGGCGCCATTCGTAGTCTTTGCGCAGCTTGGCCTGGTGCTTTTTTACCTGCGCTTCGAGATCACTGAACGCTTTCTTGCAACTAGTCCGCACGGTTGCTCCTGTGCCAGTGGCATGCAGCGTCGCGGTTGGCAGAGATAAGTTCAGGGCGAAAGAAGTCTCGTCGGTGCGCGGCATTTTTGAAAAAGCGCCGTGCAATTGCACGAGATCCGGCGAGTAACTCTGCAGCAGCTTTTCAAGCTTAGCTAAGTGACGCGCGACCTCGGTTTCGACTGATTTGTGCGACTCGACATGCTTGTAATTGATGGTGAGTTTCATGTGTGCACCTGTAGGAAAAGCTGAGAGGAGGGAGGGAGACGCGAATCTGCTTCTTGCACCACATCGCAGAAAAGCATAGCAGCCTGAGAAGCGGGGAGCAACCGCGACCCGACGATTGGTAATTGCTTGCGTTGACACTTCTCCTCCCTCCCCTCTACTCTGCTTGCGGTGCCCGCCTCGGCGGGCGCCACCTCATGCAGCAGCGCAAATCAAAAACTAAACGGCCGTCGAGGGCTGCCAGTCCTTTTTCCAGTCCAGGGACTCCCAGTTCTGGTGCTGCAAGTCCCGGCGCTCTCGACACCGGGACGGCCAACCATGGGCCCGCAAGCATTGTGCGCGTGGGCCCCGCGGGCTGGTCTTATCCCGATTGGGCCGGCTACGTTTATCCCTCTCGACGCGCAAAAGGATTCCACGAGGCGGCTTATCTCGCGGAATTTTTTGATACCATCGAGATCAATACTTCGTTTTACCAGCCGCTGCGCCCGGACCACACGGCGCAATGGATCGAACGCGTGGCGGCCAATCCGCGCTTTGTGTTCACCGCCAAACTCTGGCAGCGATTCACGCACGACGTAAGATCG
>Ga0137415_10002283_pt1 | contig 19124 bp, 19 predicted proteins | sample CZODoug3_1_1_16f_FD_183082 | JGI IMG/M metagenome (GOLD analysis project Ga0137415, IMG submission 183082) | Vadose zone soil fungal communities from Angelo Coast Range Reserve, California, USA - CZODoug3_1_1_16fungal (Hybrid Assembly) | ecosystem: Environmental > Terrestrial > Soil > Vadose...
CAAACTTTGCTCGAGTAGTGCGCCAAAATTTTTCACGCCATTGGCGGTGCCGACTGCTTCCAACGGAACTTCCGCATAAATTTTTTCGTCCATCGAGACGGCGTGAAAATCGATATGTAAGATATCCCCGCCCACGGGCGAATGTTGAATCTCCTGCACCAGAGCGCTGCGGTTTGATTCCTCGCCGTCTATCTCGAGCTCGATCAAAATGTTTTCGCCGGAGGCGTGGCTTAGCATGGCATTGACGTCGCGGGCTGAGACCTGTAACGGTTGCGGTTTGTCTTTGCCGCCGTAAATGATCGCCGGAATCACGCCGCCCAGCTTGCGGATCCGCTCGAAGTAGTCATAGGCCTCCGACTCGAGCCGGTTCGCGGTGGCGGCGCTGGTCCGGGAGCGCAACCGGGTCCTCCATACCCTGGACGAGGCCGCGGAGCTCGTCCGTGAGCTGGCCAGTGCCGGCGAGCGATCGTGATCGAAGTCGTGCCGCGAAAGGAGATTTCTCGATGATGCCAGCTCGAAGCGCGCTCCTCTCCGCCCTCGCCGTCGCCTGGGCGATGTCGGTCTGTCTCGGATCCGCCTCTCCCGCAGAGGCCCAGAAGAAGGGCGGCACCCTCACCATCGTGCGGCCCACCGACCCCGTCTCGCTCGATCCCCAGCTCGAGACCACCGCCCCCGGGGCCTGGGTCTACTTCAACATGCTCGAGCCGCTGCTGACCATGGACGAGAAGATGCAGATCCGTCCCGCCCTCGCCGCCTCCTACGAGGTCCTCTCGCCCACCAAGGTGCGCTTCAAGCTGCGGCCGAACGTCAAGTTCCACGACGGCACGCCGCTCAACGCCGCCGCCGTGAAATTCACCTTCGATCGCGCCCTGCGGGGCACGCCTCCCGCGCGGTGGGCAAGCCTCGCCGGCTCCCTGAGCGGGGCGGAAGTGGTGGACGACCTGACGGTGGACGTGATGACGCGCGAGCCCTATGGCCCCATCCTCCGCACCCTGGCCATGTACTGCACGGGCATCGTGTCGCCCACGGCCGTGCAGAAGATGGGCCCCGATTTCAGCCGGGCGCCCGTGGGGACGGGGCCCTTCAAGTTCGTCGAGTGGAAGACCAACACCCACGTCATCCTCGAGCGCAATCCCGACTACTGGGGCGACAAGGCGCCGCTCGATCGCGTCATCTTCAAGGTGGTGCCGGAGGAGGGCGCCCGGATGATCGCGCTCCAGACGGGCGACGCTGACATGGTGCTCCTGCCCGCCCCCGCCCAGCTCGCCGCCCTCAAGCGCGACTCGAAATACACGGTCCACGAGGTGGTGGGCGGACGCGTGGTCTTCGCGGGCATGCATGCCGGGCTGGCCCCGCTCGACGACGTGCGCGTGCGCACGGCCCTGCTCCATGCGGTGGATCGCAAGGCCATTCTCGAGAACATTCTGGAGGGCTCGGCGGTGCCCGCCCGCGGCGTGCTCGCGCCCAGCGTGTTCGGCTTCAAGGACATGCAGCTCGACAAGCTCTACCCCTTCGACCGCGCCCGAGCCAAGGCCCTCCTCGCCCAGGCGGGCTGGACGCCCGGGCCCGACGGTGTCTTGCAGAAGGGAGGGCAGAAGCTCTCGCTCTCGTGGCTGGCCGCCCGCGGTCGCTACCCCAAGGACGGCGAGATCACCGAGGCGATCCAGGCCATGTTCAAGGAGGTCGGGGTCGAGGCGAAGGTGCAGTTCCTGGAGTGGGCGACCGTCTTCACCCAGTTCCGCGGCGCCCAGCTGACCCATCACATGTTCACCCTCGGCTGGGTCACCTCGAACGCGGACGCCGACTACTCGCTCTACGCGCTCTTCCATTCCAAGCAGGTCCCCCCCACGGGCTGGAACACCTCGCGCTACGCCAACCCGCGCGTGGACGCCCTCGTGGAGCAGGCGCGCCGGAGCATGAATCAGACGGAGCGCGAGAAGCTCTACGCCGAGGTGCAGGACATCCTCGCCAAGGAGATGGTGTGGATCCCCGTCTACAACACCAAGGAGATCGTGGTCACCCGCGCGGGCGTCAAGGGCTTCACCGTGCATCCCGTGGAGTACAACCTGTGGCTGGGAAAAGTCTGGCTCGACAAGTAGCCCCCTTCTCATGAAGCCTCCCGCGCCCGCCGGCCCGGGCGCCGCCGCGCGCCCGGCGCCCGAGTCGGGCCCGGCGCGACGGCCATGCTGACCTTCATCGCCCGGCGGCTCCTGCTCGCCATTCCGGTGCTGCTGGGGGTGGTCTTCGTGGTCATGCTCACCATCGAGCTCATTCCCGGCGATGCCGTGTCGCTGATGCTGGGGGAGCACGCCACGCCCGAGGCGGTGGCCAAGCTGCGCGACTACCTCGGCCTCGACAAGCCCCTGCTCGTCCGCTACGTGGGCTACGTCGGGCGCGTGGCGCGCGGCGACCTCGGCCGCTCCATCCAGCAGAACCGACCCGTGGTCGACGAGCTGGCCGATGCCTGGCCGGCCACCCTCGAGCTGACCGCGGCCGCCCTGGTGATCGCCGCCGCCTTCGGGATCGCCGCCGGCGTGATCTCCGCGGTGTGGCCGAACTCCGCCTTCGACGCCCTGGCCCGCCTCGGCTCCCTCTTCGGCCTCTCCATGCCGGTCTTCTGGACCGGCCTCGTGCTCATCGTGGTCTTCGCCTTGTGGCTGCCCTGGATGCCCGTGGGGGGGATGGGATCGCCGGCGCATCTCGTGCTGCCCGCGGTGACGCTGGCCCTGCCCTCGCTGGCCATGGTCGCTCGCATGACGCGCTCGAGCGTGCTCGACGTGCTGCGCGAGGACTACGTGCGCACCGCGCGGGCCAAGGGCGTGGCCGAGCGGCTGGTGGTGGCCAAGCACGCCCTGCGCAACGCGGCCATTCCCATCCTCACGCTCCTGGGTCTGCAGGCCGGCCAGCTCATGGGCGGCGCCGTGCTCACCGAGACCGTCTTCGCCTGGCCCGGGCTCGGGCGCCTCATGGTCAAGGCGATCTTCGCCCGCGACTACGTGCTCCTCCAGGGCGCGGTGCTCATCTTTGCCCTCGCCTTCGTGGTCATCAACCTCGCGGTGGACCTCGCCTACGGGGCGCTGGACCCGCGGATCGCGCGGCAGGGCTAGCATGGCGGTGAGCGCAGGAGTGATGATCGCCCGCCCCGCCGCGCCCGCCACCCTCTCCGCGGATGCCTGGCAGCGCTTCCGGCGTAACCGCCTCGCCCTGGCGGGGCTCGTCGTGGTCGCCCTGCTCGTCGTCGCGGCCGTGGGCGCGCCGTGGCTGGCGCCCGCCGATCCCGCCAAGCAGAGCCTGATCGAGAAGCGGGCGCGACCGGGCAACAAGTTCCTCCTCGGGGCCGACGAGTTCGGACGCGATATCCTCTCGCGCGTGCTCTTCGGGAGCCGGGTGGCCCTGCTCGTGGGACTCCTGTCGGTGGCCATCGCGCTGGGGCTCGGCCTGGTCCTGGGCTGCCTGGCGGGATTCGCGGGAGGCTGGATCGACGTGCTGATCATGCGGGGGGTCGAGGTACTCCTGGCCTTCCCCTACCTTCTGCTCGCCATCGCGGTGGTGTCAGCGTTGGGGCCCGGCGTGCTGAACACCACGATCGCGGTCGGCATCTGGGGCACGCCCACGGTGACCCGCGTGGTCCGTGGGGCGGTCCTCGCCGCCCGGGAGAGCGAGTACGTCAGCGCGGCCCGGGCCCTCGGGGCCTCGGCGGGGGAGGTCTTGCGGCGCCACGTGCTCCGGAACATTCTGCCGACCGTGGTGGTTTATTCGACGCTCTTCATGGCCAATGCCATCCTCGTCGAAGCAGCCCTCTCCTTCCTGGGCCTGGGCGTGCAGCCGCCCACGCCGTCCTGGGGGCTCATGGTCTCCAGCGGACGTGACTTCCTGCTCGTGGCCCCCCACATCGCGACGATCCCGGGCCTCGCGATCATGCTTGCCGTCCTGGGATTCAACCTCCTCGGGGACGGCCTGCGGGACGCCCTCGATCCGCGCCTGCGGGGCCAGGTCTAGCGGTGCGTCTCCAGGGGCGCGCAGCCATCGTCACTGGCGCCGCGCACGGCATCGGCCGCGCCATCTGCGTGGAGCTGGCCCGCGAGGGAGCCTCCGTGTGGGCGTGCGACGTGCTGGCGCGCGAGCTCGAGGAGACGCGGCGAACGGTGGAGGCGGTGGCGGCGGGCGCCTGCCGGGTCGCGGAGCTGGACGTGCGCGATCCGGAGGCGGTGACAGCACTGGTGGAGCGGATCGACGCGACGGCGGGACGCATCGACGCCCTCGTGAACTCCGCGGGCGGTGTGGCGGGGCAGACCATGAGACCCATCGAGCAGGTCACGGATGACGACTGGCAGGTCATCTTCGCCATCAACCTCAACGGAGCCTTCCATTTCACACGCGCGGCGGCGCCGATCATGAAGCGCGCGGGCCGGGGCGCCATCGTGAACATCTCATCGGGAGCGGGACGCTCTTACAGCCTCACGGGCATCCAGGCGTATGCCAGCGCGAAGGCGGGCCTCATCGGCTTCACCCGCCAGACCGCGCGCGAGCTGGGCGCCCATGGCATCCGCGTGAACTGCGTGGCGCCGGGCTTCGTTCGCTCGAATCCGGCCTCCGAGCGGCAATGGGAAGCCATGGGTGCGGCCGGGCAGCGCCGCCTGCTCGACTCGATCGCCCTCGGTCGGCTCGGCCTGCCCGAGGAGATCGCGCGCGCCGTCATCTTCTTTCTCTCCGATGACGCGGCGTACGTCAGCGGGCAGACCATCAGCGTCGACGGCGGCCACTGGATGCTCGGCTGATGAAGTTCGCCCCACCCGCGAACCCCTCAGACAGGGAGGACAGCATGAGGCACCGAGTCGTCGCCATCGACCTCACGGCGTGCCTGGGGGCCGCCACCGTGTTCGTCGCGAGGCACGGCGCCGCCGGCCCGGAGAAAGGTGACCTGATAGCGTACACCGTCATGGAGAAGCGCAAGGGATGGGGCGCGGAGTATGCCGATGACATTCGCAACGGAGAGTGGGAGTACTCCGCCTTCGCCGCGGACGGCAAGTTCAACGACAAGGCCAGCTACAAGGCCAGCTAGAAGGCCTGCTTCCAGTGCCACAAGCCCCACGATCAGCAGGACTACGTCATTTCGTATCCGGCCATGGCGGGCAAGAAGGCGGTGGCGAGCGCGGCCCCGCCGGCCGGATCGGGCGCGGCCGTCACCATCAACGGGTTCGCCTTCGGTCCCGGCGGAGTCACCGTGGAGCCCGGCAAGGCCGTGACGTGGACGAATACGGACGACTCGCCGCACCAGGTCACCGTGGCGGGGACCTCGCTCAAGGCAGGTTCCCTGCTCACGGGCCAGACGGCAAGCCTGACCTTCAAGGATGCCGGGGTCTTCAACTACAACTGCGCCCTGCACCCGAGCATGAAGGGCAGCGTGCAGGTGACGAAGTAGGCCATGCGGGTGAACCATGCAGGTGATCCGTGCTATGAACCTTCACCACACAGAGGAGGCGCCTCGATGACTCGTACACTGCGTCACATGGGAATGGCCCTGGTGTTCCTCGCGGTTGCTGCCGTCCCGCACGTCACCATGGCGCAAGCGCCCGCTCCGCCGCCGCCCTACGGGCCGGCCATCACCTTCGACCAGGCTCAGAAGGCCATGGTCGCGGCCCAGGCCGAGGCCAAGAAGAACAACTGGAACGTCGTCATCGCCATCGTCGACAGCGGTGGGCATCTCGTGTCCCTCCAGCGGCTCGACAATACCCAGTACGCCAGCATCGATATCGCCAAGGGCAAGGCCACGACCGCGGTCAATTTCCGACGTCCCAGCAAGGCCCTCGAGGACGTCATCGCCGGTGGCGGCGCTGGGCTTCGCATCTTGAAGGTAGACGGCGTGACTCCGCTCGAGGGCGGCGTCCCCATCGTGGTCGACGGCAAGATCATCGGCGGCATCGGCGTGTCGGGCGTGCTCTCTTCCCAGGACGCGCAGGTCGCCAGGGCGGGAGCGGACTCGCTGAAGTAGTCGTTCCGTCGCGGCACCAAAATCTGGGAGGCCCTCATGCAACCCATCAGGCGCTGGCGCGGTCAGGCTCAAGGGCGCAACCGCATGGCGGCCTACCAGGACCTCGTGTGGACGGTCGCGACGCACGACGACCGCGCCGCGGATATCCAGGAGCAGACGCGCCGCGCCCTCGCGGTGCTGGACAAGAACCTCGCCGAGGCCGGGACGGACAAGACGCGCCTGGTCTCGGCGCAGGTTTTTCTCGCCGACATGACGATGAAGACGCAGTTCGATGCCGTGTGGAACGAGTGGATGGGTCCCGATCCCGACCACTGGCCGCAGCGGGCGTGCGTGGGCGCCACGCTCGCCGGTCACTGTCTGGTCGAGATCATCGTGGTCGCCGCGGCAAAGTAAGAGACGGAACAAGGAGGGCATGCCCATGGACGCCAATGCTGCCGTGCTGTACGAGGTGAACAAGCCGCTGGTGATCGAGGACGTGGAGGTGCTGGAACCCGGCCCCCACGAGGTACGCGTGCGCTGGGCGGCCAACGGCGTCTGCCACAGCGACCTGCACGTGATGACGGGCGACTACCCTCACCCGCTCCCCGTCGTCCTCGGCCACGAGGCGGCCGGCGTGGTCGAGAAGATCGGGCCGGGCGTGGAGAGCGTCAAGCCCGGCGATCACGTGTGCTCGAGCTACATCCCCTCCTGCGGGAAATGCTGGTACTGCATCGGCGGCCAGCCGACCATGTGCGCGCTCCGCGACAAGCCGCGGTGGTTCATGCTCGACGGCACGTCGCGCTTCCGCAAGAACGGGCAACCGCTCCACCACTTCCTCCAGGTCTCCGGCTACGCCACCCACTCCGTCCTGCTCGAGGAGAGCGTCATCCCCATCCGGAAGGACGCGCCCCTCGACCTCGCGTGCCTCGTGAGCTGCGGCGTGCTCGCGGGCGCCGGCCCCGTGTTCAACCGGGCCAAGGTGCCGCCGGGAGCCAGCGTGGCCGTGTTCGGCTGCGGCGGGGTCGGGCTCAACACGATCCAGGCGGCGCGGATGGTGGGCGCGGGCAAGATCATCGCCGTCGACGTGAATCCCCAGAAGCTCACGTGGGCGGAGGAGTTCGGGGCGACCCACGTGGTGGATGCCTCGAAAGAGGATCCAGTTGCGCGCGTGCAGGCCATCGGCGGCATCGGCGGTGTCGACTTCGCCTTCGAGGTCGTGGGCACGCAGAAGACCATCGAGCAGGCCCTCGCCTCCACCCACCGGGGCGGCATGTGCGTGATCGTGGGCGTCAGCCCGGCGGGCACGCGCCTGTCCATCGACCCCGGCATGCTCCTCCAGCAGCGCGTGCTCACGGGGTCGTCCTTCGGCGCGGGACACCAGCGCACCGACGTGCCGCTCCTCATCGATCTCTTCATGGCGGGCAAGTACCAGCTCAAGGAACTGGTATCGCGTCGCCTCCCGCTGAAGGACTTGAACCACGCCTTCGACCTCATGAAGCAGGGGGAGGTCAAGCGCTCCGTCATCGTCTACGAGTAGCGTCGAGAGCAGGCTCGCGAGCGCTAGCCTTCGTTCCGGTTCGGGCGGAGACCAGTGGCCTATCACCGCGAGGTAGTCCTGCAGCAATAGCAGGCGTGACGAGGCCGGGAATGGAGCGCCTCGCGTAAGTTGCCAGGGGATGTGTCTCTACCCGCTGAAAAACCAAGCCTTTTGAGCCCGTCCACTCATATCGAGCCGTCCGAGAGCAAGCCGGGCAAATCGTCCATCGAGCAGAAGACGCCGCCGCGGGCCTCTGCGAGAAGCCCGGGCGGGGTGAGGCGGGCGAAGCCGAAGGCGGTCATGCCGGCCGCGTTAGCCGCCTCGACGCCGAGGGGGCTGTCCTCGATGATGGCGCAGCGGGCGGGCGCCACGCCCAGGCTGCGCGCCGCGTGCAAGAACAGATCGGGGGCGGGCTTGCCCCGCGCGACGTCCTGGGCGCTGAAGATCCTCCCCTCGAAGCGGGCGAGCAGGCCCGTTGCCACGAGGGCCCGCCGGATCCGCTCGTGAGTGCCGCTCGAGGCCACGCAGGTCGGAAGGGTGATGCGCTGGAGCGCGCGCTCCACGCCGGGAACGGCCGTCAGCTTGGTGGCGAAGACCTCGAAGAGGCGCGCGTGATAGCGGTCCTCGAGATCGCTCGGCAGGGCGCGGCCGAGCCGGGCTTCCACGAGCTGGCGGATGGTCGTCATCGAGCGCCCCATGAACTCCGCCATGCATTCCTCGCGGGTCATGCCGAGCTCGACGCCCGTTTCGTTCAGCAGCTCTGAAAGGATCTCGTTTGCGTGCCCTTCACTGTCGACGAGCACACCATCATTGTCGAAGATCACGAGATCGAAGCGACGCATCGGGACGGGAGGCGTCAGGCCACTCGATACTGCTTGAGCACGTCGCGGTCGATGTCGATGCCGAGGCCGGGCCCGGTGGGTACATCGACCCATCCCTTGCCGTGGGTGATCCTGGACGAGGCGAGGTCGTCGCGGAACGGATTGAAGGTCTGCTCGAACTCGAGGAGCGGAGGAACGGGCACCAGGCAGGGCGGGCTGTCGGGCAGCGAGGCGATGAAGTGCAAGGTGGCGGCGAGCCCGATGGCCGTGCCCCAGGCGTGGGGCACGCACTGCACGCCGGCCGCCTGGGCGAGCGCGGCGATCTTCTTGCACTCCGTGAGGCCGCCCGCCGCGCAGACGTCCGGCTGGATGATGTCCATGGCCCGCTTGTCGAGGATGGCGCGGAAGGAGAACTTGGTGAACTCGTTCTCCCCGCCTGCCACCGCCATGTCCAGGGCGCGCGACACCTCGACGTAGCCGTCCAGGTCCTCCGGGGAGATCGGCTCCTCGAACCAGTACACGCCGAGCCGCTCCATCTCGCGGCCGAGAGTGATCGCCTGCGGCACGTTGTAGCAGTGGTTCGCGTCGACCATGAGCAGCCGGTCGGGCCCGAGGGCATCGCGGACGGCGGCGATCCGCGTCAGGTCCTTCTTCATGTCGCCGAGGCCGATCTTCATCTTGACCGCTCGGAACCCTTGCTCCGCGTAGGTGCGCGCCTCGGCCACCGCCTCCTCGGTGACGCGGGCCATGTCCTTGAAGTAGAGCCCGGTGGCATAGGCCTCGATCCGGGGGCGGAAGCACCCGCCCAGGAGCTTGTGCACGGGCTTGCCGCAGGCTTTGCCCACGATGTCCCAGAGGGCGATGTCGACGCCGGAGATGCCGGAGATCGTCATGCCGGTCAGGCCATAGTCCTTGACCTTGTTGTAGAGCGTCTCCCAGATGACCTCGACGTCGAAGGGATCGCAGCCGATCACCGACGGCTTGAGCAGGCTGTCCACGACGGCCTTGGCGACCGCGGCCGGGCCGTAGCAGTCGCCCCAGCCCGTGATCCCCTCGTCGGTCTGGATCTCGACGACGAGCGCGCCCTTGGTCTTGTACACCCAGCCCCTCGACGACGTGAAGGGCTCGTCCACGGGGACGGAGAGCTGATGCGTGATGACGTCAGTGACCTTCATGACAGGGTGTCGCCGAATCGCTCACGCGCGTGGGGCATCGGCCGCGGGCCTGCCGGCACGGCGGTGGTGGGTCACCGTCCCCGGAAGACGGGCGGGCGCTTCTCCACGAAGGCGCGGATCCCCTCCGTCGCGTCTTCCGTCTCGAAGCAGATGTTCTGGGCCATCGTCTCCATGTGAAGCGCCCCCTGCAGATCGAGGTTCACGTTGGCGTAGAGCGATCGCTTGGCGAGCCGGATGGCCACGGGCGGGCCCGCCGCGATGCGGCGCGCGAGATCATGGGCGGTGGGCAGGAGCTCTTCCGGCGGCACCACCTGGCTCACGAGGCCGAGGCGGAGCGCCTCCGCCGCGTCGATCAGATCCCCCGTGAAGATCATCTCGCAGGCCTTGGCCATCCCGACCACGCGGGGCAGGAAATACGTGCCGCCCCAGTCCGGGTGTAGCCCGCGCTTGACGAAGGCCTGGGCGAACTTCGCCTCCGTCGAGGCGATGCGGAGGTCGCAGCCCAGCGCGAGGTTCATGCCCGCCCCCGCCGCCGCGCCGTTGACGGCGGCGATGATGGGCTGGGGCGCCTCGCGCATGGCGAGGAGCGTGCGGTCACGGCCCGGGGCGATCTTCTCGATGAGGGGCCGCTCACGCGTTCCCGCCTTGGCCTCGCTCATGGCCTTGACGTCTCCGCCCGCGCAGAATCCCTTCCCGGCGCCCGTGATAATCATCACCCTCACCTCGGGATCGGCGCTCGCCCGGGTCACGGCATCGAAGAGGTCTTCTCTCAAAGTACCGCCGAGAGCGTTGAGGCGCTCGGGGCGGTTCAGGGTCAGGGTGGCGATCCGGTCCTTCACCTCGTAGATCAGGCATTCATAGGTCATGCGCGCGACTCCTTGGCGGCGGGCGGCCACGGAATCCCCATGGCGTCGAGGCGCCGCAACCGGTCCTGGCCGAGCGTTCGATCCCACGACTCCGCGAGCGCTTCCGCCGTCCACTCCTCAGCCCGGGTCGCCGTCCGCAGGGGAGCGGGGTGCGAGAACACCGTCACCTCGGTGCCGCGCACGCCGACCACCTGGCCGGTGATGTGCGCGGCGCGGTCGCTCGCCAGGAACGTCACCACGGGCGCGATCGCTTCCGGCGGGGTGGCGGTGGCCATCCCCCGGCGCTCGCTCGGCAGCCGCTGGGTCATCCGCGTGTCCGCGGTGGGTGAGATCGCGTTGCACCGCACGCCGTACTTCGCCATGGCGAGCGCGGTGGAGCGCATGAGCCCCACGATGCCTTCCTTGGCCGCGGAGTAGTTCGGCTGCCCGGGACTGCCCTCGAGGCCGGCCGTCGACGTGAAGGTCACGATGCTGCCCGCCTTCTTCTCGCGCATGTGCGCGGTGGCCGGCCGCATCACGGTGAAGTGGCCCTTGAGGTGGACGGCGACCACGGCGTCCCACTCCTCCTCCGTCATGTTGAAGATCATGCGCTCGCGCAGGATCCCCGCGCAGCACACGACGATGTCGAGGCCCCCGAGCTCGCGCAGGGCCAGCTCCACCACGCCGCGTCCACCGGCCATGGTCGCCACGCTGTCAGGGCTGGCGATGGCCTTGCCGCCCTTCGAGGTGATCTCGCTCACCACCTGGTTCGCGGGCTCGCTGGACGGCTGGCTGCCGTCGACGCTCACGCCGTAGTCGTTGACCACCACGCGCGCTCCCGCCGCGGCCAGACCCAGCGAGACCGCGCGTCCTATTCCCGTCCCGCCCCCCGTCACCACCGCCACCTTGCCATCGAGTAGACCCATCGTTCCCACCTCCGGCCGTCCATATTACTTCGAGTGCGCCGTCCCTGCTCGGTCCACCCAAAGAGTCCTCGGCGCGCCCATGGTTGACCCCACCCATCCCGTCCGGTAGGGTGTCTCCCAGCCCTCGTGTCCCCGAGACATCCCATCGAGCTTTCCACAATACCGGCGTCGTCGCTCTCGTGACCTGGTTCCCGCTCTCGCTGGGCGCGGCCCTGACCCAGGCCGCCCAGTTCGCCGTCATCAAGGGGCGGGGACGGGTGATCCCGGCGCTCGTCATCGTGGCCTGGGGTCAGCTGCTGTCGGCCCTCGCCTGGCTGGCCTACTTCCTCTTCACCGGCGCTTCCTTCGCCGCGCCGCTCTGGGTCTGGCCCGCCATCATCGCGTCGTCGTTCCTGGCCATCAGCATGAACGCCCTCCTGGCCCGCGCCAGCGCGCGCGGCGACATCTCGATCGTGGGGCCCATGCTCGCCCTGAGTCCCGTGTTCACCCTGCTGCCCGATGCCCTGCTCAGCGGCACGCTGCCGAGCGCGCTCGGGTGGCTCGGGCTCGGGCTCACGCTCATCGGGACGGTGAGCCTCTCCGGCGGCTCGAGCTGGCCGGAACGGCTCCGCACCCTTCTCGCGCGTCGGGACGCGCTCGACGCCCTCGGGGCGGCCGTCCTCCTCGGCATGCTCGGCGCCGTTGACCGCTGGGCGGCAACGGGCATCGGACCGCCCAGCTATCTCCTGTGCTCGCACGGCACCTCGGGGATCCTGAGCGCGTTGCTCGCCAGCGCCATCGTCCCGCGGGATCTCGCGCGGAGCGCCGCGCCGGGCAACCTGATCACGCTCCTCGCCTATGGTCTCCTGGGCGTGACGGGGACGGGCATGCAGACCACCGCCCTGACCATGGCGCCCGCATCCTACGTCAACGCCATCCGCCGACTCTCGGCCGTCCTGTCCGTGGTGCTCGGGCGCGCCCTCTTCGGCGAGCCTGACCTGCGACGGCGTCTGGTCTCCGCGCTCCTCGCCTCGGTCGGCGCGGCCTGCCTCCTTCTCGCGCGCTGATCGCCCCGGGTCAGCGCGTCGCGGCGGGCCCGCCTCCGTAGAGGTGGCAGGCTACGAGGCGGCCGCTCTCCTGGCGGAGGGCGGGCTCCTCGCTTGCGCAATGGGGCATGGCGAACGGACAGCGGGGGTGGAAGCGGCAGCCGCCGGGCGGATCGAGAGGGGTCGGCACCTCGCCCGAGAGGACGATCTCGTCACGCCGCTCGTCCAGATGCACGGGAAGCGCCGCGGAGAAGAGCGCCTGAGTGTAGGGATGCTTCGGGGCCACAGCCACCGCTTCCGCCTCTCCCCACTCGACGACCTTGCCCAGGTACATGACGGCGATGTGGTGGCTCATGTGGGCGACCGCGGCCAGATCGTGAGCGATGAAGAGATAGGAGACGGCGAGACGCCGCTGGAGATCGCTCAGCAGGTTGAGGATCTGGGCGCGGATCGACACGTCGAGGGCGGACACCGGCTCGTCGAGGACGATCATCTTCGGAGAGAGGGCGAGGGCGCGCGCGATGGCGATGCGCTGGCGCTGCCCGCCGGAGAACTCGTGAGGAAAGAGGCCGACTGAGCGCTCCGGCAGCCCGACCATGTCGAGCAGATCGAGCACGCGACGCCGGCGCGCCGTTCCGTCGAGCTGCTCGTTGATCACGAGCGGCTCGGCGATGATGGCCCCCACCCGCATGCGTGGGTCGAGGGACGCATAGGGGTCCTGGAAGACCGCCTGCACCGCGCGCCGGTAGCGGCGGAGCCCCGGCCGCCCGAGGGCGAGGACGTCTTCTCCCTGGAAGCGGATGCGGCCGCTCGTCGGCCGCGCGAGGGCGAGGATCAGCTTCGAGGTCGTGGTCTTGCCGCAGCCGGACTCGCCCACGAGGCCCAGGGTCATCCCCGCGTCGATCCGGAACGACACGCCGTCGACGGCGCGCACGAGCCCCGCCGACCAGCCGAGGAGCCCCCGCCGCACGGGAAAGTGCTTGGTCAGGTCGGAGACCTCGAGCAGGCCGCCGTTGTCCGTCGGAGCGCTGGGGATCGTCGCGGGGAGCTCAGGAGCGGCCACGGACGACCATCACGCGGGCGCCTGCAGCCAGCAGCGGCTGCTGTGCCCGGGCGCCACCGCCATCTCGGGGGGCGCCTCGACGCAGCGATCCATGACCTTGGGACAGCGGGCGGCGAAGGCGCAGCCGGCGGGGAGCCGGGCGAGGTCGGGGGGCTGGCCCTCGATGGCCATGAGGCGGTCGAGCTTGGCGCCGAGGCGCGGGACGGATTCGAGCAGGGCCTGCGTGTACGGGTGCCGAGGCGAGGTGAAGATCTCGCGCACGGGCCCCATCTCCACGATCCTTCCTGCGTACATCACGGCCACCTGCTCGCACATCTTGGCCACGATGCCGAGGTTGTGGGTGACGAAGATCATGGCGAAACGGTGTCGCTCCTGGAGCTCCTTGAGGAGTCCGAGGTATTGCGCCTGGATGGTCAGATCCAGGCTCGTGGTCGGCTCGTCGGCGATGAGAAGGCGCGGGGGCGCCGCGATGGCCATGGCCCCCACCACCCGCTGTCGCATGCCTCCCGAGAGCTGATGCGGGAAGGCCCGCAGACGCGCCTCCGGCGACGGGATGCGCACCGAGGCCAGAAGCTCGGCCGCCCGCCGCCTCAGCGTCGCGCCGCGAAGCCCGTGATAGGCGGCCACCGGCTCCCGCAGCTGCATGCCGATGGAAAACACCGGGTTGAGCGAGCTCATGGGGTCCTGCAGGATCATGGCCACCTTGCGCCCGCGGATGCGCTGCATCTCCTTCTCGCTCTTGGTCAGGAGCTCGTCACCGTCGAGCAGCACCGTGCCCTCGAGCACGCCGGAGGCGGAGCGCGGAGTGAGGCGGACGATGCTGAGACACGTCATGCTCTTGCCCGATCCGGATTCGCCGACCAGGCCCAGCGTCTCGCCCTCTCGCACGGCGAAGGAGACGCCGTCGACGGCCTTGACGGTGCCCCAGCGGGTGACCAGGTGCGTGCGCAGGTCGCGCACCTCGATGACGGGCGGCCGCGCGGAGGCCGGGCTCCTCATAGCTGGCGGAGCTTCGGATCGAGGGTGTCCCGCAGCCAGTCGCCGAGCAGGTTGAAGGCGAGGACGACGAGGAGGATGGCCAGGCCGGGGAAGAACGACACCCACCACGCGCTCGTCACGAACTCGCGCCCTTCCGCGATCATGGAGCCCCAGGCCGGCGTGGGCGGCGGAATGCCCGCCCCGAGAAAGGAGAGCGAGGCCTCCACGATGATGACGTAGCCGATCTGGAGCGTCACCAGCACCACCAAGGTGTTGAGCGTGTTGGGCAGGAGGTGCCGGCTGATCACGCGCCACGCCCCCGCCCCCGCGATGCGGGCCTGGGCGATGAAGTCGAGCTCCATCAGGGTGAGCACCTGACCGCGGATGACGCGCGCGTATCGCGCCCACAGGATGACGGCGATGGCGACCACGACGTTGGCGAAGCTCGGCCCCACCGTCACGGCCAGGATGAGGGCGAGCAGGATCACCGGGAAGGACATGGTGGCGTCGGTCAGACGCATGAGCACCGCATCCACGCGCCCGCCGTAGTAGCCGGCCACCAGCCCCACCGCGGCTCCGAAGGCGCTGGCCAGGAGCACCGTGACCACGCCCGCGGTCAGCGAGACGCGCGAGCCATAGAAGATGCGCGAGAGCATGTCCCGCCCGAGCCGGTCCGTGCCGAGCGGGTGCTGCCAGCTTCCGCGCTCGTCCCATACGGGAGGCCGGAATCGGTTGCGCAGCGACTGCTCCTCGGGATCGGCGGGGCTGATGAGGGGCGCCAGGATGGCGATGAGGACGAATGTTGTGATGATGCCGAGGGGAATGACGGGCAGCCCCCCGGCGCGGAGCCTTCCCCACGGCCGCGGCTCGGCCACGGGCAGGGCGGTGACGCCCTCCATCGGATCAACGCGCATGGCGTATCCGCGGGTCGATGACCGCGTAGAGGAGATCGACGCCGAGGTTGACCACGGCCACGATGGCCGCGGTGGTCAGCACCACCGCCTGGATGACGGGGAAATCGCGCGACGAGATGCCCTCGTAGGCGAGCCGCCCCAGCCCCGGCCAGGCGAAGACCGTCTCCACCACGATGGCGGTGGTGACGAGGATGGCGAAGTAGATGCCTGCGAACGTCACCACGGGGATGAGGGCGTTCTTGAGCGCGTGGAGCCACACGACCCGACGCTCGACCACACCCTTGACGCGGGCCAGCTTGACGTACTCCGAATCGAGCACCTCGAGCATCCCGGAGCGAAGGAGCCGCATCATTCCCGCCACCACGAACCAGCCCAGCGTGAAGCCGGGAAGGATATAGCTCGCGAAGCCCGAGATGCCGCCCGCGGGAAGCCACTGCAGCCGCCCGGCCACGAACTCCACGAGCACGATGGCCACCCAGAAGGTCGGCAGCGACTGACCGAGCACCGCGATCACCTGGGCCGTGCGGTCGATCCACGTCCCCTTCTTGACGGCGGCGAGAACGCCCAGGGGAAAGGCGAAGGAGAGCGAGACGCACATGGCGAACAGCGCCAGGCGCAGCGAATTGGGCAGCCGCTCCCGGATGAGCTCGCTGACGGGCCGGCGCGCCCGCAGCGACGTGCCGAAATCTCCCGTCACCGCCTTGCCCACGAAGGAGAAATACTGCTCTACGTACGGCCGATCGAGACCGAGATAGCGCCGGGCATAGGCGTAGTCCTCCTCGGAGGCGGACATGGGCAGGATCAGGTGGAGAGGATCGCCGGTGGCCCTGGCCAGGATGAAGACAACAACCGAGAGGATGGCCAGGGCCACCAGCGACTGGAGAACCCGTGACAGGACGAAGCGGATCACTGCGCGCGCGTCACCCCGCCGCTATTTCCCCGAAGCCAGCTGGTCGAAGAAGAGGTCGTACATGACCGAGCCCGGGTTCCACTTGCCCAGGGTCTTCGAGGTGGCGTAGGGCGAGTGCAGATAGACCACGGGGACACCGTAGTGCTCGCTGCGCAGGCGCGTGAAGATGTTCCGCATCAAGGCGTTGATCTTGTCCCGGTCGGTCTGGCGCATCACCTGCGCGATCATGCCGTCGATCTCGGGATCGCCCACGGTGTCATTGGCCTTGGAGGGCGTGTACGCCATCTTCTCGAGGAGAGCGTAGGCGCCGATCCAGTCGCGGTTGGCGATGTTGTAGTAGCCCACGGCGCCGGGTGCCTTGCGGTCGACCCAGATCTTGCGGAAGCCCGGGTAGTCGAGCGGCACGATCTTGGTCTTGATGCCGATCTTCTGCCAGTAGCCGCTCACCGCCTCCGCGAAGGCCTTGCCCTCGGGCAGACCGGGGAGCTGGAAGGCGTACACCTCCTGCGAGAAGCCGCCCGCGAAGCCGGCATCGGCCAGGAGCTTCTTCGCCCGCACCGGATCATAGGGATACACCATCTCGGGCGACACCTTGAAACCGATATCGCGGAACGACCACGAGAGCCCCAGGGGGATCGAGGCGGGCTCGGCCTTGCCCGCGAAGATCGCCTGGGCGATCTCCGCGCGGTCGACGGCGAGGTTCATGGCCTCGCGCACCCGCTTGTCGGCGGTGGGCTGTCCGTCACGGGGCAGGATCCAGTACATGGTGAGAATCGCCTCTTCCTTCCGAAAATGGACGGGATAGCCTTCCTTCTCCAGCTCGGCCACCCGCTCGCGACTGATATCGGCCACATCAACTTCCCCGCGTCGGAGGAGGGCGATGCGCGTGGTCTCCTCGGACACCAGCCTGAACATCATGGTCTTGAACCGGGGCACCCCGATGCGCCAGTGATTGTCCACGGCGGCGAGCTTGATGTGCGAGCCCGTCACCTGCTCCACGAACTTGTAGGGGCCGCTCCCCACCGGCTTGCGGGCAAAGGCATCATCCCCGTTGGCCTCGATGTACTTCTTGGGCAGCACCATGCCCTCGGTGGACAGGGTCCGGGAGAGGTACGTCGGAATGATGAGAGTCGGCTCCTTGGTGACGATGACCACGCGATCCGGGGCGGGCGTCTCGATGTCCTGGATGAGGGTCCGGAGGGGGCCGGCATAGCCCGTGGTGGAGCGCTTGCCCATGGCGCGCTGGAGGCTGAACTTGACGTCCTCCGACGTCACCTCGTCGCCGTTGTGAAACTTCACCCCCTTGCGCAGGTGGAAGGTCCAGCGCTTGTGGTCGGCCGAGTTCTCCCAGCGCATGGCGATCCCGCCATCTCGCGACGGCTGGCCTTCGGGAGTGGTGCCCACGAGGTAGTCGAACATGGGCGAGAGGTAGTACTTGACGATGTGACCGCCCAGCACTGGGTCCAGCACCTCGGTGGAGAAGCTCGACAGGGCAACCGAGAGCTCGGGCTTGGCCTGAGCCCAGCCGGCCGCGGCGGGAACGAGGGCCAGCGCGACGGAGAGCAGGGACACCGTCACGACATGGAGCGCACTCCTCATGTTTCCTCCTGTATTGTCCCGGTCCGTTTTGGGATCGGCGAGAGCAGAGCGGGCTAGGCTGCGGTGTACCCTCCGTCCACGGGCAGGGCGACCCCGGTGACGAAACCAGCCTCGTCACTCGCCAGATACAGAATTGCCGCCGCGATGTCCTCGGGCTGGCCGAAGCGGCCCAGGGGATGGCGCTCCCGCATGGGTTGCAACCAGGCAGGATCGGCCATGAAAGGCTTGGTCATGGGCGTCTCGATGACGCCCGGGCACACGCAGTTCACGCGGACCTTCGGCGCCCACGTCAGCGCCATCGTCCGCGTCAGGTTGACCACACCGCCCTTCGAGGCCGCGTACGCGGGCGAGAGAGAGCCCCCCACCAGACCATAGATGGAGGCGAGATTCGTGATCGAGCCGTGACCACTCGCGGCCAGCGCCTCGAGGGCAGCCCGCGAGGCAAGGTAGGTGCCGCTGAGATTCACGTCGAGCACGCGTGTCCATTCCTCGAGGGGCGGCGTGGCGTCGCGCCGCGTCCCGCTCACGCCCGCGGAGTTCACGAGCGTGGTCAGCCGTCCGAAGCGATCGAGCGTCGTCTGGACCATCAGGGCGCAGCCGCGCTCGTCGGTCACGTCCACGCCGAGCTCGACCGCCTCCCCGCCGGCCTCGGCGATCGCCTTGGCCGTGGCCTGCGCCGCCTCTCGCGCGCGATCCGCGCACATGACGCGGGCGCCCTCCGTGGCGAAGCGCAGCGCGGTGGCGCGCCCGATCCCCGAGCCCGCCCCCGTCACGATCGCCACCTTGTCCCTCATCCGCATGGCGGCCATCGCCTCCCCTACCCTATCCGCACTCCTTGGCCCGCTCAACCGTCGCCCACCTCACCTCTCCTCGTCCCGGCCCGCCTCGACGGGCTAGCCCTTCTCGATGATGTAGATGTGGCGCATCATGTCGACGTAGATATTGCCGTCGATCACGTTCTGTCCCTGCTTGTTCTTCTCGATGCCCTTGACCCAGGGCTTGGCGGCGGCAAAGCGCACGACCCACGCCACCGGCACGTAGCCCACGTCCGTCTGCATGATCTCTTCGGCCTTCTTGTAGTGCTCGAGCCGCTTCTTCGGATCGCGGGTGTCGCGTCCGGCTTCCAGCTCCTTGTCGAAGGCCTCGTTGACCCAGGCCTGCCGCCTGCCGGTCGTCTTCTTGCCGTAGAAGGTGTCGAAGTACTCGTTGTGCGGGTCTGGATAGTCCATGAACCAGCGGATCCACACGAACTGCAGATCCTGCTTCCAGAGGCGCTCGCGGAATACCCGCTGCTCCAGCACCTCGAGATCGGTCTTCATGTTGAGGCTGTCGAGGAGCACGGCCTGCACCGCCTCGGCCA
>Ga0137415_10002284_pt1 | contig 19119 bp, 18 predicted proteins | sample CZODoug3_1_1_16f_FD_183082 | JGI IMG/M metagenome (GOLD analysis project Ga0137415, IMG submission 183082) | Vadose zone soil fungal communities from Angelo Coast Range Reserve, California, USA - CZODoug3_1_1_16fungal (Hybrid Assembly) | ecosystem: Environmental > Terrestrial > Soil > Vadose...
CGATTCTCGATCTCGGCCTGGAGCACCCTGGATGGAATGCCGGCCGCGTGCTGGAACACGAGCCTGCCGCCGAGCACGCCGGTCCAGACCAATCCGAGGAGTCCCACGATGCTCAGCATGCGTGTGTACGCGAGCTCCTGCGCCGGCATCTGAAAACGCCGGAACAGACGCCAGGCGAGCACGACGGTAAACAGCGCCATCGTCAGCAGCGCCATGTTCTCGTGCTTTTCCATGATTTCGTGAATCGCTTCACCATGCTCGATGGTGTTCGACGCGACTTTTCCGGCGACGACCGCCGCCCATCCGCCGATCACGCCTGCCCAGAGCGTCCAGATGCTCGCCCACATGAGCGATTCGCGCTTTGTCACGGCCGCACCGATATCGAACAAGACCGCCACGAAGAGCAGTGCCGCGGGAAGGTCGTTGAGAACCGCGTGCCAGCGCGCAGCGTCGTAGCCGAGCATTAGAGCCCCAGGTTGCTGACGGTAGGTGGATTGGACGAGTAATCGTAGAAGCCCCTGCCCGATTTTCTGCCGTACATCCCCGCGAGCACCATGCGCTTGAGCAACGGCGGCGGCGCGTACCGTGCCTCGCGGTACTCCTTGAACATGATCTCGGCGATGTGGTGCGTCGTGTCGATGCCGACGAGATCGAGCAGCGTCAGCGGACCCATCGGGTAGCCGCAGCCGAGCTGCATCGCCTTATCGATGTCGGGCACGCTCCCCACGCCACGCTCGACGGCGCGGATCGCGTCCAGCAGATAGGGAACGAGTAACAGATTCACGATGAAGCCGGAGTTGTCCTTGGCGGCGACGGGCTCCTTGCCCAGCGACGCCGCGAACGCAAAGGCGCGCTTGAAGGTCTGCTCGGACGTCGTGATGGTGCGTACGACCTCCACGAGCGCCATCAGCGGCACCGGATTGAAGAAGTGCAGCCCCACGAAGCGGTCGGCGCGTTTCGTGGCGCCGGCCATTTCCGCGATCGTCAGGCTCGACGTGTTGGAGGCGAAAATCGTCCCCGCGCCGCACAAGCCGTCGAGCTCCTGGAAGAGCACGTTCTTGAGCGCCAGGTCCTCGGTGATCGCTTCGATCACGATGTCCACGTTGCGCAGGTCGGCCACGACGGTCGTGAACATCAGTCGTTTGAGGGCGGCGTCCCGGTCTGTGGGCTGGAGCTTTCCTTTTTCGACCAGCTTGGCAAGCGACTTCTCGATGCCGGCGCGGCCGCGGTTCAACACCTCGTTGGAGACGTCGCGCACGATCGTCTCGTATCCTGCCGTCGCCGCGACCTGGGCGATGCCGCTGCCCATCAAGCCGCAGCCGAGCACTCCGACGCGCTGGATGTCCGCCAATTCCTCAGCTCCGGGTTTTGGGCTTCGCGGGGGGGGGAGTCTCGAATGCTTTGCGTACCTCTTCGGCGATTCGGGCGAAGGTCTGCGACGCCCCCGGCAAGATGCCCTGGCTGGAGGAGCGAGTGTCGCCGCGCTCGAGCCGGTCGAGCACCTGCTCCAATGTGACCTGCAGGCGCTCGTTTGCGCCCCGGTAGGTGCGGGCGACGATAGCCCCTCCCGCCGTCATTCCGACGCCTGGCACCAGCATCAATGCCTGAGCGAGCGCGAGCGGCGGCGCTATCAATGCGATCGCGCCTGTCATCCCCCAGCCCAGGACTGCCAGGACCGTGGCGCCGGAGATCCGCTTCGTACGCTGCTGGCGGACGTCCGCCTCGAGTCGCACGAAGCAGAATCCCGGCTCCAGCTGCACGACCTGCGCGGTCACCTCGCCGGCCTGTGCCAGCGAGTAGCGCCGTCGTCCCGCGAGCGCGCGCTGAATCGACGCGAGTGCGCCCGCTTTGGGCTCCCACGACGTGCGGTCGGCGAAATGCCGTTTGGGCTGCAACAGCTCTTCCTCGATCATCCACCGGCTCAGCTCGCGCTCGACCGCCGCGCGATCGCCGGGAACGACCCGGTACGCCACAATCGACCGGGGGCCGGTGAGCCACGCCCACGTCCCGGTCGCGACCTCGGGGGCAACGCGCGTCTGCTCCTCGAGCATTGCCTGGCGCAGATAGCGGTCCGGAATGCCGACGTCTTTCCCGAGCGCCAGGACCTCGTTGTTCGTGAGACCGTCGCCGACGTCGTGTTCTCCGGCCTGCAGCTCGGCGGCGCGCTTGATGATGCGCTCGAGCGCCTCACGGCTGATGAGGTCGCCTCCTTCTTTGGCCATCAGACCTTGGCCCGTCCCTTACTCCGCGGCGCCGGTAAACGCTCGCCCGCGGTGCGCTCGGGAAGTGCCCGACTGCCCGAATCACTGGCCTGCGCCGGTGCCAGGCGCTCCATGAAGCCCTTGAACAAGTCGATCGGGATCGGAAAGATCGTGGTCGAGTTGTTTTCTGACGCGATTTCGTTGACGGTCTGCAGGTAGCGCAGCTGAATGGCCGCCGGCTCTTTGCCGATGATGTGCGCGGCCTGCGCGAGTTTCTCCGCCGCCTGCAGCTCGCCCTCGGCGTTGATCACTTTGGCGCGACGCTCGCGCTCCGCTTCCGCCTGGCGGGCCATCGCGCGCTTCATCTCCGGCGGCAGATCGACGTCTTTCACCTCGACGGCCGACACCTCGATGCCCCACTCCTCGGTGCGCGTGTCGATCGTCTGGCGCAGGATCGCATTGATCTTGTCGCGATTCGCAAGCAGCTCGTCCATTTCCGTCTCACCCAGCACCGACCGCAGCGTCGTTTGCGCGAGCTGGCTTGTGGCGTAGAGATAATTCTCCACCGCCACGACCGCCTTGTCGGGGGTCTTCACGCGCATGTACAACACCGCGTTGACCTTGATGGAGATGTTGTCGCGCGTGATCACGTCCTGCGGCGGGACGTCGATCGCCATCACGCGCAGCGACACCTTCTGCATCCGTGCCAGCACCGGAGGGAGAAAGATCAGGCCCGGCCCCTTCGTGGGTCGCAGACGGCCGAGCAGGAAGTAGACGCCGCGCTCGTATTCGCGCAGCACGCGCAGTCCCGAAAAGAGGTAGAGGGCGATCACACCGATCGCCCCAAGAAGTATGTCGCTCACAACGCTTCGACGATCACCGCCGCCCCCTGACCTCCACCAATGCATGCCGAGCCCAGTCCGAACCGCTTCTTCTCGCGCCGGAGCGCGTGCAGCAAATGAATCGTGATGCGCGTGCCGGTGGCGGCGAGCGGATGCCCGATGGCGATCGCCCCGCCGTTCACATTCGTCCGAGTGCGATCGAGTCCTAACTCGCGTTCGACGGCCAGGTACTGCGGCGCGAATGCTTCGTTCACTTCGACGAGATCCATCTGTTCGAGTTTCATGTTCGCCTTCGCGAGCGCTTTGCGGGCTGCGGGCGCCGGCCCGATGCCCATGTGTTTGGGCTCGACGCCGGCGACGGCCCACGCGACCAAGCGGCCGAGCGGCTTCAACCCGTGCGCTTTTGCATACTCCTCACTAGCCAGCACGGTTGCCGCGCCCCCGTCGGAGATGCCGGAGGCGTTCCCGGCCGTGACGAGCCCGTCCTTCTTGAAGTAGGGCTTCAGCCCGCTGAGGATCTCGAGCGTCGTCTCGGGCCGCATATGCTCGTCGGCGCGAAACTCGATTTCCTTTCCCTTCACCTTGATCGTGACCGGAACGACTTCGTCCTGGAACGCGCACGCGTCCCACGCCTGCTTCGCCCGCCGCTGCGACGCCACGGCCACTTCATCGACTTCTTTGCGGGTGAGCTTGTACTTCTCTGCCAGGCTCTCCGCGGTCTCGGCCATGGAGAGGCCGCATTGCGGGTCCTTCAACGACTCCCAGAGGAGATCTTCGAGCGGGGCCGGTCCCAGTCGGAGCCCCCAGCGCGCGCCGCGCACGACGTGCGGCGCCTGGCTCATCGATTCGGCACCGCCGGCCAACACTGCGTCCGCTTCGCCAAGCAGAATCAGTTGCGCGCCCTGCGTGATCGCCTCAAACCCCGACCCGCACAGCCGATTGACCGTGACGGCCGGCGTTTCGATCGGCAAGCCGGCCTTGAGTCCGACGTGGCGGGCCATGTAGATGGCGTCGGCGGATGTCTGCAGTGCGTTTCCAAAAACCGTGTGTCCGAAATCGCCCGCGGGAACACCGGAGCGCTGGATCGCGTGGCGGGACGCCGCCGCACCTAAGTCGATGGCGGACAGGTCCTTCAAAGAGCCGCCGAACGTGCCGAATCCCGTCCGAACCCCGGACAGGAAGACGACGTCCTTTGTGGCGCCCTGAGTTTTCATGTGTGCAACTCCATCATAAGTGGGCGGAATATGGGTCTGCATCGGATGCGACGGTAGGTCGTGATGCGAAAACACGAGCGGCGGACAGGGTTGTTCCCCGTCCGCCGCTCATTGCAGCGCACGATCGCTTTTACCGCACGAGGTCCACCCATCCGGCCTCGTTGGCCACGATCGCGACGCTGCCAAGTCCATCGAAGGCGATGTGGCGGGGTAGGCCACCGGTCTCGAGTGTCCCTACGCATGCCAGCGAATGCGCGTCCACCATTGTGATCCGTCCGGCCGTCCGGAGACTCGCGTAGACGACATTCTGGTCGCGCGTAAGCGCCACTTCGACCACCGGAGTGTCGAAGGCTCGTCTCACGATTTTCCCGGTGGGCAAATGCACCAGATCGATCCAGCCGTGTTCGTTGCCACAGTAGAGACGCAGGCCGTCGGTCGAGAGCGCAACGCCCAACGGCTGCCCGCCCACCTCGTAGCGGCGCGTGACCGAGAGACTCCGCGCGTCGAGCTCGAGGATGTTGCCGGCTTTCCATGTGGGGACATACAGGCGATTCCCCGTGGGATGGATCGCCAGCTCGGTGCACGCCTGCGGCACCGGAGTTGAGCGAACGATTCGTCCGCCATTGTCGCTGAGCGCGCAAACAGACAGCCGATCGAGATTGGTCGTGACGTAGAGCGTCCGTGAATCCGGCGACAGCACTGCGCCGAGCGGATCGCCCTCCATCGCGATGGAGCCGGTGCGCCGCCGGCAGGCCAGATCGACCACCGCGACGTCCTTGGTGAACTGATTGGTGACCCATGCGCGCTCGCCCGACGGCGCCAAGATCACGCGGGTCGGAGCGACGCCGACGCGAATGACACCGGTGGACGCCAGCGGCTGGAGCTGCAGCCGCTCGAGTACGGCGGCGTGGAGCCGTGTCAGCCAGGCGGCGCCATCGGGTGCGATCGCCACGTCGAACGGATAGCCGGCAATCCTCAGTCGGGAGGCGAGCACGCCGCGGGGCCGGCCCAGCGGATTGGCGACGGGGCGCGGAGGCTGGCGCACCGCGCGGATGCCGACTGCGAGTACTCCGTTGCCGGCTGCTTCCCGCCGCGCCGCTGCCTGGAGGTATGGTTGCAGCGCCAGCTGGTGCATGCCGCTGTCTTTCCAGATCGTCCGAAAGCGCAGGAGCGCTCCGGCGATGCCGCCGCGCCGTACGCGCGACCACGGCTCCCCCATCAGGCGGCGCACGAGGCGGTAGCAGGTTGCGGGTTCCACATGTGATTGGCGGGCCAAGGCCAACAACGACGCCCCGGTTTGCTCCCACTGCAGGACCCAATAGAACAGTCGAGTCCACGCGGCCAGCTCCTCCAGCGGTGGCAGGCTGGCGCGGCGGAGCGTGCGGGCGACTTGATGGCGAGTACGGAGTCCCAGGAAGGTGGCGACGTCGCCGGCGGGCGGGAGCAGGCCATTCTTGCAAGCCAGGACGTCAACGACCGCACGTGCTTCACCCGCTAATGAGGGGAGCGCGACGTTGAGGATCTTGGCCAGCGGCAGTGGCGGCACACCACCCTCTCGCCCGTGGGGATTAATTCCTACCCAGACACAATCATTGAGTGCCCGAGATGTCAACCAGGGGTCAAACGAGGTTGGCGAGAGCTTCCGCCACGGCTGCGGTGCTCGCTGTACCACCCAGGTCGTGCGGCCGGTTTGTGCTCGCCAGGAGCTTCCGAACGGCCAGCTTGAGGTCCGCGGCGGCCTCCGGGTGGCCGAGGTGCTCAAACATCAAACCTCCGGTCAACACTGCGGCAATCGGGTTGGCAATCCCCTTCCCGGCGATGGCAGGTGCGGAACCGTGCACCGGCTCGAACAGGCCGTGCCGAGATCCGGGATGGAGGTTGGCGCTGGCGGCGATTCCGAGGCCGCCCACCAGGCCGGCGCCGAGGTCGGACAGGATGTCGCCGTACAGGTTGTTCGTGACGATGACCTCGAAGCGCTGGGGTTCACGCACGAGCTCGAGCGCCAGGGCGTCGACGTACCGGTGCTCCGGCGTGATGTGCGGGTATTCCTGCGCGAGCGCCTTGAACCGATCCTGCCAGATGCGGTGCGTCGGAATCGCGTTCGACTTGTCGCTCATGGTGACGCGGCGCCTGCCGTGGGTATCGGCCCAGGCGTAGGCTGCGCGAATGATCCGCTCGACGCCTTTGCCGGTGTTCACTTCCTCCGCGACATGCTCGTCACCCGACGAGCGACCGCGGCCGAGGTATTGGCCCTCGGTATTCTCGCGGAAAATGACGAAGTCGATCGACCCCGGGTCGCGCAGCGGCGAGAGGTCGGGATGCAGCAGCTGTACCGGACGGAAATTGACGTACAGATCCAGCTTGAACCTCAGGCCTAGCAGGATGTCGCGCGCGTGCTCGTTGCCGGGCACGCGCGGGTCCCCGAGCGCGCCAAGGAAGATCGCGTCGACGTCGTCGCGCAGATGCCGAAACGCGGCGTCGGGCAAAGTCTCTTTCGTCTTGAGATAGTGATCGGCGGAAAACGGCAGGCGTTCCCACGTAAGACTGAAGTTGTGTCGTGCAGCTACCTGGTCGAGAATCGGGATCGCGGCTTCGATCACCTCGGGCCCGATACCATCGCCGGCAATTACCGCGATGCGGTGCTTCACTCAAACCCTGTAGGACGGCCGCACGACAGGCAGTAGGCCCAGCCCACGTCCAGCTCGTTGCCGCAGCCCTGGCACCGCAGGTCTCCTTCACGCGGCTGCCCGCAGTGCGGGCAGAAGCGCGCCTCTCGATTCGTGGGTAGCACGCCGCCGCAGAATTCGCATTGATTCGTCGCGAGCCCGTCCTTGGGCTTCACCATGGGCGCTCGGAACGCCATGGGTGGAGCGAACGGCATGGGAACCGGATTCTCGCCGGTCGTATCCACGAGCTCTTCATCTTCGTCGTCCGCGGACGACGGGGGCGCGTACGCACGATCGGCGAGCAGTACCCGCTCGGCGGCGCGGCCGTTCACCATCACCTGGGCGTCCGGGAAACTGCGGAAGTACGCGGGATCCGGGTTGATGGTCGCGATCTCACGCTGCATCGCCTCGCGCACGGTCTCCGGCTCGAGCTGCACGTAGTTGCGCTCGCCGGCCAGCAACCGCAGCACCGCCATCTCGTAGTCCTGATGGGTCGCGACGTTCAGCCGTGACCGGTTGGAGCGATACGGGACGAGCCGCTCGTACACATCGGAGGCGGGGAAGGGCACGGCGACACGTGTCTCACGCGCGAGCGCCGCGACGACAAGGCCGAAGAGACGGTCGAGCTCATCCATCCATTACGCGCCGTTTCTCCACGCATTTATCCAGCGGTCGTAGAGGACGGGTACGACGCCGCCCTGCTGCAGGACCTCGACGCCCGAGGGATCGCGGTACGCCCTGCGGTAGAACACGTGAGTGACGCCGGAGTTGATGATCAACTTCGCGCACATGACGCACGGCGACGCGCTGACGAACACGACCTTGTCGCGGACGTTGCCCGGCGCCTTCACCAGCGCATTCATCTCCGAATGGATGCAGCCGCAGTTGCCGGGCACCGCCGAGTCGCATTTGTTGGGGAGGCCGCGCGCGTTGCCGTTGTAGCCGATCGCGAGGACGTTCTCGAGCCGCTGGTCGGTGACGACCGTGCCTACCTGCAGGCGCACGCAGGTCGAGCGCTTGGCCAGCTCCTCGGCCATGCGCATGTACACCTCGTAGAGCGGTATCCGATCGACGGGAACCGACGGATCGGCGGCTGCCAGGTGGTCCCTACCTGCTGCGCTCATGCAGCTCCTTGTCGGGATCGAAGTCCAGGTATTTGCCGCGGGCCCGCTGCTGCGCGAGCCACGTATCGAAGCCGGATGGAATCAAGCCGTTGGAGCGCTCCTGCTGATCGGCGGCGCGGATCGCGAGCGCGTTCGCATACTCGTTCTTGACGTGCTCGTTGTGTCCGCGGACCCAGCGCCACTCCACGGTATGCGCGGCATCGACCTGATCGAGTTTCTGCCACAGGTCGGCGTTCTCGAGCACGCCTGTCTTGCGGCGCCAGCCGCGCGCCTTCCAGTCCTTGCGCCACTCGCGCATCCCTTTGACCAGATACTCGGAGTCGGAGACGAAATGCACCATCGCGTGGCGCCATTGGCGGCGAATCCATTCCAGCGCGGCGATGGCGCCCGCCAGCGCCATCTTGTTGTTCGTCGTTTGGGGCGAGCATTCGTAGAAATCCCAGCGCGCGACGCTGTCCCCCGCCGGCGCCTCGATCAATGCCGCGTTCCCGCCGCGGCTCGGCTTCGTGGAATCGTTGCCGAGGCAGCTCTCGTCCGCATGCACGAGCACGAACGGCGTGGTCACGGCTCAATGACCACCGGGATATCGGTGTGCAGCAAGATCTCCTCGGCGTGCGAGACCGTCACGTCACTGCGGCGTCCGGAGCCGACATGCGCTCCGGCGAACAGGGCGTCGCATTGTGTGCGCTCGATGACCCGCGCCACCGCCGCTCCCGGCGTGCCGGGCTCGAGGTGCGTGACGAACTTGACGCCTTGCAGTGACAGCATGGCTTCGGCCTCGCCGATGACCATCGTGCCGATGGTCGGATCGACGGTCGCGTGGATCACGTGCACCGTGCTCTGCGTGACGCTCGCGAAGCGCGCAACGAGGGCGAGCGCGCGCTGCGCTGTTTCCCTGCCGTCGTAGGCGATCGCGCACGACTGCATCGGCGATGGTTTGCTGGCGCACACGATGACCGACCGTTCCGCGATGCGAATCAGCGACGTGACGGTCCTGCCAAGAACGTCGGCCGGCGATGAGCTGCCACGGCGACCCACGAGCACCGTGTCGACGTCGCCCGCGAGGAAAGCCAACTCGCTGTCGGGACTGCCATGCTTGAGGATCGTCTCCACTTGGAGCCCCGCGTCTTTGACGCGCTCCTCCGCCCGCTGCAGCAGCTCGACGGAGTCGGGGTCGCGCCGGGCAAGGCTGTGCGTCTCCCTGATATGCGCGACCACCAGCTTGGCCTTGAACCGCAGGCCGAGATGGACGGCCTGCTCCAGCGCTTCGTCGGCGTTGGGGCTGCCGTCCAGACCCACGAGCAGGCGCGTGAACACGGGGGATGGCGGTGCTCAGGGGAGCACCGCGAAGCTCTCCAGGTCGCGCAGCCGGAACGTGAGCATCTCGCCGGTCATGGGGAGCCGGCCAACCAGTACGTCGTCGCGACCACTCGTCTCGAGGCGCTGGGCCACCACGACATATTCGGTGCCGCGACGCCGCAGCGCTACCCGCCGGCGCTCGCGCACGGCCCGCTCGAGCGCGTCGAGGGCGTCGGGCGTCAGGGAACGGTACTCGGGAATCGCCGGGGGGCGTCCGGGCATTTCACGTCACCGTGATCGCGCCGGCCACGCCGCGCGTGAGACGGCCGATCCGTGCAGCCGCGGGCGTCCCCTCCCGCTCCAACGCCGCCACCAGCGCGCCGGCGCGATCGGGATCCACCGCGATCAAGAGGCCACCCGACGTCTGCGCGTCGAACAGCAGGACCCGAATCGGCTCCGGGACTTGGGCGGCAAACGTTACTTCAGAGGCCAGCGCGTCGCGGTTGCGTGTGGTCCCGCCCGGAATCGCGCCGCGCTCGGCGAGCTCGACGGCATTCGGGAACAGCGGGACGGCTGCCGCATCGATTTCCGCCGCCACACCGCTCGCGGCCAGCATGTTATGCAAGTGGCCCAGCAGGCCAAATCCGGTCACGTCGGTCGCGGCGTGCACGCCGCCGCCCGTGGCTCGCATCGCGCGTGCCGCGGCGGCGTTCAACGTCGCCATCGACTGCACGGCGGCGCTGATATCTGCCGCAGTTGCAAGATCACGTTTCAAGGCGGTCGTGAGCACGCCGGTGCCGATCGGCTTGGTCAGGACGAGCGCGTCGCCGGCGCGGGCGCGCGCGAGCGTGACGATGCGGTTGGGGTGCACCTCACCTATCGCGACCATACCGTACTTCGGCTCGGGATCGTCCACCGAATGGCCGCCGAGCACGAACGCGCCCGCCTCTTTGGCGATGTCGGCGCCGCCGCGCAGCACGTCGCCCAGCAGCTCGTAGGGCAGCTTGTCGCGCGGCCAGCCGACCAAGTTCAGCGCGAGTAGCGGCGTGCCGCCCATCGCGTACACGTCCGAGAACGCGTTCGCGGCCGCGATGCGGCCAAAGTCGTACGCGTCGTCCACGATCGGCGTGAAGAAGTCCACCGTGGCGACGATGGCGCGATCCGGCGTCAACTGGTACACGGCGGCGTCGTCCCGCGTCGAAGCATCGACCAGGATGCGTGGATCCGTGAGGTGCGGCACGTGGCGCAAGACCTGCGCCAACTCGGCAGGGCCGAGCTTGCAGGCTCAGCCGGCGCCGTGCGAGAGCGCAGTCAGTCGAATAGTTGTCATGTGGTCCAGCGAAGATAGCTACGAAAGACGCCAGGCGAGCAGGGCTCCGGCTACAAGATATCGGACAATGTCGAAACACGTGCCCGCGATGACGGCACGATGTGGCACCGGATCCTGACGAGCCCACCTCGGGCCGCTCGCGAGCCCACCCAACAAAAGGAAGAGCAACCACCACTCACCACTGCCTAATGAGTCGAACCACAGCGAGGCGAGCAGCGTCAAAAGACCCGCTTCGATGACACGCCATCTCAATACGCGCAGACGTGTGGCGGTATATACCGGCCCAGAAGGCGGCGGCTGTGTCAACTTGGCGATGACATAACCGCTTGCGAAGGTCGTCATGATAAAGCAGATGACGATCAGGAACCACGCGACGACCAACCGGCCGAGCGTCACGTTATCGAGACTTGTATCCTGGACCCCGGAGCCCTCGGCCCGGACGCGCGTTCGTGATCTGCCCCTTCTTCAATACCATCTGCCCATTCACGAACACGTACTCGATGCCGACCGAGGTCTGGTGCGGCTTTTCGAACGTCGCGCGATCGATCACCGTCGCCGGGTCGAACACGGTGATGTCGGCGTACATGCCCGGCCGCACGAGGCCGCGATCGGCCAGGCCGACGCGCTGCGCGGCGAGCGACGTCATCTTGCGCACCGCGAACTCCAACGGGAACAGCTTCAGGTCCCGCGAATAGTGTCCGAGGATCCGCGGGAATGTGCCGTAGGCGCGCGGATGCGCGGACTGCGTGCCGAGTGGACCGTCGGGCGCTACGCCGCCGAAATCGGTGTTCACCGCCACCCACCACTGCTTCATCGCGGCCTGCACATCGGGCTCCTGCATGATGGCGTACACGGCGTCGGTGCGATGGCCGTTCTCCGCGAGCACGATGTCGAACACCGTCTCGATCGGATCGTGATGACGGGCGGCCGCGATCTCGGCGACGGTCTTGCCCTGCATGTAGCGCAGCGAATCCTGGAACGTGCCGGTGATGAGGACACCGGCGCCGCCGCCGGCTGCCGAGAAGAAGCTTTCGCCGTTGGGATTCTGGATCTCCGCGTGCAGCCGCGCGCGGGTGGCCGGGTGACGCAGCCGGATCAGGAGCGAATCCCAGCCGCCGCTCTCCGCCCACGTGGGAATCGACGCATCCAACGACGTGGCGGCGCGAATGTACGGATACTGATCGGCGGTCACATCGAGCCCTGCCGCCCGCGCCGAGTCGATGCGCGCGAGGACGCGCGGCATTTGGCCCCAGCTCCTCCGCCCCGAGAGCTTCAGATGCGAGACCTCGGCGGGGATGCTCGCTTCCTTCGCGATCCGGAATACCTCGTTCAACGCAGCATCGATGTGCTCGCCCTCGTCGCGCATGTGCGACGCGTAAATCCCCCCGTGCCGGCTTGCGGCGCGCGCCAAGGCGATCAGCTCCTCGGTTTTCGAGTAGCTGGCCGGCGCGTACTCGAGCGCAGTCCAGACGCCCAGCGCGCCCTGCTCCATCAGCGTGTCGACGATCGCGGCCATGTGATCGAGCTCGGCGGTTGTCGGCGCGCGATTCTCTTTGCCCACCACCGCGAGCCGGACCTGCGTCGCGCCCACGAATGTGGCGATGTTCAGCGCCACGCCCTGGCGCTCGAGCTGCGCGAAGTAGCCGTTCAAGTCCCGCCAGTCTTCGCGGTAGTGCCATTTCTTCATCGCGTCGGAATCGTCCTGTACCAGGCGGTCGGTGAGCGGCGCCACTGAGCCGCCCTCGCCGGTCACTTCGGTTGTGATTCCTTGCGTCACCTTCGAGAAGACGCGGTTGTCGATCAGCGCGTTGATCTCCGACTGACCCATCATGTCGATGAATCCGGGGGCGACCACGAGACCGCGCACGTCCAGTGTCTCGCGCGCCGCGGATGTGCCCAGGAATCCGACGGCCACGATGCGGTCCCCGCGCATGCCGACGTCGCCGCGATAGCGCGGGTTCCCGCTGCCATCCACGATCCAGCCGCCCTTGAGGATCAGATCGTACGGCCCATCGCTGCTGGCCGGCCCGCCCCTGCCGCATGCACTGATCAGTGACAGGAACAGCAGATAGCCGATAGCCGATAGCCGATAGCTCATTTCCATGTCGCCCTCAGGGAATCGGGCCGGATCATCCGGCCGCGGATCATGACCATCGCGATGTTGCGTGTCGCCCCGATGTTGCCGGCAGGGTTGCCGTTGAGGACGACCAGGTCGGCGACTTTTCCCGGCGCGAGCATGCCGAGCGAATCGGCACGCAACAGCTGCGCGCCGCGGCGCGTGGCGGCCGTGATCGCTTCGAGCGGCGTCAGCCCGGCGGCGACGAGCAGGGACATCTCCTCATGCAACGAATACCCGGGAATGAGCAGCTGATTCGCGGCGTCCGATCCGGCCGCAATCGCGCCGCCGGCGCGCTTGTACTCGCGCACGAACTGATCCTGCCGCCGGCGCGAGCGCCGGAACGCGTCGAAGTCTGCCGAGCGCCATCCGGTGCGGCGCAGCAGGCTGGGCACGCTGCGGACGCTCTGGGCACTCTCTGGTACGTCTTCCATGCCGGGTCGCGTGAGCAGAATCGGGTTGTCCAGCCGGGCAAGCATGTCGTGTACGACCAGTGTGGGCACGATGGCAACTTTGGTCTGCGCGAGCGCGCGGGCGGTGCGTGCGACGGTGCTCGAATCGAGGCTCGCCCATCCCTTTTCTTCGGTCGTCCAGCCGGTCAGGAAGTTGTTGTGCGCGGTCGCGTAGCTGGCATCTCCCGTCGCGGCCTGCACGACGCCGGACATGTGCTCGATCGAAACGACACCGGCGCGCGCCGCGGTCAACGCGTCGGTCTTGCCCAGATGCGCCGCGACCGGCAGGCGCAGCTTTTCCGCTTCGTCGATGAGCGCCCGCAGCAGGCTCGGCGTGATTTTCGTGTAGACCTTGAGATAGTCCACGCCGGCGACGGCATGTTGATCGACCGCGCGACGCGCCTGGTCGGGCGTGGCGACGCCGGTGGCATTGGGATAGGTCGGCGGTATGCCGTCGATCATCGCGCCCGCACTGAACATGCGCGGGCCCAGGATCGATCCGAGATTCAGCGCGTTCTTGAGCGCGAGTATGGTGTCCATGCCGCCGTGCAGGTCGCGTACGGTCGTGACGCCCCAGGCGACGTACCGTCCGGTCGCCCACCGTTCCACGTGCGCATGCGCGTCGATCAGACCGGGGATGATGGTCTTGCCGGCCAGATTGATGCGCTCGGCGCCTTTGGGAATCGGGATTTCGTTGACGCGGGCGATCGTTTCGATGTGCCCGTTGCGGATGATGATGAGGGCGTCCGCCTTCGGCGCGCCCCCGGCGCCGTCGATGAGCGTCGCGCCCTCGAGCGCGATGACGCGATCCTGGGTGACGCCTAACCTGTCGCGGATCTTGCTGCAGCCAGCGACCAACACCAGCGGCAGCAGCATCGTGCCGACTGCCTGCCCTGAGCGAAGCGAAGGGTGCCGACGTGAGACGGTCACTTCGGATCTGCCGAGGTGTGATCGTGCAGGATCCGCCAGCGATCCCCCTGTTTCTGGAGCACCAGCGTAAACGGCCCACTCGCGACCACCGAATCGCGCCGCGACAGTTTGAATCGTGCGGTGGCGTATGCGAAGTCGGGCGTCAGGACGCGTACGTGCAGCTCGTCAAACGAGAGCGAGTCGCGCGACTTCCCCGGAGCGAAGTAGTTCGCTTGATAGCGATCGTACATCGCCTGCCATCCATACATGACGTGACCGCCCGCCATGTAGCTGGTGAGCGAGTCGCGCGCGTAGTCGCTCATGAAGCCGGCGAGATCGCCACGATTCCAGTCGGACGCGGACCGCTGCAGCATCGCGGCGATTTCCTGCGGAGGATTGCCGAGCGGAATTTTCGGAGCAGAGCAGGCGATGAGGAGCGACACGGAGACCACGTACCATGTACCACGCACGATTTTTTCTCCTTAACGTGGCCCGCGGGAGCGTCTCATCGAGACGCTCCCGCGGGTGTCATAGCGAACCTGGTTAGCGGCGGCGTTTCTTCTTGGTTGCCTTTTTCTTCTTCTTCGCCGTCTTCTTCCGTGCCTTCGGCCGCGCCTTCTTCTTGGCGGCTTTCTTCTTCGCTTTCTTCTTGGCCTTCGGCTTGGAAGATGGGCGCGACTCTTCCATCGGCATCGACGATGGCATCGGCGCAGGCGTGGGCGCCGACGGGAACATCGGCTCCATGAACCCCGGTCCAGGCCAACTACTCTCCGTTACATCCATCTGCTCAAGCATCGGATCTTCTCCTCTGCTGGTAGGTGCGGGGGCGTCGTGGGTGGCTATAGCTTACCGCGGGATTCAGACCTCGCAAGTGACACGGACAACCGCGTTTTGGGTCTCTGCCGTTGCGGTCCGCTGTGACAAGTTGGCTTGACAACGGCATTTAGCCTGACACACATTCGCGAGCCATGATTAGACGCGGATTCATCGTCGCGCTCGCGTGCTCCGTCCCGGGCGCAGCGGCTGCGCAGAACGTCGCCGAAGTCCAGGTAGCCCCTCCCACGGTGACCCTTCGCGTCGGGGAACGCAGCGGTTTGCTCGCCACGGCGTTCGATCGTATCGGCAATGTGATCCCCACCGTCCGCATTATCTGGTCGTCCAACAACATCAACATCGCAAAGGTCGACAACAACGGCACGGTCACCGGGGTCGCCAACGGTGTCGCCATCGTCGAAGCCCGGGTGGGCGCCCGCCGCGGCCAGGCCGCCGTTCAGGTGACCGGCGGCGCCACCGCGGCACCGCCCCCGGCGCCGCCAGCTGCCCCCGCCGCTCCGCCACCGCCACCCGGGCCCGATCCGTTGGCGGGCCAACCGGCTGGGAGTGGACCGGCTGCGGCGCTGCGGCTCGAGCCCGGGGTCGTCTATTTGCTCCCGTCCGAGAACTGGCGTGTTTCCCCGCGGGCGTTGCGAGAGGACGGCTCTCCAGCGGCGCCCGTCAATGTCGTCTGGACATCGCTGCGCCCGGACGTGGCGAGCGTCGATCAAAGCGGGAACGTCGTAGCGCTCTCGCCGGGTCAGGGCACGATCCAGGCGACCGTCTCGGGCGGTGGCGGGCTCACCGCGACCGCGCCGGTCGTCGTCCAGCAGGCGGAGTTCACGGTGCGGGAGGGCTCGCCCCTGATGCTCTCGCCCGGCGAGCTCGATACGCTGCATGTCATCGTCGCCACGCAGAACAACCGGACGGTCAATCCGCTCGTGCTCCAATGGGCGTCGAGTGACCAGAGCGTGGCGCGCATCAGCCTCGGCGGTCTCGTCACCGCCGTCGGGCCCGGCAGGGCGATCTTGACCGTCTCTGGCCTGCTGCAGAGCAAGAACATCGAAGTGTCGGTCCATCGGGTCGTCGACAAGCTGGCAGTCCGTCCACGATCGTCCACCGAAGTCCAAGTGCCCCTGACCGGCACCATGAAGTTCGAAGCCCAGGCGCTGACCTCCGATAACACGCCGGTTCCGGAAGCGCCGCTGCGCTGGAGCGTGACGGATCCGGCGATCGCGAGCTTCGACGTGCAGACCGGACTGCTGACGGGTCGCGCCGTGGGTAAAACTCAGCTGACGGTCCGGGGCCCGGGCGCCGGTCTCGCGGTGACGTGGAATGTCACCGTGATCGCGGGCTCGGTGAAGTTCACCCAGCCGCGCGTCGGGATCGGGCTGAATCAACGGCACACGCTGCGCGCGAACTACGCCGATGACCAGGGGAACGTGCTCGGCCCCGCGTCCAACCTCACCTGGAGCAGCGATAATCCGCAGATCGCGAGCGTGGGGGAGGACGGCACTGTTGCCGGCGCCGGGTATGGGCACGCGAGGGTCACTGCGACTGCGCCCGGCGGCAAGACTGCGGCCGCGGACGTCTACGTCGTGGGCGAGATCCTCGTCGCAAGCTCGCGGGCGAACCCGCCCGGCAAGTTCCAGCTCTATGCCATCGAGCGGTCCAACCTTGCACAGCTCACCAAGCTGACGCCGGACACGACCTCGGCGAGCGATCCGGCCTTTTCGCCCGACGGCTCGCGCATCGCGTTCGTCTCGCAGCGCGATGGCAACGCCGAGATCTACATCATGAATGCGGACGGGACCGCGTCGACGCGCGTCACGAACGACCCGCAGCCCGACGGCCGGCCCTCGTTCACGCCTGACGGGCAGGCGTTGGTCTTCCATTCAGCGCGCAACGGCGGGAAGCAGCAGATCTGGGCCGTCAATGTGGACGGCTCGGGCGTGACCCAGCTGACGCGGGATTCGGTCAATTCCTCGCCCACCATCTCGCCCGACGGGCAGACGATCGCGTACGTCTCGACGCGCAACAAAGACACCGATATCTGGCTGATGGCGCGGGACGGCTCGAATCAGCGGCAATTCACACGCTCGCCGCAGCAGCGGGAGTCCGAGCCCCGCTTCCTCCGCGACGGCACGCTGGCCTACCTGGCCGAGCGGCGGGAAAACAATCGCACCGTGCAGCAGGTCATGCGGGCGGATCTGGCCACCGGCGCGACCACCGCAATTACTGGCACCGATCTCGCGATTGCCTCGTTCGCCGTCTCGCCCGCGGGCGATGTGGTGGCGCTCGTCGTGAATGCCGAGCCGCAGAACCGCCGTAATCCGACGTATCGCGTGTATATCCAGCCGGTGAGCTCTGGGACGCCGATACCCGTGCCCGCCACGGGCACGGAGCAGATGATTACGCCGACGTTCCGGCCGTAGATTTAAGGCGCCCCCCCTGCGCGCCTGCGTTCTCACCGCCACCGGCGGAATCGACAAACTCGAGATCACCGACGTGCCCGATCCACCCGCCCCGGAGGCGGGAGACGTGCGCGTCAGGATTCGCGCGGCGGCATTGAATCACCTCGACCTGTTCGTAGTGGAAGGGCTGCCAGGCGGCGCCAGGCAGCTGCCGCACATCGTCGGCGCGGACGGCGCCGGCGTCGTCGAATCGATCGGATCGGGCGTCGCGAATATCCGACCCGGAGACCGGGTGATGCTCAATCCTGGAATCTCGGACTACACGTGCGAGTTCTGTCGCGCGGGCGAGCACTCGTTGTGCGTCAACTACTGTCTGTTGGGCGAGCATCTGCCCGGCACCGCAGCCGAGCTGATCACGGTGCCGGCGCATAACGTCGCCCGCATTCCCTCACTGTCACCGGAGCTGACGTGGGCCGAGGCAGCGGCGTTCTCGCTGGTCACGCTGACGGCGTGGCGGATGCTCGTCACGCGCGCTCAGTTAAAGAGCGGCGAGACGGTTCTGATTTGGGGGATTGGGGGCGGCGTCTCACTCGCCGCGCTCCGGATCGCCAAATTGCACGGCGCTCGCGCGATCGTCACCTCCTCGAACGATGCGAAGCTCGACGCGGCCCGGAGGCTCGGCGCCGATGTCACCCTCAACTACCGGACGCAGAAGATCTCGCAAGAAGTGCGCGCAATCACCAACAAGCGCGGCGTCGACGTCGTCGTGGAGAATGCCGGCGCGGCCAGCTGGGACGAATCGCTGCGCAGCCTGCGCCGCGGCGGGCGACTCGTCACGTGCGGTGCGACGACCGGTCCGCACGTCAGCCTCGATCTGCGCCGGTTGTTCTGGCACCACTGGAGCATTCTGGGTTCGACGATGGGCAACGCGGCGGAGTACGCGGAGATCGTGCGCCGGCTGGGCCAGGGCGAGCTGCGGCCGGTCGTGGATCGCGTCTTTCCGATGGATCGCGTGCGGGAGGCTTACGAGCGACTCGCTAAGGGACAACAGCTGGGAAAAGTGGTGGTGGAAGTCTCGTCCGGGGACCCGTAAACCGTTGCCCGCGGTGCGTCTGTGCACCTAGTTGTTGCATGTCCCCGCAGTTGTCTTTCACGATCTAAGTAGTTAATTTTTATCATCTTACACCTCCCACACATACGATCTAAATGACCGGTCCGAACGTCCGCGAGCGCATTCTTCCGCGCCTCATCGAAGACGAGTTAAAAGAGTCGTTCCTCGACTATTCGATGAGCGTCATCGTGTCGCGCGCGCTGCCCGATGTGCGCGACGGCCTGAAGCCCGTGCACCGGCGCATCCTCTACGCGATGCACGAGCTCGGCCTGGTGCCGGGCCGGCCCTACAAGAAAGCGGCCACCGTCGTCGGCGACGTGCTCGGCAAATACCATCCCCACGGCGACATCGCGGTCTACGATTCGCTCGTCCGGATGGTCCAGAGTTTCTCGCTCCGCTATCCGCTGATCGACGGGCAGGGGAACTTCGGCTCGGTGGATGGCGATTCGGCCGCGGCGTACCGCTACACCGAAGCGCGCCTCACGCGCGTCGCCATGACGATGCTGGAAGACATCGACAAGAACACCGTCGCCTTCGTGCCCAACTTCGACGACCGGCTGAAGGAGCCGACGGTGCTGCCCGGCCGTCTGCCCAACCTGCTCGTCAACGGCTCGGCGGGCATCGCGGT
>Ga0137415_10002285_pt1 | contig 19118 bp, 21 predicted proteins | sample CZODoug3_1_1_16f_FD_183082 | JGI IMG/M metagenome (GOLD analysis project Ga0137415, IMG submission 183082) | Vadose zone soil fungal communities from Angelo Coast Range Reserve, California, USA - CZODoug3_1_1_16fungal (Hybrid Assembly) | ecosystem: Environmental > Terrestrial > Soil > Vadose...
TTGCATTCCTTTGACGGCGACTTTAACCATGTCTTCCACCTTCATGATAGAAACGCCTTTCATGTCTTCAGAATTAAAGTCACCCAAGAGTTCGGTTTGTGTCGCCGGCGGTGCTAGCTCAAATACCTTCACTTTGGTGTTTTTCAGTTGCACACGAAGAGACTCGGTGAACGAATGCAGACCGGCCTTGGTGGCGCAATAAACCGGTGAAATGGGCAATGGAACAAATGCCAATCCCGATGAAACGTTCATGATTGCGGCCTCTGATTTTGTTTTCAAATGCGGCAAGAATTGTTTCACCATGCGAATCGGCCCGCTCAAATTGATTTCAATCTCTCGAGTGATGTCTTCGAGGCTTCCAGCTTTGTCGTGAACATTGATCTCACGCATGATGCCGGCGTTGTTGATCAAAATGTTGAGCTCAGGAAATTGGTTGGTGACCTCTTCGTAAAGAGTGGCGATCGCTTTCGGATCGGAAACGTCGCTTCGAAAGGTGTGAACTTTTGGAAAGGCCGCTTTCGCACGATCCATCTTAGCTTGATCGCGGCCCGTGATAAGAATCTTGTTACCAAGTGCCGTGAGTTGTTTGGTGAGTTCGTAACCGATGCCGTTGGCGCCGCCGGTGATCAAAATCGTATTGCTCGTGAGTTTCATAATTTGAGCTCACTCGGTCGCAGCCAACGGAAAGCCGGATAGTCGGCATAGCCGCGCGGTCCCGACGCGTAGACGGTTTTCCAGTCGACGTCGGCAAGCGGAGCGCCGGTCGCGAGCCGCTCAACTATGTCGAGATTAGCGATGTCGGGTCGTCCGACCGCGACCGAGTCCGCAAACCCCTCGGCGATCAGGCGACTGCCTCGTTCGGCGGTCGTACCGACGTTAGCGATAAGCTTGCCGCGAAAGATGGGTCGGAAGTGGCGGAACATGCCGTCGGATATGTCAGGTGACTGACTATAATGACTGAGATATACGAACCTGTCAAGCCTTGGGTGCCATCGTCATCTCGGCTTGGCGCACCAAAGTCGGATTGCGCCCATGGCCCACTCACCGCCCGACAGTCGCTTCTTCGGCCGTCCCTAAATGACCCGCCCGGCCGGTATCGAAAGCTTTCCAAATCAATGGGAGACATCAAGGAGGTGGTCGCCGCAATTGCGATAGTCTCGACCCTGGATCAGGACCAGGCGCTTCGCCGGAGACTTGGCCGGTACGCAGACTGTCCCGACGACCAACTATTGAATCTTGAACTTCCGGTCGGCTGCGGGGGCCTACAGCTCCGACCCGACGGAAGCATTCATCCCGTGCGGGCTGCCGAGACTCAGCCTGCGACGAACTTCGATCATCTGGTCGCGCAGAGCACGCAGAGCGTCGAACTCGAGAGCATGATCGAGCGGGCGCGTCTAAAGCGTCCCTTTCTGGCCCTAGGTCCCGCAGATTGTTTCCCGCGAAACTGGGCTGACCGTGCCCAGCACTTTGTGAAAGCTCCGCGTTTCAGAGGTGACCCTCGATATCCATGGCTTGGTGCAGAACACGAACGATCTCGACGCGCGAGTTGTCTCGAGGATAGAAGATCAGATGGCGATTGACGTGTAGCTTCCGATACCCGGCGCGAATCTGAACGCAGGGTACGCCAAGCTCAGGGAAGTCGGCCAGGCTCCGAATGCCGTGATCCAACTGCTGCAGGTAAAGATCGGCCTGGCGTTCGCCCCACTGCCGAAGCGTGTAGCGCCAGATGGCCTTCAGGTCCTCCCGGGCGCGCGGCCGGATCAGGATTTCAGGCATCGGCGCGGCTCACGCCGGCCTCCTTGCGCGCCTCCGCCAGCACATCCGTCATGACGAGCGGCACGGCCTCGCCGCTGCCCTCGCCGTCGACGAGCGCCCGGCGAAGCGTCGCGACTTTCTTCTCGTGCTCTTCCAGAAGCCGCATCGCGGCGCGGATGACCTCGCTCTTGGATTCGAAGCGGCCGGCCTTGATCTGCCGCGCGATGAAGCGCTCGAAATGCTCACCCAGAGTGACGCTGGTGTTCCTCGACATGGGAAAACTCCGCGCGGAGTGTATTAGATATTAATACTACACTGAAGGACCCGAAGCCGTCGAAATGACTGCATGCGCCTGCCGGGCCGCGCGAATCAAAGTCAGCTTCACAGCAACGTGCCGTCGAATGCATGCAAGTGAAACCGGGTGCGGTGCTCGGCGTCCGATTGCGACTTCGCACTGGTTAAACGTTCGTTAACTGTTCCTCGTGCAGTAAAATAAGCTGTTGCTCTCCGGACGATCGGCAAGGCTGATATCGAGGTGACTGACCCCAGGCGCCAAGCGACGTTGGAGGAAGTAGTCCTCGCGGTGGCCCAGCTCAGCCGCATCGAACGCGCGCATTCTTTGTCGGGAAGCAGGTCGGTTGCCCCTATGGTCGACGTCGAGGTTCAGTGACAAACCCGCGCGCCAGCCAACTTGCTGAAGCGATCGAACGGCTGCTGGCAAATGACTGGCATACCGCTCATGTGCTGGTGCAAGATCTGGACGACCCGATTGCTTGGCGGGTTCACGGGCTCGTCCACCGCGTCGAAGGCGACCTGGCCAACGCCAGGTACTGGTACGACAAGGCCGGCCTAACGATCGAGGATGCGTGCAGCGTCGAGGACGAGATCAACGAGCTGCGCGAATACCTGGCGCATGACCGCTAAACCGAGACCCGCACGGCCCAGGGGCGGTCAGATTTCTGGCACACCGATTGCCACCTTGTCCAACGGCCTTGCCTTGTCCTGGTGCGCGTCGGGCCCCTCAAGAAGCGGCGCGCTGTCGCCGGCGGAGCAGGAGCCACCGAGCTCCTGAACAGAGCAGCCAAGGCGTTTGCGAAGCCGGGCTTCGACCGTCGAGTCATCTTCGGCAGCGGGCGCAATCGCAAGGTATTCGCGTACTCGGTGTATCCGAATGATCCGTCCAAGATCATCCGGGAAGCTGCCGACGGCACGCGAACGATCGGCCGGCTGGTCGGCGGCAAGTTTCGTCTGTCCAAGGCCGCGTGAGAGCGCGTCCGCCTGACGCGATTTGCATCCTGCACTTTCGACTGTGCGCGACCTCACTGTCGACAGTGCCCGTCCAGCCTCGGGAGACGAGGCCATGGTACCGTCGGCCTATGAAAATCGACTCGCTCGAAAGAGAAGTGCTTCGGCTGCCGCCAGAGGAGCGGGCGCGCTTGGCCGAGCTGCTGCTCTCGAGCCTCGACGAGTTGTCAGAGTCCGACCTCGAGCGGATCTGGTTCGCTGAAGCCCAGCGTCGCGCGGAGCAAGTCGACTCTGGCGCCGTGCAATTGATCCCATCCGAGGAAATAGAGAAGAAGGCGCGTTCGATCCTGCGGTGAATACTTCTTTCACCCGGGCGCCGAAGCCGAATACCTGGCGGAGGTTGCCTTCTACGAGAGCCGGCGCAAACCGATACGCTTCCAGTGCTCGAGAAGGCGATGATTCAAAATTGCGGGCAGGGAGCATAGTCCCGCACTTCCTGCAAAGGGTACAACTGAAGAATCTCGAACGTGTGCGCAATTTCGCATCGTAGTCAGCACTCGATGAGCGAGTCTTCAACTGCGATCTCATGCAGGTATCGTCGACAGCAAGGCGCGCGTCTCGGCTAAGACGCGATCCGTGAATTTTGGGTCGCGTACGAGCGTGGAGCCGAGCATCGGATGACCGCCGTCGTCGTAGTAGATCCCAGTCTGACCGGATGCATTGATCAGGACTTTGGTGGCGACGCGCGCGGCTCGCTTCGGGGTGCTCCAATACTTGATATGGGGGGCGACCAGCGGAAGGATGTAGTTCGCCAAGAAGCGTAGGAGGGTGTTGGCCTCGCGCCCGAGGCCAGTGTTCGGAATAAAGCCCGGTTCGAGCGCGTTGAAGCGTAACCGTGGAGTCTCACGGGCGAACACCATCACCGTGGCGAGATTGCACTGCTTCGACGTGGCGTAGGCGTCCGCACCCGGCATCTTGGAGCCTCCAGGCTTCCATTCTCCGCGCGCACTCGCCTCCGCGGAGATGTAGCGAGCGCCTCGGAAGCCGGCGACCTTCGCGGGCTTGCGCTCGGCGTCTTCGACGCCAGAGCAGACGAAGAGTACGTTGGCGCCGTCAGGGAGATGCGGCAAAAGCACCTCGGTCAGCGCGAACGGGCCGAGATGGTTCGTTGCGAACGTCATGTCCCAACCTAGAGAATTCTTTGTGGCGCGCATCTGGACAATGCCCGCGTTGTTGAGCAGGCCGACGATTGGAAGGCGAAGCGCGACGATCTCCGCGGCCGCGCGTCGCGCGCCAGCAATGTCCGATAAGTCGCACACGACCGACGCTGTGCGCCCGCCCTTTCTCCCGATGGTCTTCCGCACCTCGTCGAGCTTCTTGGGATCGCGACCGACCAGGATGACCGTGCCGTGCTTGGCCAGCTCAAGTGCCGTGGCGCGACCTATGCCGGACGTCGGACCGGTGATGATGTACGCCCTCCGATCAGAATGTTGTTCCCAGCTAGGCTTTGACATATCGTCCTCTATTTAAATGGGTGTCTAGTCAGTCATACAGTGGGCAAAAAAATTAGGCGACGATTCGCCATAGGGCATCGAACCCAGTCTTGGCATGCTTTTTTGCATTGGCCGGCTCGCGGATCATGTAGTCGATCGTCGCGTCCGCGAGGGCGCTCATTAACGAAACGACGAATCCGAGCGGCGCATCGCGCATGGGTCCGCCTTCACGGCTCCGTTCCACTATCTCGGCAATGGGAGCCATCGTCTGCCTTGCCTTCCGACGACTGTCCACCGTGATTTCTTCCGATACCTCAAGATGCGCGATCGCCCGGCGCTTCTCCGGGCAGGACGTCGCCCAACGCAGCCAGTGGGTCCACATATGGTGCACCTGCTTGCGGGTATCACCCTCTTTCGGGAGTCGATCCAAGGCGGCCGCAGCCATCTCCGCCTTGAGCTCCAGGTAGAGCTCGTTCAGCAGGTCGGCCTTGGTCTTGAAGTAGGTGAATAGGGACCCGTTAGAAACGCCTGCTTCCTTCGCGATTGTTGCCGTCGGCGCGCCCAGACCCTGTGTGGCGATGACGCGGATCGCAGCCCACATGATCGCGTTCCGTTTGTCGTCGCTTTTCGGTCTGGCCAAACCTGTTCTCCGTGCGCTGTAACGACAGCATATAGGAGAGCGCCTAGTCAGTCAAACTCTGCATGCCGATGCACCCCGGACGGCACCGCCGCACGCGAGATCGAGCAGGGTCGCTACGAGGCGGACTTGGGCGGTGGAGTCTGCAAGAAGCGAATCGCTTTGCCGGGCAAAGGCAAGAGCGGGTCGACTCGACGCCAAGCAGCGCGAGTCGGCAATATTCTTTCTTGCGGGCCGGGAAAAGAACGAGCCGGGTAGTGATTTTTCTGGCAAGGAAGTCGAGGCCGCCAAGATCGTCGCGAAGGGCCTGCAGGCAGCGGACCTCGATAAGTTGAACTTAATGAAAGCCGATGGCTTCCTCAAAGAGATATGCGATGGCAAAGAAGAAGCGAGATAGGACTAATCGAGTGCTTCGAGAGTTGCTCGAAACCGCGGAGGATCTCAGCGCGTACGGCCTGGTGTCGAAGACCGACATGGCCCGCATGAGAGTATTGTGCGAGGAGCCGCCGGTGTACACGCCGGAGCGCGTGGTGGCCATCCGCACGAACATTGCAAAGCCCAGCCAGGCGGTTTTCGCCTCTCTGCTTAATGTCAGTGTGTCGACAGTCCAGAAATGGGAGTCTCCCACTGCAGACAAACACCCGAGCGGCGCCGCGGCAAAGCTACTTCAGCTCGTCGAGACAAAAGGCGTCGAGGCGCTCATCCCGTGAAATCCGAGGAATCTCAGGCGGCAAACCGACGTGCGCTCGCTGCTCTTGAGCGCTGAAAGCGCTTGTATGCGTAGCGAATTAGCGCGCCTTCTGGAGGCAATAGACTTTGCCGCGGAAAAGCACAGAAACCAACGGCGAAAGGACCATGAGGCAAGCCCGTACATCAATCACCCTCTCGGGCTCGCAGCGCTGCTAGCGAAAGTAGGGGGTGTGAATGACGTCGAGGTGCTGCAGGCAGCAGTGTTGCACGACACTATCGAGGACACTAACACTACGTACGAGGAACTCCAGGTTCGGTTCGGGAAGCGTGTGGCCGATATCGTGGCGGAGGTAACCGACGATAAGAACCTTCCGAAGCAGGTCCGAAAGCAGCTGCAAATCGAGCGCGCGCCGCACAAGACGGCAGAGGCGTCGCTCGTAAAACTTGCCGACAAGACCTGCAACCTTCGCGACATCGCTACGGCGCCGCCGGCAGATTGGTCTCTCGAGCGCCGGAGGGAGTATTTCGAATGGGCAAAACAGGTGGTCGATAGATTGCCGAAAGTGAACGAGAAGCTACTTGATGCGTTCCACGAGGCCTACTCGATGCGTCCGTGACACGGCAGCTCGGTGCCTCGTCGGTGAACGATCGGGCAAGCGCATGCAAGGAAGTTAAGCCGTGCGGACCTTGGCGGAGCGCGCCGAGTTCGCACTTCGCGACTCTTCGTAGTCCAAAGCAGCCGGTCAGATGTCAGCAATGCAGCAGCATGGAACGCGTGCAAACCGGCCAGAACCGATCCCGCGCACCATGCTCCATAACGGTCGTACAGAGGCTGAAGCCCGACGATCGTAGTGACTCGCATTGACGGCCACTTGCGATCGGCACCCGATCCCCGCCTGGCTCTATCCCAAATAAAACCCAAAAATACCGTCGGAAGCTGATCGGCCGATTCATCGAGCCCAGCTAATGCGGCAGACGCCGCCATCGCGTCAGCGCACGCCCCGTCCGGCGGCAGCGGGCTGGACTATTGATCGTTCAGGAACGGGTCCTTGCCGAAGGCAATGTCCGGCAGCCAGGTGGAAAGTATGGGCACGTAGGTGATGAGCAGCAGGAACACCACCAGGATCGCCAGCCAGGGCAGGGCCGCCTTGGTGACGTCCCACAGCGATTGCTTGGTGACGCCGGCGGCGACGAACAGGTTCAGCCCGACCGGCGGGTGCACGAGGCCGATCTCCATGTTCACCGTCATCAGCACGCCCAGGTGGATCGGGTTGATCCCCAGTTGCCGGGCAATCGGAAACACGATCGGGGCGAAGATCAGGACGATCGACGTGGGCTCCATGAAGTTGCCCGCGACCAGCATCGCGATATTGATCGTCAGCAGGAACATCCACGGCTGCACGTGGCCGCTGGCCATCGTCTCGGTCAGGGTCTGCGGGATCTGCAGGGAAGTCAGGACGTAGGCGAAGAGGCCGGCGTTGCTGATGATGAACATCAGCATCACGATGACACGGCCGCTGTTGAGCAGCACCCCAAATAGGTCCTCGAGCTTGAGGTCCCGGTAGATGAACACCGCGACGACGAAGGCATAGACCGCGGAAACCGCGGCGGCCTCGGTCGGCGTGAATGCTCCGACGTAGATGCCGCCCAGGACGATCACCACGAGCAGCAGGCCCCAGATGGCGTTGAGCGCGCTGCGACCGAGCTTGCGCCAGCCGCCCCATGGGACGCGCGGGACGTCGAGGCGGTACGACGAGATAAAGATCGCCACCATCAGCATGGTGGCGAGGATGAAGCCCGGAACGATGCCGGCCACGAACAGCCGGCCGACGGATTGCTCCGTGGCCGCGGCATACACGACCATCACGATGGACGGGGGCAGCAGGATCCCGAGGGTGCCGGCATTGATGACGACGCCGGTCGCGTACTTGAGCGAGTAGCCGTTGTGCACCATGCCGGCGATCGCGATCGATCCGACCGCGATCACCGTCGCGGGGCTGGACCCGGAGATCGAGGCGAACAGCATGCAGGCGACCACGGCCGCCAGCGCAAGGCCGCCGTGAAAATGCCCCACGGCGGCGTTGGCGAAGTCGATCAAGCGCCGCGCCACGCCGCCGGTCGTCAGGAAGGTCCCGGCGAGGATGAAGAACGGGACCGCCAGCAACTCGTACTTCTGCGTGGCCTGGAAGAACTTCAGGGCCAGCGCCGCCAGGGACTCCTGGCCGAACAGCAGCAGCGTGAGGACACTGGTGAGCCCGAGCGCCATGGCGATCGGCACGCCGATCAGCATGGTGAAGAGCAGCATGATGAACAGGAAGGCGACGCTCACGGCGGCGTTTCCCGGGCGGGCGGGGCCGGCCCGCGTGCATGGCCGTGCGCATCGCCCAGGCTGTCGCGCTGACCGCGCAGCACCTCCACGGTGACCTGCACCAGCCGCAGGCCCAGCAGCGAGAAGCCGGCCGGCAGCATGCACATGAGCACCCAGCGCTTGACCGGCAGGTCGCGCGCATTGCTGCCCAGCTCGTGCAGGCGCGCGACCAGCTCGCAAGCCCCCCAGATCATCAGCGTCACGTACGTGAAGCACAGCGCGATCGCCAGCAGCGTCGCAGCGCGCTTCCAGGGGCGCGTCAGCGTGTTGACGAAGGCGTCGACGTTCATGTGCGCGTGCTGGCGCATGGCGAACGAGACGCCCACCATCAGCAGGCCGCCGAACATGTACGTGGTCGCCTCCAGGGACCAGACCCACCCGGCATTGAACCCGTAGCGGGTGATCACCTGGGAGAAGGTCATCAGGACCATGCCGACCAGCAGCACGGCGATCAGGATCTCCTCCAGCCGCGCCAGGCCCCGGTTCAGCGCGGCGAACACGATGTTGACCTGTCCCGCTCGCCTACCTGTTCGCCGCCCGCGCCGCCTTGATGAGGTCGGCGCCGATATCCCCTTCGAACTGCTTCCACACCGGCGCCATGGCGGCGCGCCACGCGTCGCGCTGTTCCGGGATCAGGGTGTGGACGGTGGTCTTGCCGCTCGCAATGACCTTGTCGCGGTCCGAGAGGATGCTTGTCTCCGCGGTGCTGTCGTTGTACTGGGTGGCGTCCCGCAGCGCCTGCTCCAGCCCGGCGCGGATGTCCGGGGGCAGGGCGTTCCACCAGCTCTTGTTGACGGTGACCATGTAGTCGATCACCCCGTGGTTCGTCTCGGTGATGTGCTTCTGCGCCTCGAAGAACTTCAGGCGGTAGATGTTGGACCAGGTGTTCTCCTGGCCGTCGATCACGCCGTTCAGGAGCGCCTGGTAGACCTCGCCCAGCGCCATCTTCTGGGGATTGGCCTTGAGTGCGCGAAACTGGGCCTCGAGTAGATCGGACTCCTGGATGCGGAATTTCAGGCCGGCGGCGTCCTGCGGCACGATCAGCGGCTTGTTCGCCGTGAACTGCTTCATGCCGCTGTGCCAGTAGGCCAGCCCCAGCAGCCCCTTGGGCTCGACCTCCCGCAGCAGGGCCTGGCCGTCGGGGGACTTCTGGAAGCGCTCCACCGCGGCCATGTCCTTGAAGAGGAACGGCAGGTCGAAGAGCTGCAGCTTCTTCGTCAGCCGGTCGAACTTCGACAGCGACAGGGCGATCATCTGGATATTTCCGGTCGCCAGCGCCTCGAGCGACTCGTCGTCGCCCATCAGCTGCGAGTTGGGGTAGACCTCGACCTCGACCTTGCCTGCCAGCAGTTCCTCGACGCGCTGCTTGAACTTCAGCGCCGCCATGCCCTTCGGGGACTTCTCCGATACGACGTGCGGAAACTTGATGATGATCGGCTTCTTCGCCTGCGCCGGACCGCAGGCCATCACGGCTGCGCACAAGATCAGCGCTAGTACTGGCTTCATGGTTGCTCTCGTCTCTGGTTTATGGTTCGCATCGACCCGTATCAACTCAGGCCGTCGTCGACCGCGACATTCTCCGGCTCGAGCTCCACACCCGAGGCGCGCGCCTGCATCAACAGCAGCGTCGAGAAGTCCTGTTCCGTGAATCCGTTGCCCATCTGCGCCTGGATCAGATCGCGCGTCACCGACGCGAGCGGCATCGGGACCTCGAAGCGCCTCGCCGCCTCCAGACCCAGGTCCATGTCCTTGCGCAGCAGATAGGGCGTGAACGTGACCTTGAAGTCCAGGTTCACGAACGCCGGCGTCTTGTAGCGGCTGAAGATCGAGCCCAGGACGCTGTTGTTCATGAAGTCGAGAAACGCGCTGCGCGGCAGACCCGCCTTCTCGGCGAGCACGGTGATCTCCGCCAGCGACTGCGTGACGACGCCCAGGAACACGTTGTGGCAGATCTTCGCGATCCGGGCCAGCTCCCCCTCGTCGACGTAGCTCACGCCAGCGGGCCCGAAGATCCGCAGGAAGGGTTCGCACTCCTCGAAGACCTTGCGCGGACCGGAACTGACGACGGAGAGCTTGCCTGCCTTGATCACCTTGGCGTTTCCGGAAACCGGCGCCGCGAGAAAGGCGATGCCCTTCGCGGCGAGCGCCGCGCGGATCGCGGCGGAGGCTTCGATCGAGATCGACGAGCAGTCGACCACGATGCGCGGCTGCAGCCCGGGCGTGCCGAGCAGGCCCTCCGGGCCGGACAGGACCTCGCCGAGGTCATCGGAGGTGGAGACCATCGTGAAGACGATCTCGCAGCCTGCCAGTTCGGAGAGGCGCTCGGCGACCTTCACGCCATGGGCGCCGAGCGGCTCCGCCTTGGCCCGCGTGCGGTTCCAGGCCAGCACGTTGCAGCCGGCACGGCCCAGACGCGCTGCCATCTCATAGCCCATGCGCCCGGTTCCGATCCACCCGAGTTTCGTGCCGGTTCCCGCCGCTTTGCTCATTTCGCGAATTCCTTTTCAGTTCAATTCCGCCAGCCAGTCGCGCTCCTCGAGCTCCTGCTTCAGACGCCGCAGGAATGCCGCGGAGTAGGCGCCGTCGAAGGCGCGATGATCGAAGGACTGCGCCAGGATCCCGATGGGCCGCACCACGATCGCGTCCCCGTCCGGCCCCTCGATCACGACGGGCTTCTTGTGAACGCCGTCGATGGACAGAATCGCGGCCTGGGGCTGATTGATGATCGGCGCGGTGATCAGCGTCCCGAAGGAGCCGGAGTTGGAGATGGTGTAGGTCCCGCCCTTGAGCTCGTCGGCCGACAGGCTGCCGGCGCGGGCGCCTGCCACCAGCGCCGCGATCTGCACCGCCAGAGCGCGCAGGTCGCGCCGGTTCGCGTCGCGCAGCACGGGGGCCAGCAGGCCCTCGAAGGCCAGGTCCACGGCGATGCCGAGGTGGACGCGCCGGTGGACGATCAGCTCGTCGTTGTCGAAGCTGGAATTGACGTACGGAAACTCGGCGATCGCCTCGCACACGGCGGCGCAGACGAAGGGCAGGTAGGTCAGCGCGAAGCCGTTCTGTTCCTTCCAACCCGCGCCGCGTGCCCTGCGCGCCTGCTCCACCTTGTGGAAGTCCACCTCGATGGCCTGCAGCGTGTGGGGGCTGGTGGCCACCGAACGCACCATGTGCGCTGCCGTCGCGCGGCGCACCTTGTTGAGCGGGACCACGCGGTCATCCGGGCCGGCGACCGGCGCCGGCGCCGGTGCGATCCCGGCGGCGCTTCGCCCGGGCGCGGGGGCCGGCGTAGCGGTGCCGCCGCCCGAGGCCATCGCGGCGAGCACATCCTCGCGCGTGATGCGCCCGTCGCGCCCCGTACCCTGGATCTGCTCGGGCCGCAGCCCCGATTCGCCCATGAGCCGGCGCACCACCGGGGAGAGCTTCGCCGAGGCGTTGCGCGCCAGCGGGGCCGATGCCGCGGCCGGGATGGCCGCACTGGCCGCGGCGACGGGCGGCGTAGCTTTGGCCGGCTCGGCGGCCGGGGACTTTGGCACCGCACCGGCGGCGGTCTCCACGACCGCCAGGCGTGTTCCGACCTTGACGGTGGTGCCGGCCGGAACCAGTATCTCGCGGACTATTCCGGCCACCGGCGACGCAATCTCCATGGTGACCTTCTCGGTCTCGACTTCGAAGAGCGACTCGTCAGCGGCGACCGTGTCGCCCGGTTTCTTGTGCCAGAGGGCGACCGTCCCCTCGACAACGGTCTCCCCCAGTTGCGGCATGATGATGTCCATCGCCTCGTCCCCGGTCACCAGCTGGCCGCGATGTACTTCGTTTCCAGGTACTCGAGCAGCCCCTCGTGGGCGCCTTCGCGCCCGACGCCGCTCTGCTTCCATCCGCCGAACGGCGCGGCCGGATCGGATACCACGCCGCGGTTGATGCCGACCATTCCGGATTCGATGCGCTCGGCAACCGCCAGCGCCTTGGCCAGGTCGCGCGTATGCACGAAGGACACCAGCCCGAACTCGGTGTCGTTGGCCAGCGCCACTGCCTCGTCAACCGAATCGAAGCTCGCGATCGGTGCCACCGGCCCGAAGATCTCCTCGTGGAAGGCGCGCGCGCCGGTCGGCAGGCCGGCGATCACGGTGGGTTCGTAGAAGAATCCGGCGCGCGCCGGCGCCTTGCCGCCGGCGAGCACGCGGCCGCCGCGATCCCGTGCGTCGGCAACGAGCTCGGCGACCTTGTCGCGTGTGGCCGCATTGACCAGGGGCCCCATCTGCACGCCGTCGTCCAGCCCCGGCCCGATCTTCACGGTGGCCATCGCCCAGGCGAAGCGGCGCGCGAATTCCTCCGCCACCGGTGTCTGCACGTAGAAGCGGTTGGCCGCGGTGCACGATTCGCCGCCGTTGCGCAGCTTGGCGACCATCGCGCTGGCGACGGCAACGTCGAGGTCCGCGTCGGCGAACACCAGGAAGGGTGCATTGCCGCCCAGCTCCATCGAGCACTTCACGATCCCTTCGGCCGCCTGGGCCAGGAGCACCCGGCCGATCTGCGTCGAGCCCGTGAACGACAGCTTGCGCACACGCGGGTCGCGCAGCATCGCGGCGACGATCTTCGAGGAGCGCCGCGAGGGCACGACATTGACCACGCCGGGGGGGACGCCCGCTTCCTCGAACACCGAGGCCATGGCCAGCGCGGTCAGCGGCGTTTCCTTGGCAGGCTTGAGCACGACGGTGCAGCCGGCCGCCAGTGCCGGGCCGATCTTGCGCGTGGCCATCGCGGCCGGGAAATTCCAGGGTGTGATGAAGACGCACACGCCGACGGGCTGGCGCAGGATGATCATGCGGTTGGCGCCCGACGGTGCCGTGCCGATCTCGCCCTGGGCGCGCACGGCCTCTTCCGAGTACCAGCGCAGGAATTCGGCCGCGTAGGTCGCCTCCCCGCGTGCCTCGGCCAGCGCCTTGCCGCTTTCGAGCGTGATCAGGCGGGCGATGGCGTCGCGGTGGCGGATGATCAGTTCGAAGGCGCGCCGCAGGATCTCGCCGCGCTCGCGCGGCGGCCGCGCCGCCCAGGCCGGCCCCGCGGCGGCGGCGGCGTCGACGGCATCCAGGGCGTCGCTCTCGCCGGCGTCGGCGACCTCCGCGATGGTCTGCTCGGTCGCCGGGTCGATCACGCTGAGCCGGGCGCCGTCGTGCGCCGGGCGCCAGACCCCGCGGATGTACAGGCCCTTGAGGACCGCCGCGAGGCTATAGCCCATGGGCGCTCCGGGGACGGAAGTCGGCGGCGCGCAGCACCTCCTCGACGATGCGCTGCACCGACGGGACGACGGCATCCTCGAGGGCGTCGGCCGCGGGCAGTGGAATGTGGGGCGTGGTGATCCGCACCACGGGCTGGTCGAGGTCGTAGAAGCACTCCTCGGTGACGATCGAGGATATCTCGGCGCCCCATCCGCACAGGCGCGGATTTTCCTCGACCGTGAACAGGCGCCCGGTGCGGATGGTCTCGGCCAGCACGGTCTGGGTATCCAGCGGCACCAGCGAGCGCAGGTCGACCACCGTGGCCGCAATGCGGTGTTGCGCGGCCAGTATCTGCGCCGCCTGGAGCGCACGGGGCACCATCGCGGCCAGCGCGACGATGGTGATGTCGCCGCCGCGGCGCAATACCTTGGCGCTGCCCAGCGGCTCGACGTGTTCGCCGTCGGGCACCTCCCCCTTCATCGCGTACAGCGACTTGTGCTCGAAGAAGAGCACCGGATCCGGGTCGCGGATGGCCGCCGCCAGCAGGCCCTTGACGTCCGCCGGGTTCGACGGGGCCACGACCTTGATGCCCGGGATCGCCATGGCCCAGTTCTCGACGCTCTGAGAATGCTGCGCGCCGAAGCGGGACCCCGCGCCGTTGGCGGTGCGGATGACCAGCGGCATCGTGAACTGCCCGTTGGTCATGTAGCGCATCTTGGGAATCTCGTTGGCGACGTAGTCCCAGCAGCACGCGAGGAAGTCCGAGAACATGATTTCCGCGATGGGCCGCAGGCCGGTCATGGCCGCGCCCATCGCCGCGCCCAGGATCGCCAGCTCCGAGATCGGCGTATCGCGTACGCGGCGCGGGCCGAACCGGTCCAGCAATCCGACCGTTGTCTTGAATACCCCGCCGGCCCCGGCAATGTCTTCGCCGAGGAACACCACGCGTTCGTCGCGTTCCATCTCCTGGGCGATGGCCGCCGCGACGGCGTCGCGATAGCTCAGTTCCGCCATGCTGTTCCTCCATCGGCCCAGAGATCGGTAAACGCGGTGGCAATGGCCGGTGCCGGGGAGGCCTTGCAGGTCTCGGTGGCCTGCTCGACCTGCGCCATGACGGCGCGCTCGATCGCCTCGAGCGTTGCCTCGGGCACGCCATCGGCGAGCAGGCGCCGCCGGTAGGTGGGCAGCGGATCGCGCTCCAGCCAGGCCTGCAGCTCCTGCGGCGGCCGGTATTTGGCCGGGTCGGCGCGCGAGTGCCCGCTGTGCCGGTAGGTCTTGCATTCGACGATCGACGGGCCTTCGCCGTCGCGCGCCCGGCCCAGCACCTCGAGCGCGGTGCGATACACGGCCTCGACATCGTTGCCGTCGACGATGATGGGCGGCAGGCCATAGGCCCCGGCCCGGTCGGCGGCGGGGTGCTCGACCGCGGTCACGCTGCGGATCGGCGTGTACTCCATGTAGAGGTTGTTCTCGCACACGAAGACGACGGGCAGCTTCCACACGGCCGCCAGGTTGACCGCTTCGTGGAACGCCCCGATGTTGGTGGTTCCGTCGCCGAAGAAGGCGACCGCAGCCTGGCGCGTGCCGCGGTACTGTGCCGACCAGGCCGCGCCAGCGGCGATCGGCAGGTGGCTGCCGACGATCGCGTACGAGCCCATGACGCCATGCTCGACGCTCGTCAGGTGCATGGAGCCGCCCTTGCCCGCGAGCAGCCCGCACTCGCGCCCCATCAGTTCACCGAGCACGCCGGTCATCGAGGCGCCGCGCGCCAGCGTGTGGTGGTGCCCGCGGTAGGTGCAGAAGGTGTAGTCGTCCTTCTGCATTGCGTACCCGAAGCCGGCGGCGACCGCCTCCTGGCCCAGCGCCAGGTGGCTGGTGCCCTTGATCAGGTTCTGAAGGAAGAGGTCGTACGCGCGCTTCTCCGTGTAGCGCAACTCGACCAGCAGCCGGTAGAGCGCGAGGCGGGTTTCCGGGGGGAGGGCCGCTTGCGGCGCCTTGCGGGTGTTCTCACTCATGGGTTTCTTGCCTTCTCCAGACATCGACGCAAGGGCCAGGGGCATCGGTGCGCACGCCCGCGGCGCGCGCACGGCGGCGGGCCGGGCCTCAGTAGCGGTTGGCGATGGGCAGTTCCTGCGCGGGGAACAGGCTGATGACCTGCGCGCCGCGCGGCGTAACGACGATTTCCTCCTCGATCCGTGCCGCCGATACGCCGTCGGTCGCGGGACAGTAGGTTTCCACCGCGAAGACCATGCCGGCGGTGAGTTCCATGGGGTCGTCCAGCGAGGTCAGCCGCGAGATGATGGGCCGCTCGTGCAGGCCCAGCCCCAGGCCGTGGCAGAAGTTCAGGCCGAAGGCCGCCATCTCGGTCTCGAAGCCGATCTCGTCGCAGCTCGGGAACGCCTGCGCGATCTTGTCGGTCGTCACGCCGGGACGTATCAGTTCGATGGCGCGGTCCATCCACTCGCGCGCCCGCTGGTAGGCGGTGACCTGCGGCTCGGACGCGCGCCCGACGCTGAAGGTGCGGTAGTAGCAGGTGCGATAGCCCATGAACGACTGGATGATGTCGAAGAAGGCCTGGTCGCCGGGACGGATCAGCCGGTCGGTGAAGTTGTGCGGGTGCGGGCAGCAGCGCTCGCCGGAAATGGCATTGATGGACTCGACGCAGTCCGAGCCCATTTCATAGAGACGCTTGTTGGCCAGTGCGACCACCTGGTTTTCGCGCACGCCCGGCTTGAGCGCCTCGTAGATATCCTGGTAGACGCCGTCGACCATCGAGGCGGCCATGTTGAGCAGGGTGATCTCGTCGCTGCTCTTGAGCTGCCGCGCCTCCAGCATGACCTGCTGGCTGTCGCGCACCTCGATGCCCACCCTCTGCAACGCGAACATCATGGGCGGCTCGATGACGTCGACGCCCAGCGGTGTGTCGGCAACGCCTTCGGCCTGCAGGATGGATTTGATCTCCTCGGCGGCGCGGCTGAAGAGGCCGGCGTCCGAATGCACCGCGCCGCGCAGGCCCAGCAGCCCCGCCCTGCAGTGGTCCTGGTGCAGCCAGGGGGCGTGCAGCCGGTGGTGCCTGGCCGCGGAGCCGAAGTCCCAGACATACGGGTCGCCGTTGCCGGTGAGCAGCGAGTAGCGCGTCAGCTTGTCGCGGGCCCACTCGCCGATGACCGTGCTCGTCGTGTAGCGGATGTTGTGCTGGTCGAAGCTCAGCAGCGCGCCCAGATCCGAGCGGGCGAGCGCCTGGCGCACGCGCGCCAGGCGGTAGGCGTGCAGGCGGCGGAAATTCACGCGCTCTTCGAAATCGACCTGCATCTGGCCGGGCGCCTGAATCGGGCGGTCCCAGCGGTGGTGCGGATCGATGTCGCCGGGCAGGATGATCTTCGGGTCGCGGCTGGCGCTGCCGGCGCAGAGCTCATCGTGACCGTGCTGATGGTCGTGCCCGCGGTGGTCGTGCTCGTGGGTCATTGCAGCTGCCCTCGGCTAAAGCCGCGGTCCGTGGTCCGGCGCCGGCGGCGAAATCACGGCGATCCATCCCGCGAACGGGCTGGCCGGCTTGCGGAAATGCGTTGCAAAGAGCTATGCAAACGGCTGCACGCCGATAGCCATACTAAGTCGGGCGCAAAGAGCTGTCAACGATTGACCGGGTGCCCGGCGAGGCGCACCGTTTGCGGCGCCAGGAGGAGCGGGTGGCTACAATATCCGTGCAATGAAAAGGCCAGCGCGCACGAAGCCAGCCTCGCGGGTGACGATCCGCGACGTCGCGGCGCATGCGCACGTCAATATCTCCACGGTCTCGCGCGCGCTCAATCCGGAGGCGCGCCACCTCATCAGCGACGAGGCGGTGGTGCGGGTCATTGAGTCGGCGCGGGCGGTGGGCTATCGCCCGAACAAGCTGGCGTCCGCGCTGACCAGCGGGCGCTCGCATGTCGTCGGCATCCTGCTGCCGGACATCGAGAACGCGGTCTTCCCGCCCATCATCCGGGGGATCGAGGAGCGCCTGGCGGCCGAGGGCTACGCGGCGCTGATTGCCAATGCCGCGGGCAGCGCGGCCGACCGCGAGCGCGTGCTCGAGCAGATGTTCGAGCGCCAGGTCGACGGGTTGGTGGTGGCCACCGCCAGCCGGGACGACCAGGTCGTGCGCCGCTGCATCCTCGAGCACGTCCCCGTCGTGCTGGTAAACCGTTCCGAGGATCACCGGCTCGCGCCGGAGGTCGTGAACGACGACTTCTATTCGATGCAGATGGCCGTCGACCACCTGGTGGGCTTGGGCCACCGCAAGATCGGCCACGTGGCGGGGCCCAACAACCTTGCCACCGGCTTCGCGCGCTCGCAGGGTTTCCAGCTGGCGGCGCAGCGCAACCGTATCGCGAACAGCCACATGGTGGAGGCGGCCGAATTCACGCGCGGGGCGGGCCGTGTCGCGTGCGCCGAACTGCTCAAACGCTACCGCTCCATCACGGCCATCGTGGCGGCGAACGACTTGATCGCGCTGGGCTGCTACGACTGCCTGGCGGCGCTCGGGCTGCGCTGCCCGCAGGACGTGTCCATCGTCGGTCACAACGACATTCCCCTGGTCGACATGGTGAATCCGCCGCTGACCACAGTGCGCATCCAGCACCGCGAGATGGGCCGCAAGGCCGCGCAGCTGCTGCTGGAGCGCTTCGCGGCACCCGACACCAAGCCCGTGCGCGTAACGCTCGCGCCGGAGCTGATGGTGCGCGGATCCACCGCCGCACCCCCCCGCGGCTCGCGCCAAGAAGGCTGACACGGTCTTTCCCGGCGTCCCGGCGGGCTGCATGCCGCAGCGCGCAGACGGCAGGCGTGTGCGCGGTCGCAATCGCGCCGCAACATCGCAATTCCTTGACAGCATCGAGTTTCGCAACGAATATGCAACCGCTTGCAGGTTATTTGCGGTCCGCGCTGCGTGTCCATTGAGAAAACCCGGTCGTCGAAGCCGGATGTCGTGGCGTGGACTCCGCTTTTTTGGGTTCACTTCATGCAGCCGACTGCATTGACGTCCGCCGCAGCGAGGGTGCGTGTGCCTGGGCGGGAATTCCTGCGGCGGCATGCGCCGCACCTGTTCAGCCGAGGCCGGTAAAGAAGTACGCATCGACCCGATCGAGGTCGGTCGAAGACGTTCAAAAAACGAGCGGCGAGGAGGCAGTATGCGCGAAGTTCTAAGTCGAATGGCCGCAGTGGGGGCAGACCTGGGACCGAGGCTACGAGGGGGTGCGGTCACGCTCCTGGTGGGTGCGGCGTTCGGTTTCGGCAATCCGGCGGCGCGCGCCCAGGAGAGCGCCACGCCTTCCGTCACGAGCCAGCCCGCCGCCGCGCCCGCGACCGCGCCGGCTGCCGCAACGCCGCTGGCAAGCGCCCTCGAGAACCAGACCGAGGAGATCGTGGTCACGGCGCGCAAGCGCAGGGAAAGCATCCAGGACATCCCGGCGTCGGTTGACGTGATTTCGGAATCGGTGATCAAGGAGGCCCACATCACCCAGCTGGACGACATCGGCTCGAGGGTATCGAACCTGAACATCTTCGAGGCACACGACAACTCCCCGGCCGTCGTGATGCGCGGCGTGGGTTCCTTCGAACTGGTGCAGGGCGTCGGCTTCTACATGAACGACGTGCAGCTGTTCGAAGGCCAGACGGTGAGGCCGATGGATATCGCGCGCATCGAAATCCTCAAGGGTCCGCAAGGCACCTTGTATGGCGGC
>Ga0137415_10002286_pt1 | contig 19108 bp, 14 predicted proteins | sample CZODoug3_1_1_16f_FD_183082 | JGI IMG/M metagenome (GOLD analysis project Ga0137415, IMG submission 183082) | Vadose zone soil fungal communities from Angelo Coast Range Reserve, California, USA - CZODoug3_1_1_16fungal (Hybrid Assembly) | ecosystem: Environmental > Terrestrial > Soil > Vadose...
ATGTTTCGGACGCGGGCGCGGCGGTTTCGGTTCGAAGTCGACGACGATGCGCACGTCGGCGGCGATCGCGCCATCCTTGGTCGCGAACACCGGGTTGAGATCCATCTCGGCGATCTCGGGAAAATCGGTGATCAGCGTCGAGACGTTGACGATGATGTCGGCGATGGCGTCGCGGTTGGCGGGATCGCTGCCGCGCACGCCCTTGAGCATCTCGTGGGCCTGGATACCGTCCAGCATCGACAGCGCGTCCTGCTTGGTCGCCGGCGCGAGCCGGAAGGTGATGTCCTTGAGAACCTCGACCAGCACGCCGCCGAGGCCGAAGGCCACGAGCTTGCCGAACGACCCGTCGGTGACGGCGCCGACGATGACCTCCTGCCCGCCGAGCAGCATCTGCTGGACCTGAATGCCTTCGATCTTGGCGTCGGACTTGTATTTCCTGGCGTTCGCCAGAATGGTCGCGTAATTCTTTTCGACGTCGGCCGCTGTCTTCACGCCGACCATCACGCCGCCGGCTTCGGTCTTGTGCAGAATGTCCGGCGAGACGATCTTCATCACGACCGGAAAGCCCATATCGGCCGCGATCCTGGCGGCCTCGCTTGCGGATTTGGCCACGCCCTCCTTTGGTACGGGAATGCCGTAAGCATCGCAGACGAGTTTGCCCTCCGGCGCCGTCAGGCTGGTGCGTTTGTCCGCCTTGACGAGATCGAGTATTTTGCGGACCGCATCTTTGGAATTCGACATTGGCATCCTCCTTGAGGTCACTTTTTTAGTTCGTCTTTAACTCGTCGGCAGCGCGCGCGGGCCTCAGGACCGCGATTTCCCGGCACGCCTTCAGTCGCGGTTCCCGATGATCGCAAACGCGGTTCCGCGTTCGCTGCGGCATTGGTTCTGCGGCCGCTGGCGGCGCACGATGGCATTTGGTATGCCAGAGATGACCTTGTCAAGACAAGGCTGTGAACGCAAGTGCCGAAAACACGGGCAACTTGACATGCTGGTATTTGGTATGCCAAAAATCGGACCGAATTTCTTCTGTTAGAAGAGGTCTCCCACTGAAGGAGATCAATCGTGCTCATACGGAAACAAACCAAGGCGCCGCCTAATATGGCTGAGGCAGAAATTGCAATCGTCCGGATCGCGCCGGAGACCAGCTTCAAGAACAAGGCCTATGACGCCTTGAAGGAGGCCATCCTCAAGATGGACATCTACGCGACGCCCGAGCAGGTCATGCTCGACGAGCGCGCCCTGTCGGAACGCCTCGGCGTGAGCCGGACGCCGATCCGCGAAGCGATTGCGATGCTGGAGCAGGACGGGTTCGTAAAAACCGTGCCGCGCCGTGGCATTGTCGTCGTCCGTCGCACCAAAACCGAGATCGTGGACATGATTCGGGCCTGGGCCGCGCTGGAGAGCATGGCGGCGCGGCTGATCACCACGACGGCGCGCAAAAAGGACATTTCCGCGTTGCGCGACTTCTTCAAGAATTTCAACAGGGATCGCCTGCCGCAGGATCACGTCGAGGAATATTCCAAGGCCAACATCGCCTTTCACCAGGCGCTGATCTCGCTTTCGGAGTCGCCGGTGCTGGTCGACATGACCAACGACATCCTGCTGCACGTTCGCGGCTATCGGCAGTTGACGATCGGGCGGATGGATCGCATCGCGGCGTCCCTGCCCGAGCATTTGGCCATGATCGAAGCGCTCGAAGAGCGCGATACCGAATTGGCGGAAAAGCGCGCACGCGACCACACGCTCGGTCTTGCCGCTTATGTCGAAGCCCACGGCCAGGAACTTTTTAGTTAGAGCCTTTTACTTTGGAAGACGGATTAGAAGACGACGAACTCGTCCGCATCGAAACGACCAGGGAGTAGGCGGAATGTCCGCAACAGCACAGAAGATTGATGCAAACACAGCCGACGCGCAGCAGGAGCTGACCGATGGCTTTCACCTCGTCATCGATGCGCTCAAGCTCAACGGCATCAATACGATCTACGGCGTGCCTGGCATCCCGATCACCGACTTTGGCCGGATGGCACAGGCCGAAGGCATCCGCGTCATCTCGTTCCGGCATGAGCAGAACGCCGGCAACGCCGCGGCCATCGCCGGCTTCCTGACCAAAAAGCCCGGCATCTGCCTCACGGTGTCGGCGCCGGGTTTTCTCAACGGTCTGACCGCGCTGGCCAATGCCACCACCAACTGTTTCCCGATGATCCTGATCTCGGGCTCGTCCGAGCGCGAGATCGTCGACCTGCAGCAGGGTGACTACGAGGAGATGGACCAACTCGCGATCGCCAAGCCGCTCTGCAAGGCCGCGTTCCGCGTGCTCCATGCCGCTGATATCGGCATCGGCCTGGCGCGCGCAATCCGCGCGGCTGTCTCGGGGCGTCCGGGCGGCGTCTATCTCGATCTGCCGGGCAAGCTTTTCTCGCAGGTGATGGACGCAGCGGCGGGTGCGAAGTCGCTGGTCAAAGTGATCGACCCGGCGCCGGCTCAGATCCCCGCTCCGGCTGCGGTCAAGCGCGCGCTCGACGTCCTGAAAACTGCAAAACGTCCGCTGATCATCCTCGGCAAGGGTGCGGCTTACGCGCAGGCCGATGACGCGATCCGGGCCTTGGTCGAGAAGAGCGGCATTCCCTTCCTGCCCATGAGCATGGCCAAGGGTCTCTTGCCTGACACGCATCCGCTGTGCGCCGGTGCCGCGCGCTCGACAGTGCTCAAGGACGCTGACGTCGTGATGCTGATCGGTGCGCGTCTCAACTGGCTGCTGTCGCACGGCAAGGGCAAGAGCTGGGGTGAGGCGCCGAAGAAATTCATCCAGATCGACATCGAGCCGAAGGAGATGGACTCCAATATCGAGATCGCGGCGCCCGTAGTCGGCGACATCGGCTCCTGCGTATCCGCGCTGCTTGAGGGCATGGACAGTCAATGGCCGGCCGCGCCGGCGGAGTGGACCGGCGCCGTCAGTTCAAAGCGGGAAGAAAACATCGCCAAGATGGCGCCGAGACTGATGAACAATGCCTCGCCGATGGATTACCACGGCGCGCTCGGCGCACTGCGCACCATCGTCAAGGAGCGGCCCGATGCCATCCTCGTCAACGAAGGCGCCAACACGCTTGATCTCGCCCGAGGCGTCATCGACATGTATCGGCCGCGCAAGCGCCTGGACGTCGGCACCTGGGGCGTGATGGGCGTCGGCATGGGCTTTGCCATCGCAGCGGCGATCGAGACCGGCAAACCCGTGCTCGCCGTCGAGGGCGACAGCGCGTTTGGCTTCTCCGGCATGGAGGTCGAGACGATCTGCCGGTACAATCTGCCGGTCTGCGTCGTCATCTTCAACAATGACGGCATCTATCGCGGGACCGACGTCAATCCGACAGGCGGTTCGGACGCAGCACCCACCGTGTTCGTCAAGGGCGCGCGCTACGACAGGATGATGGAAGCCTTCGGCGGCCTCGGCGTCAATGTGACGACGCCCGACGACCTGAAGCGCGCCGTGAACCAGGCCATGGACTCCGGCAAGCCGACCCTGATCAACGCGGTGATCGATCCGGCGGCCGGCAGCGAGAGCGGCCGCATCGGCAACCTCAATCCGCAGAGCAAACTTCGCAAGCAATAATCGGCCACGCGCCCGCCCTCGCGGGCACGCGACAGCATGTCTAAGGAGAAAGCATATGACCAAGGCGCTGAAGGGCGTTCGCATTCTGGATTTCACCCACGTCCAGTCAGGACCGACCTGCACGCAATTGCTGGCGTGGTTCGGCGCCGACGTGATCAAGGTGGAGCGCCCGGGCGTCGGCGATATCACGCGCGGTCAATTGCAGGATGTGCCGAATGTCGACAGCCTGTATTTCACCATGCTCAATCACAACAAGCGCTCGATCACGCTCGACACCAAGAACCCGAAGGGCAAGGAAGTCCTGACAGCACTGATGAAAAATTGCGACGTGCTGGTGGAAAATTTTGGCCCCGGCGTGCTCGATCGCATGGGATTTCCCTGGGAGAAAATTCAAAGCATCAATCCGAAAATGATCGTGGCGTCGATCAAGGGTTTCGGCCCCGGCCCTTACGAGGACTGCAAGGTGTATGAGAACGTCGCGCAATGCACCGGCGGCGCGGCATCGACCACCGGTTTTCGCGACGGCTTGCCGCTGGTGACCGGCGCGCAGATCGGCGACAGCGGCACCGGCCTGCATCTGGCGCTCGGCATCGTCACCGCGCTCTATCAGCGTACGGTGACCGGCAAGGGCCAGAAGGTTACCGCGGCGATGCAGGACGGCGTGCTGAATCTTGCGCGCGTCAAGCTGCGGGATCAGCAGCGCCTCGCCCACGGTCCGCTCACCGAATACAGCCAGTTCGGGGAAGGGATTCCGTTCGGCGATGCGGTGCCGCGTGCCGGCAATGATTCCGGCGGCGGGCAACCCGGCCGCATCCTGAAGTGCAAGGGGTGGGAGACCGATCCCAACGCCTACATCTACTTCATCACCCAGGCCGCGGTCTGGGAGAAGATTTGCGATGCCATCGGCGAGCCCGGCTGGAAGACCCACCCCGATTATGCAAAGGCGCCGGCGCGCCTGACGCGCCTCAATGAGATCTTCGCGCGCGTCGAGCAATGGACCATGACCAAGACCAAGTTCGAGGCCATGGAGATCCTCAACAAGGATGACATTCCCTGTGGTCCGATCCTGTCGATGAAGGAGTTGATCGAGGATCAATCGCTGCGCGCCACCGGCACCGTGGTCGAGGTCGATCACCCCGAGCGCGGCAAGTACTTCTCGGTCGGCAACCCCATCAAGATGTCGGATAGTCCGACCGAGGTGAAGCGCTCGCCTCTGCTCGGCGAACATACCGACGAAATCCTGCGCCAGGTTCTCGGCTTTACCGATCATCAGGTGGCGGAGATCCACGATTCCGGTGCGCTCGACCCGCCGCGCAAGGTCGCCGCCGAATAAAGCAATAATTTCAAGTTCTTCTGGAGGCCCGCCGGTTTCCGGCGGCCTTTGCTTGTCTGGGACGGGTACACCCGCAAAAGTTGTATGCTGCGTTGCAAAATGGAATATGCTGCTATGCAAACAAAACGATTGCTGCTGGCATCTGGTATACTATCCTGCAATCCAAGCTACGGCGTGGCAACGGGTTACCTTCAAACGAGCACCAAAAATGTCAAAAATGTCCAAGACTACATCCTTTCCCCTAGCGTCGTCCGGCAACCTGTTCAATCGAATGATGGGTACCCTCGATCGCCTGCTGATGGCGCATGCCCGCATCGCGATACGCAACGGCGACCTCCCCTATTTCGGCCTCTGATTTCCAAGGTGGCTGCGGCGGAACGACCTCTACCGCAGCCGCATTGACCTGCAAGCGTTTCCTCCCCGACTTGTGGCCCCGGTTTTCCGGGGCCGTTTTTTCATTTTCGAACCCCGCCTTTGGACTGGCGCGACGGCTACTGCGACAAAATGAACGCGCCACCGGCTTCCGCGGAATAATCGCTTGCGCTCTGGCATATCACATACCAAAATGCCCCCCGACAACGCTCGTCACTAAACAGAAGCGTCTCGGGAGGAACCATGACCGCCACCGCACAACCGACGGCACCGCCTGAAGCCCCCTATTTCCGCTGGCTGCAACTTGCGATGGGCGTCGTCTGCATGGCGATGATCGCAAACCTGCAATACGGCTGGACCCTGTTCGTCGATCCGATCGACGCGAAATACCACTGGGGCCGGGCTGCGATCCAGTTGGCCTTTACGCTTTTCGTGGTGACGGAGACCTGGCTGGTTCCGATCGAGGCATGGTTCGTGGACAAATACGGTCCCAGCATCGTCATCGCGTTCGGCGGGGTGATGATTGCCATCGCCTGGATCCTGAACTCGTACGCCGACACGCTGGTGCTGCTTTATCTCGCCGCGATCATCGCCGGAATCGGGGCTGGCGCGGTGTACGGAACATGCGTCGGCAATGCGCTGAAATGGTTTCCCGACCACCGTGGCCTGGCCGCGGGCGCTACTGCCGCGGGCTTCGGCGCGGGCGCCGCGATCACCGTGGTCCCGATCGCCAACATGATCGTGGCCAGCGGCTACCAGGCCGCATTCTTTACGTTTGGCATCGGACAAGGCGCGATCGTTTGCCTGCTTGCGTTTTTCCTGCGCAAGCCGTCGCGGGTGATGCCGGCGAAGAAGAAGCAGCTCAACCTGCCCCAGACCAAGATCGACTTCACGCCGCCGCAGGTGCTGCGCAGCCCGATCTTCTGGGTGATGTATCTGGTGTTCGTGATGGTCGCCGCCGGTGGCCTGATGACCGCGGCGCAGATTGCGCCGATCGCCAAGGATTTCAAGATCGCCAACGAACCCGTCGGCATTCTCGGCTTCCAGATGGCTGCATTGACCTTCGCGATTTCGCTCGACCGCATCTTCGACGGCTTCGGCCGTCCGTTCTTTGGCTGGGTCTCCGACCGTATCGGCCGCGAGCACACCATGTTCATCGCGTTTTCAACCGCCGCCCTCATGGTGCTGACCCTGTCGGTGTACGGTCACATTCCGATCGTGTTCGTGCTGGCGACGGCGGTGTATTTTGGCGTGTTCGGCGAGATCTACAGCCTGTTCCCCGCCACCAGCGGCGATACGTTCGGCGTCAAATTCGCCACCACCAACAACGGCATGCTGTATACGGCAAAAGGCACGGCCTCGCTGCTGGTGCCGCTGGCGAGCATTGTCGCCGCCAGCTATGGCTGGCAGGCGGTGTTCGTGATCGTGGTTGCGCTCAACGCCACCGCCGCGCTGCTGGCGCTGTTCGTGATCAAACCGATGCGCCGCGCGTTTATTCTGGGCAATGAAGCCGCGACGGAAGCAAGGACGCAAGACGTCCGAATAGCCTGACGGCCCTTCATCTTTCAATACAGAGGCGCGCCCCCGGGGTGCGCCTCTTTCTTTTGCCAAACCGGAATACAACATACAACGACGTGCCCGATCCACTCCGATGCCGGCGACGGCCGGCTGCGGGAGAAATCCAGAGTCGAGAAACGTCAATAAGACTGCCTTTTTCTGCAGTCGCAGAGCACCTTAATTTTTCTGTTATCAAATTGACAATTGGCATAATGTATACCAATCTAGTCATGACGAAAGTTACCCTGCGGCTCAATTGAAGGAGGTTGCGATGCAAGTCGGAGACATCCTGCGCAAGAAAACTGCCCGCGTTGCGACGGTTCGAATGAACGAAACCGTCGCCATTGCCGCCCAGCTGATGCGCGCCAGCAATATCAGCGCGCTTGTGGTCAAGGACGTTGTCCGGACCGAAGGCAATACCGCGGTTGGCATGTTTACCGAACGCGACGTCGTTCGCGCGATTGCCGAACATGGCGCGGCCGCCGTTAATCTGAAGGTCTCGCAATTGATTTCAGTGCAGCAGCTGGTCTCCTGCAGTTCGACCGATACGCTCGAACATGTTCGTCATCTCATGAACAAGAACCACATCCGCCATATGCCTGTGATCGACGACTACAGCCTGATTGGCGTCATCAGCGTCCGCGACATTTCAACCGCGTTCGATGACGAGGCCACCGCGACGCGATCCGTTTCTGCTGCCTGACAAGAGTTCCCCGTCGACTGCGACCTCCCTGGCTTTGAGATGCTCAAAGCCAGCAGGTGAACTGCGCTGAAATTTCCACCACCCGGCTGCGAAGGATTTTCATGAAGATCTGTATCTACGGCGCCGGTGCGATCGGTGGATATCTCGGCGTGCAGCTCGCGCGCGCAGGCGCCGACGTCAGCCTCGTCGCGCGCGGCCCGCATCTTTCCGCGATGCGCAAGAGCGGACTTAGATTGCTGATCGGCGACGAAGAACGCGTGGTGCAGCCGCGTTGCACCGACAATCCCGCTGAACTTGGGCCTCAGGATTTTGTGATCATTTGCCTGAAGGCGCATTCCATCACCGGCGTAATCGAGGCGATGCAGCCGTTGCTCGGACCGCAAACGCGCATCGTCACCGCGGTCAATGGAATTCCCTATTGGTATTTCCATAAGCACGGCGGCAGCTTTGAGGGTTCGACGCTGGAGAGCATCGATCCCGGCGGACGACAATGGCGCGAGCTCACTCCGCAGCGCGCCATCGGATGCATCGTGTATCCCGCGACCGAGATCGAGGCACCCGGCGTGATCCGCCATGTCTACGGCGATCGGTTTCCCCTCGGCGAGCCGTCCGGCGAGACCAGTTCGGATGTCCATCGGCTTTCAAGTTTATTCGTCGAGGCTGGAATGCAGGCGCCGGTGCTCGACCGCATCCGCGATGAAATCTGGCTCAAGCTGTGGGGCAACGTCTGCCTCAATCCGATCAGCGCGCTGACCTGCGCGACGCTCGACGTGATCTGCTCCGATCCGGCCACACGCGCGTTGTCGAAGGCCATCATGCTGGAAACCCAGGCGATCGCCGAAACCTTCGGCGTCAAATTCCGCGTCGATGTCGAACGGCGGATCGAGGGCGCCCGCAAGGTCGGCGCCCACAAGACCTCGATGCTGCAGGATCTCGAACGCGGACGTCCGATGGAAATCGATCCGCTGGTGTCGGTGGTCCAGGAAATGGGGCGGTTGACGCAGATTCCGACACCGGCACTCGATGCGGTGCTGGCGCTGGTTGCACAGCGCGCGAAAATCGCGGGGCTGTATGGAATGGACTCGCCGGTCCAGGCAAGATCCCCGGTTTTCGCATGATCGCATTGCCATCGACTCCGTCGTACCCGGCGGGGAATTACCGGGCACGCGAAAATTGCCGAGCTGTATTGAACGCCGACCTCAACCGAGCTGCATTGCCAGCGCAACTCTGTCGTCACGCGTGGAGGTTTCTATCGTGAGCCATTGGGTTCGTTTTCGTCACCGGGATGCGATCGGCTTTGGAACGGTCACGCAATCGCAGATCAATGTGCACGACGGCGAATTGTTCGGTAAATCACAGCCGAGCGGCCGGCGCCTGGCTTTGTCTGATGTCGAACTGCTGGCTCCGGCTCAACCGTCGAAGATCATAGCTTTGTGGAATAATTTTCATGCGCTTGCCGCGAAGTTGAATGTCAGGGAACCCGACGAACCACTTTATCTCCTGAAGGCGCCGACCACGGCCGCCGCGCCGAACGCAGTCGTCAGGCAACCGGTATCGTATGATGGCAAAATAGTTTACGAGGGCGAACTCGGCATCGTGATCGGACGCAAATGCAGCGAGGTGTCGGTCGATCAGGCCGATGAGTTCATCTTTGGCTACACCTGTGTCAACGACATCACGGCATCAGACATTATCGGCAAAGATGCCACCTTTGCCCAATGGGCTCGCGCCAAGGGGTATGACAGCTTCTGCCCGTTTGGACCCGTCATCACCTCGGCGATCGACCCCGCGAAACTTGTGGTGCGGACCATTCTCAACGGCGCCGAGCGTCAGAACTATCCCATTTCAGATATGATCTTCAGCTCCCAGCAACTCGTCAGCCGTATTTCGCATGACATGACGCTGCTGCCGGGCGACTTGATCTGCTGCGGCACGTCGATCGGCGTCGGCGTGATGAAAGAGCCGATCAATGCGGTCACCGTTGCGATCGACGGCATCGGCGAACTGCACAACGAGTTTCGGCGGTAAACCCGCATTCGCAACGACGCAGGCCTGCAAATCGCCTCCCGTGTCCCGCGATTTCCGCATGGAACAGGCGTGGACATTTCCCTGGCGCGACGGCATCCTGACTTCCGAAGGCTCAAAAAACGCGCGCGCAACTTACCGGCGCCGGGGAAACAGTCAGGGGGTCAGCAATGATAAGGACGCGATTTACCGAACTCGTGGGCGTCGAACACCCGATCGTCCAGGGTGGAATGCAGTGGGTCGGCCGGGCCGAACTGGTCGCGGCGGTCGCCAACGCCGGCGCGCTCGGCTTTATCACCGCGCTGACGCAGCCGACCCCTGAGGACCTGACCCGCGAAATCGCGCGCTGCCGCGGCCTGACCGACAAGCCATTCGGCGTTAATCTGACCATTCTCCCGTCGATCAAGCCGCCGCCCTACGCGGAATATCGGCAGGCCATCATCGAGAGCGGCATCAAGATCGTCGAGACTGCCGGCAACAAGCCGCAGGAACACGTGACCGAATTCAAGAAGCACGGCATCGTGGTGGTGCACAAATGCACCAGCGTCCGGCATGCGCTGTCGGCCGAGCGTATGGGCGTCGACGCGATTTCGATTGACGGATTTGAGTGCGCAGGCCATCCCGGCGAGGATGACACCCCGGGCCTTATTCTCATTCCGGTGGCCGCGGACAAGGTGAAGATTCCGCTGATCGCCTCGGGCGGCTTCGGCGATGGCCGCGGTCTGGTCGCGGCCCTGGCGCTGGGCGCTGAAGGCATCAACATGGGCACCCGTTTCATGTGCACCAAGGAGAGTCCGATCCATCAACTGATCAAGGAAAAAATCGTCGCCAATGACGAACGCGAGACCGAGCTGATTTTCCGTACCATGCGCAATACCTCGCGCGTCGCCAGAAACGTCGTCAGCACCAAGGTTGTCGCGATGGAGAAGGAAGGCGCGACCTTCGAGCAGGTTCGCGAGCTCGTCGCCGGCGCGCGCGGCAAGATGGTCTACGCATCAGGCGACGCCGACGAAGGCATCTGGTCCGCCGGACAAGTGCAAGGCTTGATCCACGACATTCCTACCTGCGCCGAACTGGTGTCGCGCATCATGCGTGACGCCGAAGCCATCATTCGGAGCCGGTTCGAAGGCATGATGTCGGGCAGCCGCCGTCAAGCCGCGGAATAAACGCTTCGCGCCACCGAGCCGCAGAGAATGAATCCATGAAAGCCTATGTCTACGGCGCCAACGGCGCTGAAATCACCGATGTCGCCAAGCCTTCGCCGAAAGGTGTGCAGGTGCTGGTTCGCGTCCGCGCCTGCGGCCTCAATCGCGCCGACCTCGGCATGACCAAAGGCCATGTGCATGGCAGCGCCGGCGGCGCTGGCACGGTGCTGGGCATGGAATGGGCCGGCGAAGTCGCTGAAATCGGTCCCGACGCAAAGGGCGTCAAGGCCGGCGACAGGGTGATGGGGTCCGGTAGCGCGGCATTCGCGGAATATACGCTGGCCGATCATGGCCGGCTGTTTCACATTCCAGCCAGTGCCAACATGAGCTACGAGGACGCGGCCACCCTGCCCGTCGCGCTGGCAACGATGCACAATGCGGTCGTGACCAACGGCGCATTGCAGCCCGGCCAGTCGGTTTTGATTCAAGGCGCCAGCTCCGGCGTCGGCCTGATGGCGCTGCAGATCGCCAAGCTCAAGGGTGCGAAAACCGTGATCGGATCCTCAACCGATGCGGCGCGCCGCGGGCGGCTGAAGGATTTCGGCGCCGACCTTGCGGTCGATTCCAGTGACCCCGGCTGGGTCGACCAGGTGCTGAAGGCAACGAATGGCGCGGGCGTCGACCTCATCGTCGATCAGGTCTCGGGCAAGGTCGCCAATCAGAATCTCGCGGCCACAAAGGTCAAGGGCCGCATCGTCAACGTCGGCAGGCTCGGCGGCACCCACGCCGATTTCAATTTCGACCTGCATGCTGCGCGCCGGATCAACTATATCGGCGTCACCTTCCGCACCCGCTCGATCGAGGAAATCCGCGAGATTTTCAACGAAGTCCGCAAGGATATCTGGCCGGCGGTAGAATCGCGCAAACTGCAATTGCCGATCGACAGAGCGTTTGCCTTCGACGACATCGGCAAGGCGTTCGAGCACATGGAAGCCAACCGGCATCTCGGCAAGATCGTGGTGACGCTGTAGCGGCCAACCATCCCTGCGGTGATAACCGACTGCAATGATGACACGGATCAAGCTAACTGGAGTGCTCGACGGGGGGCGCTATTTCGAGGGGCCGCGCTGGCACGCCGGCCGGCTCTGGTTCGTCGAGCTGCATGGACCGGACACTCCTAAGTCTCGGCGCCTCCGGCGAGTGTGAACAGCACGCGAAGTTCGAGGACGACACGCCCTGTGGCCTCGGCGTCTTGCCGGATGGAAAGCTCGTCGTGTTGACGATGTTCCGCAAGCGTCTGATGACCTACACGGACGGCCAGCTTTCGCTCTACGCAGACCTATCAGGGATAGCTACAGGTGCGATCGACGACATGATCGTTGACGGGCTGGGACGCGCCTATGTTATGAAAGCCCCAGATGGCATTTGCCTCGATCACGAGGAAGCTGTGTGGGTCGCCTCCTTCAACGAGGACGCTTTCATTCGGGTAAGCCGCGACGGGCGCGATTTGCAGTGAATGGAAGTGCCCGGCCGCCGCGCCATTGCCTGTGTTCTCGGCGGCCCGGCGCGGCGGACACTGTTCTGCCTTAGTGCGGCGACGTCGCCCGAACAGCTCCGGCAACGTAAATCATCCGCCCGCATCGACGTGGTCGATGTGGAAATTCCCGGTGCTGGTTATCCCTGAGCCTTGGCGGGATTTCAGCTACAAACTCGGCAAAATCCGAGCGCCCCCGTCGAGTCCGATTTCATCCTGTGGTCCGGGGTTCCCGCGCGATATCGGCCGATCCGACCCGACAGCAGCCAGTTGGACCTGGTTCACTTGCACGGACATTTTTTAGATTCAGAACAATTCGCAAATAAATCCTCCTGCAACTGAGTGGCGACTGCACATTTGATCGGCGCTTTGATGTTGCATGATGGGCTGCTAAACCGCGCCCATGAGTCATCCAGATCACAACGCCAAATCCCGCGTCGCGGTCATTTCGATCTTCGCCAGCGCGGGCATGGCGGCGGCCAAATTCGTGGTCGGCGTCGCGATCGGCAGTCTCGCACTGATTTCCGAAGCGCTACACAGTTCGGTCGACGTGGTCGCGACCGTCATCACCTGGCTGGTGGTGCGGGTTTCCGACCGCCCCGCGGACCACGAACATCATTATGGCCACGGCAAACTTGAGAGCTTGTCGGCGCTTGGCGTCATCGCGATGCTCTACGTGCTGGCGGGCGGCATTCTGGTCGAATCCTATAGCCGCCTGCACGAGGGTGCGCCACCGCCGACGATCTCGGCGATCCCGTTTATTGTTCTGCTGATCGACATCGCCGTGAATTTATGGCGCGCCCGGGCGCTGCATCGCGCGGCGCGCGACACCAAAAGCCAGGCGTTGGCCGCCGATGCCCTGCATTTTGCGTCCGATGTGCTTGGCTCGCTCGCGGTCATTGCCGGACTTGCGCTGTCGGGGCTGGGCTATGCCTGGGGCGATGCCGTAGCCGCGATCGGCGTGGCGGTGATGATCGCGCTGTTGGGACTGCGGCTGGCGCGCTCCACCGTAGAAACCCTGCTCGACCGCGCACCCGAAGGTGCGTCCGAGAAAGCCACGGCCGCGATCAGGGCTGTACCCGGCGTGCTCGGTGTCGAACGGCTGCGGGTGCGGATGGTCGGCTCGACGCACTTCATCGACGCTATCGTGCAGGTGCCGCGCACCTATCCCATCGACCGTGTCGATGACATCAAGCGAAAGGCGCAGGACGCAGTCAGCAATGTGCTCGACGATGCCGACCTGACCTTCACGGCCGTGCCGGTCGCGCGCGACAACGAGAGCGTGCGCGAACGCATCATGGTGATCGCCCGCAATTCCGGGCTCGCCATCCACCATGTCACGGTGCACGATCTCGGCGGCAAGTTGACGGTCAGCATCGACCTCGAGGTCGACGGCGATATGGCGCTCAACGCTGCCCACGACATCGCCCACGAGCTGGAGCGGAGCATCCGCGACGAATTCGGCGAGGACGTCGAGGTCGACACCCACATCGAGCCGCTGGAACCGGAATTGCCGCTCGGCGCCGATGCCGCGCCCGACCGCGTCGAAGCCATCAAGACCGCGCTGGCGCGCTTCGCCGCCGAAGGCGCGATCGATGACATCCACAGCGTGCGGGTCCGCAACACCGACGCCGGCGAAATCGTTAACTTCCATTGTCGCGCCGCGCCGTCGATGAGCGTGATCAAGGTTCACGAGAACGTCGATGCGATCGAGCGCGCGCTGCGCCGCGCGTTTCCGACCGTCAAACGCGTGATCAGCCACGCCGAGCCGCCGGACGCGTTGTAGAATCTGAAATCCGCGCCTGTTCCCGTTTCGGACTCACTTCGCACGCCATTTTCGAGGTCCGATTCTGCGGTGGACAAGATTTATTTGCATTCGCGATTCGTTGACTCTCGACAGCCCGGCAAAACTGGATTCAAATCGCTTTGATTCGGAAGCGACTGGGGTTCTTTCGAGCAAGGTGCAAAGAGGGGCCAAAGGCATGGCGCGCGCACACGCGGCGAGCGCCTGCGTCCAATCCGATTCGATCAAGGGATTGGCGCAGTCGATCGCGAAACCAGCCTATCATCGGCTGTTGATAGCGGAGCCTGCGCTTCGCCGCGCCGTGCCCACCCTGATTATTGCGTTCCTGATCACCATTTGTCTTGGCGCCTTCGTGCAGGTGATCGATCAGAACCGGCAACAGCGCGCGTCCATGAGGCGGGACCTCGCCGCCCTGTCCGATTTGCTCGCCGAGCGTCTTGATCGCATTGCTTCGATTAGACAGGATCGCGCGGCAGCCATCGAGCACCTGCAAGACCTGGTGCCCGGCCTCATTCCAGCGTGGGGCGTCGCAGCCGGAAGGCATGTGATCGTCACCGGCGCGGACCGGCGCATTCTGGCCCGCGTTCCCGTCGAAACAAGCCTCGACGAGCCCGACGGGATTCTCGACATCATCAGCACGGCACAGTTGTTGGCCGCGCCGGGTCAGCAAGGTGGCATCACCGATATGATCCTGCCGAGCGGCAACAGCGCGGTGGCGATCCAGCACGTCGTCAAATCGTTGCCCGGCCAGGTCATCGTCATCCAGGAAAAGGTCGAGTCGCTGTGGCGGTCGGACGCGGCCTTGTCGGTGACGCTTTCGGCCACCACCGGCTTTGTGGTGCTGATCCTGGGCTTTGCATTCCACTGGCAATCGACCCGCGCGCGCGAAGGCGATCTCATCAATGACGCCGTGCGCGGCCGGATCGATACCGCGCTCAATCGCGGGCGCTGCGGATTATGGGATTGGGACCTGTCGCGCGGCCGAATCTTCTGGTCGCAATCGATGTTCACGATGCTGGGCCTCGACACCCGCAGCGATCTCTTGACCTTCGGCGAGGTCAACGCGCTGGTGAAATCCGATGATATCGATCTGTTCGAGGTCGCCGACCGGCTTATTTCCTCGGAAATCGACCACATCGACCAGACTTTCCGCATGCAGCACACCGACGGCCACTGGATCTGGCTGCGCGTCCGCTGCGAGCTCAGCCAGGGCGCCGGTGATGCCGATGCCGGGCTGCATCTGATCGGCATTGCCGTCGACATCACCGAGCAGAAAAGCCTCGCCGAGAAAACGGTGGAGGCCGACCTGCGGCTGCGCGATGCGATCGAGACCATCCCGGAAGCTTTCGTGCTGTGGGACGCGGAAGATCGCCTGGTGCTCTGCAATTCGCACTTCCAGCGGCTGCACAAGCTGCCGGATTCGGCGGTTACGCCGGGCACGTCCTATGAGACCGTGATCGAGGTCGGCAAGATGCCGGAGGTCCGCACCCGGCTGCATGACGCCGGCACCCAGGCGCCGGGCGCGCGCACCTTCGAGGCGCAACTCGACGACGGCAGCTGGCTGCATATCAGCGAGCGGCGCACCAAGGACGGCGGTTATGTCTCGGTGGGCACCGACATTACCCGCATCAAGGAGCATGAACAGAAACTGGTCGACAACGACCTTCGCCTGCGCGCCACCGTCATCGATCTGAAACGTTCGCAGACCGCGCTCGAACAGCAAGCCCTCGAGCTCGCCGACCTCGCGGAAAAATATTCCGAGGAAAAGAACCGCGCCGAGGAAGCCAACCAGACCAAATCAAAATTCCTTGCCAACATGAGCCACGAGCTGCGCACGCCGCTCAATGCCATCATCGGATTTTCCGAGATCATGGAAAGCGGCATGTTTGGAACGCTCGGTTCGGAAAAATATCAGGAATACTGCCACGACATCCTCACCAGCGGCCACTATCTGCTCGAAGTGATCAACGACATCCTGGATATGTCGAAGATCGAAGCCGGCCGGATGAAGCTCGATATGGAATCGCTCGATCTGTCGAAGACGCTGGCGGAATCGCTGCGTGTGGTGTCGGGCCGCGCCGACGACAAGAATCTGGTGGTCAGTGCGGATATCGAAGGCACCATTTCCGTGGTGGCCGATCGCCGCGCGATCAAGCAGATCATCGTCAACCTGCTGTCCAACGCGGTCAAGTTCACGCCCGATGGCGGCAAGGTGACCGTCCGCAGCCGCCTGCTGCGCGATTCCATCGTGCTGATGATTGCCGACACCGGCATCGGCATCGCGCCGCAATCGCTCGCACGGCTCGGCAGACCGTTCGAGCAGGTCGAGAGCCAGCTCACCAAGACCTATCACGGCTCGGGACTGGGACTCGCCATCGCAAGGTCGCTGACCCAGCTGCATGGCGGAACGATGCGGTTGCGCTCCAGGCTCGGCACCGGCACCGTCGTCTGCGTGTCGCTGCCCCGCGACGGGCGCAAGGCCAAGGCGAAGATTGCCGTGGCCGCCTGAAGAGCCGCTCAGGATTCCAGCGTCGGCGCGACTTCGCGGACGGTGTGGACAAGCGCTGCGATCAGCGGCGTCATCGGGTCGCGCTGCGGAATGACCAGCCCGATACTGTAGGTGACGACCGGATCGACAATCGGGATGCTGCGGACGGTATCCGCCAATCCAAGCGTCTCCGCCAGCTTCGCCGGCATCACACTGGCCCAGCGCCCGGTCTTCACGTGGGTGTAAAGCACGAGCAATGAGTTCGAGGTCAGCGACGGCGTGGCCTCGGCTCCGACCGAGCGGAGCGCGCGGTCGATGATGCGCCTGTTCTGCATATCCGGCGTCAGCAGGCACAACGGCACCTGCCCGACTTCCTTCCAGGTGACCTGGTCGCGATCGCCGAGCATGGCGTCGGGCGAAGTCAGCAAGCGATAGCTCTCGTTATAGAGCGGAATCGTGCGGACCTTGCCGATCGGCTCGTTCTCGATGTAGGTCAGCCCGGCATCGACTTCCAGATTTTCCAATAGACCCAACACGTCGGCCGAGGTGCAGGACACGACGCGAAACCGCACATCCGGATGGCGGGCGCGGAACGGCGTTGTCAGCGACGCCACCATGCCCAGCACCGTGGGGATCGCCGCGATCCGGATCTCGCCGGACAGCTTGTCCTTCAGCCCGTGGATTTCCTGCCGCATGGCGCGGGCGTCGCCGACGATGCGCCGCGCCCAGTCGAGCGTGCGCTCGCCTTCAGGCGTAAAGCCCTGAAACCGCGAGCCGCGCTGCACCAGCATGACGCCAAGCATTTCCTCAAGCTGCTTGAGGCTGGTCGACATCGTCGGCTGGGTAACGCCGCAGGCTTCGGCGGCGCGCCCGAAGTGCCGCTCTTTTGCCAGCGCCAGCAGAAGTTCAAGCTTGTCGATCAAGGAGAAAGCCTCATGAGATCAGCAGGACCGTCGTGTCAGGCAAACTATCACGCCGCTCCTGAGACAGGTACGTGAAATGAAGGCTGCCGCCGCACTTAGGTCGGCTCATTCCATTTTCGTATCATGCTATTTTGAATTGTTATTGATCGGATTGCCGTATCGCAGCATGAAACAGCTTTATTGATCTCTGGACAAATTCCAAGTCCCATTCGCGCTGCAACTCACGCTTAAGCGAAGGCGCGCGGATGACGACGATTTACGAACCTTGGGATGCGGCGCGCGGCGCCGAGATCATCGCGCAGCACACCCACCTTGAGGGCGCGACGCTGGTGATCCTGCACGCCCTGCAGGCGGCGTTCGGCTACGTGCCGGAGCCGGCGATTCCCATGATCGCATCGGCGTTGAACCTGTCCCGCGCCGAAGTCCATGGCGTGTTCACCTTCTACCATGATTTCCGCCGCGAACCCGCAGGACGGCATGTGCTGAAATTATGCCGCGCCGAAGCCTGTCAGGCTGCCGGCGGCGATGCGCTGGCGGCACGCGCGGAAGCGAAGCTTGGCATCGCCCTTGGAAACACCACGGCCGACGAGCGGGTGACGCTGGAGCCGATCTACTGCCTCGGTCTCTGTGCGACCGCGCCCTCGGCGATGCTGGACGGCCGTGTGGTCGGACGGCTGAACGAAGCCCGCATCGACGCGCTGGTCGCGGAGGCGCAGCGATGACCCTTCGCATTTTTGTTTCACGAGATGCCGGCGCCGTTGCGGTCGGGGCCGATGAAGTCGCACTGGTGCTGGGATTGGCTGCTCAAAAGCGCGGCACTGAAATCGAGATCATCCGAACCGGCTCGCGCGGGCTGTATTGGCTGGAGCCGATGATCGAGGTCGCGACACCGCAGGGCCGTGTCGCGTTCGGTCCGGTGACCGAGTTTGACGCCAGTTCGGTGCTTGACGCGATGATATCAGGTGGCGCGCATCCGCTGCGGCTTGGCGTCGCAGACGAGATCCCCTGGCTGAAGCGGCAGACCCGCCTGACCTTCGCGCGTTGTGGCGTGGTCGATCCGCGCTCGGTCGCGGATTATCGCGCCCATGACGGCTATAAGGGCCTGGAGCGCGCCCTGACGCTGGATCCGGACGCCATCCTCGCCGATGTCACGACTTCCGGACTGCGCGGCCGTGGCGGCGCCGGTTTTCCGACCGGGATCAAATGGAAGACCGTGGCGCAGACCCGCGCTGAGCGAAAATACATCGTCTGCAATGCCGACGAAGGCGACAGCGGCACTTTCGCCGACCGCATGATCATGGAAGGCGATCCCTTTGTGGTGATCGAGGGCATGACGATCGCGGCAATCGCGGTCGGCGCCACCAAGGGCTACATCTACATCCGCTCGGAATATCCGCACGCTGTCGAGGCCATGAACGCAGCCATATCGGCGGCGAAGCGGGCCGGCTATCTCGGCGCGCGCATCGGCGGCTCCGGTCACAGCTTCGATCTCGAAGTCCGCGTCGGCGCCGGCGCCTATGTCTGCGGCGAGGAAACCTCGCTGCTGGAGAGCCTCGAAGGCCGCCGCGGCATTGTCCGCGCCAAGCCGCCCTTGCCCGCGCATAAGGGGCTGTT
>Ga0137415_10002287_pt1 | contig 19097 bp, 17 predicted proteins | sample CZODoug3_1_1_16f_FD_183082 | JGI IMG/M metagenome (GOLD analysis project Ga0137415, IMG submission 183082) | Vadose zone soil fungal communities from Angelo Coast Range Reserve, California, USA - CZODoug3_1_1_16fungal (Hybrid Assembly) | ecosystem: Environmental > Terrestrial > Soil > Vadose...
ATCTATTCCGACTATTTTCTGTTCGACAGGCTGTTGTGCGCTGAGCAGCCCGGGGAGGAAGCCCGCATCGCGCAGTACATGACCCTGCTCAGGCTCGAGGACAAACTCGTGGTGCAGGGCAGGCGTTTCTCCACCACAGCGCTCTCGGACGGGCAGCGCAAGCGCCTGGCGTTGCTGGCCGCGCTGCTCGAGGACAAGGAGCTCTATGTGTTCGACGAATGGGCGGCGGACCAGGATCCCTCATTCAAAGAGATCTTCTACCGCCGCATCGTTCACGATTTGAAGGCCGCCGGCAAAGCCGTGGTGGTCATCAGCCACGACCAACGGTATTTTAATGAGGCGGATCGGCTGGTCTTCATGGAGAACGGCCGGGTGCGCGAGATTACCGACCAACGGCCGAAGATCCTGCCCCGGCTCATGCAGAGGGAATTCGTTGAGAAGTAGTGACTGGTTCATCCGCCCCTTGCCGAAGCTCGCGCCCGCTTCGAGGTTGATCTGCCTGCCGTATGCGGGTGGGAGCGCCGCGACCTACGTGTCCTGGGCCCGGAGCCTGCCTGCCGAGGTCGAGTTGATCGCCCTGCAGCCGCCGGGGCGGGGAGCCCGCATGGCCGAGACACCCCACGCAGAAATGGAGCCGCTGATAGCAGAGCTGCTGGGCGTGTTCCCGCAGGTAACCGACAGGCCGTACGTGCTTTTCGGGCACAGTCTCGGCAGCCGTGTTGGCTTTGAGCTGGCGCTGCAGTGTCAGCGCCGCGGTCTGCCGTTGCCCGCCTGTTTTATCGCCTCAGGCAGCCGGGCGCCGCAGCTGCGTAAACGGGAGCTTCCCGTACACAACCTTCCGCAGGCCGAGTTTGTCGCCCAGTTGCGCGAATTGGCCGGCACGCCTGAGGAGATACTGACAAACGGGGAGTTGATTCAACTGTTGCTGCCCTTGTTGCGGGCGGATTTCAGGATCGCCGACCTGTACTGCGCGGCCCCGACCCGGCTCAACTGTCCACTGGTTGTGTTGGCAGGAACGGAAGATGAGATGGTGAATTCCCAGGAAGTGGCAGCGTGGAGAGAGCTCGCCGGCAGCGATTGCACGATCCATTTGGTTGCCGGCGGCCACTTCTTTGTGGAGCACAATCGTGCCTGGGTGCTCGAAAGGGTGAATGCGGTCATCGCGCAGGTCACGAAGCTGTCTAGTTGATTGCCCAGATCTGGTTGCTGCCGTTATGGCACGCGGACGCAATTACGATAGCGCCGTCACCGGTCGCGACACCTTGTACGTCCAGGCACAGACCGGTGTTGCCCGCCGGGTGAAGCATGTAGGTACCGTTGCTTACGGGAACCACATTCCATGCCTGCCCCGTGGAGCCATTGCAGGGCTGGAGGTTTACCACGGAGCCACTGTTAGTTCCGGAGGCGTCCACACAAAACGCTCCGTAGGACACTGCCAGGTTGTAGTAGCCCGACGGAACCACGCCCACATCGGAGAAGACCCAGGACTGCGCGCCGGTGCCATTCGCCGTCCAGATGTCGATCGTGTTGCCGCTTTCCGTCCCGGAAAAGAGGTCATCGAGGCGCGAGCCTGTCGCATTCTGCGGCGTCAACGTGTGGGGTCCGTTCAGGACGACGGGCGATGAGCCCGACAGAGCGTTGATCAGGCTCTGCCCGTTCGGTGAGCCCCAGCCGGTGGTGAGGTCAAAGCCCGCAGCGGCGGAAAATAAATTGGGGCTGCTGCTGTTGAAATTGTTGCCGCTGGTGACGTCGTGCAGGTCGTTGTGGTAATTCGCACCCTGGCCGAGTGCATAGAGCGTGGGGTTGAGAAACCCGATCGGCGTGCCGTGCGCCTGCTGATTGGCCAACGCCAGAAATCCGGCCCAGCGGGGCGCCGCGAGACTGGTTCCACCGACGCCTCCCTGACACGAGCCATTGGCGCAAAAGTAGTTGTCGGTGTTGGCTTCCGCGGCGATATCCGGGATGTTCCTCAGGCTGGTCGAGCCCTGGTTCGACGAATTGATGACCGGTACTTGATAGCTCGGAATGGCGAGACCGTTGGTGCTGCGTCCGCCGCTGCTTCCAATCCAGGCCGTTTCAGATTGCCACGTGCCACCCGCACCGTTGGTGGTCAGGTCCGTGCCGCCGGCGGCGGTGATGAATGGATCGTCCGCCGGATAGAACACGGGGTTGCCACCGGCCGTAAATGCGCCGCTGTCTCCCGACGCCACGAACATGTTCTGCCCTTGTGCAGCAAACTCCTTGAATATCGGCTCATCGGAGGCGGGGTCGGCGGGCAGCCACCCGAAGGAGCAACTCAACTGCTTGGCGAGGTTGTCCGTGGCCATCCGATTGAGAATGCTGGTGTCATTGGTGCCCTCGTAGACGTAGACGGCCGCCAGGTTCGGCGCCATTGAGATGGCTTGCTGGATGTCGATGACTTCTTCGCCGTCATCGCATCCCGAGCCGCAGACTCCGCTGACGCCATTCAGCAGCACATTGATAATCGGCACATTGAGCGGCTGGCCGGTGGTACTGAAGTAGTTCTGTACGTCGCTGAGATTGTACGGGCCGAATTCAAACAGCCCGATCGACTGCCCGCTGCCGTCCAGTGTCACACCGGGAGCATAGGCGGCCCGCAGGTCGCTGCCGAGAAACTGGCCGCCCTCCGAGCCGGTTGCATTGCTGCGGACCGCAGTGGCGGCGGATGGGCGCTTCAAGTCCATGGGGCGCGGTGGGGCGAAGTTGCTCAAGCCGCTGATTCCCGCCACTTTCAAACTCGCATCCACCGCCGGCTCGAGGTCGGGAGCGTAGAAAGTCCGGTTTTCCGTCGGATGCCGATAGACCTGCATCTTCACCCGGAACGCACTTTCGATCGCGGCCACGGAGCCGATGGCCTCGATGACCAGGCGATTCGGGGTGGACGCCTTCACCGTCAGGCCGCGGGACTCGGCGAAACTGATGACCGCGCGATAGTCTGCTTCCGTCGGCCCGAATTGCTCGGTGAACTGCGCCACCGTGAGGAAGCGACGATAGTCTGGACTCTGTGGGTCGTACAGTCGTTGCAGCAGGCTGTCCAGTTGGGTTTCGTTACGCAAAGAGAGTGTCATCGCCACACTCAACCGCTGTGCGCTGGGCATGCGCCCCATCATTGCGGCGTTGGCGGGAGCCGCCACGTGTGTCTGCAGAGCGTGTCGTTCCTGGGACTGTGCGCACAACGCGCAGAGTTGGAGTACTACCGCGCATGCCAATTGCTTCCTGAGCATGATGTTCATCCCTCGAAACCAACGGTGTGCTTTCGAGGGTAACTCAGAAATTTCGCGCGCGCAGATAGTGTTGGTATGGGACGACAGGAACATTGAGTCCGGCCGTTACGCGAAAAAGCGCACCCGTACTCGCCTGCAGCGGGTGCCCGACTTGCCGCAAGAGAAGAATTGAGCCCGCAACCCCCCGCATGCGATAAACTGTATGCCTATCCCTCAAATTGGAGAATGCTGGGCATGAAGAGACGTGGGCATGAATAACCAGGAAGCTTTTGACATTGCAGTATTGCACCTGCTGAACCAGGCGCACGGCTGCGTGTCGTCGAGCGGGCGAGGGCAGTACCGCGGAACGCGGGGCGGAAAGAATGCCATCGGCGCCTTGATACCCGACCACCTGTATTCGGATTCGATGGAAGGCAAGACGGTTCACCAGTTGATCGCAGCCGCAGGTCCGGCCTACGACAAGCTGCGCGAGCACTTGAATGGTGTGTCGCCCAGGCTGCTGAGCGAGCTGCAGGATTTGCACGACCGCGTCGGGAAATGCTTGCCGAGCTTGTTCCGGGACATCGTGCTGGACGGCTGTCCGCGCGTCGCCCAGTTGTTCAGCCTGAATTTGCGCATGATTCGCTCGTGGGTCGCCTACCGGAAGATCCCGGGACCGCAAATGACTCCACGCAAGCCACTGGCACCGGTCCCGCAGGCTGTTGTGGTGCTGTCGTCGCCCTTCAGTGGTGCGGATAAACGGGAGCACTCGGTGGGAAGTCTGGAGATTGCCGCGACGGGTTGAACGGTGAGCGGTTGTCGGGAGGGTCCGGTATGCCAGAGAAGTCCGAATACCAGGCAATGCTCGATGTTGCTCTGGAGGAAGCCCGGCTGGGGCTGGCCGAGGGCGGGATTCCCATCGGGGCGGCTCTGTTTGACGGACACGGCACGCTCCTGGGCCGGGGGCACAATCGGCGTGTCCAGGAGAATGACCCTTCCATACACGGCGAAACCGACGCTTTCCGCAAGGCGGGTCGGCAGCGCAGATACCAGGACAAGGTCATGGTGACCACGTTGGCTCCCTGCTGGTACTGCTGCGGGCTCATCGTGCAGTTTCGGATTGGCAAGGTCGTCGTCGGCGAGTCACGCACGTTTCGTGGCGGAATTGACTGGCTGCGCGAGCGAGGAGTGGATGTCGTTGATTTGGACTCCTCCGAGTGCGCAGGCCTGCTCTCCACGTTCATTCACGAGCATCCTGACCTTTGGAATGAGGATATAGGAGAGGCTTGAACCGGCTCCGACGTCGGATTGCTGCATATACACTGTGACGCCGTCCGGCAACTTCAGTCTGACGGACTTTCCCGCGGGCGGCGGCGGGGGCACTATCGTAAGCCGATGAGCAAAAATCCTTCGGGCCACATCCGTCTGACTTCACATTCCCCGGGTGGTAAACCCCAGCGGTTTCCCATTGACTGGGGCGCGCCGATGGCGCGCAGTCGAGGCCCGGTCATCGGCTCGACAACAGCACGAACCAACCGGAATGTGATTGGTGCCCATGGCGGCGCTTATTCGGTGTATCGCGCGCTGGCCGTGTCCTCGGGCACGCTGAACCCATTCGCGCGCCCCGACTTGAAGGACACTGGCCCGATTATCGAAATCGGTCCGCATGCGCAATGGAGCGGAGTCGACAAGATCGTATCGCTCGATCCCTGGGGGCATCGCGTCACCGAGGACTTCGCGACGGAGATCGATGAGGGACTGGATATACGGCCGACGATTGCCATCACCAAGGCGCGGCTGACCCTTCCGGAGGTTCGCGAAGCGGTTGAGCTCGGGCGACTGATTGAGGACGGTGCCATCGTACGGGCCGGCGGCGAAGTCAGTGTATTCAAAGCCGCAATTGATCCTGTCTGGTACCTGCCCGGCGTGGCGAAGCGCTTTGGTGTGGCGGAAAACGAGTTGCGGCGCACCTTATTCGAGCAGACCGGGGGCATGTATCCCGAGCTCGTCACACGGCCGGACCTACACGTGTTTCTCCCGCCGGTTGGGGGAACCACACTCTATATTTTTGGCGACCCCGCGGCGATTCACGATCCAGCGCGGCGCCTGACCTGCCGCATACACGACGAGTGCAACGGCTCAGATGTATTTGGCTCCGATATCTGTACCTGCCGCCCCTATCTAACGCATGGGGTTGAGGAATGCATACGGGAGGCGCAGACCGGTGGCGCGGGGTTGATCGTCTATAACCGTAAGGAGGGCCGGGCGCTGGGCGAGGTCACCAAGTTCCTGGTGTACAACGCGCGTAAGCGTCAGGTAGGGGGCGACCAACCCGCTACCTATTTCGCCCGAACCGAATGTGTTGCCGGCGTGCAGGATGCCCGTTTCCAACAGCTCATGCCCGATGCACTGCACTGGATAGGTGTCGCGCGGATTGATCGCCTGGTGTCGATGTCGAATCTCAAATACGACGCACTCGTCGCTTCGGGCATTGAGATCGGCGAGCGCGTGGCGCTTCCGGCCGAGCTCGTACCGCAGGACGCCTTTGTTGAAATTGAGGCCAAGAAGGCGGCGGGGTACTTTTCTCCCGAGACTCAGATTCCATGATGACGGAGGGCGCGCGGAGCCTTCTCTGTGCGGCGGCGGTGCGCAGGAGCGCGGAGCGTATCCTGACGTTAGCGCTCGACGGTTCGTTGGACGATTGGAAGCTTGATCTCGATCGGATGCCCGCCGTTGCCGATTTTGTCGCGCAGGTGGTGCGTGACCGCTATCCGCTCCTCAATCCTCCATTTCATGCCCGATGGCGGCACTTCGTATTTGCGGGCCGCGATCTTTGGAGTGAGATCCCTGTCGCGAACGATGCGGCCGTGGCGGCGCGTGCCGCGTTTGATCTCGCGATCACGTCGGTGCTGCTCGATGCTGGTGCAGGAGCAGATTGGCGTTATCGGGATAACGCGACCGGATTGACGGCTGCCCGTTCGGAAGGTCTTGCCTTGGCCAGTTTGTGCTGGTTCGAACGCGGGGGGCTTTCCGACAATCCCGCCGACCCGCTACGAGTAGATGCTGCAGCGCTTCGGCGGCTCGACACGAGAACCATCAACGCCACGTTCCAAGTCACGGAAACCAACCCTCTCCAGGGCTCGGAGGGCCGGGCGTCGTTGTTGAACCGTCTTGGTGCAGCCTTGCAGGCGCGACCTGATCTGTTTGCCCTCGAAGACACGCCACGACCCGGGGGGCTGTTTGATGCGTTGGCCAGGCGGGCATCGAAGCGTCCGCTGCCGGCCGGCGTGATCCTGGAGACGCTGCTCGATGGTTTGGGCTCGATTTGGCAGAATCGACCCAGCCTGGCGGGTGTGCCGCTGGGAGACTGCTGGATCCACCCGGCACTCACTGGCGACGCGCCGGCAGATCACTACGCGCCCCTGCATAAACTCTCTCAATGGCTGGCCTATTCGCTCATTGAGCCGCTCGAAAAGGCGGGCGTCGCGGTTTGCGATGTGGCAGGGTTGACCGGACTCGCCGAGTATCGCAACGGCGGGTTGTTCGTTGACATGGGCGTTCTGACTCCACGTGATGAGACGGCCCGGTCCAGAACTTACGCAGTTTCGGATCCCTTCGTGGTTGGGTGGCGTGCCCTGACCGTCGCGCTGCTCGACCGTGTTGCACCGCTGGTCAGCGCGCAACTCGGGCTCACGACCGACGCATTTCCGCTGGCCCGTGTGCTCGAAGGAGGGACCTGGGCGGCGGGTCGCCTCATTGCGCGCGACCGGCGTGCCGGGGGAGGGCCTCCATTCAACATCATGAGTGACGGGACGGTGTTTTGATGGACAACGTAATTACGGTCGATCATCCGCTCGTACAGCACAAACTCACTCTGATGCGCGACAAGTCCACCTCCACGAAGGGCTTCCGCCAGCTGATGCGTGAGATCTCAACCCTGCTGTGCTACGAAGTCACCCGCGACCTGTCCCTCACCCCGATCGATATCGAAACACCCATGATGGCGATGCAGGCGCGCGAGCTGTCGGGGAAGAAGCTCGTGTTTGCGCCGATCCTGCGAGCCGGGATGGGGCTGATCGAGGGCATGCTCGACCTGGTGCCGTCCGCGCGCGTGGCCCACATCGGGCTGTATCGCGATCCGCAGTCCCTGGTCGCTGTCGAGTACTACTTCAAGTCACCCACGGATCTGGCCGAGCGGCTGGTGATTGCGGTGGATCCGATGCTCGCCACCGGCAACACCGCCGTCGCGGCCATCGATCGGCTCAAGGAGCATGGCGCGAGCGATCTGCGGTTTGTGTGTCTGCTCGCAACCGACGTGGGTATCGCGAATCTCCACAGTCATCACCCTGAGGTTCCGATCTGGACCGCCGCGATCGACCCGCAGCTGAATGACCACGGGTACATTCTTCCTGGACTGGGTGACGCCGGCGATCGTCTCTACGGGACCCGATAGAACCTCAACGGTAGAAGATGTGATTGCCGATCGTCGCGATCGCGGTCCGTGTCCGTGCCCAACCCGGACGGACTTTGGTCGAGTGATAGAACAACGCACCCGGGGCGATTGGATCGTGCACGTCATCGTAGACCGCGGTCGCTACGGTCATTGCCCGTTTCCAGGCGGGTCCGTCCTGCGGGGATAGTCCGCCCAGCTCCGTCCACGAGAAGTCTGCAACAGTGCGCTTGCGACTGGGATCCCAACGCATTTCATGAACGACCGCACAGACGGTGTGTGGGAAGTGTTGGGCCTGGGTTCGATTCAAAGTTACTTCGGCAACGGCGTACTGGCCCTCGAGCGGCTCGCCGCGCGCCTCAAAGTAGATATTCTCCGCCAGACATTGCAGATCGTTTTCGCGCCGGTTAGCGCGCGCGACTTCCCGCTTGAGAGCGTTTGTGTCGACAGGCGTTATCCGGGGTCCACCCACATAGGCGAAGATGATGATTCCGGCTATACACAGTACCGGCACTCCGAGCATGACCAGGAACGGCAGGCTGTCCTGCGCATGGAGCAGCCGGTAGGTGGACAATCTGCGTTGCCAGATTGTTTTCCGGATCCGAGCTTCACGTAACAGGGCCTGCAGCATGGTGATATGTACTATCGCCCTAACTTTCCCCCGTTTCTGTGCATGGCATCAAGCATTATTGTCCAGCTGTATGCCGAGCCAGTCTCGAGGATCTCTCGTTGGCCACGGGTGCAGCTGACTGTCTACGGGCTGTTGCCATGACCAGTGCCGCGTGAAACGATACGCCGCGGTGCGGTGGGTCAAAAACGAGGACAGCGTGCGGAAACTGACAGCGGCGACACTGGGGTTCGTGGCATTCATGACGCTTTCGGGCGGCCACGCCAAGTCGATGGATCATGGCCGGGCGGACGCGCAGGCGCTCGAACTGGCAAAACAGGCCATCGCGCTGCGCTCGGTGCGGGGCCCCGGCAATCAGGCGCCGCAGGTGGCCGCACTCTTCAAATCCGCATTGGTCGCTGGTGGCTTTGCCGATGCGGACGTGACGATCACTCCGGTCGATGACACCGCCTATCTCATTGCGCGTTGGAAGGGCCGCGATCCCAAGCTCAAACCGCTCGTCATCTCCGGACACATGGATGTGGTGGAAGCCAAGCCATCGGACTGGGAGCGGGATCCCTTTACCCCGGTAGTTGAGAACGGACTCCTGTACGGCCGTGGCGCCAGCGACATGAAGCTGGACGACGCGTTGGCCGTTGCGACACTCATCGAGCTCGAGCGCCAGGGATACAAACCACGTCGTGACATCGTCCTCGAGCTTTCGGGTGACGAAGAGACGACGATGAAAACGACCGCGATGATTGCCAAGGAGCTGTCGAGCGCGGAGATGGTCCTGAACGTCGACGGCACCGGTGGCCAGTTGGACGCGCAAGGCAAGCCGCAATACTTCGCCTGGTCCGGCGCCGAAAAAACCTATGCCGATTTCGAGCTGACGGTCACCTCTGCGGGCGGTCACAGCTCGCGTCCGTATGACCCGAACGCCATCACCCAGATGTCGGCTGCGTTGGTACGGATCGGCGAATACAAGTTCAAACCGGAGCTCAGCGACCTGACCCGTGCCTATTTCAAGGCGGCGGCGAGTTACGAGACATCGCAGGTCGCCGCGGCGATGCGTGCGTTTGCGGCCGATCCAACGGATTCGAAAGCGATTGCGGCGTTGACTGCGAATCCTGCGACGGTGGGCAAGATCGGCACCACCTGTGTCGCTACGATGATCAAGGGAGGGCACGCGCTCAATGCACTCCCACAACGGGTGAGTGCCGATATCAACTGCCGCATATTTCCGGGCCATCCCCGCGCTGAGATCATGGCCGAGCTGCAACGGGCAGCGGCGGATCCCGCAGTTCAGTTCAAGGACATCTCGGAAGGCAGTGTTGCAACCGAGGCTTCTCCCCTGCGCCCCGATCTGGTGGCCGCCGTCACCAAGGCAATCCACATCGGTTATCCGGGCGTGCCCGTGTTTCCCACGATGTCGGCGGGCGCGAGCGACAGCATGTGGTTTCGAAATGAGCACATACCCAGCTATGGCATCAGCCCCATTTTCATGAAGGACAGCGACAAGTTCAGTCACGGGTTGAACGAGCGCGTGCCGGTGGATGATATTTCCCCGTCGATCGCTTATATGTTGTCGCTGCTGACGGATCTGTCGAAGTAGTCGTCAACCACCCGCGAGCTGCCGCGCACGGAGCAGCTTCGGGTGATCGGCGTCGACGGTGTGGGACAGGTTGTCAACCGCGGCGCGAAAAGCCTTGGCCGCCTCTGCCGTGTTGCCCTCCTTGGCGAGCACATTTCCCAAGGTGAGCCACGCCAGCCCGGTTCGGTTTGAATACGGAACGCCTCCCTGGGCCCCTTGTGCGAATTTCAGAGCTCGCCGGGCGTCTGCCTCTGCGGCGGCGGTCTGGTTCTCCCGCAGGTTCAGCTCGGCTCTAACCCGCAACGCATTCGTAGATACGAAGTCACTTTTGCTGCCGGCGATGACGGCGTCGAGATGGGTGCGTGCAGCGGTGAGATGGCCTTGTGCCAGTGCAATGGAGCCCCGCAGGGTCTGCATTCGGGGAGTGGGTGGGAAATCGGCAGGCAGAGTAGGGCCGACGATTGCGGCAGCGGCGGCTAGATACCGCTCCGCGGAGACCATATCTGCCTGCTCGTAGGACACGGACGCGAGACCGAGGACGCAGAACACCTGGCCTGGGGGTATGCCCGCCTTCTCGGCCAGTGAGGCGCACCGTGAGTAACCTTCGCTCGCCTCCCGGTAGCGACCCAGGGATTCCAACGCGCGGGCCTCGTTATATACGAGCGAGGGTTGCGGAGGCGCGCCGCTGTCGTTCTGCGCCAGGATCTTCTGTACCTGCTGGTACAAATCCAGTGAGCGCCGCGGAATGCCTGCCCCGTCGCTTACGAGCGCCCAATTATTCCGAATCGTGATCGCTTCGGCACCGTGATCGCGTCCGAGCTGGGTCAGCTGCTCGAGCGCTCGGGCGTAAAAGTGCTCGGCCAGATCGTTGTGGCTGTCGAGATGCTCTGCGTAGCCGATGCTGGCAAACAGGTTGGCCTCCAGGAACAGCGATGGATGCGTACCCTGGTGCAGGCGCTGCAGGGCGAGATTCGAGAACTTCAGGGCATTCGAGGCGTCGTTACTTTGTAATGCCACCTGCGCCCGGAAGTTGAGGCATTGGGCCGCCTGTTGCGTCGTGATTTGCGGCTCAGCGAGGGTTCGGTCGAGGACCTGGTTGGCTTGCGCCCCTTTGCCCATCGTCGCGAGGATCATTGCGTGGTCACAGGCGAGCTTCCGTCGTAGATCTGCATCTGCGGACGTTTTGACCATGTCCTCAGCCTCACGCAGCAGGGAGTCCGCCCGGGCGTTGGCATCATTAGTCACGTAGTACATGCCCAGCATGTCGAACACTGCGGCGCGGTGCTCGGGGTCGTTGCGATACTCCGTTCTGGCGACAGCTTCGCTCCGAGTCAGCATGTCACTGATCGTCACGGGTTTGTCGGCGCCGGCCGCCTCCGTAATCACGGTGTCGAGAAAGTCCGCGACCGCTTCACTGCGCGAGGAAAGTGCGAGAGCTCGATCACGCTCCGCCTTTGCTGCACTCGCTTCGAAGAGTGCAACCGCGGCGCTCACCAGGACGGCTGCGAGCGCCGTGGCGCCGATCGCGACGGGCAATCGGTTGCGAGCGACAAACTTGCGCACGCGATACCACGTGTTATCCGCGCGCGCGAGCACAGGCTCGTTGTTCAAGTAGCGCTGCAAATCATCCGAGAATTCTTTGACGGATGCGTAGCGTTCCTGCGGCGTCTTCTTGAGAGCCTTGGCGACGATGTTGTCGAGATCGCCCCGCAGGACGCGCTTGAGCTTTACGGAAGTTGCGGCCCGTTTCGCAGCTATTTCATCCCGTGTTGCCGCATCTGAAAGCCGCAAAGGCTCGGTGTCCAGCAACGAACGTATATATTGCGGCGCTGTATGGCTCCGTTCGCCCGTCGGATGCTGTCCGCTGAGCAGGATGTACAACAGCACGCCCAGGGAGTAGATGTCAGTGGCGACCGTGATCGGCCCGCCCAGCACCTGTTCGGGAGCTGCGTACTCCGGAGTGAGAGCTCGGCCGCCGTCATGTGTGAGCTTCGTCTCAGGAATGGATTGAATGTCGTCCTCGACCAGCTTGGCGATCCCGAAGTCCAGAAGCTTCACGACGCCGACCTGATCCACGTAGATGTTCGAAGGCTTGATGTCCCGATGAACGATGAGATTGGTGTGTGCGTGCCCGACGGCGGCCAGCACGTCCAGAAACAGCTTCACCCGCGCTTCGATACTCAATGCGCGGTCGTCGCAATAGCGATCGATTGGGCTGCCCTCGACGTATTCCAGGACCAGGTACGGCTGAGCAGTGGACGTAACACCCGCGTCGAGAATGCGGGCGATGTTCGGATGGGTCAGCTTCGCGAGCAACCGCCCTTCGCGATGGAAGCGCTGCTCGCCGCCGTGGCCGAGCAGGGCGATATTGAGTAGTTTGACGGCGACTTTGCCCTCGAATCGCCCATCACTGCGTCTTGCGAGCCAAACGCTCCCCATCCCACCGGACCCGATAGCCGATTCGACCGTGTAAGCACCGAGCGTTTGCCCTGTAAGGGAGGAGTGGTTCAGCGAGGTCCGGTTCAGCGCGGCGGCCGGGTCGTCCTCCAAGAAGCCTTCTTCTTCGAGAGTCTGCAGCTGCGCGAGCAGGATCTGCAGATCGGCTGCGACTTCAGGCTGGTTCGCGCACAGCGCATCGAGCCACGCTACCCGCTCCTCACTTGCAAGCTCCAGGACCGCATCGAGAAGCGGGCTGAGCTCGCGCCAACGAGTGGGGTCCATCGCGGGAATGGCTGCTCTCCAAGGTTGAGAGTCATGTTAGCAGAGCCGGTATACGCGCTCGAAGCGGGTGCGCTCCACGATACCGTGATCCCCAGGGGCGTACTGGATCAGCCAGTCGCCAGCGTCCCCGCGTAAGGAGTCACCGCCCGCCATCCGCGCCACGGTGAAGGGCTGGTTCATGCGTTTGGCAAGCACGGCCACAGGCCGGTTGCGGTAGTCACCGGCTTCACCACGTACGGTCGGTGGCACCGGTTCGTATTTCGCGTCGAATCGATCGCGCGAGACACACCAGCGATCGCCGGGCGAGCCCGTGATCAGCGCGTCTCCCGGCGCGTAGTGATTGACGCCAACTGCGCTGACGAGCTTGCCGGAAAGGGCTGCGAATTCAACGGCGACTTTTTCATCCTTGAGCGCGCGCCGCGCGGCCGGGTCGGATGTCAGGTCCGGGTTGTCGAGCTGTAATGTCATAGGCGGCAGTTTATGACAGTTTGTTATCTCACGCCGTACACCTGTCTGTAATGTTGGTTTGTTTTTCACAATGCACTGCAACGCTTGCGCTGTGGGCAATTCGTCACTGTTGAGACCGCGCTTTTGCGTGCACGATCACGCGTGTCGCCGGGCTCGCACGTCTGCACGTTGCGACATTTGGAAAGCACACGCAACGTGCGTTTTACTCCCACCATCGCGCAGTCATTCGTTCCCGCTAACACGGATCCGGGATTTGCGAAAGGTCCCGTACGTTGCATGGTCAGCAACGGCAACGAACCGGCGCGTTTTCTTTTTACTTCTTTTTTGCGGGGAATTTTGTAATGGAGCGAGTCGTACCTATCCAGAGCTCGAACGCGGGGCTTTTTCGTCAGCGAATCGGTACTGTAGTTACCGGATATATCGCGGTTGCACTGCTGGTGATAACGGCTGTTCTGCCGGCAACGGCGCGGGCAGCGATCTTCCTCAGCGGGAGTCCGCCCACATCGATCGTTGCGACGCAGGGCGTTTATCACTTTAAGCCCACGGTTTCCGCTTCGTCCGGGTCCACCGTCAAATTCTCCATTTCAAGCAAGCCTTACTGGGCGACGTTCATTCCGTCCACAGGCGAGCTTTACGGGGGCACCTACCCCAGTAACGTCGGCTCGTACGCGAACATCAAGATCACCGCGAGCGATGGCAAATCCACTGCGAGCATTGGTCCGTTCGCCATCTCGGTGCTGGCCACTGGAACGAGCACCGCGCCGCCAGTGGTTACCCCACCAGTGGTGGTCGGGCCGCCCGTGACGAGTCCACCAACGACAACGCCGACTGCAGCGACGCTGCAGCTGTCCGCTCCGAGCTACTCGGTTGCTCAAACTGCGGGCCAGGTCACAGTTCAGGTCAATCGCGTTGCCGGCTCCACTGGGGCGGTCAGTGCGAAGTATGCGACCGCCAACAACTCTGCAGTCGCGGGCACGGACTACACAGCAGTCAGCGGCACTGTGAGCTGGGCGAGCGGTGAGACGGCTACGAAGAACATCAACGTGCCGGTGATGAACACCACGCCGTTCACAGGCACCAAGTCTTTCATGGTTGCGCTGTCCAATCCGAGCACGGGCGCTACGGTCGGTACGCCGGCCAGTGCCGCGGTCGCAATCGCCGGCTCTGCCGCTCCCACGCCTCCTGCCACCGGCAAGGGTGCGCCTGCGGCCGTGACGAATCTGCTCCTGGCTCAACAGGGCGGGACGAACAACGCCAATGCGCCGCTAACCAACTCGCAGCAGCTCACCTGGTCTGCCGCGGCGGCCGGCGCCAGCCCGATCGACCATTACAAGATCTACCGAAACGGCGCGGCGTATGCCACGACCACTGCACTGACCTACACCGACACTGCCGCGACCAACAGCAATGATCCAAAGTGGGGCACGGCAACCACCGTTTACTCCTACAACGTCAGCGCGGTCGACACCTCGGGTAACGAAGGACCCCAGGCCTCGACAGTGGGCGTCTATGCCTACCGGAACGGCAAGTCGACCTGGGGCAACAACGATCTGTCCTACGGCTCGCTCAACGAGAACTACTCGAGCTCGGCGGGCTCACCCCAGAGCGGCTCGTTTGATGTCGCTGTCAACTTCATCAACGGGGGCTTCCAGCCGGCCGTGGCTCCGCCGCAGGCGCCGATGTGGGATCTGGAGATCGGTGCATTCAACTACGCCGTGGTCGACATCAATCCGGGCTCCTCGGTGAACAACGGACGCGTCCCCTTCGGCACGGTCTCGCGGCTGCCCCCGGGCGACGTGTATGGCTGGCACCCGACTGTCAATCTGTACGACTACGGTCCTGCGCCCGTAGCCAACAAGTGGGCTACCTACAAGATCCCGCTGGCCACGCTGGGCATGGGCTTCTGCAAGTTCACCGGCTCGATCAGCGGTAACAAGCTGACGGTCACCGCGATCACTTCCGGCGCGGCCCTGGTGGATGCGGGGGGATTTGTGACGGGTCCCGGTGTTCCCGCGGGCACCTACATCTCGGGTTACGACCAACACAGTGCGATCGGGACATTCACCCTGGGCGGCCCCGGTATCAATGCCAACACGAAGGTGGCCAGCTCGTCGCTGACCTTCCAACGCACGTCGCTGTACAAGTTCGGCATGCAGCCGGATGTGCAGGGCATGACGATGTACTTCAACAACATGGGCTTTACCTCGAATTGACGAGGAGCCGGCGCGCAGCCTGCCAGTGGAGGGCGGGCTGCGCGGCTGTCAGGCGGTGTGCGCAACGCCGCCTGACAGTGATTGTCGAATATTCGCTGTAACCGCTACGTTGTCGTCTTCGCCGCCCGGATTCCGATAGTTCCTCAGACAGCCCCATCGTCCGATGGCCTGTTGTCAGCGGAGGAAGTCACCTGTGAATGAGCAGAATGGGTCCCGGCGGAGCTTTCTCTTCGCCCTGGGTGGACTGTCCACGAGCGCGTGGCTGGCCACGAGCTGGAGGGAGATTGCGGTTGCGGCAGATCATGCCGCGCACGTCGCTGCGACCACTCCGGCTCAATTCGGTTTTTTGAGTCCTGCCGACGCCGCAGACGTCGACGCCATCACCGCACAAATCCTGCCCAGCGGCGCAACTCCCGGGGCCCGGGAGGCGCACGCGGTGTACTTCATCGATCGCGCGCTGGCCACCTTCTTTGCCGACCGCGGCCCTGCATTTCGTGCGGGACTCGAAGAATTCCAGCGGTCCTTTCGCAAAGCGCTTCCGGCAGCCACCGCGTTCGCTGCCGCGAACGCAGGCGAGCAGGTCGCATTTGTGACATCCGTGGAGCGAACCGAGTTCTTTCAGTCTGTCAGGGTGCTCACGATCGTGGGCACGCTGAGCCTGGGCCAGTATGGAGGCAACTACGCCGGCACGGGTTGGAAACTCATGGGCTTTGAAGACCAGCATGTCTTCAGTCCGCCGTTCGGCTATTACGACCGCGACTATGCCGGTTTTGTGGTGGGCAACGCATGAGCGCGCGCACGTTCAAAACCGACGAATCGGTGGATTTCGTCGTAGTCGGCTCGGGCGCCGCGGGCGGAGTCATTGCGCGCGAGCTGTCCGTAGCGGGGTTCTCTGTGGTGGTTTTGGAGCAGGGGCCGCGCCTCAATGCCACCGACTTCGAGCATGACGAGTTGAAATACACTTTCCTCCACGGCATCACCAACGATCCGGTTGCCAGCCCACAGACATTCCGGCGCAGCGCAGCCGATACGGCCAGGCAAGGCAACGGAGTGATGAACCCACTCGTTTATGCCCGCATCGTCGGTGGCAGCAGCACCCACTTCACCGCGAACTACTGGCGCTTCCACGAGATCGATTTCAATGAGCGCTCGGTGTTGGGAGGGATCCCGGGCACGGCGTTCGCCGACTGGCCGATCAGCTACCGGGATCTCGAGCCCTACTACACCCGGGTTGAATGGGATATTGGTGTCTCCGGGCTTGCCGGATCGAGTCCTTTCGATCCCCCGCGCAGCAAGCCCTATCCGATGCCGCCGCTGCCGGTGAAATCTTCGGGGGTGCTCCTCGAGCGCGGCGCCCGCAAATTGGGCCTGCATCCGTTCCCCGCACCCATGGCGATTGTCTCGAAGCCGTATCGTGGCCGGCCGGCCTGCGTGAATTGCGGGTTCTGTATCGGGTTTGGGTGCGAGGTCATGGCCAAGTCGTCGGTGCTGTATACGATGATTCCGGAGGCCGAAGCGACGGGTCGGTGCGAAGTGCGCTCGCGGAGCTACGTCTTTCGCGTTGAATCGGACCCGCAGGGGCGGGCCACGGGAGTGCATTACTTCGATTCAGAAAAGCGCGCACACTTTCAGAAGGCGCGCGCCGTCGTGGTGAGTGCCAATGGTGCTGAGACGCCGCGGCTGCTGCTGAATTCGACCAGTGCGCGCTTTCCCCACGGCCTGGCGAATTCCAGTGGCATGGTGGGCAAACACCTCATGTTCAATCAGCAGACCGCCGTTCACGCGGTCTTTGAGCACGAGTTGAACGAATACAAAAGCGTACAAGTAACACGCGTCGTACACGACTTCTATAACAGCGACCCGCGGCGCGGATTTTACGGTGGTGGAGGTATCGATGCCCGCATTGGCCGGCAGCCAATCGGCTGGGCGCTGGCCTCCGGGGGAGATCTACCCACCTGGGGGCAGGCGCTGAAGGCCCGGATGGAGGCTTTTCCGCGGTCCATGGTTGCCGCAGGTCACGCCACTTCGCTGCCACTGGAGACCAACAACGTCAGCCTGGATCCGACCTTGAAGGACGCCTGGGGAATTCCCGCCATTCGGGTTACCTACAAGGACCATCCGGACGATCTGGCCACCGCGCGTTTTATCCGCGATCGCTCGGCCGACATCGTGGCGGCGGCTGGAGCTCAGAAGATCTGGAAGGAAGAGGTGACGGAGCGGAGCCTTTCGGTCCATCTGCTCGGCACTTGTCGTATGGGAAACGATGCGGCGCGCTCTGTCACCGACAAATATCATCGTGCCCACGACGTGCCGAACCTGTTCATTTGTGATGGCTCGAGCTTTGTCACCTCCGGACGGGGTCAACCGACGATGACCATCCAGGCGCTGGCGTTTCGGGCTGCCGACCATATGGCCCGATTCGCTCGGGCGGGTGAGATCTAGGGCCACGGGAGATACCGATGCCAACACGACTGATGGCGGGTTTATTGGCGCTCGCATTGGGAATGAACGCGGTGGCTGCCGACCGGAAGTTTATCAATGCAGAGCAGGGCAGCGCTGCGCAGGCAACACGGCCCATCAGCGACGCAGTGCTCGTTGGAAATACGCTCTATATATCCGGTCACCTGGGGATAGACCCGGCGACCAACCGGGCCGCTACGGATCCCGCGGTCGAAGCCAAACTCGTCATGGACCGCGTTAAACACACCGTGGAAGCGGCCGGTCTGTCGATGGACGACGTGGTGTCGATTCAGGTGTTCTGCACCGACCTGGCTTTGTACGAGACGTTCAATAACGTCTACCGAACCTACTTTCCCCATGGATTTCCCGCCCGAGCATTTTTGGGCGTGAATACACTCTTGCGCGGCTCGCACTTTGAAGTGCTCGGAGTTGCTGTCCGGAAGTAGCTCTCTATGCGTGCAGGCCCCGTGATTTCGCCGGCCAGCGAATGCTGCGGCGGCGGCGGGCTCGCATTGCTTCGGCGGCGATGACGCCCACGGCAAACGCCACCCAGAAGCAGGCTACCCACTGCGGGTGGGTGGTTTCGAGGAACGAAGCGATCAGTGTGCCGCACGCAAGCACGGCTGCAAGAATGATTTTAACGGCTGCCAGCATGTCTCACTCCTTTGACACCGCGGGTCCTGTCTGCATTGACAGGGGACGCCCGGGCCGTGAGACATTCTAGTGGGTTGTTGGGTGTGAGACATAATGTCGCCCGATTCCGACATGACAACACTTACAGTCCCCGCATGACGGCCGCGGTTGCGGTCATGCCGGGTGGGGCGCGGCTAGTGGAGCAGTCCGAAAATCGCCAGTGTGTTGGTTGTTCCCACGAATATGCCTAGAGGGTTGGGTCGGCGGCAGTCAAAGGGTCTGCGAGCTCAAAACCCGCCAGCGGCACTGACAGTCGGAACACAGTTCCCCGTTCATGTTCTGCCCAAGCCGCACCACCATGTTTTTCGGCGACTACGCGCACGAAGGCGAGTCCCAATCCCACGCCACCCGGATCGGTTCCGCGATGCAGCCCGCGGGAGAACCGCTGGAACAGGGCGCCACGGCGTTCCGGCTCGATCCCCGCTCCGTGATCAACAACGCAGACGACGGCATTATCGCCAGCATGCTCACACAACAGCTCGACGCCGCTTCCGGGGGCGGAGAATTTACTCATCAGTCGATAATATAGTCTACAGAGGCGCACAGAAGTGACGTACGCCGTGGTAGAATGCGGTATGAAACTTGATGGCCGCACGCTCGACCACGCGACGCTCGAACAAATTCGGCTGATGGCGATGAAGCGTGTGCGTGAAGGCGAAGATCCGGC
>Ga0137415_10002289_pt1 | contig 19093 bp, 18 predicted proteins | sample CZODoug3_1_1_16f_FD_183082 | JGI IMG/M metagenome (GOLD analysis project Ga0137415, IMG submission 183082) | Vadose zone soil fungal communities from Angelo Coast Range Reserve, California, USA - CZODoug3_1_1_16fungal (Hybrid Assembly) | ecosystem: Environmental > Terrestrial > Soil > Vadose...
TACAATTGAGGATTACGATTAGGCGCGAAAACATTGCTTATGACTAAGGTCGGATTTGTCAGCCTGGGATGCCCGAAGAACCTTGTGGATAGCGAGGTGATGATGGGCATTCTTGCGCGCGAAGGGTACGAGTTGACGCCGCGCGCGGATGAGGCGGAAGTGCTGGTGGTGAACACGTGCAGCTTCATTGAGGCCGCGCAAAAGGAATCGGTGGACGCCATTCTGGAAATGGCGGAGCACAAGAAATTTGGCGCCGCGAAGAAATTGATTGTGGCGGGCTGCCTGGTGGAACGTTTCCGCGAGCAGATTTTGGAGCAGGTGCCGGAAGTCGATGCGGTGGTGGGAACCGGCGAAGTCGAGCGGATTATCGAGGCAGTGGAAGGCGATTTGCGCGTGCTGCCCGCGCAGCCGCCCGCTTTTCTTTACCACGATCTGACCCCGCGCATTATCACTACTCCCCGACACGCCGCTTACATCAAAATCGCAGAGGGCTGCGATCATCCCTGCACCTTCTGCATCATTCCGCAGCTTCGCGGGAAATTTCGCAGCCGGCGCTTTGAGTCTGTGATGCGCGAGGCGGAAAATCTGGCGGCTGCCGGAGCGCGCGAAATCACGTTGATCGGGCAAGACACTACTTCTTACGGCGAAGACTTTGGTTTGCGCGACGGACTCGCGCAACTGCTTGCGAAGCTGTCGCAAGTGGAAGATTTGCTGTGGGTGCGATTCTTGTATGCGTATCCGAATCGCGTGACGCAGAAATTGCTGGATACGCTGGCCGAATATCCGCGGCTCGCGAAATATATGGATATGCCGCTGCAGCACGCCAGCCGCAACGTCCTGGCGCGTATGAAGCGCGGCTCGCATGGCGACGCGTTCCTGAAGCTGCTGGAGCGGATTCGCGCCACGATCCCGGGAGTTTCGCTGCGAACTTCGTTTATTGTTGGCTTCCCCGGCGAAACCGAAAAGGATTTCGACGAGCTGTGCGACTTTGTGCGCGCCGCCAATCTGGATTGGATGGGCGTCTTCGAGTATTCGGACGTGGACAATGCGGGCAGCTACGCGCTGGATGAAAAGGTAGACGCGGAAACGACCACGGATCGCCGGAACCGGCTGATGGCCATTCAAAAGAAGATTTCCCGCGAGAGGCTGCGTGCCTTCAAGGGCAGGACGGCGACGGCCCTCATCGAGGGCCCATCCAAGGAAAATCCGCTGGTGTGGGAAGCGCGTCTGGAAGGTATGGCGCCGGATATCGATGGCAAGCTTTATCTTACCGATATCGAATTGGCGAGCGGGCAGGCGGCCGAAATGGGGGACGTGGCGCGCGTGGAAATTACAAAGACCGACGCTTATGATTTGATCGGCCGCGTGGTGGAAATCCTTCCGAGTCCTGCGCGGCGGAACACGGCTATCGCTCCGATTGTGCCGCCCGCCGAAGCCTTGACGCGTATCGCGACGGGCGCGCCGCTGCGAATCCTTAGCTAAGCTATACTGGCGGCAGCAGAGAGATGTATCTCTGCAAATTCTGTGCCCTCCGCGCGAGAAAGCCCGTCAAACGCAGAGGAGTAAATCCTAAAAAGAAGTAGAGAAATGCAACACCGCTGTCCGATTTGCAAAAAACCGACGAACTCCGAGGTTCACGCCGAATTCCCGTTTTGCAGCGAACGCTGCAAGCTGCAGGACCTGGGTAACTGGGCGAGCGAGAAATATGTCGTTTCCGAGCCCATTTTCAGCGAAGATGACGACGAGCCAAGCGATTCACCCGAACCGCATGACATCAAACACTGAGGCATCGCCCAGCCCTGCACCGCCGCGAAAGAAGCCGCGACTGGCCTACGCTATCGCTACGGCGCTCGGCGCAGGATATTTGCGGCCATCGCCGGGGACCTATGGGTCGCTGGTGGGCGTGGCCACGATTGTGGTGTCCGCGATTTTTTTCCTGCACCCAGTTTCGATAAGCGACTGGTTCTCGAAGCATCCGCTTTCCGAGGCGATGTTTGCAGACAAACATTTTCTTGTATGGGGCGGCGACATTTACAATAGCGCGCTGGCGCTGCCGCTATTTTGCGCGTTGCTGCTGTTGATCATTCTGGGAGCCGTAGGCGTATGGGCCAGCGCTCGCGTGGTGGAATATTCCGGCGAGAAGGATCCGCAGTACATCGTGATCGATGAAGTAGCCGGGCAACACCTCACGCTGCTGCTTCCGCTGATTCCCATCGCATTGCCTCATCTCTCGGAGCATTTTGATTTTTCCGGTTACGCCATTTTTGCGGCCTTAAGCCTGGTGAATTGGAAATACCTGTTGCTGGGCTTTATACTCTTCCGGGTGTTCGACATCTGGAAGCCTTTTCCGGCGCGGCGATTGGAACATCTGCCGCACGGTTGGGGCGTGATGGCTGACGACTGGATGGCGGGCGTCTACGCTGCAATTCTCCTACGCCTCGCGTTACACTTTAATCTGGTATGAAATTCGGTTTTGGCTCTACCGCGGAAAAAAACGGGTTTCCCCGCATCGATAGAATCGCGCCCGCGGCAGCCATTCCGGGCGGCGAAATCGTCATTCACGGCAGCGGTTTCGCTTCGCGCACCGGCGCGCGGCCCGTCGTGCATTTTGGCGAGGCGGAAGCGAGCCTGGTTCTGGCCACGGACAATCGGCTAATCGCGCGCGTACCGGACAACGCTAATGGAGGCACGGTGCGCGTGGCTACCGCACAAAGCGAGAGCCCGCCGCATCCGGTATCGATCGCCATACAGATCGCGGACAATCTGCATCCGGTGGCGAACCCGGCGGTGGACGCGAATGGAAATATCTATGTGACATTCAGCGGGCCGCGGGGACAGCGCGTTCCGGTGTCGCTTTATAAGATTACGTCGAACTATAGCGTGAAGCCGTTCGTCACGTCGTTGATCAATCCTTCAGGGTTGGCTGTGGATCGCGCGGGCAATCTTTTCGTTTCTTGCCGCCACGACGGCACCATTCACCGCGTAACGCCGGAGGGCCGCTCCGAGCAGTGGATTGAAGGCATGGGCATTGCCACGGGGATTGCGTTCGATCACTCGGAAAACCTCTATGTCGGCGACCGCAGCGGCACGATTTTCAAAATCAGCCCGAGCCGCGAAATTTTCGTCTTCGCTACCCTGGAGCCTTCGCTCGCTGCGTATCATTTGGCGTTTCATCCGAGCGGCGATCTTTACGTTACGGGGCCTACTACTTCGAGCTACGACCGCGTGTATCGCATTACGCAGGGCGGGGATGTTTCGGTCTTTTACCGCGGGCTCGGACGTCCCCAGGGCCTGGCTTTCGACCGCGACTCGAACCTTTACGTCGCGGCATCGCACGGCGGGCATCGCGGAATTGTGCGGCTCACGCCTGAGGGACGCGCGGAAACGGTGCTGAGCGGCTCGGGATTGGTTGGCCTGGCGTTGCAACCTTCCGGACGCGCCATTCTCACGACGGTAAACGCGCTGTTCACGCTGGATTGGGATGTGCGCGGACTGCCACTCGTCGGATAATCAAACACAATGAAAGCGGAGATCATTGCGGTTGGTTCGGAACTGCTTACGCCGGACCGCTTGGACACGAACTCCCTCTTCCTTACGGAGGAGCTGAACACAATTGGCATTGAGGTTTTGCGCAAGACGGTTGTCGGCGATGATCGCGACTTGCTGGCGGAAGCGTTTCGCGATGCGCTGAATCGCGTGCCGCTGATTATCTCCTGCGGTGGACTTGGCCCGACCGAGGATGACTTGACGCGGGAGACCGTTGCCGATCTCCTCGGCCGCAAACTGCGCCGCAACGACGACATTTTGCGCCACATCGAAGGTCGTTTCCGCAGCATGGGCCGCGAAATGCCGGAAGTAAACGTGCGTCAGGCGATGGTGCCCGAGGGAGCCGAGATACTTGAGAATCCGCGCGGGACGGCGCCGGGATTGTGGCTGGAGGATGGCGGACGCGCCGTGGTGCTTCTGCCCGGACCGCCTCGCGAGCTGAAGCCGCTTTTTCGCGAGCAGGTTTTGCCGCGGCTGGAGCGGCGCGCGTCTGGCGTGCGCATGCACAGCCGCGAACTGCGCGTGACCGGACTTGGCGAATCGCACGTCGAGCAGCGCATCCTGCCGATTTACAAGCGCTTTCCGGAAGTGCACACCACCATTCTCGCGGCGCCCGGCGAAACGCAAATCCATTTGCGCTTTTGGACCGAGGATCCGGCTCATGCAAAGAAAATTCTGGATGAGATTGTGCAGGGCTTCGAGATTGCGCTGGCCGACCGCATTTTCAGTCAGGATGGGCGCGCGTTGGAGGAAGTTGTCGCGGAGCAGTTGACGCTGAACAATGCGACGATTGCCGCAGCGGAAAGCTGCACGGGCGGGCTGCTGGCGCAACGTCTGACCAGCATTGCGGGCAGCTCTTCGTATTTTCTGGGTGGCGTGGTGTGCTACAGCAATGAGCTGAAGACCGCATGGGCCGACGTTCCCGCGGAAATGATTGCGGCGAAGGGCGCCGTCAGTCCTGAGGTGGCTGCGGCGCTTGCGGAAGGAATTCGCCGGCGCGTTGGCAGCACACTGGGCGTTGGCATCACCGGGATTGCGGGGCCGGGAGGCGGCTCGGACGAGAAACCTGTCGGCACGGTGCATGTAGCTATTTCGCACGCCGGCGGTATCAAAGAGCGCGGCGCGCGGTTTCCAGGTGATCGTGAAGCTATTCGCTGGCAAGCGTCTCAGATTGCGCTGGACCTGGTGCGCGTACATTTTTTGTACAACGGCCAAAACGCGCTATCTTCGGCGAAAAGGGGCTGACGCGTGCGTCTCTTTGTTGCGCTGGAGATTCCCACCGAGGTGCGCGATGAGTTCGCGGCGTTGATCAACGAATTGCGCGCGGCGGATTCGTCGTTTTCAAAAAATCGAGCGCGCTGGGTGCGGCCGGAAAACCTGCATGTCACGCTGAAATTTATCGGGCATGTTGACAACGGCAAGCTCGACGCGATTCGAGCTGCGCTTGCTGAAGTTCGCTTCGACGACCCTGTTGAGATGCGATTCCGCGGATTGGGATTTTTCCCGAACCCGAAACGCCCCCGCGTTTTCTGGGCCGGCATGGAAGCTTCGCCAAACCTGGCGCCGCTTGCGGGCGAAATCGACACGCGACTTAAGAAATTGGGGATTTCGAGCGAAACAAAGGAATTCGCGCCTCATCTCACGCTGGCGCGCTTTGATCCGCCCGGAATTTCCGATGGACTCAGCGCGATTGCGCAAGAGAATCTGGCGCGAGAGTTCGGCGCCGCTCGCACCGGGGAATTTCACCTGTTTGAGAGCAAGACACGGCCCAGTGGCGCGGAATACACGCGCCTGTCATCCTTCTCCTTCGCGCCTAAGGCGGCTTAGGCGCGCATCATGAACACGTCGCTGCCATTGCCGATTATTCCTGTCGCGGCTTATCTGCTCGGCTCCATTCCCTTCGGCTTGCTGTTTACGCGGCTTTTCGGCGGCGGCGATGTGCGCAAATCCGGCAGCGGCAACATTGGCGCGACGAATGTTGCACGCGTGGCTGGCCCAGTGCCTGCATTACTCACCTTGCTCTTCGACTTCGCGAAAGGCGCTGCGCCCGTTTGGATCGCTGGGCGTCTCAGCAACGAAAGCGCTACATGGATGATGAGTGCCGGACTGGCCGCGCTCATCGGGCATTGTTTTCCGATTTGGCTGAAGTTTCGCGGCGGCAAAGGCGTAGCCACGGCAGCCGGGGCGTTCCTCGCACTCTGCTCCCCGGCGCTTCTTGGCTCCCTGATTCTTTTCCTGATCGTGTTTTACTTTTGGCGCTATGTTTCACTGGCGTCCATTTCCGCGGCCGCTGCCATGCCGCTGCTGATCTATTTGCTCTGGGCGCCGCATCATGCGCCGCCGATGATTGTCACGTTTGGCGCGCTCGCGGCTGCGGTGATCATTGTTTACAAGCACGACGCCAACATTCAACGGTTGGTGCAGGGCGAAGAGCCGAAATTCTCGTTCGATAAAAAACGAGACGCCGCGTGAGCAAAATTGCCATCCTCGGGGGGGGAAGCTGGGGCACCGCGCTGGCAATCGTGCTTTCGCGCGCGCGGCGGAAGCACAAGATTTCGCTGTGGGTGCATGATCGCGCGCTGGCGGAGTCGATTCGGCGTGACCGCGAAAACCGCAGCTATTTACCGGGACATCGGTTAGATCCCAACGTTTCTGTTACGAGCGAGATTGGCGATACGATTTCGGGCGCGCAGATTCTTGTCGGGGCTGTACCCACGGCGCACGCTCGCGCTGTTTATTCGGCTGCCGCGGCTGGCGTTCCGCCTCGCGCCATTTTTGTTAGCGCCGCAAAAGGACTGGAACCGGCCACTCACAAACGGATGAGCGAAGTTGTTTTCGGGGTTTTCTCGCGGGAATCGGCGCCCCGCCTGGCCGTGCTTTCCGGCCCGTCGTTTGCCGCAGAGGTGGCACGGGGAGAGCCGACCGCGGTCGTGCTCGCGTCCCGCGATGCCTCTCTTGCTGCCGAGTTGCAGGAGGAGTTCGCGGCGCCGAATTTTCGCGTGTACACCAATGACGATGTGCTGGGCGTGGAGCTGGCTGGCGCGATGAAAAATGTGATCGCCATCGCCGCCGGCGTTTGCCAGGGGCTCGGCCTCGGTTCTAACCCGCTCGCCGCCCTTATTACGCGCGGCTTGGCTGAAATGTCTCGTCTGGCGGCGGCGCTGGGCGCAGAACCGGAGACGCTGACCGGGCTTGCCGGCCTCGGCGACCTGGTGCTCACCTGCACGGGAGCGCTAAGCCGCAATCGACAGGTCGGCATCGAACTGGGCAAAGGCCGCACACTTAGCGAAATTTTGGCAGGCATGCGCATGGTTGCGGAAGGCGTGGGCACCACGGCCGCGCTTGTCTCGCTGGCTCGCGAAGCTAAGGTCGAGCTCCCGATTACCGAGCAAGTGGCGGCTATTCTCCACCAAGGCAAGCCGCCGCGCGAGGCCATTCGCGACATAATGGAACGTCCGCAACGGCCCGAATAACCAGGGCTCAACCCAGCCGGCGCCTACCGGCCGAATCCTGGAAGGATCGCTTATAGTACGAAGGTTCCAGTTGCAAGTCCGCGACTCGGCCGCTTGCATTTCCCCGGTGCGCCACTCGAATCCCGTAAAATTGAATCCAAGGCAATGTCCGCAAAGCAGCCGATTAACGTCAAGTTTAAAGCCTCCTGGGAGCGCATGCGCGCCGGGCGGGTACGCATTCTTTGGCTGGTTTTGGGCGCTTTACTGCTGGTTAGCGCGTTCCCTATCGGGCTCTATCACCGGCAGGTGCTGCAACTGAGCCAGGACAAACTGGTCGATACCGAGCGCGTACAACAAACGGACCTGACGCGATCGTTGACACAAGAAATCCAGTTCTTTGAAGCCACTATGAGCCAGCAGCTTCTCAGCCAAAGCCAGATTCTGGGGCTGATGAACCTGAGCGACAATGTGGAGGATCCTGTCGCGGAGCCCAAGGTCACACGCGTGCTCCAAACGTTTGCCGAGAATAACCCGAACACTTTTCTCTATCTAAGCGCGGTGGGTAAATCCAGGAAGGGCACGGTGGCATCGCAGGGAAACTACCGCGCCGATCAGGATCCCTTCGTGGCCAAAGCCTTGCAGCGCGCTTTCGTGTGGTGCATGCAGCAATCGGGAGAGTTTCGCAGCGATCCGCTGGCACTCGCGCCCGACGATCGTCCCGCATTTGTCGTTGCCGTGCCGCTGAAAGATATCAACGGAAATTTTACGGGCATGCTGGCTGCGGTTGTCTCGCTTGAGCCGGTTCTTCGCCGATTGCAGGACGCCAGCGTCCGCGAGCGCACCGTGTTTATCGTCGATCACTCTGGCCACACCGTGGTACATCCGGATACGAAAAACTTCGTTCCGGGCACGGATTTGACCAATTCCGATCTGGTCAGACAAATCCGCGATCTGCCGCAAGAGCTGCGCAACACGCAAACGATTCGCTTCAAGCAGCAGGTCAAGGGACGTACGGTGGAGATGGTCGGCACGTTCAGCACGATGCCGGAGCTGAATTGGGCGGTCGTGGCGCAACGCAGCCTCAGCGGAGCGCGCGATGACGCAGGCGTCAGCGAACTGAACCGCCAGGCGCTCGCTTTCGTCACTGTCGTGGTGCTCGCCGCCGTGCTGGTCGGTTACTTTTTTGCCGTGGGTATCAGCGGACCAATTCGCGGTCTTGCCGCATCAACGCGCGCTATCAGCCGTGGCGAATTCCATCAACGCTCGGCGGTGCGCGGCGCTTCGGAAATCAGCGAGCTGGCCGAAAACTTCAACAAGATGGCCGGCGACATCGAAGAGTACATCGAGCGGCTGAAGGAATCCGCGGAAGAAAATCGCGAGCTGTTCGTAGGCTCCATCCGCATGCTTGCCGCGGCCATCGACGAAAAGGATCCGTATACGCGCGGTCACTCCGGCCGCGTGGCTAAATATTCCACGCTCATTGGCCGGGAACTGGGGCTTAACCCCGCCGACCTGGACACGCTGCGCATTTCCGCGTTGCTGCACGACGTCGGCAAAATCGGCGTCGAGGATCGCGTCCTGAAGAAGCCGGGTGCGCTCACGGCCGAAGAGTTTGAGTTGATGAAGCAGCACACAGTGAAGGGCGCGAATATCATGCGTCCCGTCTCGCAGCTCAAGAACATGCTGCCGGGCATCGAGCTGCACCATGAACATATGGACGGACGTGGGTATCCTTACGGCTTGACTGCGCCGCAGATTCCGCTGATGGCCCGCATCATCGGTGTTGCCGACACGCTCGATGCGATGACCACCAATCGCCCGTATCAATCCGCGATGGACCTCGATTACGCGCTCGGCAAAATCAAAGCGCTCGCGGGCAGTAAGTTCGACACCATCGTCGTCAATGCTCTCGAAGGCGCCGTGATGGCCGGCAAGCTCCGCCTCAACGCCGTCGAAGTCCAGGTTTAGCTCCCTGCGCACGCACGGCTTGTCACCAACCTAAGAACAGCCTGAACGCCTAGATCGCCGCCCCATCGCTCAAAATGCCCGGACGGCTCTTCTGTTACACTTTTGTTTGGCGCTCCACGCGAGCGCACCACGGAATGATTACCCTTTTTGGCAAACCGGAACCGACGCTGGCGGAGAAGCTTAAGGCTTCCGTCAGCAAGACCAAGGCGGCGCTATCGGAAACCGTCGACAATATTTTCCTCGGCGAAAAGAGAGTCGATCCGGCGCTGCTGAAGCAGCTTGAAAACGCGCTGCTTTCCGCTGATCTTGGTGTCGGAACCACGCGCGAAATTCTGGATTCGGTCCGCGAAAAGCTGGATCGCAACGCGCTGTCTGATTCATCGCAACTCAAGGGCGAAATCAAGTCGCACATTGTGCGCATCCTCAATGCTTCCGACGGCTCAAAACGTTTGCAGCCCGGTGTTGTCACCGGCTCGACCAATGGGAAGGGCCCACGCGTTATCTTCGTTGTTGGAGTTAACGGCGCTGGGAAAACCACCAGTATCGGCAAGCTTGCAAATCGCCTGCGTAAGGAAGGCTCGAGCGTGATTCTCTGCGCCGCGGACACCTTCCGCGCCGCCGCTGTCGAACAGCTTGAAATTTGGGCGCAGCGCAACGGCATCGAAGTCATCAAACAAAAATCCGGCGCCGATCCCGCCGCCGTTGTTTACGACGCGGTCGCCGCCGCCAAGGCGCGCTCTTCCGATGCCGTGATCGTGGACACCGCCGGCCGCTTGCACACGAAATCCAACCTCATGGCTGAGCTGGACAAAATGAAGCGCACGGCAGCGAAAGTGATTCCCGGCGCGCCGCATGATGTCTTGCTCGTTCTTGATGCGACTACGGGACAGAATGGGCTGGCGCAAGCGCGCGAGTTTACTTCCACGGTCGGCGTCACCGGCATCATTCTTACCAAGCTCGACGGTACGGCCAAAGGTGGCATCGTCGTGGCCATTTCGCGCGAGCTTGCGCTGCCCATTCGCTTTGTTGGCACCGGCGAGCAAATCAACGACCTCATTCCCTTCGACGCAGAGACTTACGCCAACTCGCTTTTCGACTGATCGTGGACGCACACGACATTCGTTTCATGGAACACGCGCTGGGTCTGGCGCGCAAGAGTGTTGGCCTGGCCAGCCCGAATCCGCACGTTGGCTGTGTGATCGTGCGCGATGGACAAATCGTAGGCGAAGGCTTTCACCAATACGAATGGCGCGATCACGCGGAAGTCGTCGCCCTGAAATCGGCGGGAGAAAAAGCGCGAGGCGCGACTTTGTACGTTTCACTCGAGCCGTGTAACCACACGGGCCGGACTGGACCTTGCACGGAAGCGATCATCGCCGCAGGCGTCCGGCGCGTGGTGGCGGCGATGCAGGATCCGAACCCCGCAACTTCCGGCCGCGGATTCGAGCGTCTGCGTGCGGCGAAAATCGAAACATCGTGCGGAGTGCTTGAAGATGCCGCGCGCCGCCTGAATGAAGCGTTCGCTTGCTGGATCCGCGCGAGGAAACCATTCGTAACGTTGAAGTCGGCGCTAACGCTGGACGGCCAGCTAGCTTTACCGCAAGCAAAGAAAGCCAGACGCTCCTCATGGGTGACGTCGGAGGAATCGCGAGCGGAAGTTCATCGCATGCGGCATACGTCCGATGCGCTGCTCACCGGCATCGGCACAATCCTGGCGGACGATCCTTTGCTTACCGATCGCAGCGGTTTGCCTCGACGACGGCGGCTCCTGCGCGTGATTCTCGACACACAACTTCGTCTGCCGCTGAAATCCCGCATCGCGCAAACCGCAGATGACGATCTTGTCGTGTTCACGGCGGCTCCACTCAATTCAACAAAGGCGCGCAGACTGGAAAAAGAAGGCGTCGAGCTTGTTCGCGCCCGAGCAACACGTGGCCGCGTCGATCTGAAAAGCGTGCTTGCTGAACTCGGCCGCCGCGAAATTCTGAGCGTGCTTCTCGAAGCCGGTCCTGCGTTGAACGGCGCCGCGCTTTCCGCGGGCCTGGTGCACAAACTGATGCTCTTCTATGCTCCTAAATTTGCCGGTGATGTTGGTGTTCCGTTTGCGCACATGTCAGCCCTCGCGCGTGGGCCGCTTCCAAACCTCCGCGTCGAGCAATTCGGGCCGGATGTGGCCATCGAAGCCTATCTGCACGATGTTTATCGTGCGATGTAGCCTGCGGCATTCCAAGTGGGACAGCCATTTCTGGCTGTCCTAGGCGCGTGTTCGTGGAGAGAATGCTATTCTCAGGCTATGTTCACCGGAATCGTTGAGCACCTTGGCACTGTTGAGTCACTCTCGCTGCAAACGGACGGCGGCCGCGTCACCATTCATGCACCGACGCTCGCGTCCAAGCTCGCCGTATCCAACAGCATCGCTGTGAACGGTTGCTGCCTTACCATCGTCGCCGTCAACAAAGACCTCTTCTCCGCTGATCTCTCCGGCGAAACCATTCGCAAGACTTCTTTCGGTGCAACAAGCGTAGCGCTTCAAAAAGGCGCACGCGTGAACCTCGAGCAGCCACTGACGGCGGGCAAAGAATTCGGCGGCCACTTTGTTTTGGGTCATGTAGATGGAACGGGCCGCGTAGCGCATCTGCGACCTGAAGGCGAAAGCTGGTGGTACGGCGTAGAGGTCCCCGAAGACTTCGCGCGCTACATCGTGCCGAAAGGCTCGATTACAATCGACGGTGTCAGCCTTACCGTCGCGAACTGGCAAGACGGCATCGCGGAAATCGCAGTGATCCCCTATACCTACGAGCACACCAACATTCGCGACCGTAAATCAGGCGATGCCGTCAATCTTGAAGGTGATATTCTCGGCAAATACGTCGAGCGCTACCTCGAAGCGCGCTCCTCAAAGCCGACGACAAAGATTTCGCTTGCCGAGCTCACCGAACAAGGATTTTAATTCGAGGCATTCGCTGCCTCTTTGCGCTTCGCCCGCGCGCCGCGATAGTACAACGTCAATCCAAGGGCCAATGCCGCCAACGTCGAACCCACAACCTTCAAAAGGAATAGCACCCGATTTGAAGAATCACCTGGCGGGAACAGCGAAACAATGATCGACAGTAGTGTCACCGCGAAGGCGATCCCGCTCGCGATCCAGACGCCTGGCTTCCCTCCCGGGATCAGCACAGCGTGCGGATTTTCCAGGCGGTCCTTGCGGCCGGCCAGCTTAATCGCCGCGGCGAACATGTACAGAAACGGAATGAAGTAAAGAATGATGGCGACGTCGACCAGGCCTTGATATGCCCCGCGCGTCGTCTCGCTGATTTGACTGAGCAAAAGGATCGCGCCAGAAGCGACCGCCTGCACAATGATAGAAATGTACGGCGTCCTCCAGCGCGGATGAATTTTTCCGAACGCTTTCGGCAAATAACGGTCAATGCCCACGACGAACGGAACGCGCGCAATCCCCGCGACGGTGCTGCCGACGCCGCCTGCATTTCCCACGGTCACGAGAATCGCCGCGAGTATGCCCACGAAACCGATTTTAAGGACGATGGCACCAATGGTAATTGCATGAAAGACGCCGGCCGTAGGGGAAACATCGGGCGCAGGCACGAGCGCCAAGACCGCTACCGTGCCCGCGATATACATCAGCGCAATTAGCGCGCCCGCGGCGAAGACCGCACGAGGCAGAGTGCGCCGCGGGTCTCGCACTTCCGCGCTCATCGCCGATACCAGTTCGAGTCCGGTAAACGCAAAGGCGATCTGCGACCAAAAATTGACCGTATCCCAATTCCAGACCGGCCAAATGTTGGCCCAAGTGAACGGCGTCACGGAGCCGTGACGCAGCCACACCATGCCGGCAATCACGACCAGAATCAGCAATGGTACATACGTGGAAACGCCTCCAGCATTCTGCAGCCACTTGCCGACGTTCAGTCCAATTATGTTCAGAATCACTGCAACCAGCAGCAGCCCCAGCGAGACTAGCAGTAGGAACGTGCGATTCTGCGCGAGCGTTCCGCCGGCTTCGCCTATGAGGTACGCGCTCATGGACGCGCTGGCCAGCAGCAGCCCCGGAAAATAAAAAACCGTATAGATCCAATAATTCCATCCGGCGACAAAGCCGTGGAAATCGCCGAATGCCTCTTTGGCCCAAACGTACAGCCCGCCTTCTTCAGGAAACCGTGAAGACAGCTCGTTGATGATCATCGCGCTGGGCACAAAAAAGAAGACTGCCGCGATTACCCACAGGCTGATGGATGACGTGCCGTTGTGCGCCGCGGCCGCAATCCACCGCGGTCCCAGCACTGTGGCGATATTGAAGAACAGTACGTCCCAAAAGCCCATCTCCTTACGCAGTTGGGCGATGGGATTCGCGGCGGCTGCCGGGGTTGTGTTTGCTTCCGTGCCTAACTGGCTCACAAAGTAACGTCCAGCGCGGGGATTAGCTCGTCTTCTTTCAGGAAATGTTGAAGGAAAGGATCATCGGAGTTTTCAAAGTCGGGCCAAGAACCAAAGAAGGTTACCCGGCCGTCCTGCAAGAAAACTACGGTGTCCGCGAGGCGCTTGGCGAGATGCGTGTCGTGTGTGACGACGATAGAAGTCTTGTGAAACGCGTTTTTTAGCCGCAAAATCAGCTCGCCCATGTGCCCGGCCATGATGGGATCGACCATGGTCGTCGGCTCGTCGTACAAAATCGCCTCGGGATTTTGCGCAAGGGCGCGCGCAATGGCCACAGCCCGGCGCATGCCCGTGGATAATTCGCCTGGCAATCGGTCGAGAACGGTGTCGACTTCCAGCAAATGCGCCAGGTTTTCGACATTTTTGTCGATATCGGCTGCCGTCAAGCCCGACTGTCCTTCCATGGGAAATGCGATATTGTCGGCGACGGTTAGCGAATCGAAAAGCGCGCCGGACTGAAACACCATGGTCACCTTGCGTCTGATCTCGGCAAACTGCTTCTCGCTGAAATCGGTGACGTCCTGGCCATCAATGAAGATCCGGCCGGAGTCCGGCTTGAGAAATCCCATGATGTGTTTCAGCGATACGGATTTGCCTACGCCGCTGCGCCCCATGATCACGCAGGTTTCTCCGCGCTTGACCGTGAAGCTCACCCGGTCCAGGACCGGCCGGTCGTCAAAGCCTTTGCTCACGTCGCGAAATTCGAAGAAATTCGGAGACTCGCCGCTATTGCCATTTGACTGCTCGTTGCTGGCGGAAATTTCGTTCACGCGCGCTGTGCCTCCAAAATCCGCTTCGCCTCGTCGTAATCGGCCGCGGTATTCATATTCCAGAACAGTCGCCCCTTTGCATCAAATCGCTTCCAATCCGCTTCGTCAAGGACTTCCATCTGCAAGCGCTTCATTGCCTGCGTGATTTTGCGGACGTCTTCGTCGAATGCAGTCTGCAACTTGGGTGCCGCACAAGTTCTCCAGCAGGCGCATAGCGGCTCCAGTCCCTGTGCGGACTGCGGCGCCACGACTTCTGCGTCGCTCACCAGGGCTCGCCCGACAAGATATGCCAGCCACTCTCGGGTGAGAAACGGCATGTCGCACCCGAGAATTAAATTCCATTGAGTTTCCTCGCCACCTTCCTCGGTGGCAAGTAGCGCGGTGATGATTCCAGCGAGTGGGCCTTGCCCGTCCCAGCGATCCGGGATGCCGCTAATGCCAAGGGCGGCGTATTTGTTGGGGGCGGCAATCACGTTCACTTGATTCGTGATCTCGCGAAGCAAAGCGCTCATCCGCAAAAGCATCGGCACGCCGTCCATCTCGACTAATGCCTTGTCGCGCCCAAAACGTGTGCTCCCGCCGCCGGCAAGTACATAGCCGCGCACCGATCCTTCACTTGCGTTTTCTTCCTGCACTCTATGCCTCTGCGTTAATGAATGATGTGGCTGCGCTTACTCTTTTTCTTCCTCTTCGATTGGCTCGCGACCGGGGCGTCGAATTCCCAACTCGCGCAGCTTTTCCTGCAAACTTTGGCGATGCAGACCAATGGTCGCCGCCGTTCGCGAGACATTCCACCGGTGGTCCGCAAGCTGTTTGGTCAGATACGCCACCTCGAACTTGCGCTTCGCCTCGCGAAAATCCTTTTCGCCCAGTCCATTGTCGTGCCCATCTGCGGAATGCTTCTGCACCAGGGATTCACCGCTCGCGACTTCCTCCGGTAAATCCGCGACGTTAATTTCCTCCCCGCGGCATAACACCAGACTGCGCTCCAGCGCATTCTTCAGTTCGCGCACATTCCCCGGCCAATCGTAGCGCTCGATGGCTGCAATGGCCTCACGCGTCAGCTGCGCCGTGCGTCCAAGCCGCGCCGCGTGCATCTGCAAGAAGGACTCCGCCAGCACGGGGATATCCCGCTTGTGCGCGCGCAGTGGGGGCAATTCTATGGATACAACGCGAAGCCGATAAAACAGATCCTCACGAAATTTTCCCGCGCGAATTTCCGCCGGCAGATCGCGATGCGTTGCGCTGATCACTCGCACATCGACAGGAATCGCTTGATTGCCGCCCAGCCGCTCGATGGTCCGATTCTCCAGCGCGCGCAACACTTTCGCCTGTGTGACGGGATTCATGTCGCCGATTTCGTCGAGAAACAGCGTCCCACCTGTCGCCAGCTCGAATTTTCCCTTCTTCTGCTGCGCCGCGCCCGTAAAAGCTCCACGTTCGTAGCCGAACAGCTCCGATTCGATCAAGGTCTCCGGTAAGGCGGCGCAATTGACCGCGACAAATGCCCTTCCTGCCCGTGGGGAACGCGCGTGAATTTCCTGCGCGAGCAAATCTTTGCCAGTGCCGCTTTCGCCAAGAATCAGCACGGTCGTGTCTGTGAGCGCAACGCGTTCCGCCATTTCAAAGGCATGGCGCATTTCGGCGGTGCGCCCGATCATCTGTCCAAACTGTCCCTCGCTGGTTAGCCGGCGGCGCAGCGCATCATTCTCTTTCTCGAGCGAAACGAGTTTCAGGAGGTTCGCCACGCGCTGCCGCAACTCTTCCAGCTCAAATCCCTTCACCAGATAATCCGCGGCCCCAATTTGCAGCGCCTCCACGGCAGTTTTCGCTGTGTCCAGCGCCGAGACCATAAGGACCGGAATTTCGTTGCCCTGTTCGCGCACCCATCGCAAAAACTCGATTCCGCTTTGACCGGGCAGAACGACATCCAGCAGCAGCAAATCGGGCCGTTCGCGCGGGAGCGCCTCGCGCGCCGCTTCCGCTGAGTCCGCTTCCACTATGCGATACTTCGACTCCAACGCGCGCCGCAAACCGTAGCGGGCGGCAGGTTCATCATCGACAATCAGGATCGTCTTCATTTGATCTATTTGGTTGCATCCTTGCCTGCTCCTTCCATCGGTAGTATCACCTCAAATCTTGTTCCCCGGCCGTTGCTCACCGGACTTTGCCAATCCAGTTTGCCGCCAAACTCTCCGACGCGACGTGCGACGATCGCCAGCCCCAGTCCTGTGCCCTGCGTCTTGGTCGTAAAGAACGGTTGCAAGAGTTTGGCCTGCGCCTCCGGCGAAATACCCGGCCCGCTGTCCTCAACAGTGAGGACGCACGAGCCATTCTTTACTGCGGCCAGGATGTTGACGCAGCCGCCCCGAGGCGTCGCTTCAAGCGCGTTCACAACGAGGTTCGAAACAATATCGCTCATCACATCGGCTGGCGCAGCGGTTCTCGCGCCGTTCACGCCGAGCCGTAACTCAAGAGCGACTCCTCGCCGCTCCGCTTCATGTCGTAAGACTCCTGCTACTTCTTCGATCACAACCGAGGCGTCGCAAGTAGCCGCCGCCTTCCCTCCCGATACCGCAGGCCTGCTGAATTGCAGCAATTGATTGAGCTTCGCCGAAAGCCGGCCGACCTCATTCAGCACGATTTGGGTCTCGCCACGCAAAGTTTCGGGGAGTTGCGGATTCTCCATTTGCACCTGCAGAATCGTTTTGATGGAGCCCAGTGGATTTTTTAGATTGTGCGAAATGCTTGCGGCCATCTGTCCCAGCAATGCCAGCCGCTCGCGCTCCGCCAATTCCCTTTCCAGGCGCACTTTTTCATCGATCAACCGGCACAAATCCAAAGCGCCCGGCAGTTGCTCGCACAGGAATTCGAGCGTCGCGCGCGTTTCGCCCGAGAGCGCAGACCCGTGAGGCTGCGCGCGGACTATTCCCACAAGATTGCCCGAGGACGGAACGATTTCCGAGATCTTCCCTTCCGAAAAGGCGACCCGAGCCTTCGAGAGCCCAAGCCCTGCTTGTTTGGGGAAAGCACCAGGGTCCTCGCCCATTTCGTCTTCTTTATGGAACGTGACCTGCACCGCCGCGAGCTCGAAAACTTCCTTCACACGTTTCTCAATAAAATGAGCGAGATTTTCCGAGTTTCCTTGTCGGGCCTCCTGCTGAATCTCTGCCATCAGCCGCTGCACGCGATCCGTCTCTCGCTGCGCTGTTTCTTGCAACCGCCTTCCCAGCATACGTTGGAGAGGCTCGATGAAAATCACCAAGACGAATAGGAGCACTGCCGCCGAGGCTTCCGGCGGTATTTCCGGGGCCAACCAGGTGCTCACGCGACGAACCAACGCGAGATAGAGCAGCGCCAAAAACGTCACGGAAACCGCGTACATCAGGTTCTTTTGCCGGCCAATCTGCAGAAAGTTGAACTGTTGTACAAGGTAGATCAGCACGGCCGACGGCACGATGGCCAGCAGCGCCAGTAACGTGCTGACGCCATCCGCCAAGTCGCGAGGCAACGGGTTACTCAACACGTGCAACTGCACTACAATCGCGGCGCCGATAGCAAGCACACCTGCCAGCAAGCTGTGAAAGAAAGACTCTGATTGCTTCGCCGCTCGCAACTGAAACCGTATTTCCCACCCCGCGCTGATCACCATAACCGCAGCCAGCCACACCCCATAGGCACGTCCCAGCACGTTCCCGGGAACGAGAAAATCAAAACCCGGTGAATTCGCCAGCAAGGGAGACACGTGCAAAGCGAAATAAAGAGCCGGAGCATACGCTGCGAGCAGCAGCGCCCGCTTTAGCCCGGCCTGGCTTGGGAGGATCCCGAGAGTGTCCGCATATTCCAGGTGCAAATGAATGAGCAGCGTCGGCAAAAAGCAAAGCCCGGCGCACAGCAGCGTCTTAGCAAAGGCGGCTAGCAGCGGCGGCGGCTCCGGATAATAGATTTGGGCGTTTAGCGCCAGCAGCGAGCCCGAATAAAACAGAAAGAGGGCGAGCGAGAGAAAGAAGAACACGCGCTCGAAGTTGCGCTGGCGGCGGTAACCCAGGATGACCACCATCCAAAAGAGGTGCAGGAGCGTTCCCGCCGTGAAGGTAATCAGCCGAACATAGAGAAGTGAGGGCATAACAGCGGTGTAGAGTGCCAGTGCGAAAATCTCAGCGCTGATTCTACGTCCCTACCGGGAGCACGACAATACCCAAGTGCCAGATTTTCCTTGCACCACGTAAATAACTGAAATAATAGCACTTAACATCACGAGTGCTTTGAGCGTGAAAGGCTCAATCTGCTGTCCTTTCGCTTGACACGTCAGGTGAATCTGCTATATTAGCACTCGGCTTCGAGGAGTGCTAAACCCCTTTTGCTCTCCCGGCCACTCAAATCGCAGCGCAAAATCCACGGAGGTTCTTTCAAGATGGCAGTGAATCTTACCCCGCTCCACGACCGCGTCGTTGTGAAGCGCATTGAAGAGAAGGAAAGCGTCAAGGGAGGCATCATCATCCCGGACACAGCCAAAGAAAAGCAGCAGGAAGGCGAAGTTATCGCCGTCGGTTCCGGCAAGCGCGAAAAGGGCGAGCTCATCCCCCTGGACGTTAAGCCTGGAGACCGCGTTCTGTTCGGCAAGTACAGCGGCACGGAAATCACCATTGACGATCAAGAGTTGCTGATCCTCCGCGAAGAGGAGATTCTCGCGAAGCTCGGCGGCGCCGCAAAAGCCGCAGGCTCCCGCAAGTAATTAGTTCGCGTGGTCACGGCTGGTTTCAGCCGGAACCATAGTGAGTGTAGTGGCCGGTCGCCAGACCGGCGAAATACGCAGGAATTAGCAAAGAATCTCAGGAGGAAATACCAGTATGGCGAAGCAGATCGTAACAGGTGAGAATTCCCGCCAAGCGATTCTACGCG
>Ga0137415_10002290_pt1 | contig 19092 bp, 14 predicted proteins | sample CZODoug3_1_1_16f_FD_183082 | JGI IMG/M metagenome (GOLD analysis project Ga0137415, IMG submission 183082) | Vadose zone soil fungal communities from Angelo Coast Range Reserve, California, USA - CZODoug3_1_1_16fungal (Hybrid Assembly) | ecosystem: Environmental > Terrestrial > Soil > Vadose...
CTACGCGCCCTCCTTTGGCTAATCTCGGCGCGCCTGGGCGGCCCGTCTAGCCTCGCCCCGGGCCCGCCCGCGGTCCTGTCGCTGTCCAATGAAAATGTCGCTCTAACTGTTCCGTGAAAATGTCATCCCCTCCGGGCCGCCGCCTCGAGGGCGCGGCGGCGACGTGAAAAGGTGGTGCGCCAGGGATGCGTGGGCGCTGGCTTGGAAGATGACCGACGGTCGCGGCGCGTGGTCGGAAGGGTCGATTTCGGGGGGGAGGGAGACAGCGGCCCCCGGCCTGATCGCGGCTCCTGGAGGCGCGGAGCGATCGCGGGGGGCGAGCCGGAGCGCGCGGGACGGCCGCGCTGGGCACTCGGGGCACTGCGCGGCCGCAGGACGAAGGCCGCGCCGGGCGACGGCAGCGTGGCGAGACAGCGGTCTTGGTAGAAGACGAGCAGCCGGCCATCGAGGAGTTCGCGGACCTCGGCGCGGCAGCCCGCGTAGGAGCGTCCCCCGGGGCCCGGCGGAATCTGCACCCAGCGGGGGCCCACGCGGACGGTGTTGTCGTGGGCGACGCGGCGCGGGTAGCGACAGCTGAGGAGGCGGTCGAGATCCCGCGGCGGGCGCCGCCAGACGGCCGTCGGGTCGGCGGGGGGGCGCGTGAAGCGCCGGTTAAAGTCGGCGATGAAGGTCGGCAGATAGGCGTTGGCGGCCTCGAGGGTCGCGATCCCCCGGAGCCGCAGTTCGCTGACGAGGCGGTCCTGCAAGGTCTGCCACAGCCGCTCGACGCGGCCCTTGGCCTGCGGGGAGTGAGCTTGGATGTAGCCGATCCCGAGCTCCTGCAGGATGCGGCCGAGGTGGGTGGGGTGCTGGGCGCCGTGCAGCTCTTCCTCGAGCGACCAGTGGCGGTCGTTGCGGACCAGGATGTTGAGGCGGTCGCCGTAGACCGCGAGCGGCAGGCCGTACTGCCGGAAGACCTGGTCGAAGACGACGGCGTAGCCGTGGAAATCTTCGGTGGGGCGGAAGGAGAGGGCGAGGAGCTGGGAGGTGGCGTCGTCGATGGCGCCCAGGAGGGTCATGGCCGGGCCGCGCCCTTCGAGCCAGTCAAAGGGGCTGCCATCGATCTGGATGAGGGTGCCGCTGGCGGCTTCGCGGAGACGCCGGCCGCGATGCGGGCGGGGCCGGCGCCGCCGGCTGGCGGGGTGCCCGGCCGCGCGCCGGAGCCGACGCACCGAGGCCCGGCTGATGGTCAGGTGGTGCTCCTCCTGCAATTTCTCGGTGAGGTGGACATCGTTGAGGCCGGGGTAGGCGGTGGTGATGAGGGCGGTGATCCGCTGCCGCAGGTCCTCGTCGAGGCGGCGCGGGGACGGCCGCCCGCGGCTGCGATGCAGCAAGCCCCGCGGCCCGTCGCGGGCGAAGCGCTTCTTGAGGCGGTGGAATTGTCGAACCGAGAGGCGCAAGGCCGTGGCGCCCTGCTGGTTGGTGATCCGGCCGGCGAGGGCGGCGTGCACCAGGCCCGCCCGGGGCACTTCCTTCCTGCTCATCGTGAAGGTCTCCATGGGGTGACAGTTTCACGGAGCAGTTAGCCATGACATTTCTATAGAGCAACGGCAGTCGAGGCCCGCCCGCTTGACACCACGGAGACCGCGGCCTTAGGCTCGAAACGCCTTTTCAGGGCGTCGTCGGCTCGAGCCGAATGACGGGCGCGGCGAAACGGCGGTGGAAACCGATTCCGACGGGCCAGACTACGGAGGTTCCGATGAACAACGTTCCCCCACTCACCCGGCTCTTGGTGCTTTCCTCGGTCCTGCTTCTCGCCAGCTTCAGCGCGGGCGACGCCCAGGAGGGGCAGGACGGCACGACGACGACATCGGCGCCCATGTCGTCGGCGCTGATCCCGGTGACCCAGGAGATGCTGAGCAAGGCGGGCGGTGACGCGCAGAACTGGCTGCACGCCAACGGCAGCTATGACCAGCGGCGCTACCACCCCGCCTCTCAGATCAACAGCCGGAACGTCCAGGCGCTTCGGCCCGCCTTCGTGTTCCAGACGGCCGTGCTGGAGTCCATGGAAACGGCGCCGATCGTGATCAACGGCGTGATGTTCCTCACGACCTCGTACGACCACGTGTACGCGATCGACGCGGCGAACGGCCGAGAGTTCTGGCACTACAAGCACAAGCTCGGGCCCACGACCACCTACTGCTGCGGCCCGAACAACCGCGGCGTCGCCGCCTGGGACGACAAGCTCTACCTGGGCACGCTCGACGCCAAGCTCGTGGCGCTCGAGGCCAAGACGGGCAAGGTTCTGTGGGAGACCCAGATCGCCGACCCGGAGAAGGGATATTCCGAGACGATGGCACCGGCGGTCGCCGACGGCAAGGTGCTCATCGGCACCAACGGCGGCGAGTACGGCATTCGGGGGTTCGTCAAGGCCTTCGACGCGAACTCGGGCACGCTGCTGTGGACTTTCAACACGATTCCCGACATGGGCCACGAGGGCGTGTGGGCGACCCACGATGCCACCGGTCGGGACCTGCACCGCGACATCGCGGCCGAGCGGGCCGCGCTGGCCGGGGACGCTTCGTTCTACCAGACGCTCGGTGGCGGAGTCTGGATGACGCCCGCCGTCGACCTGAGCAGCCGGACCGTCTACTTCGTCGTCGGCAACCCCTCGCCCGACCTCTATGGGGCGGAGCGGCCCGGGGACAACCTGTACACCAACTCGATGGTCGCGGTCGATCTCGACACCGGCGCCTACCGGTGGCACTCCCAGTACATCGCCCACGACGTCTGGGACCTGGACGCGGTCAGTCCGGTGATCCTCGCGAGTGCCCGGGGCCAGGACGGCAGGATGACCCCCGCGGCGATCCATGGCGGGAAGACCGGTCACGTGTACGTCCACGACCGCCGCGACGGCCGGGTGATCCGCTTCTCGGAGGCGATGGTGCCTCAGGAGAACATGTGGGTCCTGCCGACGCCGGAGGGGGCGCGCATGCTGCCCGGCGCGAACGGGGGTGTCGAGTGGTCGCCCATGGCGTTCGATCCGACGCAGCACCTCGCCTTCGCCGTGAACCTCCACCAACCTATGACGTACCACGTCGAGGCCGCGAAGTACCCTGACGGGAAGCTGTGGCTGGGCGGGGCGTTCAAGGTCATCCCGAGTGAGCCGCAGTGGGGCAACGTGACCGCCGTCAACGTGGATACGGGGAAGATCGCCTGGCAGCACAAGACCGAGCAGCCCATGATCGGGGGCGCGCTGGCGACCGCGGGGGGTCTCGTCTTCGCGGGCGAGGGCAACGGCCTGATCAAGGCCTACGACTCCCGAACTGGCAGGGTCCTCTGGCAGTTTCAGTGCGGCGCGGGCGTGAACGCGCCGCCCGTCACCTACACCGCGAAGGGCAAGCAGTATCTCGCCGTGGCCGCGGGCGGCAACACGCAGCTCGACTTCAAGCGCGGCAACAGCATCCTCGTGTTCGCGCTGCCGTAGGCGGCGCCGCTGGACGACGGGGACGGGGGCCCGGACGGCCCTCGTCCCGTCGCACGGGAGGGGTCGACACCGTTGCCACGCTAGTCGTTCGGCATACGTCTTTCATCCGGGTTCGCACGGGCAGGACGGTGCTTGTCGCGTGCGCCATCTTCGTCTCGTTTCCGAGCACGGCCCGGTCCGACATGGAGGCCGGCCGGCGGAAGGCGGAAGTGTGTGCCCCCTGTCACGGAGTCGCCGGCAACTCGTCAGTGGGGCTCGTTCCAATCCTGGCCGCGCAGACCGCGCGCTACACCTACCTGGAGCTCAGGGACTTCAAGCATGGGAGACGTCAGGACCCCGTCATGTCGCCGATCGCGGCTACCCTTACGCGCGAGGACATGCTCGATCTCGCCGAGTACTATGCGGCACAGACGCCGGGCAGGACCGGCTTCAGGGCCGATCCCGCCAAGGTCGCAGCGGGCAGAGCGAAGGCGGCGGAGATGCTCTGCACGATGTGCCATCTGGGCGGATTCTCCGGGCAGAACGAAGCCGCCCGAGTCGCCGGCCAGCATCCCGAGTACATCGTCAAACAGCTCAAGGCGTTCAAGGCGCGGAGCCGGACCAATGACGCGGGCGCGATGACGAGCGTCGCGCAGATCCTCTCGGAGGAGGATATCGAGAACCTGGCCGCCTACATAGCCAACCTCGATTGAGCGCCGCCGGTAGACCCGGAGGGGCGGGGCGGCCACCGGCCCGGACCCCCCTTCGCGACGATCCATACAGTCGCCACGCATCGGATGGCTCGCATCGGCCGGCCTGTGAGACTCCGCCCCGCTCGCGAGCCTCGACGCGGCGGGAGCACTTCTCGAGGCGTCGGACCTGGCCCACCGAGGGGCGCAGCGCGGTCGTTCCCTGCCGGTCGGAGATCCGTCGGGGAGGGTCGCCTGCATCTAAGGCCGGCCCGGGGCGCTTCTTTCCCGCTCATCGTGAATCTCTCCATGGGGCGACATTTTCACGGAACAGTTAGCCATGACACTTCTTTAGCCATGACACGTCTATAGACCAACAGCACGAGCGGGACCCGCCCTTGACGCCGCCGCTCCTCCTCGTACATGCTATCTATACGCAATAGAGCCTCCGGCGTCTGGCAGGGCGTGTTCGACTGTCAGGTGCGCCGCCAAGTGTAGCCCGTTTGATCCCGCGCCAACTCGCTGTCCGTCGGGACCATAAACGCGCGTCAAAGGGGGGGACGATGGGGAAGAAGGCAGGGGCGCTGTCGATCGTGCTGATGCTTCTTCTGGTCGCGTGTGTCGCCGCGACACAGGGGGGGAAAGATCCGGGTGTCCGCGGTGAGCCGGCCGGGGCCGGAGGTCCGCTCCCGGGTTTGACGAGCGCTGAACTCGCGTTCTTTCAGGCCGGGCTCGCGACGTTCCTCGAGGTCGAGGCGGTGCAGAATGGCCTGGGGCCGCGGTTCAACTTCGACACCTGCGGCGGGTGTCACTCGCAGCCGGCCATCGGGGGCACGAGTCCGTCCGCCAATCCGCAAATCGCCGTGGCGACGAAGGCCGGCGCGAAGAATGTCGTTCCCGCGTTCATCACCGCCAACGGGCCGATCCGCGAGGCGCGGTTCAAGTTTAAGCACGACGGCACGCGCGACGGAGGCGTCCATAACCTGTTCACCATCACCGGCCGGACCGATGCCCCTGGGTGTGTCCTGGCCCAGCCAGACTTCCAGCGCGAAGCGGCCCGCAACAATCTGATCTTTCGCATCCCGACGCCGGTCTTCGGCGCTGGCCTGATCGAGGAGATCGAGGACACCGCGATCCTGGCGAACTCGGACAAGGAGCGTCCGAGTCGGTCCGCGCTGGGAATCGTCGGACGGCCGAATCGGCAGGGGCCGGGCCGCGCCAATACGAGTAGCAATGACGGCAGCATCACGCGGTTCGGCTGGAAGGCCCAGAACAAGTCCCTCCTGCTCTTCGCGGGAGAAGCCTACAACGTCGAGATGGGGATCACGAGCGAGCTGTTCCCGACGGAGCGCGATGAGACCCCCACGTGTCTGTTCAACGGGACTCCCGAAAATGTCACGAACTTCGGGGCGCCGACCGTGGCCGAGGCGCTCAGCGACATCACCAAATTCGCCGCGTTCATGCGCTTCCTCGCGCCGCCGGAGCCGGCCCCGGAGACGCCGGCCACCGCTCGCGGCCGCGCTGTGTTTGCCCAGATCGGCTGCGCCCTGTGCCACACGCCCTTCCTGACCACCGGCCGCTCCTCGAGCGCGGCGCTCAGCCAGAAACCGGTCAACCTCTTCTCCGACCTGCTCCTCCATCGAATGGGGCCCGGGCTGGCCGACAACATCGTCCAGGGCGTTGCGGAGGGAGACGAGTTCCGGACGGCCCCCCTGTGGGGGCTCGGGCAGAGGATCTTCTTACTGCACGACGGGCGGACGACCGACCTCGTCGTCGCGATCGAGGCGCACGCGAGCCGGGGCTACGGCCAGTTCCGCTCCTCGGAAGCCAACGGCGTGATCGCCCGGTTCCGCGCGCTTGGGCCCGCCGAAAAACAGGACCTGTTGGCCTTCCTGCGGAGCTTGTGAGGCACCGCGGGCCGAGCGGCGACGCGCCCACCGGCCCTCCGCAGCGCATTCGCGCGAGCCCTGCCGGGGGGCCAAGATCGAGGACTTCGGCACGACCTGAGGGTCCCCCCGCGCACCATGTGATGACCGGGAGGAGCCTGGAGGACGGTCCGGCAATTCCTCGGACGTTTCACCTATTCACCTCCACGGCGACCCTTCGCTGGGCCCACCTGATTCAAGGGCGGGAGACGCTTGCTCATCGCGCTGGCGCGCCGTTCCCGCCGAGGGATGTGCGATGCCTCGGCCGACGGCGGCTCGTGACTGGCCAGGTCGCGACAAGGGGGCCCGCCGCTCAGACGATCGCGATCGCCTCCACCTCGATGAGGTAGTCCGGATGCGCCAGCGCGCTCACCTCCACCATCGTTGAGGCAGGTCCCTTGGCGCCGAAGAACTCCTCGCGGATCGCGCGGAACTCGGGGCGGTAACGGACATCGGTCACATAAGTGTTGATCTTGACGATGTTGTCGAGGGTGCCGCCCCCGGCCTCCACGAGCGCTTTGACGGCAGTGAACACCTCGCGCGCTTGCCCCTTGAAGTCGCCACGGTGCTTTGCGCTCCCGTCCTTGTCGTAGGCGACCTGCCCGGCCAGAAAGAGGATCGTCTGCGCGCCCGTCACTTTGGTGCCCTGGCTATAGCCGGGGGGATCGTACACGCCGGCCGCGCAGTATTTCTCGATCTTCGCCATGATTTGTCCTCCCGACCCGCGATGCTTTGTCGAAGACTGGGCGAGTTCCTCGCCCGTTGAGGACACCACGAGCGTGAGGTGCCCGTCAACCTCGGCCACCGGGCCTTCTGCCGAACGGGGGGCACGGTTTCCGCCCGCCCGAGTGGCCCGAACCCGTGTGAAAAGTGGGGGCACGGGCGCGGTCTGCTGCCCATGCCTCTCGATCCGCGTCCCCGGGGCCCCGACGGCCGTCAACGTGACGGCGGCGCTTCGGAAAGCCATGGGAACTCGAAGCACGGAAGCGCGAACTGACCGCCAAGTCCGCCTGCTTGGCTGTCTGAAGAGCGCCACGGGCCCTCGGCTATGTGACGCGGCAGCGTCACGGCCCGGCGTATCGGGGGCGGCAGCCCGCCGGGCAGTCAACCCACGAACGCGGTCCCGGGCGATCCGGCCGGCGACTGCCGACCGAGGAGAAGGCGCGGGAGTCCGCAGAGAGGAGTCTCTGCGGCGGGAGCGAGGAGGCGAATACGCCGAGGGAAGTGGGCGGCGTCCAGAGCCGGCCTACTAGTATCCCGGCCACACCTCAGGAGATAGCCCGATGATGTTCGGGCGCCGCCACCGCTGGGTTCGGCGCCCCTGCTGATTGACAATTTCCTGGTCCAGCCATCTTGCGCCGCGTACGCCAAGCCACGCCAACAGCCCAACGGCGCCCGCTGCCAATACCACTAGTCGTAGCTTATTCATGGCCACCGCTCGCGTGTTCGTGAGCCTCGCTCTGTGGGCTGTCGTCTCGCCCGGTGGCGTTGCGAGGTTGCCCATCGGGAGGAGCGACGCGCCACGGAGCTGCCGTTGGTACCGCTCTCGCCGACGTGGTTGGCGGTGAAGGAGGCGTGTCCGCATAGTGTCCGGCGTCAGTCCCGAAATCGGCAGCCGCCGCCCTCCTCGCGGAGCCTGACGCCTCCTTCACCATGTGCATGGGGTTCCCGCAGTATCGACAGGGCGGAGGCCACCAGAGCGTCCCGGTCACCGAGTACCCGCAACAGTGGTACGTCATCACGCGCGCCTGCCTCGGCTTGTCGCCATCACCCGTCACCGGAGAGCTCGGTGAAGAAGGATGCCGAATCCCACGCATTCGACGACGAGAGCGAACGTGAGAATCGTCTCTGCCATCACCTCGCCGAAGTTCATCGGTGCTGCCCTCGTCTCCTCCGCGGAGGCCCCTTGTAGAGCATTTTCAGTGCCGAGCTGCGAAGATGCCGGATTTACTAACAGTTGTTACCCACGCTGGGCAAGGAACTCGCAAAGTCCTACCCACAATGGGAAGACCATTTGCCCTCAGGTGTAGACGGCTTCCTTAAAACCACACCCACAACGGATGCGAGAACGGCACGCGCCTCCGGCGCATCGCGCCCCCTCCCTCTTCACGGGCCGCGCTATTCCCTCGGGACGTCCGACAGCACATACCTACGAGCGCCTCTCCGATCGTGAGGAAGTCATAAGCCGTGCATCTGGCCCCCGGGGAATGACGAGCCCAAGCCCTGACCGAGGAATCAGCCGGAGCCGCTCGTCAGGCAGTGGGCACAGCAGGCCGCCTTAGGCCCAGGGGATGTCCTGACGGCGCAAGGACGGAGAGCCAAGGCGACACGGGCCGATCTGTACGGGTACCCTTACGGCAGAGAGGACCGGCCGCAAAGCCAAAGACCACTCCACGACCGGAAAACCGAGTCCGAGTCGCAGATGGGAGAGGGCCTCACCGAAGGTCCCGGGATCGAGGGGGGTGTGGCGAGGAGTCGGTAGCCTCATCCCGGGCCAAGAAGTGCCACTTACTCCGGCCGCCTACCCCGAAAAGTTGACGCTTCCGATCTCCCCGCATAGCCTTACCACATGCCTGCCGGTCTCGGGAGGGGTGGGTGAGGGAGCCGGCGGTGCCTCCACGAACCATCGCTGTCATTACGATCTGCGTCCTCGCCGGATTGGGCCCCGGACTGGCGTTGGGGGGGGAGGCCAAGTCCAGCGAATCGCGAACACAAACCGCGACCGCCGAGGCGGCGGCCCAGGCGCGAGGGCGTGAGTTCCTGGAGAGGAAGCTCGCTACGCTCCCTGGTGCTGAGCGGGGGCGGGTCGTCTCGATCCGGGAGGGGTCACTCGGCCGCGTATTTCCGGGGTATCTATTCTACGTCCTGCGCTTCCGCCAATACCCCGTGGCCCTGAACCCGCCCGCGCCACTGCGGAGCAACAATCTGCTGATCGTCCGGCCAGACGACTCGGTGGCCCTGCTGGCCGATCCGGAGGCCCTGGAAGGCTTCTTTCGGTCCACGCTCCCAGCGGCGACCACGGCGGCCATGGCCACGGAGGGGGCCAAAGCGTGGCTGCGGCTGGTCGAGGAGTTGAACCAGGACGGGTTCCTCCAGTTCGCGGTTCCCGACGAGTCCATTACGGTCGCTCCCGTGGCGAGCGGTGGCCAGCGGGTCACAGGCGAGGCCGTCGTCGTTCCGAAGGGTGGCAATCAGGGTGGGATCAGGGCAGTTCTGGTCTTCGACTCGAGCGGCGCGCTTGTTAGCGCGTCGGAGACCGCCCAGATCAAGCACGGCATCCGGCCGATCTGCCAAGCGACCAAACTGCTCGACCCGGACCTCATCGTCCGGGGCATGGCCGAACAGGCCATCCTGGTCATGGGTCGAGCCGCCGAGGAATACCTAGCCGAGCAACGTGAGAGCGCCAGCCCGGAACTCCGGGACGCCATTGACCGGATCTGGCACAAGATTGTGAGCGAAGATCGGTAAGGGGTGGCGGTCCTGGCCTCCGGAGATCGTCGCCGCTCACTCCTCACGCCGTGCTCGGCCTCGGGCTACTCCGACGCCCCCTGGGCAGGTCTACCCATGGCCCTGTCGTCGGCTATCGTTGGGTTCGCGCTCTCCTGGACTGCGTCGTCGCCCCCCCCAACAACCGCGATTACCCGTCATCCGGTCCCTGGAGCGTGTGGAATACTTCTGGCCGGAAGTGGGAGGTACGGGGTGAGCCGTACCTGTCCTGCCTGCACCGCCGCTTCTCGTGAATCGTAGGCAGTCCAGTCGCCGGTCCAACAGCCTTCAACGACTTCGCCTCGAACCGTGTCCCAGATCTCCCAGCACCAACGGGAACTCTCGGAGATAGGCCGAACTTCGACGGTGAATCGCTCGCCCCGCTCGGTGTCCATGCGCCTTGCCTCTTGATCCCCACGTGGGTCCGCTTCTGGCGAACGCGTGCGAGCTGTTGGATCACGACGTGAACGAGGACCCGTGACCGACGTTAGCCCTTCGCGAACTTTTCCACCTCCCGCTTCGACATCGTTCGCACCCGAGTCAGCAGGGATTTGACCTTTCGCTCAGACGCACGATCAGCGAGGATGAGTTTCTTGGATTTCGTCTTCGCGATATACGCCACCCAGTCGTCCAGACCGCGGGTACCGCGCCAAGCGATGGTGAGACCGCTCACCGGCATCCGACGGCGTCCTTCGAGTTTTGCGAGCGGCTTCCGTCGTGCCTCCATACCGTCGCTCCTTCTCGGCGGCCTTCGTGACGTCCACCGTAGACACTGCGTGAGAGTATGTCAACGCTCCGTTTGCCAGCATCAAACGGGCGCCTGCGCGCCGGCACGCTTGGCCGACCGCATAGAATCGGACGATTCGACCCTACGTGGCCGCGGTGCGCGGGTAGACCGTCGGTCTTGGGACGTCGTGGTTGCGAAGCCGCGTCAGGCCGTCGGATTCACCCTGTGTGGACAATGGTGGAAATGTAGACAGTGGCAGGGTCGGGTGCCCGACAGCATGGCGAGGATGACGATGCCACTGGGGCTGACTCAAGGGGCCTGACGAAAACCTCTCGGCGGCTCGGCACGAAGCTCGAGACGGCAGAGACGGCGACCGGGAGCGTTTCGGGGTACCGCGCCTTCATGACGGAGCCTCCCTCTAGGTGAGCGACCGCCTGGTCGAGCCCTATGGTGGCGACACTGCGCGCGGCACTAGTTGAGGCCCGAGTCCTCCACCCGTACGACATGCGATGTTCGGGTCTGGACCGATCGAGTATCACTTCATCAGGTGTTGCGTGAGCCAGTTCAGCGCCGGGGTCGCGGCGGATTCGAAGCCGGCCACATAGGCGTCGAAGTGGCCACCGGGAATGATCACCAGTTGCTTGGGTTCGCGGGCGCGCCCGAAAGCTTCAATGGCTAGGTCCGTGGGTGTCAGGGTGTCGTTCTGCGCGACGATCATCATGAACGGAGTGGGCGAAATCAGGTGGACGTCCGCCGCCGGGTTGTACTCGAGGGCCAGCTCCAACGAGCGCACCGTCTGCTCGTTCTTCCACTTCGGCGCGCGGGTCTTGCCGGTCTGGGTGAACCAGTCGTAGGAGTCCTGCGTGGGCAGCGCGGCCGCCTGGCCCTGCGGCGCCACCACCGGCAGATAGTTGATCTTGCCGGTCTTGTACTGCTCCGCCCGGTCGGCGGCGAGCCACGCCTGCGTCGCGGGGAACTGGTCCGCGCGCACCAGGCGCCGGAAATTGTCCATCGCGTTGACCAACGGCACCTGGGCGACGACGCACTTCACGCGCCGGTCGAAGGCAGCCAGGTGCATCACATGCGCGCCACTGTACGAGGACCCCCAGAGACCGATCCGCTCGGGATCGACCATGGGCTGCATGGTGGTCCAGGTGATCGCGTTCTTGTAGTCCTCATGCTGCATGTGCGGGTCGATGTGGCTGCGCGGCTCGCCTTCGCTCTCACCGAAGTTGCGGTAGTCGAAGACGGTCACCACGAAACCGCCGTTGGCGAACTTGGCGGCGAACGCGTCCAGGTACATCTCCTTCACCGCACTCCAGCCGTGGGCCATGACGATGGCTGGCCGCTTCTCGCCCGTCTTGAGCCCGTCCGGCACGTACAGCCAGCCGACGAGGTTGAGCCCCGCGCTCTTGAAAGAAACGTCCTTCCGCGAGAAGGAGTCCTCAGCGCCGGCGGAGTGCGCAAGACACAAGGCGAGCAGGCTGGCGACGACGGTGAATGCGTAGATCCGGGAACGCATGTCGGTCCTCCCCCTGAAGCTCGTTGGCCCGGTATGTGACGCGAAGAGTGCGCCCACTGTCGCGCCCCCCGCAGGCCTTGTCAACCCACTTCTTGACGATGACTCGATGCGCCCCTCTTGACGCCTAGCGAACGTCCCCCTAGATTTCCGTAGCGAAACCCTCTTTGGCTAGCTCTGCGTCTCACGCTCGTGTGGGGGACGCGACTCTTCTGAGGAGCAACCGCAATACCGATCAAGTGGCCGACCGGAAGAGCGGGTATTCTGGCTTCGTGCGGATGAGAGAGCTGGTATGAACCCAGTAGCCAAGGCACTCTGGTTCATCGAGAGCCACTTTACGCAAGAGCTGACTCTGGACGATGTTGCCAACGCTGGCGGTGTGTCCCGTTACCACATGTCACGTGTCTTCGGCATCGCTACCGGGTGTTCGGTCATGCGCTATGTGCGTGGCCGTCGGTTGACGGCGGCGGCCCGAACGCTCGCGAGCGGCGCGCCCGATATTCTGGCCGTCGCCATTGACGCGGGGTACGGCTCTCACGAGGCCTTCACCCGAGCCTTTCGCGACCAGTTTGGGCTGACCCCCGAGGTGCTTCGCGCGCGCGGCAGCCTTGGCGACGTCAAACTTACGGAGCCCATCAAGATGGAAGAGACACTACTGGCGAACCTGGAACCACCGCGTTTCGAGAACCTCAAGAGACTGCTCATTGCGGGATTGAGTGAACGCTACGACTCGGAAACCAGTGTGGGCATTCCCGCGCAGTGGCAGCGATTTGCGCCTTACGTGGGCCATATCCCCGGACAGGTCGGCCAGACGACCTATGGCGTACTTTGCCACAGCGACGATGCTGGCAACGCCGAGTACATCTGCGGTGTTGAGGTGTCCGACTTTTCCGAGGTGCCCGCGGAGTTGAGCCGTCTGCGCGTTCCCGAACAACGATATGCGGTGTTTACTCATCGCGATCACATCTCTACGATCCGGCGGACCTGGTTCACGATTTGGAACAAGTGGCTGCCGGAATCGGGATATCAAGCGGCGGAAGGGCCTGAATTCGAGCGCTACGGGAAGGAATTCGACCCGCGGACGGGTGCTGGCGGCCTCCAGATATGGGTTCCGATCGAGAGGTAATGGGAGCGGGAGTGGGCGGCGGGTAATCGGCCGGTGTCATGACGGTCCGAACGCGCCTTCGGAGAGCCCCCCCACCCGACGTTGACCACATGACGCGCGAAATACCCGGGACAGACCAGGCCTGGCGCCCACGCCGAGGCATTGGGTTGGCTTGGAGGAATGGTCGGCGACCCGAAGAACGGATCGTCTGGGCGGGCAAACTGATCCACTACCAGAGCCGCCCTCCCTTCCGGCCGGGCTCTCGGCGCAACATTCGCGAATCGACAAAAACACCGCGCGACGCGTGAAGGAGCCAATGCGATGGATCCAAAGGGATGGAGCAGAAGGGAATTTCTGCGCACGACGGGTGTGACAGCGGCCGCGATCACTGCCCGCGGGGCCACCACCTTCGCGTCCGAGTCTGTCCCGGCAACGTCGGCGACCAGGACCGCTTGGCCGGACTATGATCGCTATGACGGCATCGGCCTCGCCGGGCTGGTGAAGGCGCGCCAGGTCAGCGCAGGAGAGCTTCTTGAGGTGGCAATAGAGCGGGTCGATCAGCGCAACCCCGCCATCAACGCGGTCGTCAACCGCATGTTCGATGAGGCGAAGGCGACGATCGCCGGAGGGTTGCCCACAGGTCCGTTCACCGGCGTGCCTTACTTGGTCAAGGACCTCGGCCTCTGGTACGCCGGCACGGTCACCACGTTCGGCTCCAGCATCTTCCGCAACCTTGTTGCCGACCATGACTCCGAGATCGTGACGCGCCTCAAGCGGGCTGGCCTGGTCATCTTCGGCAAGACCCATAGCCCGGAATTCGGCCTCTCGACCTCGTCTGAATCCCGGCTCTTCGGTGCGACCCACAACCCCTGGAACCCGGAGTACAGCGCCGGCGGCTCGAGCGGCGGCTCGGCCGCGGCCATCGCGGCGGGCATGCTTCCCATGGCGCATGCTAGTGACGGAGGCGGCTCGATTCGTATCCCGGCCGCCTGCTGCGGGTTGTTCGGGCTGAAGCCGACCCGCGCGCGCACCCCCTTCGGCCCAGATCTCGGCGAGGCGTGGAGCGGCCTTGCCACCAGTCACGCCATCACGCGCTCCGTGCGCGACAGCGCGGCGCTCCTCGACGCGACCTCGGCCCCTGACATCGGAGACCCCTATTGGGCGCCGCCGGCGAGCCGCCCCTATCTGGTCGAGGTGGGGGCCGATCCCGGGCGTCTCAGGATCGCCTTCACCACGAGGGCGTGGAACGGCCACGCGGTCGATCCGGAATGCGTCGCGGCGGTCGCCGCGGCCGCAAAGCTCTGCGAGAGCCTTGGCCACCACGTGGAAGAGGCCTCACCGGCGATCGACGAAGCGGCGCGCGGCAAGGCCGTTGTGATCGTCGTCACCGCCCAGACCCGCGCCGCGCTCCAGCGGGCGGAGGGAGTTCTCGGCCGCCAAGCGACGCCACAGGATGTCGAGACGATTACCTGGGGATACTCAGAGTACGCGCGGCAATTCTCCGCGAGCGACTATGCCCGGGCGATCGACGTACTGCATCGCACGGGCCGGGTCGTCGGCCGCTTCTTCACCCGCTACGACATCCTTCTGACGCCCACGATGTGCACGCCCCCGCACAAGCTGGGCGTGATCAGTCTGATGAGGACCGATATCGACGCATTTCACGACGCCCTTTTCGGCGACGTCGCCTTCACCGCGCCATTCAACACCGCCGGCAACCCGGCCATGTCGGTGCCGCTCCATTGGCCCCCGGCGGGCCTCCCGGTGGGCGTGCAGTTCGTGGCGCCGTTCGGTGACGAGGCGATGCTCTTTCGCCTGGCGGCGCAACTGGAGGCCGCGCGGCCCTGGGCGAGCCGACGACCGCCTCAAACGCTCTAGGCACACTGGAGTGACCGGGGTCTCTCGGTCGGCGAGCTGGTAGGCCGTGATGGCGGAGTACGAGTCCCTTCTGGCTCGCCAGCAGCGAATTATGCCGCGAGCCGCCACTCGCTCGACCGCGCCGCAAGGACGTCAACGGCCAACCCAGCGCCAGATTTTCGAGCCCGCGTTTTTCAAAGTGCCCCGACAGAACGATTACGGGGCGGGAGAGTCCGGCGCACACAGCAAGTTCGTCTCGCGTCTGCAGCCACGCGACGAACTGCGACGCGAGCGAGATCGCGAGGAGTAGGGGACCTGAGCAGGAGAGCCGATAGAACCGCCGCCCTCGCCACCGCACGCAACCACTCCACGTGAAACCATGATTCCGAAGCAGAGAATTACGCCCTAGCGTGGTGTTCGACCGAGAAGTTGGATAATGCGACGTCGAAATCCTGGAGATCCTTGGGCTCTGCGTGCGGTTAGGCCAGTCTGTGTGTTCTCGTGTCGAGCCGGAAGCTGTCGGCAAGCTTCGGCGGCTGGCTCCAGCTCTCCTGTGGGCGCGGCACCGTGAAGTACTTGCCGGCGATCGCGCCGGGGCCGGCATCGAGGCGGAGAAAGCCGTGGCGATCGTCGACGTAGCTCTCGAGCGTCACGGTGTCGCCCGAGACAGGCAAGGTCACGGGCGGCGTCGGCTTCGCGCCGTTTACTTTCGCCACGGTGTGGAGGTTGTGGTATCCGCCCGCGCCCGCGACCAGGTAGGGGATCTGCCGGTTGTTCGAGGCGAGCCTGCGCGTGAAGCGCTGGTAGTCGTGGACATGGCCGGCCACCACCATATCGGGCCACCGCCCGACCTTGGCGAAGGCGCCATCGAGCGCATCGTGCATTGGCTTCGATCCGCCGTGGTGGTCGTCGGCTGAGTAGGGCGGGTGGTGGAGCGTGATGAGGAGCGGTAGGGAAGCCGGCAGGCTCTTGAGCTCGCCTTCGAGCCAGGCGAGCTGGTCGGGATGTAAAACCCCGTGCTCCGGGACGTTGCTATAGAGGCCGATGATCGAAACTACAGGGGTCAGCAACGTCCAGTACACGTTGGGCTGGATCATCGCCGTGCGCGGGGAGTCGTGCGATTCAGGTGTCTTGGTCCCCGGCTTCGCCGCGCAGAAGTTCCGGACAAAGCCATCGAGCGATTTCTCCGGCGCGACCGGATCGCCGTCATGGTTCCCCGGCACAGCGAAGATCGGCCCGAGGTAGTGCTCGTACGGCTGGTAGTACTGGGCATAATATTCCGAGACTTGCCCGTTGAAGTAGACGCAGTCGCCGAGCACGTAGAGAAAGGCAGGGTTCACCGCGGGGTCAGAAGGGTTCGCCACGAAGTCCTCCTCGAGCCCCTGCGCGACCCGCTCCTGTGGAACCGCAAAGTTGATCCCGCCCAGGTCGCCAGCGACATGGAAGCCGAGGTGCTGCGCCTTCGCGATCGCCGCATAGAGGTCGGGGGGGACAACGTCCCTCAAGTCGAGATGGAAGGGCGGCTTTCCTGTCGGTTTCGGGAGCGGCTGGAAGGCGCTGCCGGGCTTTGACGGCGCGCCGGTGAAGGCGAGGCTCTTCTGATTGCGTCTCGGCCGCCCGAAGGTGTGCGTCCCCGTCGTCGTGGCGAGCTTCTTAGATGGCCTCTTGGATGGCTTCTTCGCTGCCATGGGACCTCCGTTGCCAGTTCGTCGGCCTCTCAGGCCCCACCGAATCGGGGGCGCCTTCGCTCAGCAACTTACGCAGAAATATGACCCTCATTGCCTCCAGGGCATTGCCGGTAACTCCCGTGCCCATGAACGATGCGTTTGTCCCGAATCGGTTGTCCGTGGGATTCCGATAAGGACCATGTTCGCTGCCCCAGCGCTGAGGAGCGCACCCGTCGCGCCACCACCCCATTCTAACCATTCGTGAGAGACGTCACGAGCCGTTCTCGCGGCGACCCGTGCGGTTGATCGCGCGTGTTCCGCGGCAACGGCTTATCAGTGGCCGAGAAGGCCGAAGCTCTAGGAAAACGTGGGGACTGGATTGAGCCCAAACCTTGCTTTAACAGAGAACAGACGATGGGAGGCGAAAATCGGCGACTCTTGGCTCGAAGCCAACGAGACTGTTGACGTGCTTTTGTGATGGATACGAATTCGGTGGAATGTGCCGACTCGTCCTGCCGTCAAGAAGCCGTTGGCGCGTGCAGGTGCACGATCCGCCCTGGATCTGACCCGCGCGCAGAGCGGCGATCGCGCAGGGCGAGGGATCAATTACCATCGCGTTCGTCCATTACGTGCTTCACCAGTAAGCCTTGACGGATAAAATCCACAGATGTAGTATTCATATATGAACAAAGGGGCCAAGGCTGCGCCGGTGGAGCTCGTGTCGCTGCTGCACACCGCCTACGCCGCTCAGGCCGAGATCGAGACGAAGCTCAGCGTTGTCGGCTTGTCGTTGGCCAAACTGCTTGCACTGAAGGCACTCTCCGACGCCGGTGAGTCGCTGCCTCTCGGCCAACTGGCTGAACGCCTCTCCTGTGTCAAATCGAATGTCACCCAACTGGTCGATCGCCTCGAGGCGGATGGCTTCGTCGCGCGGAAACCAGACCCCGACGATCGACGCACCCGGCTGGCGGTGCTGACGACGGCGGGCCGTAAGGCGTGCAAGGAGGGAACGCGGCTGCAGCAGGAGGCCGAACGAGAGCTGCTTACGACGCTGACCCAGGACGAGGCGCACCAGCTTGCGGCCCTGCTGGAGAAGCTGGGGAAGTCGGCCGGCTGATTTTTTGGCCAAAACGTTCATGTATGTACGGTCGAGAGCTACACAATAGGAAAGGTGAGGTGACCTATGGATATCGGGCTGCTTCTTCTGCGACTGACCGTCGGATTGACCCTGGCCGCGCACGGCACTCAGAAGCTGTTCGGCTGGTTCGGCGGCCCGGGGCTTGACGGAACCGGGAAGGCGCTCGCAATGCTCGGTTTCCAGGGCCGCCGCCACGCGCTGATAGCAGGGCTGGTCGAGGCCGGGGGTGGCGTTCTGCTCGCCGTCGGCTTTCTCACCCCGGCTGCGGCCGCCCTCGTGGTCTCCGTGATGTTCGTGGCCGCCGTGAGCGCGCACATCAAACAGGGCTTCTTCATGTCGAGCGGCGGCTATGAGTACACGCTTGTCCTCGGCGTAGCTGGGTTGACCGTCGCGTTCACCGGCCCAGGCGCGCTGTCGCTCGACGCGCTCGTCGGATATTCGATGAGCGGCGCCCTGTGGGGCGTGGCCGCGTTGTTCGTCGGCCTTGTCGGTGGCGCAATCCAGCTGGCTCAGCGGCGCCCCGCGCCAACCCTGCAGACGGTTTCGTAACGGAGGTCATTATGTCCCGGCAGCGTCGTATTGCTCGTGTCGTCACCGTTCCTCCGCCTGCGCCTGGGTTCGCGGGTCCCGGGCACCTCGCGGCCTCGCCGAAAGCTACTTGACACGGCCTCTGTTTCGGCAGATCGTCGCGCGCATCGAGCAACTCACGTGGCACCCGACGTGATCGGGCGGACGGCTCCGGCGGGAGCCGGATCGGCGCCGCCAGGGGTGTCGCCACGGAGGGCGGTCAGCTCTCGGAAGAGGCGAGATCAGCAGCGCTGGCGCCGCGACAACGAGCGGTGTCACCTGCTGCAAGCGGGCAGCATGGCCGCGAGGGTGTTACGTCGTCCACTCGCCAGGATGAAACCAGGAAGAGGATGGGTCCAAATCGCAAATCTCGGATTAATCCCATTCCTCATAGAAATTCGGATTCGCGATCATCTCGCGAAGTGCCTGCACCAACGAGGTGGCGATCTGGTCCGTTCGCTGCTCGAGGTCTGTGAGAGCGGCCCGCGCGTAACGCATGCCACCATGTCGTCTCACAAGCCGCTTGAAGACCTTGCGGAAGGCGCACGTCGGCAACGGCAAGGACTAGGTCGCTCGGCGTCCAATGCGAGTTGACGAAAGAGTTTTAGTATAAGGAGCATGAATCGAGATTCTCATACGCGCGAGGCGCAATTCACAGCGATGGACGTTCGGGGGTACGGGGAGTCGGATCAAGAACAATGGTGAATATGAGCAGACTGTCTAATAAAGTGGCAATAGTGACGGGCGCGTCCAAAGGCATAGGCGGTGGGATTGCAACGGCCTTGGGAGCTGCGGGCGCGCGCGTGGCCGTGAACTATTCCTCCGACCGGGAAGGCGCCGAACGCGTCGCTCAGGCGATCACCGACAACGGGGGCGAGGCGATCGCGGTCGGGGCCGACGTGTCCAAGGCCGCAGATGTCGCGCGGTTATTCAAAGAAGTGGATTCTGCGTTCGGAAGACTGGACGT
>Ga0137415_10002291_pt1 | contig 19091 bp, 8 predicted proteins | sample CZODoug3_1_1_16f_FD_183082 | JGI IMG/M metagenome (GOLD analysis project Ga0137415, IMG submission 183082) | Vadose zone soil fungal communities from Angelo Coast Range Reserve, California, USA - CZODoug3_1_1_16fungal (Hybrid Assembly) | ecosystem: Environmental > Terrestrial > Soil > Vadose...
ATGGTTGGGCTATTCTCACTGAAGGTTGAGATCAGCAACCCGGGAACCAGCCGCGACACGTCGCCGAGATTCTGGACTCTCTGCAGATCCAGGGTCTTTTCCGAGATCGCCGTTATGCTGATAGGGACAGATTGGCCGGGCTCCGCTCTTTTTTGTGCGGTTACGAGCACCGACTCCAGAGCTATCGCGCTGTCGTCGGCCGGCTTCGGAGCCGCCGTTGGCTGCTGCGAGCGTTCGATCGAGACGGTGCCGCTGCCGACTTCACGGAAGGCAAGGTCGGTGCCGCTCAACAGCGCCTGCAGGGCAGCGCGAACGCTGTAGCGTCCTGTCAGACCTCTCGTCCGATACTGTTGCAGGTCGGCGCCCGCGGTAACGACCTGGATCTTCGATTGCTCGGCGAAGTCCAACACGGCCGCGGCGAGCGACTCCGGCGCGATGTTGAAGCTGAACTCGCGGTCGAACTCGTCGGCGTGCGCCACGGAATGTACGACACAGGAAAGACCTAACAGGAACACCGGCCAGCGGTTGTAACAAAGCAGAAACATAAATGACACCTTGTTATGTACACGCGCTCACGAAGCGCGCGGTCCGTATGGATCCGGAAGAAGAACGAACGAAGGTGCCAAAAGCGAAATGAGCGCTCAGCCGCGCGGGCGCAGAATGACCCGATCGGAATCCTGGGACACGACCTCGATTGGAAAGGCGTTGGGCAAAGCCGCCAACCATTCCTCGACCCGGCCCGAGACGACGGTACCTGTGTAGCGCAGGTTGCCTACATCGCCGCCCCTGATCTCAATGCGTGTCGGGGAGTAGCGATTCACGGCGGCGATCACGGAGACGAGCGGCTCATCGATAAACTTGAGCGTGCCAGTCGTCCAGGCCGTCACAACATGCGGGTCTATCGCACTAGTAACCGGGGCGTCGTTCGGGCGAAGCACAGCCTGTTGGCCCGCACGGAGCCACACTGGCGGGTTGCGTTCCGCGAGGTTGGTGGCCGATGCGCCGGTTACGATCTCGACCGAACCGTGGGAGACGGTCACCCGAAGCGCGTGGTCGTCGATGCGCACGTTGAACGCCGTGCCCACGGCGGCAACTCGGCCCGAAGGCGTTTGAACGATGAAGGGCCGGCCGGGCTCGGAACGGACCTCGAAGAACGCCTCGCCTGAGTTGAGGGAGACCGTGCGGCGCTCGGTGGTATACGAAATCGTCAACGCGGTCGCTCCACCCAACGTTGCCTGCGATCCGTCGGGTAAGACAATCTCGCGGTTGATTCCCACGCGAGTCGCGATGGCTGCGCCATTTCCGGTGTGCATGCTGACGCGCTGCTGGAGCCAGGGCACCGAAACCGACACCGCAATGGCGGCTCCGGCGGCGATTGCCCAAGGAAGGACGCGCCGGCTCCAGCCGTCGAAGCGAAGCCTGCCACGGCTGACCGGCTCGAGCGGAGCGGACTTTGCCTGGTGCCACAGGGATTGAATACTAGCGAAGGCTTCCCTGTTTTCTGCGGCCGCCTCGCACCAGAGCATCCAGTCGGCGACGACGTCCGGCGGGACGTTCGGCTCGCGCAGACGCAGCCACCACTCCGTAGCTTCCTCCAGCCGCTCAGTATGTGGGGAGGGGTTGTTTTTGAGCGGGCTCATAACGGGTCTTCCGCAATCTGCGCCGCCGCATTCAATCGAGAACGACAGTGAACGATCGCCCGCAAGAGATAGTGATGCACCATCCGCTTGGTCACGCGAAGCTCCCGTGCGATGTCGTCCAGGCTCATGTCGTGAATGCGATGGAGGTAGAACGCCTGCCGGCACTTCGGAGGCAGCTCTTCGAGGGAGCGCGCGATGAGCTCGAGCTCCTGGCGGGATGCGATCTCGTGTTCGGGTGCCGGAAATGCCGCTTCGGTGAGAGATCTGGAGACGGATTGATGGACCCGCTCGCCGGTCTGCGTCCTGCGAATCCGATCGATGGCGATATTGGCTGCGGTTTTGAAGAGATAGGCGCTGAGGTAACTAATAGCGCCCCGCGTGTCGAGCTGCAGCATGCGTACGTACGCCTCGTGTGCCACGTCCTGGGCTTCTTGCTCGGAGTCGACGCGGGTCATCAGAAAGCGGATAAGCGCCTGATTGTGCTCGGAATAGAGGCGCTCCATCAAAGTCTCGTGCGACTCCGCGGAAACCGCCGCACCAGCACTGTCGGCGCCGGCTGCCGGGGGAAGCTCTTGTGGTTCGGGTGGCATCGTTTAGAGAGACGAATGACGACGCGGAAAGCGAAGTCGCGCAGCGTAGGCGAATTCCACAGATCGTAGCTGCATGGCAAGCTGGCGGCACCGGCAAGCACACGGCCACGGCAAATCCTACGTACGGGCGCAAATGGCCTATTCCAGCGCTGTCAGACGCGGATCCGGAAGGGTGTGCGTCAGCATATGGCGCAAAAGCGCGGAGGCAACTTCGAGTTCACCTCCATCGACGCCGCTGACTCGGTGCCCAGTTGGACGGACACCGAATTGAGTGGCATCAGCGATGCGCTCGATGCGCTTGCCACCGTTGAGCCCGCGCTGGCCGAGTTGGTTGATCTGAAATTCTTCTGCGGGCTGTCAGTAGATGAGATCGCCAGCATCCGGCACGTGTCCTGTCGCACTGTGCATCGCGACTGGGAAAAGGCTCGAATTTACCTGCGCACCGCGATCGAGGAATAGCGCTCCTCCAGGGCCGCTCAGGCAATGCTGCGACATCCGATCCACGCCTGGTGGCAGGAGAAATGCAAGCGATAGTCACTGTGCCCGCCGGGACCGGGAAGCCTAAATTGGTACTGTCGCTCGGCAGAGCTGATTACTTCTTCACAGACAGTGCAGCGGCGTCCGTCGCCGCTAACCGCCCATATTTTGGAGGGGAGACTGGTGGGCAACTGCCCGGAACGAATCCGTTCCTGGGCGAGTGCCAGAATCTGCGCGAGTTTCATCAGGCGCACCCCCGGGGGACCCGATGTCCCATGCAGACCATCTTGACGCGAGGGTGCCGAGCCCCTCGTTCAATCAACACGTCCATAACGGTTCGATGCCCGCGCGGACTGCGGTCACTTCTGCGCCAGCGCCGTTCTGCATTGCGCTCGGCTCGGCGTGAGTACATCTGAAGGCAGAAATAACTCATAACAAAATGACGCTATGTCGATCTAATGAGGGGATCTGTTCGGTAGCGCACCTAAATCTCGAGCCGCCATCAATCAGCGACGCACACGTCGTCCCGCCTGTGAAACCCGTCAGCACAGGACCACCTGGTGCCTGAAAAATCGATGTATGCGTTTGGCGGCAGCGTCAGCGCCGTGCACACCGTCTCCTCCCGCCTGAATCCGCGCTCGCATTGCCAACGATCTCCGCTGCCATCGAGGTAGGCATTCGCAGGCACCTTAACCACAGCACATGTCTCTCCGAGCTTGACGAAACCGCGTTCGCATTGCCAATCACTCCCGCTACGTCCGAGGAAGCCGTTGGAGGGAACCTTGACCTGCGCGCAAGCCTCCCCTTCGGGACGAAATCCACGGCTGCATTCCCATCCGTGATCATAAGATGAGTCCACCAGATACGCATTCTGCGGCACGAGGATCGGTGTGCAGCGTTGCTCGGTCTGATGGTAACCGCGGCTACATCGCCATCCCGACCCGAAAAGGGAATCATCCGCATAGGCGTTACTCGGCACCTTGACGGCGAGACACTGCTGGCCGGATTTCGAGTATCCGCGACTACAATCCCATTGGTTGCTGGAGGAATTGAAGTATGCGTTGGGTGGAATTTCAATACGTGCACACGCTCGATCCTTGCGTTCGTAGCCTTGCAGACAGTTCCAACCACTGCCGAAGATGCTGGCGCGGGCATGACTCGGCAATGCGCCCGCAGCCGCCTGGGCCGCGACGCCCCCTGAAACTGACAACAGGAATGTGCCTAGAAGCAGGCACGGCAGCCAGCGCTTGCGCGTTTCTGAGCCGCTATTGACTGCAACGATTGTGTTCATTTTGAGCTTACACGCGTGGCGACCCAGCGAACGATGTTAAGTCGCCGCTGCTGCGAATCTCGGTGCGCTCGCGCACATATGAGGATTCGAGCCAGGGTATCGGCTGCGTTCGCAACCGCACAGACCTCTCGAGCGGCGAGCGCCAGGCTCCAACATGGTGGCGGTTCGAGGTCGACCATCCGAAGGGGTTAGTGAACACGAATGGATCAATCTATCGTCGTAGCGGTCGCCTCCTCGGCAGGTGACCTGGATGCCGTCTGTGAGCTGTTGTCTGCCTTGCCGGCCGCAAGCGGTGCGGCCTTCGTCATCGTCCAACATCCGGATCCGGCTCGGCGCGAGGTGTCACTGGGCGAAGCTCTTGCAAAGCTGACAAATAGACCGGTGGTCGTTGCGCACGACGGTGTTGTGCCGGAGCGAGACCATGTCTATGTGATGGGCGCAAATTCCATTCTGACAATCAGGGATGGCCGTATGAGGGTAAATCCGAGCGCAAACGCAGTTCACGGACCCAGCGATACGCTATTCACTTCTGTCGCCGAGGACCTCGGTGCTGACGCAATCGGCGTGGTCCTCTCGGGCCGCGGCTCCGACGGCGCCCTCGGCATACGAGCCATCAAACAGGCCGGCGGCGCTACATTTGCTCAGTTCCCGGGATCTGCGCGTTTTGCCAGCATGCCCATTAGCGCCATCGACACCCGGTGCGTGGATCATGTGTTGCGCCCGAACGAGATCGCGCGTGAGCTGAGTCATATGAGCCGCTTCAATAGCCATCCCCAAACCCTGCCTCAAAGTCAGCCGAAAGTTGCGTCCACCAACAGGGCACAAGCCAGCGCGATCCAGATCAGGTAGGTCAGCAGCTCGTAATGCATGGATGCTCAGCCGCGTGTACCGCGCCGCGCGAAGTGGACGATGAGCAGCAGCAGGACGGCCCCCAGAAACGAGACCAGCAAGCTCGGAACGCTGAAGTTGCTTTGATTGATCGTTGAGACCCCGACAAGCGGACTCAGGAGCCATCCGCCGAGGGCTGCGCCGATGATCCCCACCACGACATTGAGCAGAATGCCCTCCTGCGTTCGCATGACCATGCTCGCCGCCCATCCAATCAGTCCACCGACTACGAGCCTGATTAGGATGTTCATAGATATGTCACCTCAGATGCGTACTGACGCTCGACGCTACTCCCATTCAGCGACGTGATCTGTACGTCGGCACACAAACGGGGCCGGAGCGCGCTGTGGATTCTCTTGGCGCCGCTCGCTCCGGCCAAACAGCCACCGTTCATACCTCACGACGCCTCTTTCTGAGGAAACCAACGCGTCGCCCACCGGCTCCCGTCCTCGCCCGATGCCAGGCGAGGCTACTCGCAAATCAAGTTGATCACGCTGGTCGGGCGCGATGAGAGACCGTGCGCGTTTCTCGCCGCGCTCCAGTGAGCCCGATCACGAATCCATCTTGCAGAGCAACATGACCGCGTCCGCTCGAGTAAGGTTGCTGCGTCGCACCTTTCGGAGAGGTGACGACGGAGCAGCCGCAACAGCCGGCTATTCAACAATTTCAGGCAACCGCCGCCAGATCCGGCTGATCACGGGCCTTACGGAATGCAAGACGTACGTTTATTTCGACGCGGCGCACACTTTTCGTCCCTGTTGTGTTATGTGCGTCCGGTTATACGGGCGCTCGCGGTGGCATTGCTCGCCCTCGGTACAATCACACCGGCGCACGCGGCTCCGCTAGTCCTGCTGTCCACATTCCAGGACTCCCCCGATCCGGTTGCCTCCACCCAGCAGCTCACCTATGAACTGCAAGTCAGCAACAACTCGCTGACCACTCAGGCGGACGGAGTCCAACTCTCTGTACCGATTCCCGCCGGGGCGACCTTCGTTTCCGTCTCCGACGCTGAATGTAGCTACGCGAGTCAAACCGTTACGTGCTCATTCGGCACGCTTCCCGACGCAGGTAGTGACCCCAGTGGGGCGACCAAAACCGTCGACATTGTGATGACCGTCACAGCGGCCGGCGGTAGCACGTTGAGCAGCACTGCCGTCGCCACCTCGACGAGTCTTGGTGAAACCGCCAGCAGCGTGACCCAGATAACCACTGTCAGTGCCGGTGCCGACCTGGTGCTTACAGCAAGCGGGTCACCCAGTACAGTCGTTGCAGGCGGCCTCGTCACGTACACGCTGAATGCGAGCAATCTGGGGCCGGACTCATCTTCCGCTCTCAACATCGTCAACACGCTGCCTCCGAACGTGACGTATGTCTCGTCGTCCGGCAGTGGATGGTCCTGCTCCGCATCGGGCTCGACAGTCAACTGCAACAACCCAGCGTCCCTTCCAAACGGAAGCGCCAGCACACTGACAATCGCAGGTCGAGTACAGAGTTCCAGCAGCGGCAACATCACGGATGCCGCCACGCTGTCCGCGGGCGTGCCCGATGGATTCCCGAACAACAACACGGCGACCGCGACTGTCAGCGTCTCCACCGGCGGCGACCTGAGTATCACCAAGACCGCCTCACCGAATCCGATGATCGCGAGCAATGCTGCGACCTTCAACCTTCTGCCTCGCAATGCCGGTCCCGATGCAGCGAGCACTGTGTCCGTCACCGACACCCTGCCCACCGGCTTTACCAGCATCGCGGCCAGCGGCACCAACTGGTCCTGTTCGGTAGCGTCTTTGACGGTAACCTGCTCACGGGCCACTCTGCCGGTGGGGGCGACCGACAACATCACGATCTCGGCGACCGCACCGGACAATACTGTGGTTCCGCCGGCCGGTATGGCGGCCACGAACACGGCTTCCATCAGCGCCACCAGCGCCGACCCGGATTCGACCAATAACACCGGATTAGTGAATTTCACGATCCAACGGGATGGCAGCGACTTGTCGGTCTCCAAGACCAAGTCGCCCAACCCGGTCGCACAGGGCGCGGCATTGACGTCCGTGTTGCAGGCTACCAATAACGGCCCGCGTGCGGTCGGCAGCGGCGACACGATAACCATAACGGACACCTTGCCTACCGGTGAGACTTACTCTAGCAGTCCCACCTTCTCGAACAATGGCTGGATTTGCACCTACAGTGCCCCGGTCTTCACCTGCACTCTGCCGGGACCACTCGCCGTCGGTGCAAAGACTCCTACAGTCAGCCTGGTCACGACGGCAACAGGGGCAGCGTCGCTCACGAACCAGGGATGCGTAGCTCTAACCAGCGCAACCGTTACAGACCCGAACAGCACCAACAACTGCACATCTGCCGCTTCGAGCTCCACCGCGGCGCGGGCCGACCTGAGGATCGTCAAGACCCAGAACCTGGCCACCGTCGCGAGCACGGATACGACGCTCGTATATACCCTGACGATCAGTAACAACGGTCCACAAGACTCGGCGAACATCGTAGTGACGGACGTCATACCGATGCAGACCACGCTGGCAGGCGGCACAATCATCTCTGCAGTCGCCGGCACCGGAAGCAAAGGGTCTACCGGCACCTGTTCCGTGAGCGGCGCCACCGTCACCTGCAACTATCCAGCACTGCTCTTTGCTACCGGCACCCCCGCGGACAGTGCGGAAACGGCGAGCATCACGGTTAGCGTGAAGCGTCCAATGGCTGACGGCGCGTTCACAAACACCGCGACGATCAATTCCACAACAATAGGCGACCCCGACCGGTCGAATAACTCGTCACAGGTCAACACGACCGTCGATCCCGTCGCCGACGTTCAACTGCAGGCAAAAACTGTTTCTCCCAATCCGGTGCGCGCCGGCGTCGATACCACCTACGTCATCACGTATGGCAATGCGGGACCGTCGAGCGCGCAAACCGTCACTCTGTCGGATCAATTCAATCCGACACCCGGCGACGCCGGCTACACGATTGGGACTCTGACTTCGAGTAAGGGCACGTGCAGCTTCAATGCCGGCAGTAATCTGATTTCATGCACGGTGGGCACGCTCGCGGCTAATGAAGTCGAGACGTTGACCTTCACGGCACGTCCCACGTGGATGGCCTCGCCGCCGTCCCCGCGAGTGCTGGCCAATACGGCCACAGTCGCAACCTCTACCGCCGATTCGGATTCTAGCAACGACAGCAAGAACGCCTCACTGGCCATTACGGCCGCGCAGGTCGACCTGATCGCCAATATCTCGGACGTCCCCAGCTTCGTTGGCGTCAACGCCGATCCGCTGGGATACGACGGTGTCACGACGAGCAACAACCTGGTCACGTACGCCACGAAGGTCACGAACGGCGGCCCTTCAGCCGCGACCGCAGTTACGTTCCAGAACTCGTATCTCGCGCCATCGGGCAATTCGGTCACATTTCTCTGTGATTCGACCGATGAATACTCGTGCACCGGCACGCCGATATGCGCCGTGTCCGGATCGGCAACGGCCGTCGGTCCCGCGCCCCAGGTAGTCAACTGCAGCGTCGGGAATCTCGAGGCCAACGCCTCCTCGACGCGCTATCTGCGTTACCAGATCAATACGAATCCACCGGCGGCCGGCAACAGTTACGTAAACACCGTTACCGTCAGCTCGAACGAAGTCGATTCAAATAGCGCGAACAACTCCGCATCGGAGCCTACCGCGGTGCGCGCCAAGGCGGACCTGGTCTTGACGAGCAAGACCGCAGTCGTCACCTCACCGCCACTTCAGTACGGGCAGACGTTTCAGTGGCAGATGGTCGTGACCAACAATGGACCCGGTACCGCCTACCAGTCGACGCTGACCGATAATCTGCCCGCCAACACGGCGCTGTCCCAGCTGCCTCCGGTCTACAGCATCAGCTCCGGCGGCGGTAGCTGCACGGCCAGTACGCTCAACAATCTCACCTGCAGCCTCGGCGACATAGCGGCGGGCGGTTCCGTTACGGTTACCGTCAGCGCCGTCATTCCCCAGCCGTCGGGGGCGCCGCCTGTGCCGCCGATCTACTCGAACACCGCTTCGGTTTCGACGTTCAGCGTCGATCTCATGAGCAGTAACAATTCGTTCACGGGATCGGTCAGCCTGGTGAAGTCGAGCATCGCAGGCAGGGTCTACGCCGACAATAACAATAACGGGACCATTGACAGCGGCGAATCGGGAATCGCCGGCGTAACTGTCTCAATCAGCGGAACCGATGTTTTCGGTAACACCGTTACCCACGCACCGGTGACCAGCGATTCCAGCGGAAACTATCTGTTCGACAGCCTCGAGCAGGCGAATTCGTCGGGCTACACCATCACGGAGACTCAGCCATCAGCCTACGCGGACGGCCTGGAGACAGCCGGCACTCCGCCAGGCGGCACGGTTTCCGCCACAGTCGGCAGCAACACAATAACCGGGATAGTGCTCGACAAGGATCAAATCGCCACCGGCTACAACTTCGGCGAGCTCCGAAACAACAAACTGAGCGGCATCGTCTTTGCGGATATAAACAATAACGGGCTGAAAGATACAGGCGATCCCGGCATCTCCGGCGTCACAGTCACCCTCACCGGTACCGACGCCCGCGGTTCAGCGGTGAGCCTGACGACCACCACCAGTTCCACCGGGGCATACAGCTTCTCCAACGTTTTGCCGGGTACCTACCAGATAGCAGAGACACAGCCGACAGCTTACGCCGACGGCACTGACACTGTTGGCACGCCCACCGGCGGGTCAAACGCCGTCAACGATCAGTTCAGCGGGATCACGGTCGGCAATGTAGATGGCACTGGTTACAACTTTGCGGAGTTGGGTGGATCCATTGCCGGTCTGGTTTGGCGCGACGTGAATCGCAACGGTGCCCTCGACGCCGGCGAAGGCGCCATCGTCGGTGCCACGATCAGTCTGAGCGGCGCAGCTACCCGCACAACCGTCACCGACAGCAGCGGGAACTACGTCTTCAACGCGTTGCCGGCCGGCACCTATACGGTTACGCAGACCCTGCCAGCAGGCTTCGGCAATAGTACGCCGCTGGCAATTGGGTCTATCACAATCGCCGCCAACGGCAGCAGCACTGGCCACAACTTTGGTGATACCACCGGCGCCATCACAGGGTCGGTGTTCTTCGACCGTAACGGTAATGGCGCGAACGACGGCACTGATTCACCTGTTGCCGGAGTGACATTCACGCTCACGGGGACTACGGCCGGGGGCGCTGCTGTCAATCAGTCCGTAACCAGTGACGCGAGCGGCACTTTCGCTTTCAACGACCTGCTTGCGCCCAATGGCTCCGGCTACACCGTCACCGAAACTCAGCCAACCGCCTATGCCAACGGGCAGATCGCAGCGGGCACGGCGGGAGGTACGGTCACTCAGGCTGCCAACAAGGTCACCGCGATAGCGCTGCCTGTCGGCACGGTCGCGAGCGGCTATCGATTCGCCGAAGTCGGCACCGTCATTTCCGGAACGGTGTATCGCGATGCTAATCGCAACGGAGCCGAGGACCCCGGCGATGTCGGCATCGCCGCAGTTACGGTGACTCTCAAGGACTCGACAAGTACGGTCATCGCTACTGCCTCCACCGCTGCCGATGGCACCTATAGCTTCCCGCCTCAGCCTGGTAGTAGCTACACCGTCGTGGAAACGCAGCCGACCGGCTATCAGAGCGGGCCGGAGAACGCGACCAACAGTGTTGCAATGGCGCTGACCGCGGGAACACCCGCTACGGTCAATTTTGGCGAGAGCGCTGGTTCGTTCGCAGGAACCGTCTTCCTCGATAGCAACAACAACGGTGTGCAGGACAGCGGTGAAGTCGGACTTCCAGGAGTAACGGTCACTCTAACTGGCACCGACGCAAACGGTGTCAGTGTAGGTCCCACCACCGCCACTACCAGTGCATCCGGCACCTATTCCTTCAGCGACCTGCTGGCCGGCACTTACATCATCAAGGAAACGCAACCCGCTGCTTTTGGCGAAGGGCTCGACGTTCTGGGCGCCGGCAATGTAGGCGGGACAGTCGGAACGGATACCTACAGCGCAATTGCGCTGCCTGCAGGTACACAGGCGACGGGTTACAACTTTGCAGAAACCGGATCTGCCGTCACCGGTACCGTGTTTCGCGACTCGAATCGGGATGGTACTCAGCAGCCCGGGGACCAAGGCATCGCCGCGGTTACCGTCACACTGCAGAACTCAGCCCACTCGGTCGTAGCGACGACCACTACGGCAGCGGACGGGAGTTACCTGTTCGCTGGCGTTGCGGCCGGTAATTACTTTGTTGTTGAAACGCAGCCCGCCGGCTACGGCTCCTCGGCCAGCTCGCCCGATACGGTGGCGATAGTCGTGCCCGCCGGTGGAGCCGCCACTGCGCGGTTTGCAGACACGCTCTCGACGTTGGCCGGATCGGTCTACGTCGATCTGAATGGCAACGGGGTTCGCGACTCGGGCGAGCCCGGCATCAATGGTGTGACGGTCACCATCACCGGCACTGACGCGGCCGGACAGTCGGTGAATCGTGTTGCGACGAGCGACGCAAGCGGCAACTATCTGTTTATCGATCTCTTGACGCCCAACGCCGCGGGATACTCAGTGGCTGAACCGACTCAGCCGTCCGCGTTCGCGGACGGTCTCGAAGCGGCGGGCACTGCTGGCGGCAGCGTCGGAAACGACCTCATCAGCGCCATTCACCTCACAGTGAATACCGATGCGACCGGCTACACCTTCGGCGAGCGAGGCACGACGGTAGCTGGCACCGTTTTCAAAGACGTCAACGGAAATAACGTCCGCGACGCCGGAGATCCCGGAATCCCAGGCGTCATTCTAACGCTGAAAAATTCTCTGAACGCCACTGTAGGCACGGCGATGACCGCCGCAGATGGTACCTACAGCTTCTCCGGTCTGCCCTCGGGCAACTACACGGTCGTAGAAACACAGCCCATCGGCTACGGCAGCAGCCTGGGCAGCCCGGATTCGGTCTCAGTCACTGTTGCCGCGGGAGCGTCGGCAACGGCCAACTTTGCGGAGATCACTTCGAGTCTCGCCGGTCAGGTTTACGCGGACACGAATAACAACGGCAAACGTGACACGGGCGAACCTGCAATTGCAGGCGTCACCATCACACTTACCGGCACCGATGCGAGAGGAACTCCGATTTCGCGCACTGCGGTGACCAGTGCGACAGGTGACTTCTCGTTCACAGATGTGTTGAGTGGTACCTACACACTGACCGAGAGCCAGCCGCCGACCTACGCTCGAGGCACGAATGCGGTCGGAACTGCAGGCGGCACACTTGCCGGCACCGACGTGATCAGCAACATCAGCTTGCCGCCGGGCAACGCGGCAACCGGCTATCTCTACGGCGAACGCGGTCAATCGATCACCGGGCACGTTTGGCTGGACAGCAATCGCAACGGCACGCCGGAGGCAGGCGAAGGCGGCATCAGCGCAGTCACCGTAACACTCCGCGATAGCAGTAACTCAGTGGTGGCGACGACCGTTACCGCCGCCGACGGCAGCTACGATTTCTCGAATATTCCAGCCGGCCACTACAGCGTAGTTGAGACGCAGCCTGCCGGTTATGGCAGCTCCAACCCTGATACCGTCGCCCTCGATCTGACTGCGGGCGGCGCGCCACCGGTAGTCAATTTCGGGGATTCGGCCGGGAGTCTGTCCGGCTCCGTGTACACGGACGCGAACGGCAACAACCAACGAGACCCGGGCGAGCCAGGAGTGGCGGGCGTATCGCTGCAATTGAGCGGTACCGATGCGCGCGGGAATCCCATAAGCAAGACGACCACGACAGCTCAGGACGGCAGCTACTCGTTCAAGGATGTAGTTGGTGGCACCTACTCCATCGCGGAGACACAACCACCCGATTACACCGCCGGCGGCGAAAGCGCGGGTACGGCAGGCGGAGTAGCGAGCGCCAATCTGATTAGTGCAATTCCGCTGGGAGCGGCCGTCGATGCTGTCAATTATCTTTTCGCGGAGCACGGAGCGGCCGGCGCTCTCAGTGGCACGGTCTGGCGCGATGCCAATCACAACCGCGCGCGCGACGGCAACGAAGACCTGCTTTCCAACTGGATCGTGGAGCTTTATCAGGGTGCTCTGCTCCTGCAGAGCGTTACGACCGATACGAACGGTCATTACGAGTTCGACAACGTAACACCCGGAAGCGGCTACGAGATCCGCTTTCGCGAGCCCACCAGCCGGGCGGTTTACGGGACACCGGTCACTAACGAGGGTGGCCTTCCGATTTCGCCTGGTGTCGTGGGTCTAAACAATCCCGGTGGCGCTGACCCTCGAGGTGGAACGTTGCTCGGAATAGCGCTGAGTCCGGGCGAGCGTATTGCGCAGCAGAGCCTCCCGGTCGACCCGATGGGCGTTGTCTACGACTCCGTGAGCCGGCAGCCCATCCCCGGGGCGACCGTGATGCTCGTGGGTCCATCGGGATTCGATGCAAGCTCCCAACTGCTCGGCGGAGCGGCCAATCTGCAGCAGATTACGGGCGCTCAGGGTTTCTATCAGTTCGTACTTCTAGGCAACGCACCGGCCGGTACCTACACGCTACAGGTCACACCGCCGCCTGGCCGCTACACGCCCGGTGAGTCGGTTCTCATTCCGGCTTGTGCCGGTTCGCTCACAGTGGGATCCATCCCCGCTCCAGCGGTGGTCCAGGCAGCCACTTCGGCACCTGCGGCAACGGTGCCAAACGTAAACGGAGCCTGTCCGACCAACTCGGCCTCGTTGGCCGCCACCGCGGGTACAACCCAGTACTTCTACGGGCTCCTGTTGTCACCGGCGACGTCGGCAGCCGTAGTCGACAACAACATTCCAATCGATCCGATTCTCGGTGGCGCATTGGTCGTCACCAAGACGACACCGATGGTGAATGTCAGTGTCGGCGACCTCGTGCCTTACACGATCACGGCTACGAACACACTCAATGCGACTCTGACCAACGTCGACATGCGCGATCTGATTCCGCCCGGCTTTGCCTATCGCACCGGGTCCGCCTCGGTCAACGGAATTCCACTCGAGCCGCAAAGGCTCGGGCGGCAGCTCACCTGGATCAATCAGGCCTTTGCAGCCAAGGAGCGACGTACCTACAAGCTGGTCCTGGTCGTAGGCGCCGGTGTCGGCGAGGCCGAGTACGTCAACCAGGCGTTCGGACTCAACAACTTGATCGGAACTACCATTTCCAACGTTGCCACCGCGGCGGTGCGCGTAGTTCCCGACCCCGTATTCGACTGCTCCGACATCATCGGCAAGGTATTCGACGATAGGAATGTGAACGGCTATCAGGATGCAGGCGAACCCGGCATCCCTAACGTTCGCCTGGCGACTACCAACGGCATTCTGGTCACGACAGATGCAGACGGCCGTTTCCACGTTGCCTGCGCCGCGATTCCGAACGCATACCGCGGCTCGAACTTCGTCATGAAGCTCGATGAACGGACACTGCCGTCGGGCTACCGCGTCACCACAGAGAACCCGCGCGACGTCCGGATTACGACCGGCAAGATGAGCAAACTCAACTTCGGCGCCACGATCCACCGTGTCGTGCGTATCGAAGTGAGTGACGCGGCGTTCGTAGAGGGAGACATCCGGCTGAAGCCTGAATGGGAAGCACGGATCGCGCAGCTGCCGCAGTCTTTACGGGACAAGCCGTCTGTGGTGCGCATCGCCTATGCGCCCGGAACTGCAGATCGCAAGCTCATCGCGCGTCGTAAGCGTGCGCTCATTCAGCAGATCAGGGAGCAGTGGGAGAAGCTGCACTGCTGCTACCAGCTCCAGGTCGAGGATGAGACGGAGCCGCGGCGATGAACAAGTACATATACGTGCTTGTGTTGCTTGCAGCGAGCCTCCTGGGGACGCCGATTGCCTCTGCGACGCAGATGTCCTGCACCCCTGATCAGACACACGCGGGTGACTGTGACGGCCTGCGCGGCCAGATCGCCGATGACAGCGCCACCTTCACGGCCGCTCCGGGCGAGAACAGCGAATTCAAGACACCACTCGATGGACTGGCGGGCCCGTCGCATGTATCGCAGCGGGATTTGCAAGCCATGCGCGACTCTGTGGCATCGCTACCCACGCAGCAGGCGGCGCGCACCGAGACTCTCTCGGATGCGGACCTCGGGGCGCTGTTCGAATCCGGGCGTGACGAGTTACTGCCAGTGTTCCACGCGCAACTCGATCGGATAGCGGATAGCGTCCGCGGCAAGACTGGGCTGCGGTTCCTCATTACCGGTCACGCTGACAATCAACGCCTGAGCGCTCACGCCAGGTCGATCTACCGTGACAACCAGGGGTTGTCGGAAGCGCGCGCATTCCAGGTTGCGCAATACTTGCGCGGGCGGCTCGGACTGCCGGCCGAGGCGTTTACGATCCGCGGCGAGGGTGATGGAAAGCCGGTGGCCGACAACAATACACCCGCCGGCATGGCGAAGAACCGCCGTGTCGAATTGGAACTCTGGTACGACCAGACGCAAACAACTGCGGCGCCGCCTGCACCGGTAGACCGGATGAACGCCATCTGCGGAAGCGATGAGACTGCGTCGGCCGCGCCCCTGCGAATTACGATCGACGGCAAGCCCGAGACGTCCGCCGATCAGCTCAACGAGGCCGACCACCAGCGGTGCGTGGATGTCGAAGCGAATCGCAATGGCATTCAGATCCAGTTCGATCCGCTGAAGACGGATCCCGCCCTCAACGTGACCGCGTGGCCGAATGGCGTAGTGCGTGGTGAGAGTGTTGAGTTCTCTACGTACAGCAACTATGTACATTGGATTCGCAAGGCGCAGATTCGCTTCTTTACGGTCGGGCAGGATTCGCGCGAGCGGCCCTTCCTGGTTCTGCCTGTCGCGATCGGCGAGACGCTCAAACTCACCGCGGATGGACGCCTGCCGGCGACTTCACTCTACACCCTGCGGGTGTATGACGAGCACGGGCGATTCGATGAGACAGCCCTCAAGCCGTTGACAGTACTCGACCATCCGCGCCCGATTGGAGATGAAAGCACGCCCGCGCGCGAGCGTCTCACCGGCTACGGGCAAAGCACGCTGCGGATTCGTAACATCACTGTGAATGGCGGCAGCGTCACTGTGAGCGGTCGCAATGCCGCGAAGGGCGAAGTCGTACACGCACTCGGGACAATCGTACCCGTTGATGACCAGGGACGATTCGTCGTGCGCCAACTGTTACCTGCCGGAACACATACGGTCAATGTCGATATCGACACTCCCGATGGCGGTCATACTGAATATGCACGCAATCTGACGATTACGCCGGATAGCTGGTTCTACGTCGCGCTCGGCGAACTGACTGTTTCGCCCAATCACACGACGGGGCCGGCACTGCTCGTCACGGAGGACACCGATCGCTATGGGAAAGCCACAGAGGTGGACGGCCGGGGTGCTTTTTACGCCAAGGGCAAAGTACATGACGACTACCTCGTTACATTGAGTGTCGATACGACCGAGCGGCCCATCGAGAAGTTGTTCACCAACGTTGCATCCAAAGACCCGAGATTCCTGCTCGAGCGTATCGACGCTGACAAGGCTTATCCTGTCTATGGCGACGACAGCACCAGCGAGTGGGACGCCCCGACCAACGGTCAGGTCTACGCGCGCGTCGAGCACAACGACTCGCGCGCGACGTGGGGTAATTTTCAGACTGCCTGGACCGGACTGGAGTTGAACCAGTTCAGCCGCAGCCTGTACGGCGGCGACCTGTTGCTCGAGAGTGATAGTGCGACATCCTTCGGTGAGCGCCGTTCGACCACTGACGCGTTCGGCGCCGAACCGGGAACCCTGGACTCACGCGAAGAGTTTCGCGGCACGGGCGGCTCTGCGTACTACCTGCACCGGCAGGACATCACCCGCGGCTCGGAACGGCTGTGGATCGAGATCCGTGATCAGACTTCTTCGATTCCGCTGCAACGAACACAGCTCATTCCGGGGCTCGATTACGACCTCAACTACCTGCAGGGGACAATCCTGTTGCGCGCGCCGCTGTCATCCGTTGCCGATGGAAGTGGGCTCATTCAGATCGGCAGCCTGAGCGGCAACCCCGCCTACCTGGTCGCCACATATGAGTATTCCCCGGGACTCAACGCCGCGCAGAGCAACGTCTACGGAGTGCGCAACAGCACCTGGCTCAATGACTTCCTGCGCGTGGGGTTGAGCGGTTATCGCCAGGGAGAGGGCATCGACCGACAGATCGTGGGTGGGCTGGATGCGACCTTGCGTTACCGGCCTGCGACCTACCTGGACCTGGAGTTTGCCCGTTCCGACGGCACCGGGTCGCAACTCAGCTCCATTGACGGCGGTTTCGGTTTCAATCAGACCTCGACGCCGGATACGCTCGCCAATGCAGGACGGTTGCAAGGCGCGATCGATTTGTCGGACATCTGGCAGTCCGCGCGCGGCCGCGGCAGTGTCTACTGGCAGGATCGGCAGGCCGGCTTCTCCGGTGCCGGCGCTCTGGCTAGCACCGATGCCATCAAACAGCAGGGAGCGGCATTCAGCGTTCCACTCAACGCCCGCACATCGATTGATGTGAAAGCAGACGATAAGAGCTCCGCTACGGATCGCATCGATGGCGAGGAAGCGGCGGTGCACTATCAGATCAACGACTCGTGGGGCGCCAGTGCCGGGGCACGCTATGACGATCGGCACAATGATGTCGCGAATGCGAGTACGTTGCTTTCAGAGAACGGCGCCCGCACTGACGCGATCGTGCGCTTCGACTATAAGCCGCCCGCGAAAACGCAATCTCCGGCGCTCAAACCGTCCCCCGCGGCGGCAGCGATCTCCGGTAATGCAGCAACGTCAGCAAATGTGACATCAGGTAACTCCGGGACTTCGGCGCCAACGACAACCTTCGCGGCCGGGCCTCTGTCCGCAGCCTCCATACAGCCTGGGGCTAACACTTACGATGTGACGCATGCGACTGTCCCGGCGCAAACCGCGGCAGACGTCGCTGCACGTCCTGCCTCGTGGCAGGCGTACACATACGTTCAAGACACCCTGGACCGTAGCGGTGACCGGGAGGCGAACGATCGCGTCGGCGTGGGCGCGCAGAAACAGATCAACGATCATGTCCGTGTGGGCAGCGAGATTTCGGAAGGCAGTGGCGGTTTCGGAGGGCAACTGACAGGGGATTATCGCGTCGACGACCGATCAAACGTTTATCTCGCCCACTCCATTGTCACCGAGCGCGATGACTCCACCTATCAAGGGCGATTCAACAACACCGTGATCGGTAGCCGCATCAAATTGAGTGACCAGGTGAGTGTCTATGACGAAGCGCGGGACGGTCATGGCGCCGGACCGCAAAGTGCGACGAACGCTTTTGGTGTTGATCTTGCGCCCAACGACCGCTGGAACTACGGGGTGAAATGGGAGACCGGCACGATCAGCGATCCGGTGGCCGGAGACTTGACGCGGCATGCCGTGAGTGTGAGTACCGGCTACAAAGAGAAGGCCATCCGTTTCGCGTCGAGTCTGGAATTCCGCCACGAGAACGGCACCGCCGGCGAGCGCGACACGTGGCTCTCGCGCAATGCCGGCTCGTACCAGGTTTCGCCCGACTGGCGCCTCATGGCCAAAACGAATTTCTCCTTCAGCAGCGCGAGCCAGGGCAACTTTTACGACGGCAATTTTATCGACGCCTCGCTGGGCGGCGCCTTCCGGCCCGTCGCCAATGATCGCTGGAATACGCTGCTTCAATATCGGTATTACTACACGCTGCCTTCGCCTGGACAGGTGGGACTCACTGACAGCACGCTGGATTACGCTCAGCGTAGTCACGTGATATCGCTCGACTCGATCTACGACCTCGTTTCGTGGCTGTCGCTCGGCGGTAAGTACGCTGAGCGCTACGGCGAGCTGCAGGACACGCGTGTTGGCGGGCCTTGGCTCTCGAGCCGGGCGGATCTCGTCATCCTGCGCGGTGACTTGCACATAGTCCGCGAGTGGGATGTCATGATCGAAGGGCGCCGACTCACTGTGTACGAGGCCCAGGACCGGCGTTCCGGCGTGCTCCTGGCTTTGTACCGGCACATGAGCAAGAACGTGAAGCTGGGCGTGGGTTACAACTGCACTGACTATTCAGACGATCTGACCGACCTCTCGTACCGCAGCCGCGGTCCGTTTGTGAACATCATGGGTACGTTCTGACTGACCGC
>Ga0137415_10002292_pt1 | contig 19088 bp, 17 predicted proteins | sample CZODoug3_1_1_16f_FD_183082 | JGI IMG/M metagenome (GOLD analysis project Ga0137415, IMG submission 183082) | Vadose zone soil fungal communities from Angelo Coast Range Reserve, California, USA - CZODoug3_1_1_16fungal (Hybrid Assembly) | ecosystem: Environmental > Terrestrial > Soil > Vadose...
ACCTACAATCCCCCTTCCGTTAACGGCCACGGCGTATAATTTGCTTTGGATGATGCCGACTCCGCGCTACGCTCTGGTGGCTTACCTCAGAAATCCGGTTGGGGAATTTGTCGAACACCTCCGCCGCCATTTGCATCCCGAGCACCCACATCTCGCTGCTCACCTGACCGTACTTCCGCCACGCGTCTTGCAGGGTACCGAATTAGCCGCGCGTGAAGCTCTGGAAGAAGTTTGTAGTCAGGTGGAACCATTTGCAGTCACGCTGGGAGACGTCGAAACTTTCTGCCCGCTCACGCCGACCGTTTTTATCCGTGTGGCCCACGCGGCCTATCGTATGCGCGAACTTCACGACCGGCTGAACACGGGAGTCCTGGCGTCGCCGGAAGAATGGCCTTATATGCCTCACTTGACCATTGTCAAGATGAGCGTCGAGGCGCAAGCGCAGCAGGCCTATCGGGTGGCCAGCGAGCGCTGGAACCACTTCGAAGGCAGCCGCGACATTCAGGTAAGCGAACTGATCTTCGTGCGCGAAGAAGAACCGAATCGCTGGGCAGACCTGGCAGAAGTACGTTTGGGCCGCCAACTGGTCACCCCGCGATAGCGGACGTCGGACTTCAGACGCCGGATAGCTCTGCAGACTTTGGACCTCAAATTGTGGCGTGGGCAGACGGCTACAATCCGGAGTCCGAAGTCTGACGGCAGACGCGCGTTTTCCCTCCCCGTGGTACATGACCTTCCCGTCTATTGCCAAGGTTTACTCCCGGGCGTACATAAGATGTTGGGTTGCTGCGTCAACGCCGCTTCCCATGCGGGTTGTGGGACATCTTGGCCGGGGGGCGTATGCAGACAGGGGTGTACGGGTCAGGCTATCTGGGAACCATAGTTTCAGCCTGTCTGGCGGACTTTGGAACGCCGGTAACCTGCTGCCATCCCGATAGTTCTCGCATGGTCGAAATGGCACAGGGCAACGTGCCCTTCTTTGAAAAAAATCTCACCGAGGTCATCAAACGCAATGTGCGCTCCGGGCGGTTGGCCTACTCTACCGACATTGAGTCCTTTGCGCGCAAAGCGCAGGTGATTTTTCTGGCTGAGGATACGCCGGAGCACCTGGCGGACCTCGCGATTCGAATTGCCCGTCTGGCGCCCAAGCCCCCCATTCTTTCCATCATGACCCCCGTGGGGGTCGGAACCGCCACCGTGGTGGAGAAGCGTTTGAAGGATGCCGGGCTGAAGGCGACCATCGTGTCGCAGCCGGTTTTTATCACTCCGGGTTGCGCGGTGGAAGATTTCAATTGGCCTGACCGGATCATCCTGGGTACTCCTTCGAACGATGCCGTGCTGGCGCTGAAACAGATCCTTCACCCGTTGGTGATGCGCGGCGTTCCCGTCATCGTGACCAATCACGAAACCGCGGAGCTGGTGCGGGAGTCGGCCACTGCTTTTGTCGCCACCAAGATTTCTTTCATCAATGAGCTCTCCAGCTTGTGCGAGCACGTGAACGCCGATGCGGTCAGCCTCTCGCTGGCGCTCGGGCTTGACAAGAAAATCGCGCCTCGTTGTCTGCAGCCGGGAGCTGGCATGGGCGGGCTGTTCGCCGAGTCTGACATGGATTCGCTGAGCGAACTGGCGCGCGGCAAGGGCGTTTCCCTCAAAGTACTGAGCGCGGCCCGGGAAGTGAACCACAGTTTGGCTGACCGCATAATGGAAAAAATCTCGACCGTGGTTCACTCCGTGCACAACAAAGACGTCGGAATACTTGGTTTGGCTTTCAAGCCCAACACCAACTCGGTGGCGGGCTCTTCTTCATTGCACCTGGCGAAAAACCTGGTCGCCAAGGGCGCACGAGTTCGCGCTTACGATCCGGTAGCTATTCCCGAAGCACGCATGGAACTGAATGGCACCGTCCACTACTGCGAAACGCCTTACGCCGCGGCCGAAGGCATGGATGCGCTGGTGGTCGGCACCGGCTGGCCCGAATTCCGCGGCCTCGATTTCGATCGCATCAAGCATTTGCTGAAGCGTCCCGTGATCGTCGACACCAAGAACCTTCTCGACTCAGTACGCCTGCGAGCCATGGGCTTTGAATACGTGGGTATCGGACGTCCCTAAGCCGAACCACCGAGGGACAGCTGTCCGGCTATCTGCCTGAGCTCTACCCGGCCATCCAAATACAAAGCTTGAGAGCACATCGGACAGGTGTGGAAACCTAGCAAGCTGTCTCTGCCCCAGCGGCGACCAGGAATGGGCGGGGTTCCGCCCTAATTGCTATAATCGTAAGACACGGTGGGAGTAGCTCAACTGGCAGAGCACCGGACTGTGGCTCCGGACGTTGTGGGTTCAATTCCCATCTCCCACCCCAGAGTTCAGTTTTATAAAACAGGGCTCAGCCGATTTGCCGGGATCGTTGGGCCCCCCTTCGCTCTCACCACCACACCGGTGACGGGTTAACTCGCGAGATAACTGATGCGTGTGAAATGTTGATAACGTTGTAGATATCGTCCCAAAAAACGCAAACGGTGTGCACTTTGGTCATCTCCTTTGGGAACATTTTTTTCGCATCCGGCAGGCCCTGATCATATATGCTTAAGTACGTCCAATTCGTCTCATTCCTACGCCGATAACCTGGCCACGGCAGTAGCTGTTCTCTAAAAGGAATGCATCATAAATGTAGCGCTGGTTCTCCGGAGCCGGCGAGTTCTGGTGCGTATGGCACACGGTTACGCTATTGATGTCATGTCTCTGTTGAACCATAAAATCATGGTCGATCAGAGCCTTGAGCAGATGGCCGCAAAGTATAAATCTGCCGAGCCTTTCCCGCACATCGTCATCGACAACATGTTTGAGGACCGGTTGCTCGATCAACTGGTTGGCGAAATGCCATCGCTCACGGCAGAAAAATTCTTGTACTACGAGGATGGGCACCTCACCCAGTACGGTCTGCGCTCCGCGGTAGAACTTGGAGAAACCGGCTTCCAGCTGATTGCATTCCTGCACTCGGCCGCTTTCCTATACTTCCTTTCGGAGATCACCGGAATACGGGAGCTGTTGCCGGATCCATACCTGCAAGGCGGTGGATATCATGTGATGCCGCCCGGCGGCAAGTTTGACGTTCATGCCGACCGTAATATGGCTTACGAAACTGGCTTGACCCGGCGCCTTTCGCTCATCACATACCTCAACAAATCCTGGAAGCATGAGTACGGCGGACAGTTCGAATTGTGGAACCACGATGGAAGCCGCCGCGAGGCCGCAGTGGAACCGCTGTTCAACCGGACGGTGATTTTTGAAATTGCCGACCAGAACTTTCACGGCGTTCCGTCGCCGATTGCCTGCCCAGGAGGCCGGTGCCGTAGTTCTTTTGTGGTGTACTACCACACCGCGCAGGGCCTGAACAGTGTCCCTCACAGCTCGGTCTTTCCCTCCAGCCTTCGCAAGTCGAGCAATCCCCTGGGGGACAAGAGGACAGTGCTTCGAATCGCACGAGCTTTTTGTCCGCCGATTGTCGCGCGCGCTGCCAAGAAAGTTCTGCGCCGGAAGTGAAGTTGCGAACCATGTCTCACCTACTGATCTGAACGGGCCATCCCGCTTTTCTCTAATTTCTCCCTTCCCCGCAGCCTGCCAAACGCGCGCTATACTTCGACAGCTCATGGCCAACATACTCTATGGGGTCAATGGCGAGGGCTCTGGCCATTCGACCAGGGCGCAGGAAGTTCTTTCTCATCTGAAAGCCAGGGGACACAGGCTACATGTGGCTTCATTCGATCGCGGACTGCATAACCTCCGCGACAACTTTGAGGTGACGGAAATCCACGGTTTGCGCCTGGCCTACGTGAATAATCAGGTGCGTTACCGGCGTACCGTGACAAAAAATCTGCTCGCCCTGCGGCAGCGTGCCAAGAGTATTGCGGTTTTGTCTGAGCTAGCTGAAGCCTGGAAGATCGAAGTGGTCATCACCGATTTTGAGCCTCTCTGCTGTCATCTGGGCCATCGCAAGCGTCTTCCGATTATTTCCATCGATAATCAGCACTGCCTGACCAATACCGAGGTTTCCTATCCCAGAAAGTACCGGCGCGACGCCGCGGTTGCGAAGCTGGTTACGCGGATCATGACGCCGCAGGCCGACGCGTATCTGGTGACGTCGTTCTTCACTGCCCAAGTCAAGCGGCCCCGAACGTTCTTGTTTCCACCCATTCTGCGCCACGAGGTCCTCGCGGCTTCGCCGACCGCCGGAGAGCATGTGCTGGTCTACGTGACTTCCCCGGCGCCAGTCCTAGCGAAGTTGCTGAATTCTGTGCACTGCCCGTTTATCGCCTATGGTTTCAGCCGCGAAGGGCAGAATGGCAATATCCTTTTCAGAGAGCCCAGCGTCAGTAAATTCTTGGAAGATTTGAGCGGAGCGAAAGCGATCGTCGCCAACGCCGGATTTTCTCTGATGACCGAGGCGCTTCACCTGGGTAAGCCGTACCTGGCGATTCCAATGAAGCATCAGTTCGAACAGATCTTTAACGCGTATTGGCTGGATAAGATGGGATACGGGACGTATTGGGAGGATCTGAACAAGGAGCGTGTCGAGTCGTTCCTCTATAATCTGCCGCGTTACAGCCAACAGTTAAGCGCGTATCCACGCAAAGGAAATGCGGCGCTTCTGGGAAAGCTCGATGCTCTCATCGCGGAGTACACATCGTCGAGCACTGCGCCCGCAGGGCGACGAGGAAAGTGACCATGGCAGATAGTTCCCAGTTGCCCGAACTGGAAACCGCCCCAAGATCTACCGCCGTGATTGAGACCGCCGTCCTCATTAGCCTGGCGGTGGCGGTGCTTTCGCTTTTTCTGTTTGCCTGGATTGCGGAAAGTGTTTCTCATGGCCAGACAGGGGGCTTCGATTTTGCCGTGCGGATGCGGATCCACGAGTACGCTTCTCCCGGTCTAACCAAGATAATGATTGCAATTTCCTTTTTGGGCGGAGCGGGGTTGACGCTTGGCGCCATCCTTGCGGCTGTTTTGTTTCTCTATTTTTTTCACTGGCGCCGTGCCGCGCTGTGGCTGGTGGTTACCATGCTGGGCGCGCTGGTGCTGGACCTGACTCTGAAATATGCTTTTCACCGTGCCCGCCCTACTCCGTTTTTTGCAGCCGTGCCGCGCTCGTATAGTTTTCCCAGTGGACATGCTTTGTTTTCATTTTGCTTCTATGGAGTGCTCGCGGGATTGCTGGCGGGGCGTACTCGCTCCCGGAAGGCGCGGGCTCTGATTTGGACGGGGGCGGCTGTTCTTGTGGCCAGCATCGGCCTGTCGCGAATTTATCTGGGAGTGCATTATCCCAGCGATGTGCTCGCGGGATATCTTGCCGCGTCTCTCTGGGTTAGCACCCTGCTCGCTCTCGACCGCATGCGGGTTGGCAGCACATCGCGGAAAGCCCCGCGATAGTACCGCACGGCTAACCACTCACCATGACATTCGTAGCAATTGGCCATTCTTGTTAGACTACCTCGCGACCTTTCAGCCTGCCAGGTCACATAGAGGAGCGGCTTGATGAATGCTAAGTTCCCGCTGGTGGCGGAGTTGATTGCCGAGTTTCTCGGAACGTTCGTGCTGATCTTGCTGGGAACCGGAGTCGTCGCCATGGTCGTGCTGTTTCCCTCTCACACGCCCGGCGAAATAATTCACGGCGGTTACACCAACATCACTCTGGGGTGGGGACTTGCCGTGACCATGGGAATCTACGTTGCGGGGAAAATTTCAGGGGCGCACCTGAATCCAGCCGTGACCTTGGCGCTGGCGGTGTTTCGAGGATTTCCCTGGCGCAAGGTCTTGCCCTACTCGATCGCGCAAGTTGCGGGAGCATTCCTGGCGGCGGCGCTCGTGTATCAAAATTATCTACCGGCCTTCCACCAGGTCGACCCGCAACTGGAAAAAACGGCTGGAGTTTTCACGACGTTCCCTGCCTTTCCGTCCTTGCTGCAGGCAGGATTTCTGGACCAGGTGATCGGCACTGGCTTGCTGCTACTTTTCATTTTCGCCATCACCGATGAATTCAATTCGCCTCCGGGAGCCAACCTGGGTCCGCTAATGATTGGGCTGGTGGTGGTGGCGATTGGCATGAGCTTCGGAGGGATGCACGGATATGCCATCAATCCAGCCCGCGACTTCGGTCCACGCCTATTCACCGCGGTGGCCGGTTTTCGCAACAACGGCATCACGGACGGAATCCGGATATGGTGGGTTCCGATAGTGGCCCCGCTGCTGGGCGGGATAGCTGGCGCCGCGCTCTATGATCTCGGTATTCGCCGGTTCTTGCGAAGAGCATCGTGACAAGGCTGGCTCGGCGGCTGACGGTACCCCCAAAATGTACACCGTTCACGGCGGCGCTACCTAGAAACCCGGAGCGAAGGTGTAGCCCAGGGAGATGCCGACTCGCGTCGCCACCGGGGAGCTGAACTCTAGGTTATTTCGGATCAGGTAAAGGTGCGCTTCGGGGCGAACGAAGAAGTGGCCGTGAATGTAGTAACGGAGGCCGCCCCCGAAGTGACCCATGAAATGATTGCTGCTGACGAAGTCGGTGCAAGTGATGGCGCCGCAGGTGGTAAAGCCCTGGTAGAAGCGGATGCTCGCCCAACCAACGCCAGCCATGAGTTCAGCCGCTGCCTGCTTACCAAGTTTAGGGGCGTAGATCCCGTTAATGTCGTAAAAAAGTGGCCGCTCAGGCTGGAAACCCCCGTAGAGGTTGCGGCTGGCTCTCCAGGCGAGTTCGCCGCTCACGCCAAAGCGGCGCTTCAAAAGAAGATCTGCACTGAAGACTGGGTAGGTCCCACCGCTTAAGGTTACCGGCGCGTGGTTTCCGGAGGCACTGGAGGCCGAGGGCGCGATCATCGTGCCCGCGCCGATCGCAGCATCAAATTCCTGCGCATGAACTGCACTGTGGGTAAGGAAAGGCAGAACCAACGCCACGATTAGGCTGAACTTTCTCAAATGACCCTCCGCAAGGGAATGATATTAATGGTTTAGATGCAACGGCATCGCCCGGCGAAAAGCAAAATTTTGTGAACCCGTTGCGATGATCACCGAGCGCTCGCTACGCCCTGCAAGCAATGGTTTGCATCTATAATGCGACACCGGTAATCAAGATGACTTATTGCATTGACACCTTCAGCCCCTGTTCGATATGGAAGAACTGAACCCGAAGAGACCATCCCTCCAAAAACGAAGGCGGAATGCCCCTTCCGTCGCCGCCGTCCTGTGTCTGGTCGTGTTATCCGGACGCGTGGTTGGCCAAAGCGGCGGTTACTCGCAGGCAACTTCGGAATCAGGCTCGGGCGCTGCCCAGATCAGCTTGCCCGCCGGCCAGAGCCCGTTCTCCGGCAGTGTTCCGCAGGGTAAGGCCACCCCGGAAGCGTTGCCACTTACTTTCCAGGATGCCATCGACCTCGGACTGAAGAACAATCTCGGCGTGTTGCTGCAGAGTTACAACACCATCGCAGCTCGTGGAGAGAAATGGAAAGAGTTGAGCGCCCTTCTCCCCAATGTGAACGGCGGGGTGACCGTAAATGTGGTGCAAGACAATCTGGCGGCCCGCGGACTGCGGTTTCCCGGATTTCCAACCATTGTTGGGCCCTACGGATTTAGCGATGCGCGGGTGTACCTCAGTCAATCCGTTCTGAATCTCAAGGCCCTGAACCGCCAACGGGGAGCGGCCGACGACGAGCGCGCTGCCCAATACAGCTACAAAGACGCCCGCGACATGGTGGTGCTGGCCACCGGCAATGCGTATCTTGAAGCTCTGTCAGGAGCGGCTCGAGTGGAAACCGCCGAAGCCCAGCTGAAAAGCGCTCAGGCGCTGCACGACAAGGCGGTGGATCAGCAGAACGCAGGTCTGAGCCCGGCAATTGACACGCTTCGCGCCCGCGTGGAGATGCAAAACCGGCAGCAGCAGTTGATCGTCTCGCGGAACAACTATGCCAAGCAAAAACTGGTGCTGGTGCGTGCCATCGGCTTGCCGGTCGGCCAGGGAATTGCGCTCACTTCCAAAGCGCCGTACGATTCCCTGACCGCGCTTGGAATTGAGGAAAGTTTGCAGCGCGCGTATGGGTCACGCTCCGACTATCTGGCCGCTGTGCAACAGGTGCGGGCGGCCGAGCACTATCGTAAGGGCGCGTCCGCGGAATACTTCCCCAGCGTTGACATGACCGCCGACTATGGTGACCTGGGAATTAATCCAGGAAACTCGCACGGTACTTTTCAGGTCTCTGGCCGGTTGAATATCCCCATCTTTCAGGGTGGCAAGGTCCACGCGGACGTTCTGCAAGCGGAGGCCACGCTACGGCAAAACCGCGCTCGGCTGGAAAATTTACGCGGCCAGATAGAATACGAGATCCGCACGGCCCTGTTGGATCTGGAAGCTGCTGACGAACAAGTACAGGTGGCGCGCAGTTCGGTCGAACTGGCGGAGCAGACACTCACCCAGGCTCGTGACCGCTTCGCCGCCGGGGTTACCGACAACCTGGAAGTGGTGCAAGCTCAGGAATCGGTGGCGGGAGCCCATGAAAGCTATATTTCCAGCCTGTATGCCCACAATCTGGCCAAAATTGAACTGGTACGAGCCATGGGCTACGCGGAGCAGGGCGTAATGCAATATCTAAAGGGCAAGTGATATATGGAATCCAGCACAGATACGAAAGTGAACGATACGCCTGAGATTGAAACCCGAGAACACCCTCCTTTGCCGGCTTCGGAGAAAGATCTCCAATGGAGGCAAGCCTCGCGGAATCCTCGTTTTCGCCTGGCGCTGATCGTAGGCGGGATTGTGGTACTGGTGGCGGGCTTTTTCCTGTGGCGCTATTTGGGCAGTTACGAATCCACCGATGACGCCCAGATCGATGGGCACCTGAACGCCATCAGCGCCCGAGTCTCCGGGCACGTGGTGAAACTGCTGGTCAACGATAACCAGTATGTAGAAGCGGGCACGCCCCTGGTGGAAATCGATCCCAGGGACTATGAGGTGGCGGTGGCTCGCGCCAAGGCTGCATATCAGGACGCTCTTGCCACGGCAGAATCCACGCAAGTGAACGTTCCCATCACCACGGTGAACACGGGCAGTCAACTGTCCGCCGCTCAGGCCGAGGTGGAAAGCGGGCGGGCGGGAGTCGCGATGGCGCGCCAGCAACTGGAGGCCGCACGGGCGCAACTGGAGCAGGCCATTGCCAATGATATCAAGGCGCAAAACGATGTGGGCCGCTATAAACAGTTGGTGGATAAGCAGGAAATCTCGCATCAGCAGTACGACCAGGCGGTAGCTGCGGCCCGGTCGAGCGCCGCTGGTGTGGCTGCCGCCCGAGCTTCAGTGGCGGCGGCCGAGCAACAAGTGGCCCAGGCACAAGCCAAACGGGACCAGCTGGACGCCAACCTGCGCGCCGCAGAAACCGCCCCGCAACAGAATGCGTCCATGCGTGCCCGCGCCCAGGCGGCGCAAGCCCAAGCCCAGCAAAAAAAAGCCGAGTTGGAACAGGCCATGCTGAATCTGCAATATACCCGGCTGGTGGCGCCGGTCAACGGCATCGTCAGCAACCGCACTGTCGAAGTCGGCCAGAACGTTCAGGTCGGGCAGGAATTGATGAAGATCATCAATCTGGATGATATCTGGGTTACGGCCAACTTCAAGGAAAGCCAACTCCGGCTGATGCGGCCCGGCCAGCGGGCAACTATTTCAGTCGATGCCTACGGCAAGAAATACAACGGCCACGTGGAGAGCATCGCTGGTGCCAGCGGCGCGCTGTTTAGCCTGCTTCCTCCGGAAAATGCCACGGGTAACTACGTCAAAGTAGTGCAGCGGGTCCCGGTCAAGATCACCTTTGACCCGGGAGAGACCAAAGAGCATATTCTCCGGCCGGGTATGTCGGTCGAACCCAAGGTCTGGGTGCGATGAGCACCGCGGCACTGACCGCGGATGGCTCCGCCCTCCCGCGTCCGGCGGTTAATCCCTGGATCATCGCGCTGGCGGTCACCCTGGCCACGTTCATGGAGGTGCTGGACACCAGCATCGCCAACGTATCCCTGCCGCACATCGCCGGCAGCCTGTCGGCGGGCACCGACGAAAGCACCTGGGTATTGACTTCCTACCTGGTTTCTAACGCCATCGTGCTGCCGCTCAGCGGCTGGATCTCTTCCATCATCGGGCGCAAGCGTTTCTACATGAGCTGCGTCGCCATCTTTACAGTTAGTTCTCTGCTGTGCGGATTGGCGCCGAACCTGGGTATGTTGATTTTCTTTCGTGTGCTGCAAGGGGCAGGCGGAGGCGGGCTGCAACCCAGTGAGCAGGCTATTCTGGCGGACACCTTTCCTCCCGCCAAGCGCGGAATGGCCTTCGCAGTGTACGGCCTCGCAGTCGTGCTGGCGCCGGCCATCGGTCCCACTCTGGGTGGCTGGATTACCGACAACTTCACCTGGCGCTGGATTTTTCTGCTGAATATCCCCGTCGGCATTCTTTCCCTGATGTTGACCTCGCGCCTCATCCAGGACCCGCCCTACCTCAAGCGCAAGAAGCTTTCAGAAACCAAGATCGATTACATTGGCCTGGGCTTGGTAGCTTTAGGCTTGGGCACATTGCAGGTGGTCCTCGATAAAGGCCAGCGCGATGATTGGTTCGAGTCGCACTTCATCATTGTGCTCTCGGTCATCGCGGCCGCTTCCCTACTGTTTCTGATCTACTGGGAGTGGACGCGCGAAGACCCGGTGATCGACCTGCACCTGTTCACCAATAGGACCTTCGCCGCGGCCAATCTCCTGATGTTCATGCTGGGGTTCGCCCTACTCGGGAGCACAGTTCTGCTCCCGCTCTTCATGCAGACCCTGCTCGGCTATACCGCCGAACAGTCGGGACTGGCCTTGTTGCCGGGTGGATTTAGCTTGATGTTGCTGATGCCGCTGGTGGGCTTTATGCTCTCCCGGTATGATCCTCGCAAAATGATGACGTTCGGGCTGCTAGCGCTTTCCTTTTCCCTGTTTCACATGACCAACTTCACCTTAGGAGTCGACTTCCGGACGGTGGTGTTTGCCCGGATGATCCAGACGATGGGTCTGGCCTTCCTGTTCGTCCCCATCAACACCGCCGCCTATGCATTCCTGCCCAAGGAAAAGAACAACGCAGCCTCGGGGTTGATGAACCTGGCCCGAAACATCGGAGGCAGTGTCGGCATCTCAATTGTGACCACCATGCTGGACCGCAGGCAGCAATTCCACCTGAACCGGATGTCGAGTCATCTGTCGGCTGCCAACCCCCCAGTGCAGGCCATGCTTCAGGGCACAGCCCGAGCCCTGGAGACGCGGGGATTGAGCGCCTCGGAGGCTATGCACCGGGCCTACGCGTTGTTGCAGGGCAGCGTCTTACGCCAAGCCAGCATGCTGGCTTATATTGACAACTTCTGGTTGTTGGGAGTAGCTATTCTGGTGATGGTTCCTTTGGTTTTCCTGATGAAACGACCGCGCACTGGCGGCGCAATTGCCGTACATTAGACTCTTCACTGGGGGCGCACCGTGTTTCGAATCATCACCGTCGAACGGGAATTCGGAAGCGGCGCCGCCGAGATCGCCCGCGAAATTGCCAGCCGCCTCGGCTGGAAGCTCTGGGATCAGGCCCTTACCGAGGAGATTGCCAGGGAAGCCAACGTAGACCGGTCCGCCGTGATGTGCTGCGATGAGCGACTGGACAGCACATTTCATCGTCTCGCCAAAACATTCTGGCGCGGTAGCTACGAACGCAGCATACCTCTGAAGGGTACTGAGCCCTTCGACGCGGATCGCTTCGTTTCGATCGGGCAGCAAGTGATGACCCGGGCGGCCGCCGCCGGAAATTGCGTGATCGTCGGACGCGGCGCTCCTTATTTCCTGCGCACACAGCCGGATGCATTCCACGTCTTCCTCTATGCCCCGCGGACCGAAAAGCTGCGACGCCTGCGGCTGATCGGACACAGTGAGAAAGAAGCCGAAGAATTGGTGGATACGGTGGATCGCGATCGTGTCGAATTTGTGAAACACTACTTCGGCGCTGATTGGCCCACCCGCTGCCTCTACCACATGATGATCAACACCGCGGTCGGGGATGAGAATGTCATTTCGATGATTCTGGACAGCAAGCACAAATTAGAAAGCAAGCCATTACGGCAATCTGAGCCTTGCCTCCCGCCTGCAACTGCTCGTAACTCTTAGGTAATATTGGGCTGCACCTTTTTTGTTGCACTTTAACACTCCTGAAATATCTTCGGATTAGCATTACAGACGGAAAACAGCTCGGCGGAGGCTTCGAAGATGGGTGCGGCACGGAATCCACAACGCGCACTTCCCCTGCAGGTGGCGGCTGTTTGCTACCGGCGGCGAGGCCCAGCCGTTGAGTTCCTGCTGGTCAACACGAACGGTGGAAACAAGTGGACGTTTCCCAAAGGTGATCCCGAACTGTCTCTCTCCCATGGCAAGGCTGCAGAACGCGAAGCCTGGGAAGAAGCCGGAGTCAGCGGCAGCATCGAGCCCCGCCACTTTTGCCTCTACCTTCACTCTAAGGGCGTCTTCTGGAAACCTCCAGGTGTGCGGGAGTATGTGATCAAAGCGTTTCTGCTGGAGGTGGAGCGGGAAGCGCATCCGCCGGAAACCGCGCGGAATCCCACCTGGTTCAGTCCCGACGAGGCCAAGAAAACCCTGGCCAAAGGCCGCGAGGTGAAATACGCGCGTGAGCTGCAAGCGGTAATTGACCGGGCCATGGAAAAGATTGGCGCCGCCAAGGTGATGGCTGAGCAATAGATGGCTGAGCAATAGTCTCCTCGAAAAACGTAGCCCCGGCCGTCCCGCGCCCCCACCGGCGAGGCAAGATGCCCTCACCACGGCCGGCCACAGGCCAGCGCTACTGGTCTTCATCAAACCGCCCTTCTCATGAGACGATTGCATCTGTGATCCAACTCTCCTCAGCCGGCAAGCGTTATGGCCACAAGCTCCTGTTCGAGGGAGCCGACTGGATGATTACTTCCCGCGACCGGGTCGGCCTGGTGGGGGCAAACGGCACCGGCAAATCCACGCTGCTGAAGATCCTGGCTGGGTCAGAAAGCCTCGACTATGGCTCGGTCAGCAGGGCTAAAGGCATCAGCGCGGGTTACCTGCCACAGGATGGGCTGGCGCTCTCCGGACGGACTGTGTTCGCGGAGTGCATGTCGGTTTTTTCCAAATTGCGCGCCATGGAACAGGAGATGGAAGAGCTGACTGGGCGCATGTCTGAGCTCGACCATTCATCTCCGGAGTATGCACAGGTCGCGGAGCGTTACCAGCGCCTGGAGCACGAATTTACTACCCGCGACGGATACGCCATCGAAGCGCAAGTCGGCGCCGTGCTTGCCGGGCTCGGCTTCCGCAAGGAAGACTGGACCCGGCAGACAGAAGAATTCTCCGGCGGCTGGCAGATGCGCATTGCGCTGGTGAAATTACTGCTGCAACAGCCCAATCTTTTGTTGCTGGACGAACCCACCAACCATCTTGATCTCGAAGCCCGCAACTGGCTGGAGGAATACCTCAGCAATTATCCCTACGCCTTTGTGCTGATCTCGCACGACCGCTATTTTCTCGACGTCACCATCAACAAGATTGTCGAAATCTGGAACAAGTGGGTTCATCTTTACCACGGCAACTACGAAAAGTATCTCGGCGCAAAGACACAACGGCTGGAGCAGCTCGAAGCGGCTTATCGCAACCAGCGGGAGCGCATCGAGCAACTGGAAGTCTTCATCAACCGCTTCCGCTATCAGGCGACCAAAGCCAAGCAGGTGCAAAGCCGGATCAAGGAACTGGAAAAGATCGAGCGAATCGAGCTGCCCGAAGAAGAGAAGACCATCCACTTCTCCTTCCCGCAACCCAAGCCCGGCGGCAGGATTGTCGCTGAGTTCGTCGCCGTGGCGAAGTCGTATGGCCATAAGGAAGTGTTTCGCGATGTCAGTTTCATGATCGAACGTGGTGACCGGATTGCCCTCGTCGGCGTAAATGGGGCAGGAAAATCTACTCTGATTAAACTGTTGTCAGAAACCGAACCTCTCACCAAGGGCGAGTACAAGCTGGGCCACAACGTTCAAGCGGATTATTTCGCGCAGGATCAATACAAGGAACTCAATCCGGATGCGCGCATCCTCGACGATCTCGGCGACATTTCCCCCCGCTCCACGCAAACCGAGCTGCGCAGCCTTCTGGGCTGCTTTCTATTCTCTGCCGATGACGTTTTCAAGCGCATCGGCGTGCTCTCCGGCGGCGAGCGTAACCGCTATGCCCTGCTCCGAATGCTGCTGCACCCGGCAAATTTCCTGCTGTTGGACGAACCCACAAACCATCTCGACATGCGCGCCAAAGACGTGCTGCTGAAGGCGCTGAGCGACTACACCGGCACCGTGGTCTTCGTTTCGCACGACCGGTATTTCATCGACAAGCTGGCCACCCGGGTATTCGAGGTAGGCGATGGGAGGGTTGAGGTTTATCCCGGCAATTACGAAGATTATCGCTGGCGGAAAGAGGGTGGGGCCGCGGAATTGCAAAAAGCGGTCACGTCGGCGGCGAATTCGCAGCCCGCGAATGCAGGCAATGGCCATTCCAGCGCCCAGACGTCGACTTCCGAGGAATCCGAGGGAAAACGCCTAAACCCCATCAAGCGCAAGCAACTGGAGGACCGCATCCAGAAACTCGAGGCCGAAATCAATCGCCTGGAGGATGCCATCGCGGAGCGCGAAGCAGCCTTGCAGACCTTCGTCAGCGCCGAGGAAACTCAACGCCTTACCCAGGAACTAGGCGCCACCCGAACGGACCTGCAAAGCCGGATGGCCGAATGGGAACAGTTGGGCCAGGCACTTCAAACCTAAGCATGGTTCGGGTGAGGCAGATCTTCAGATCCTGCACGCCGGTTCGGGTGAGTCCGGGCATGCCAGTTTAGGGTGGAACAGGCGCTTCAACGCTGCATTAAATCCATATTTTCAGCAGTGCCTTTACCCCTGAGGTACCTACATCGCGGCCCGCCCAGTCACCCCATACCTTTGACACCCGTACAGGTTCTTCCGTAACCTGCTCCATCCCCTGCTCCCATGCGATAGTCAGATTAGAAATTGTCCGAAATCCAGACACCCACCGCATGCGGCAGCGCCCATAGCACGCCGCGCGGAAAATCTTAAGGAGCACCGGAACCGATGCTGCAGCCATCAGATTCTCAAAAATCGCAGTTTCCTTCGAACCCCAATCAGACACAATCCAAGGCAGTCAGCGTCCCGGTAGAGCAAGCCACCATTGGACGCTCGCTGGTCGTAAAGGGTGAAATCAGCGGCTCCGAATCACTCTACATTGACGGCAAGGTCGAGGGGAGCGTAACTCTTTCCGACAGCCGTGTAACCATCGGCCGCAACGGCAGCGTCTCCGCCAACATCAGCGCACGCGAAGTCGTAATTCTGGGCAAGGTGCACGGCAACATCCAGTGCACTGATCGCCTGGACATCCGCAGCGAAGGCGCCTTGACGGGTGACGTGATCACCCAGCGGATCAGCGTTGAGGATGGAGCCATTCTGAAAGGGAGCGTGCAGGTCCGCGCCGCCGAACAGAAGCATGCTCAGGGCCAGACCAAGACGGCGTCGGCTGAGCCCGGCAAGTCTGCCGCAACCGAGCCGCCGAAAGCGGCAGCCGCGGTCGCAGGCAATTAATCGGTTGCCGAGAGATTCAGAGGGGTACGTGTTCCTGCGTGCCCCTATTTCTTTTCATTTCTCATCATTTCTCTTCTTGCTCTCTTCTTGCGGCTTGGGCTTCAAGTCCAGTGCCGCCGAATTCATGCAGTAGCGCTGTCCAGTGGGTGCAGGCCCGTCTTCAAAAACATGTCCCAGATGGGCGTTGCAGCGCGAGCAACGGGCCTCGGTTCGAACCATGCCGTAACTTTGATCAGTGTCGGCTACCACGACATCCTCGGCCAGCGGCTGCCAGAAACTTGGCCAGCCGGTGCCTGACTCAAACTTCGTCTCCGAGCTGAACAGTGGTTGCCCGCAGCAGACGCATGCATAGATCCCGGCATCCTTCGTCTTCCAGTACTTGCCGGTAAACGCCGGCTCGGTTCCCGCTTTGCGGGTCACGTAATACTGCTCGGGCGATAACTGTTTTTGCCATTCTGCTTCCGGTTTAGCAATCTTGTCTGCCATTCCATTCTCCGAAGATGTTCTTGTCATGAGATGCGCCGGCACCTGATTCGTCGCACCGAAAACATGAAGGAAGGTAGGAAAAATATCTTAGCCTATCCGCCCGCCTGGCGTCCTGGTGGACAAGGGTTCCGCTGCTTAATACACTTTCAGTGGCTGCATTCGACCAGCCATCCCCATGCGACTTGTCACCTTCGAAGATCCCGTGCACCAGTCCCGCATCGGCGCCCTCACACCCGACGGACGGATTGTCGACCTGCACTCGGCCTGCGCCCTCTACCTGCGCGATGTGGAGCACGAAAGCGCCTTCTACCGTCTGGCCGACGCGCTGGTTCCACCCAACATGCGCGCGTTGTTCCGAGGAGGCGATACCAGCCTGGAAGCCGCCCGCAAAGTCTTCGACTACATGTTGCATGACGACAGAGCTCCCGGGCCGCGCGGGGAGGCCATCTTCTATTCTGCCGGCGAAGTTAGCCTGAAGGCACCGATTGTGCCCAAGAAGTTTTTTCATACGGCGGGCAATTTTCGCGAGCACCATGAGGAAGCCACCAAGGTGGGGTTTTCGCATCCCGTGATGCCGTGGATCGTGTTTTTTCAGAATGTGGACGCCATCATTGGCCACGACGAGCCGGTCATCTATCCTGAGCACCTCACCCAGGAGCTGGACTACGAACTGGAACTGGCGGTGGTTTTGAAAAAAGGCGGCAAACACTTCACGCCCGAAGAAGCTGCCGGCTACATTGGCGGTTACGTTATCTTCAATGACATCACCGCTCGCGACATTCAGCGCCGCGAGATGAAGTCGGGCGTATTCAGCTTCTGCAAAGGGATTGATACTTTCTGTCCGCTGGGGCCGTGGATCGTGACCGCCGACGAAATCCCCGATCCACATAATCTGGCCATGGAGCTGCGGGTAAACGGCGAATCCCGACAACGATCGCATTCCAGCAAAATGTCGGTGAAGATTCCGGAAATTCTGTCCTACTATTCCCCCATGGGCTATAGCGCGGGCGACGTGGTTTCTACCGGCACGGTTTCCGGAGTGGCCGCCTTCAGCGGTGATCCCAAGGCCTGGTATTTGAAAGTCGGCGACGTTATGGAATGCGAGATCGAGAACATCGGAGTTCTGCGCAATCAGGTCATTTCATGGGAAGAAGCGTACGGCGGTAAGACCGCGGCCATGGCAAAGCAGGAAACGCACAATTAGCGAACGCCGTCATAGAGACTCTGCCAGCAACGTCCCTGCGCGCAAATTCATGGAAATGTAGGTGGCTACATCTTCCCGAGGGATCAAACATACTCTTAGCGTTTGAAATGCGGCAGCACGGTCTCTCCGAACAACTTGGCCTGCCCGATTCGATCGTCTCCCCAAATCTCCAGCATGATATGAGTGCAACCGGCATCGCGGTACTCTTCAATTTGCTCGATGCATTCTTCTGGGGTCCCAGCAATGGCACAGACCTTACGCAAGATGTCATTGGTTACCGCTCTGGCCGCCGCCTTGCGCCCACCTTGCTCCATGGCGTCGGCAACTGGCCGCAACTCATCGAAGGTCAGTCCCGCACACTCCAGCAAGACGTCGGCGGATCCCTTGATGTTCTGAACCTTGTTAGCGAGATACATCGCAGCCTGCTCGCGGGCCCCTTCTTTGCCTTTGGCCGAGTCGCGCGCAATGCTGCCCACAATGACCGAGCCGAGAACCAGGCGCGATGAGTCCTTTCCTGCCTTGCGCACACCCTCTTCCATGTTCTTGCGTGAGTAACGCACAAATGCCGGCGTGGTAATACTGGCAGTGAGCAACCCGTCGCCCACTACACCCGACATCTTCTGTAACACCGGACCGGTTCCGGCGACGTAAATCGGAGGAATGCCGCGCGCTGTGGGCGCATCCGGCTTCAGCGGTGGCACGCTGGCCTGGAACACCTTGCCTTCATACTGAAAAGCATCGCCTTTCAGAACACCTTTGACCACCTCGATGCTCTCGCGCATTACCGTCGCCGCGCCGATTTTCTCGCCTTCCCCTTCGCCGATCTCTTTCATGAAGATTTTGGAGGCGCCGAGACCCAGCAGAAAACGGTCACCGGCGAGATCCTGCATGACCCGCGCTTCCATTGCAATCTGAACCGGATGCCGGGTGTACGGAGAGATGATGCCCCAGCCCAACTGAATGCGCGTGGTCTGAGCTGCGATTACAGCCAACACGGCTGTCGATGAACGCGCCTCAAAAGAATGCTTGCGCCACCAGGGATACGCCTCCGCAATCCAGAAGGCGTCGAAACCCGCTTGCTCACAGGCTTTGGCCATGGCGACGGTTTCCCGCACCGGCTCCATGCTGAGTTGTAGAACTCCGATATCGAAAGAGATTGGCATGAGGATCGAACTGCTTGCCTCTGACTCCTCGGGTTTGAAAACCCCAGTTCTTCGAATCTGGTTCTCAGTTCTCAGACGCTCAGTCTGGGTCTTTCCATGAATGCTCCAATCCCTTAATCAGCTCCCACATCGCCTTGTTCAACGGAGTCGGCACCCCAAACTTCTCGCCCCACTTCACAATCGCTCCGTTCATGAAGTCGACTTCAGTTTGGCGCTTGGCCAGGACATCCTGCAACATGCTGGCCCGGTGCTGGCCGGGCGCGCTGGCGCCCTTCTGTACCAGTTGCCGGGGGTCGCCGTGGAGCGCAATTCCCAACTTCTTTGCGACCGCCTCGCCTTCGGCAATCAGATCATTGAACAGTTCACCGGTAGGTTCAAAGCGCGCCGCAGCACCATGATGCAGCAGCGTCAGCGTACCCACCGGGTTAGTGGACGCATTGAAAATCAGTTTCGTCCACTGTGCCCCACGGGCGTCTTCGAGCGCGAGTGTGTTCATGCCAGAACGGGCCATCAGTCCGGCCAATTCTTCTACCTTGCTCATGG
>Ga0137415_10002293_pt1 | contig 19085 bp, 14 predicted proteins | sample CZODoug3_1_1_16f_FD_183082 | JGI IMG/M metagenome (GOLD analysis project Ga0137415, IMG submission 183082) | Vadose zone soil fungal communities from Angelo Coast Range Reserve, California, USA - CZODoug3_1_1_16fungal (Hybrid Assembly) | ecosystem: Environmental > Terrestrial > Soil > Vadose...
GATACCTGGGTCATGGCGGGAACGTAAGGGCGCCTTCCCAGCCGAGCAAGCGACCTTTACGTTAAGCGCACGATGCCCCAGCCGAACGCGGTCAAGTGCCTGGTCGTGGACGATGAGCCGCGGCTCCGCCGAGTCCTGGTGCGGTTGCTCGAGGGCGAGGGGTTCAGCTGCGCGGAAGCCGGATCCGGCACCGAGGCGCTGGAACTGCTGCAGCGGGACCCCGTGCCGCTCGTGATCTCGGACTTGCGGATGCCCCAGATGGACGGGGTCACGCTGCTGCGCGAGATCATCGCGCGCTGGCCCACCACGGCGGTCATCGTCGTGACGGCGGTCGCGGAGGTGGAGAGCGCCGTCGCCTGTCTGCAGCTGGGCGCGCTCGATTACGTCGCCAAGCCGTTTCACCTGGACGAGGTGCGCGCCCGGGTGATGCAGGCCCTCGACAAGCGCAGCCTGAAAATGGAGGTGGAGGACTACCGGCACAACCTGGAGCAGCGGGTGCAGGAACAGGCCCGCCGCATCGAAGAGCTATCGCTGGAACGGCTCCAGGCGCTGGTGCACTTCCTCGAAGAAAAAGACCCCTACACCAGCGGCCACTCGGTGCGCGTCGCCGACTATTCGGCGCGGATCGGGCGGCAGATGGGGCTGTCGCCCGCGGTCATGGACGCCGTCGCCCTCGGCGCGGAGCTGCACGACATCGGCAAGATCGGTGTGACCGAAGCCGTACTGCACAAGGCGGGCAAGCTCACCGACGCCGAGTATCGGCACATCATGGAGCATCCGGTGATCGGGGCGAGGATCCTGGCGCCGCTGATGCGCGACGTCCCCACGGCGCTGGCCATCGTCCGTTCGCACCACGAACGCCTCGATGGCAAAGGGTTCCCCGATGGCCTGAAGGGCGACCAGATTCCGCTCGAGGTCCGGGTGGTGGGCGTGGCGGATTCGTTCGACGCCATGACGAGCGTGCGCCCGTACCGGCCCGCCCTGTCGGTACAGAAGGCTTTGCAGGAGCTCGAGGAGGGGAAAGGGAAGCAGTTTCATCCGCCCGCCGTCGAGGCGTTCCTCGCCGCCTTTCCCGACCCGTCGGCCCTCCCTGTTACCACACCCGAGGTCCGGCCACTCCACCTCCCTCCGCCTGCGGACGCGCACCGTCGCTCATCCCCCCCGGATTAGATTGTCCGCATGACCGACACCTTGATGGTCGGCGTTTCGGGCGTCCGAGGCATTGTGGGGAAGGACCTGACCGCGGACGTCGTCACCCGATGGGCGCGGGCCTTCGGCCTCTGGCTGCGCGAGGGGACGAGTGCCGGTGGCCCGGGGCCCGGTACCTCGGCCGTGCTGGGACGAGATGCGCGCACGTCCGGCCCGATGTTCGCCGCCGCCGTCACCGCCGGGCTCAACGCCGTCGGCTGCGACGTGATCGACATTGGCCTCGTGCCCACGCCGACTGTGCAGCTCGCGGTCGAGCATCACCGGGCCGGCGGCGGGATCGCGATCACGGCGAGTCACAACCCGATCGAATGGAACGCCCTCAAGTTCATCGGGCCCGATGGAATCTTCCTCGATGGCATCGATGGCGCCCGGGTCCAGAAGTTGGTGGCGGAGGACGGGCAAGGACTGGGGACGACGGCGAAGGTCACCAGGGACGAGGGTGCCGTCGAGCGGCACCTCGACGCCGTGCTGCGGCTGCCGGCGGTCGATGTCGAGCGGATCCGCAAGCAAAAGTTCACGGTCGCGCTGGACGCGGTACGGGGCGCGGGCGGACCGGTGATGCGCACGCTGCTCGAACGGCTGGGCTGCGAGGTCGCGGGGATCAATCTCGAGACCGACGGGCACTTCCCCCGCGCCCCGGAGCCGATTCCGGAGAACCTCGGCGGGCTCTCGACCCTCGTCACCCGTGCGGGCGCCGCACTGGGAATCGCGGTAGATCCGGACGTCGATCGGTTGGCGATCGTGGATGAGACCGGCAGCGCGATTGGAGAGGATTACACGCTGGCCTTCGCCGTGCGTGCCGTTCTGGGCGGACAGGCGGAGCGTGCGACGGCCGGACGGGAAGGGCCGTCACAGTCCACCAGTCCGCCCGTCCGCCCGTCCGTGGTGTGCAATCTGTCCACCAGTCTCGTGGTGGAGGATGCGGCCCGGGATTGTGGAGCAGACGTCGTCCGGACTCCCGTGGGCGAGGTCCACGTCGCGCGCACCATCGTGCGGCTGGGGGCGGCAATCGGGGGGGAAGGGAACGGGGGGGTGATGTATCCGGCCCTGCACGCGGGGCGCGACGCGCCGGTGGCCGCCGCGCTGCTGCTTACGCTGCTCGCCCGCGACGGGAAGCGGGTGAGCGAACTGGTGGACGCCGCGCCGCGCTACGCGATCGTCAAGGCGAAGGTGGAACGTGGAACGCTGAACGCGGAACAGGGACTGGAGGCTGTCTACGCGGCATTGCGCAGCCGGTTTCCGGAAGCGAGCGTGGACACACAGGATGGTCTCCGCCTCGCGTGGCGGGACCGCTGGCTGCACGTGCGGCCGTCGAATACCGAGCCGATCATCCGGCTCATCGCCGAGGCGCCGACCCGCGCCGCGGCCGAGCAGCTCGTGGACGAAGGGCGGCGACTATGTGCGGCATCGTAGGGTACACGGGGCCGCGGCAGGCGGCCGTGCTCATGCTCGAGGGCCTGCGGCGGCTCGAGTACCGCGGGTACGACTCGGCCGGGCTCGCGCTGATCGAGGACGGCCGGATCGAGGTCCACAAAGCCGCAGGGAAGATCAGCGTGCTCGAGAAGGCGCTGGGCGCGAAGCTTCCCGCCGGCCACACGGGGATTGCCCATACCCGCTGGGCCACGCACGGCGCGCCCAACACCGTGAACGCCCACCCGCACACCGACTGTGGCGGTACGCTGGCGCTGGTCCACAACGGCATCATCGAGAACGCCGGCGCGCTGCGCACCGCGCTCGGGAAGCGCGGTCACGTGTTCCGGTCCGAGACCGATACCGAGGTGCTCGCGCACCTGATCGAGGAGCTGCTCCCCGGCGCCGGCTCGCTGGTGGAGGCGGTGGCCGGGGCGCTGCACCAGGTCGAGGGCACCTACGGTATCGCGGTGGTGTCGACGCGCGAGCCCGATACGATCGTCGCGGCGCGGCGCGGCTCGCCCCTGCTCGTGGCCATCGGCTCGGGGGAGAATTTCGTGGCCTCCGACGCCTCGGCCGTGCTGGCCCATACGCGGTCGGTGGTGTACCTGGACGATGGAGAGATCGCGGTGGTGCGGCCGCAGGACTACCGCATCCTCGATCTCGACACGGTGGAGAAGGAGAAGACGGTCACCCGGGTGGATTGGGACCTCGCCACCATCGAGCGCGGCGGACACGCGCACTTCATGCTCAAGGAGATCATGGAGCAGCCCGAGAGCCTGCGGAACACGCTGCGCGGGCGGCTGCTCGAGGAAGACGGCACGGCCAGGCTAGGCGGGCTGAACATCGACGACGAGCAGCTGCTCCAGGTGAATCGCATCGTGTTAACCGCATGCGGCACCTCCTGGCACTCGGCGCTGATCGGCGAATACATGATGGAGGAGCTGGCCCGCATCCCCTCCGAGGTCGAGTACGCATCAGAGTTCCGTTACCGCAACCCGATCGTGGACGAGCGCACGCTCGTGGTGGGGATCTCGCAGTCGGGCGAAACGGCGGACACGCTGGCGGCGCTGCGGGAGGCGAAGCGGCGGGGCGCGCGGACGCTCGGTCTGGTGAACGTCGTGGGCTCGACCATCGCTCGGGAAGTGGACGGGGGGATCTACCTGCACGCCGGCCCCGAGATCGGGGTCGCGTCGACCAAGGCGTTCACGAGCCAGATCGCGGCGCTCGCGCTCCTCACGCTCAAGATGGGCCGGCTGCGCTCGCTGTCCATCCTGCAGGGGCGCGAGGTGGTGCGCGGGCTCGCCCGGCTACCGGAGCTGGTGGAGCGGGTGTTGGCCAAGGCGCCGGAGGTGGAGCGAATCGCCGAGCGGATGATGCGGGCGAGCAACGTCCTCTACCTCGGCCGCGGCTACAACTTTCCGGTGGCGCTGGAGGGCGCGCTCAAGCTCAAGGAGATCTCCTACATCCACGCCGAGGGCTACCCAGCGGCCGAAATGAAGCACGGCCCGATCGCGCTGATCGACGATCTGATGCCGGTCGTCTTCCTCGCGCCGAAGGACGCCGTCTACCAGAAGGTGGTGTCCAACGTGGAAGAGGTGAAGGCCCGCGGCGGCCGGGTGATCGCGGTCGTGACCGAAGGGGATTCGGGACTCGCCAAGCTCGCCGACCAGAAGATCGAGGTTCCGGAGACGCTCGATCTCTTGACCCCGGTGCTCACGGTGCTGCCGCTGCAGCTGCTCGCGTACTACATCGCGGTGCGGCGGGGCTGTAACGTGGACCAGCCGCGGAACCTCGCCAAATCGGTGACGGTGGAGTGAAGGTCGTCGTTCAGCGGGTCTCACGAGCTGAAGTTCGCATCGGTGGGAAATCAGTCGGCAAAATCGGGACGGGGTTCGTGGTCTTGGTCGGATTCGCGCCCACCGACACCGCAGACGGCCTTGCTTGGATGGCCGACAAGATCCTGGGTCTGCGGGTGTTCGGAGATCCCGCGGGCAAGATGAACCTCGCGCTCGCGGACGTGCATGGTGGCATCTTGGTCGTGTCGCAATTCACGCTGTACGGTGATATCAGCAAGGGCCGGCGGCCGAGCTTCGTGGACGCTGCGCCGCCGGAGGTCGCCATACCGCTGTACGAGGGGTTTGTCGCCCTGCTCAGGGAGCGGGGAGCGGCGAGCAGCACCAGCGTCGAGACGGGGGCGTTCGGAGCGATGATGGAGGTGGAGCTGGTGAATGACGGACCTGTCACCCTGATCTTGGAGAAATGACCCTTACGCTCTGTCCGCCTCCGGGTCCTCGCCCCCTGTCCCCCTCTCCCTGCGGGAGAGGGGGCACGGCGGACGTCCTGAGTTTCCCCTCTCCCGAAGGGAGAGGGGATGAAAGGGGTGAGGACTCATGAGTGACGTGATCGTCCTCGCGAGCGGATCGCCGCGTCGGCGCCAGCTGCTCGAGATGATCGGGCTCGAGTTTCGCGTGGTGCCACCCGACGTGGACGAGACGCTCGGGCCGTCCGAGCAAGCCGAGGGGTACGTGACGCGCCTGGCGCGCGAAAAGGCGACCGCCGTCGCGGGGCGCGAGCGCGGGGCCGTCGTGCTCGGCGCCGACACGACCGTGGTGCTGCGGGGCGCGATCTTCGGGAAGCCGGCGACCCCGGAGGAAGCGGTGGCTATGCTGCGGCAGCTCGAAGGGCGCAAGCATCAGGTGATGACCGCTGTGGCGGTGGCGCAGGATGGGCGGCTGGAACACGCGCTCGACGTGACCGACGTGACGTTCCGACCGTTGAGCGACGCCCAGATCGCCGCCTACGTGGCGACCGGGGAGCCGCTCGACAAGGCCGGCGCCTACGCGATTCAGGGGAAGGGCGCGGCGCTGGTCGAAGGGATCCGGGGCGACTTTTTCGGAGTGATGGGACTGCCGCTGCGGCTGGCGCTCGACCTGCTGGAGCGCTTCGGGGTGTCTTACTCATTTGGGAAAGCGGACAGGGGTTCTCGTGCTACACGTCCCTAAGGGGCGAGGACGCCCAACCCATGGGAGGAAGCAGGCGCGCGTAGGAGCGTGACTGCGCGGTGCCCTCGTACCGCGCAGTGCGCTCGGCTCCGTTGCGCCCGCCTTGCGGGCTCAGAACTCCACGCGCGCCGCGAGCCCGGTTGCAGTCCGCGCCGCGAACCACGGGGCAAACCTCACGCGTGAATGCGACTCGGCCTCCGTCTTCCCGATTAGGCGGGCGACGCCGAGCACCAGCGAGGCGGTGCCTACCCCCGTGTTCAGAAGACCCAGCGTCCCGCGCGACCCGGACTGCCCGAGGTTCGGTAACCCGGCGATGATCCCGACCGTTCCCGCGCCCAGCGCGGCGACGCCCCTGGCCCCGCTCGATCGGCCGGCGGGTAGGGCGTCGAGCGTGAAGGCCGTGACGTTGCTGGCGACGACGAGACCCGTCGCCCATTTGTAGCCTGTGCTGGCGGGGCAAGGGCCGCCATGGATCGTGCCACAGCCGTAAGTCGGCTGGATCCTCGTCGCTTCCGCGAGCGTGATGCCGTTAGCGGCCAGCCAGCGGCCCACCTCGGGATCCTCCCTGAGCTCTGGGACGCGCGCGTTGTTACGCGTTGCCGCAATGCGGAGCACCATGTCCTCGTTTCCCGTCTGCTCCATCAAGTACGCCACGCCGCAACGTTTGCCCCAGTAGTCGATGAAGGTGGGCATGTCGCGGTCCGGGAAGTCGGTATTGCGTGGGAAGATGCCACGACGGCGATAGCTACCGAGGATATCGAGCAGTCGGGCACGGGCCACTCGCTGGGTGGGTGTCAACCCCGGCACATCGCGGGCGCGCAACTCCCGTTCGGCGCTGTCAAAGTGCGCTCGGAGGCGCGCTTGTTCGTAGGCGGCGAACGATTCCGGGGCGTGCACCTGCCACACCGCTGCTGCGAATGCGGTCATGACAGTCGTAAGCACAAGGGCTTTGCGCATTGGGACCTCCTTTGAGTCCGGGGGAGAAGAGTAGGAGTGGTCACGGCGTGCAGGCGGCCGGACAGAGTGAGTTTGCGACGGGGGAACGAGCCGTCTCGTTGCCATCAACCGGCGGGGTCGCTGCGTGTAAGCGAGTCATCGCGGCGCTCAGCTGTGCAGCGGTTTGGCTGCGGAGCTTGCTCGCAGGCTATGCCACGTGCACGCTGCTTGTCAAGCCTGCTGCGTCCGCGCCATGTCTTACCGCTTCACCCGGTAGACCGGGACCTTCTTCGATTTTCCCTTGACCTGCACCGGGTCGAGCGTCTCGACGTTCGGGGGCCGCTTCAGCTGCTCGAAGAACGGCTGCGAGATCAGGACCTCGTTCCGGCCGGCGCTCGAGCAGAGGCGGGACGCGGTGTTCACCGCGTCGCCGATCACCGTGTACTCGAGCCGGCGGTCCGAGCCGATGTTGCCGGCGAACACCTCACCGAAGTTGATCCCGATCCCGATGCCGAGCTCGCGGCGACCCGCCTCCTTCCACTTGGTGTTGAGCTTCTCCAGGGCTTCCAGCTGGTCGAGCGCGCAGCTCATGGCGCGATCGGCGTCGTCTTCGTGCGCCATGGGCGCGCCCCACAACGCCATGATCGCGTCGCCCATGAACTTGTCGAGCGTGCCGCCGTGCTCGAACACGACCTCCACCATCTCCGTGAAGTATTCCGTGAGGAGCGTGGCGATGTCGTCCGGGCTCATGGTCTCCGACATCGGGGTGAAGCCGCGGATGTCCGAGAAGAAAATAACGACGGGCCGCTTTTCGCTCGGGAGCCGGCCCGCATCCTGCTGCTGCGCGATCACCTGCGCGATGTTGGGCGAGAAGTAGCGCTGGAAGTTCGAGAGCACCAGCGCCTCGCGGCGCATCTGCTCCGCGCGCTGCGAGTTTTCGATCGCCACCGCGGCGAGCGAGCCGAACGCGATCAGGAACTTGAGGTCGTCGTCGGAGAAGGAGTGCGTCGCGGTGAGGTTGTCTACGTACAGAATGCCGAGCACTTTCTGGTCCATCCCCATGAGCGGCGTACACATCGCGCTGCGCACGCTCTGGATGAGAATCGACTTCCCCTTGAAGCGCTCATCGGCCGCGGTGTTGTCCGACAGGATGGCCACGCGGTCGGACACGACTTTGCGGGCGATGGACTGCGGCACGTGCTTCGAGGCGGACGACTGGGCCGTCCGCCCGCGCGAGATCCGAGGCACGAGCTCGCCGGTCGCGGCCTCGAGCAGCAGGATCGAGACCCGGTCCACGTTCATGACCTGGAACGTGAACTCGACGACCTTGTCGAGCAGTAAGTCGAGGTCCTGCTGCTTGGAGAGCTCCTTCGAGATCTCGAGCAGCAGCTCGAGCTTCTTCTCGCGCAGCTCCTCGAGCGACTTGGCGGCGACCTTGAGGTGCGACGCACCCGACGGCGTGGCGGTCACGATCGCGGGGACGCCGCCCGACACGCTCACGGGCAACTGGCGCACGATCGTCCCGCCCGCCGGTTTCGCTCCCGTGAACTCGGCGGACACCGACGGCACGACCTGCGGCCGGGCCGCCGGGGCGCTGACCTCCTTCACCCGGAACGCGACTTTGCCAAAGGTGATGACGTCGTTTTCGGTGGCGAGCGCCTCGGTGATGCGGGCGCCGTTCAGGAAGGTGCCGTTCGAGGACCCGACGTCCTTGACCTTCACGCCGCCGTCGGCGAGGGAGACCTCGGCGTGCCGGCGGGAGATGGTGGGGTCATAGATCGGGACGTCGCTGGTGACGGCGCGCCCGACGACGACAATGCGGCCGGGCTGCAGGTCGATGGACTGCTCGCCCGTCGTGCTCAGCAACTTAAACACAGCGAAAAGATAGACGCCAAGTCGCCAAGACGCCAAGACAGTAGGGCGCTCAGTCTCGCGCCTTCGCGAGCGCCAGGGCCTTCAACACTGCCTGCGCCTTCGCCTCGGTTTCGGCGAACTCGCGCGCAGGATCCGAGTCGGCCACGATCCCCGCGCCGGCCTGCACCACCACGCGGTCCGGGCGCACCACCGCGCTGCGGATCGTGATGGCGGTATCGAGGCTGGCGGCGCCCCAGCCCACGTAGCCGACCGCTCCGGCGTAGGGCCCGCGCCGCTCGGGCTCGAGCTCGTCGATGATTTCCATGGCGCGCACTTTCGGAGCGCCCGTCACGGTGCCCGCGGGGAAGCAGGCCTTGAACACGTCGAGCGCATCGTAGCCGTCGCGCAGCTGCCCGCGCACCTCGCTCACGAGGTGCTGCACGTGGGAGTAGCGCTCGATGGTCAGCAGGTCCGTGACCCGCACGCTGCCGAAACGCGCGACGCGGCCCACGTCGTTCCGGCCCAGGTCCACGAGCATCATGTGCTCGGCGCGCTCCTTCTCGTCGGCCAGGAGCTGCTTGGCGAGGGCCTCGTCCTCCTCGCGGGTGCGGCCGCGCGGGCGCGTGCCGGCGATAGGGCGGACGGTCACCTCGCTCCCTTCGACGCGAACCAACACTTCGGGCGAGCTGCCCACCAACGTGAAGTCATCGAGCGCGAGGTAGAAGAGATACGGAGCGGGATTCAACGCGCGGAGGTAGCGGTACAGGAGCAGGGGGTCGACGGCGCCCCGCACCTCCTGGCGGCGCGACAGCACCGTTTGGAACGTGTCGCCCGCGGCCACATACGCGAGCACGCGCGCGACGTCGCGCTCGAACGCCTCGCGCGGGTAACGCGACTCCGTGGCGACGGGGGGCAGGCCGTTGCGCAGGGCGAGGGGCGCGAGGTCGTGCCGCTGGCCGAGCCGCCCGACCATGTCGTCGAGCCGCGCCTCGGCCGCGTCGTACAGCCGCAGCCGCTCCGCCGGCGCCGCGCGCGGCGGGACTTCCACGTTGGCGACCACGATCGCCCGCCCGAACAGGTTGTCCAGGATGACGAGCGTGTCGGCGATCATCATCACGGCGTCCGGCAGGTCGAGCGTGTCGGCTGGGGGGCGCGGCAGACGCTCGACGGTGCGCACCAGGTCGTAGCCCAGGTAGCCCACCGCGCCGCCGGTGAAGCGCGGCAGGCCCGGCACGGGGGCGGCGGGCAAGGCCCGCATGCGCTGCGCCAGGTGGCCGATCGGATCCTCGGTCTCGCCGGCGGCCCGCCAACCCGTGGGCTTGGTCCAGCGCTCGACGGCGCGATGGGCGGCGCGGTAGCGCCACACTTCACGCGGCTCGGTGCCGAGGAAGGTGTAGCGGGCCCAGCGCTCGCCGCCGACGACGGATTCGAGCAGGAACGCGAACGGTGGCCGGGCGACCTTCACGAACGCCCCGAGCGGCGTGTCGCCGTCCAGCACCACCTCGCGCAGCACGGGGACCATGCCGCCCCGCTGGGCGCGGGCGAGGAAATCGGCGCGGGGGTCGCTCATCCGGAGCGAAGCGGGGTACACGGGGCATGGACCGTTGCCCGAGGCCCGTCACGCCGCGAGATTGGGGCCGGATGCGCGTCGCGCTCGCCGCCGCCCTGTCCCTGGGCGCGCTCGTCCGTCCTGCGCCCGCCGCCGCGCAGGCCTGGAACTCGGATGCGGCGCTCGCGCTGGCGCGCCGCGCCGTGCTGCGCCGCGGCGGCGCCGTCGCCGACTCCTCCCTCCACGATTACAAGGCGCAGGCTCACGGCTTCCTCTTCTTCCTCGGGGCGTTCGGGCAGGGGCTGGCCGATCCCCCGCGGCTCGTGAAGGCCGACCAGCTGGAGCTGGAAGTGTACTGGAAGGCCCCGGCGAGCAGCAAGCAGCGCGTCATCGGGTGGCGCGACCAGGCCCAGCTTCCTACCGACATCAACTACCACCGCGACCACCTCGGCATCATCCAGAACAATTTCGGCGCCGCGCTGCGCTTGGGCGAAGGGGACGAGGTGCGGGACGTGCCTCATCCGCTTTCGCCGACAGGCCCCGACATCTACGACTTCGCGCTGGGCGACACGACCACCATCATGCTGCCGGAGCGCGAGGTGCGGGTCGTGACCCTGCGGGTGCGTCCCAAGGATTTCGGCCTTCCCCGCATCGTCGGAACGCTGTACCTGGACGCCGAGACCGCGGATCTGGTACGCATGGCGTTCAACTTCACGCCGCACTCCTATCTCGATGCCGAGCTCGAAGACGTGAGCATCGTGCTCGACAATGCGTTGTGGGAGCGGCGCTACTGGCTGCCCTACCGGCAGGAGATCGAGATCCGGCGGCGCGCGACGTGGCTCGACGTGCCGGTGCGCGGCATCATCCGCGCCCGCTGGGAGATCGGCGGCTATGTGCTCAACCTCGGGCTCGCGAACAGCTGGTTCGCGGGCGACGAGATCACGTTCCTGCCGAAGGCCGAGCGCGACTCCTTCCCCTGGAAGGAGCCGCTCGGCGCCGCGCTCCAGGACGTCGCCGAGCCGGTGCGCCAGAACGACCTGGAGCGCGTGCGCGCGGAAGTGGAGCAGATCGCCGGCCGGCGCGTCCTCACGGGTCTCAAGGGCCGCCGGCTCGGCGTGCGGGGCGTGTCGGATCTGCTGCACGCGAACCGGGTCGAGGGGCTCGCGGCGGGCGCCGGGGTCGTAGTGCGGGGCGGCGGCGAGCGGCGCGAGCTGCGCGGCCGCGCGAGCTACGGGTTCGCCGATCACCGCGCCAAGGGCGCCCTCAGCGCCGTGGACCGGCGGGGTCGGAGTGCGCTCGAGGTCAGCGTGTATCGCGAGGTGCGCGACGTCGGCGACGCCGCCGTCATCGCGCCGCTCTTCAACTCGTTCTCGTCCCAGGAATTCGGCCGCGACTACGGCGACTACTACCTGGCGGACGGCGGGCACATCACGTACCGGCACGGCGTCGGCGTGCGCAGCGAGTGGCGGGCCACCGCGGGGCGGGAGTCGATCGGCTCGCTCGCGGTGGAGGCGGCGCCCGCGAACGGCACCTTCCGTCCCAACCCGCCGCTCGGCGGACCCGGGGTCGACCTCGTGCAGCTCGCGCTCGAGCGCAAGAGCGAGGGCTTCGCGGTACGGCGCGACCTGCACGTCGCGACGATGATCGAGGGCGGCCGGAAGGACGGGGGCGGCACCTATCTGCGGCTCTCCGGCGCGGGTCACGTGCTGTGCCCCGCAGGCGCCACGCGCCTGCTGCTGCGGGCACAGGGCGGTGTCGCGAGCGCGGACCTCCCGGCGCACCGCGCGTTCGTGCTCGGCGGGCGCGGGACGCTGCTCGGCGACGAATTCCGCCGCTGGGGCGGCCGGCGCATGGCCTTGCTGCATCTCGAGTGGCGCGTTCCCGTCCCGTTCGTGTCGCTCGGTGTCGGGCCCTACGCGCGCACTCCTCGCGTCCTCACCGTCGCGCCCTACGTTGCCTTGGGCTGGGCAGCCGGGCCGATGGCGGGCGGGCCGTGGACGGCGACTCCGGGGACGCGGGTCACCGTGGGACTCGCGTTCGAGTGGCTGGGCGTGTTTCGCTGGGATATGGGATTCGGCACCGCTACGCACCGGGTGGGGCTCGCCTTCGACGTGACGCGGGACTTTTGGGGGATACTCTGACAATGGAGGTTGGTGGGGGTTGGGGGAGGTTTTGACGAGGTTGATCCTCCGTTCATCCACCTCCTGTAACCTCCCGAACCTCCCAAACCCCCCGAACCTTCACTACCTTGTGTAGTCAACCGAATGGCCGACACACACTTTCCGGATGAATGGCTGGCGCACTCTCTCGAGAGTGTGGTCACCCCGGAGCTCTTGGCGGAGCTACGGGAGAAAGCCCCGCCACCGGCGCGGTTGTGGGAGACGCTCGTCGCCCAGAAGATCGCGAGCGACGAGCAGATCCTCACGGCTCTGTCCACCCGCTTCCGCCTAAAGCTCGCGGACCTGGGGCAGCTCGACCCGGCCGCCAAGGAGCGGGTCCCCGAGCAGGTGGCGCGCCGCTACCACATCCTGCCGCTCCGCGCCACGGACTCCTACCTCGAGGTGGCCACGGCGAACCCGTTCGACCTCGACGCCGAGAAGGCCCTCGCGTTCGCCACCGCTCGTGAGATCCGGATGTTCCTGCTCGCGCCGTCCAAGATCGCCGAGCGGTTGGACGAGCTGTACCGTCCCGAGAAGGCGGTCGACAAGCTGCTCGAGGGGATGGAGAGCTCGACCTCGCTGGAGCACCTGCAGGACGTGGCGCCCGACGAGCTCGTCGCTTCCGAGGCAGAGGCGAGCCAGCGTCCGGTGGTGCGGCTCGTGGACCTGATCATCTCCGAGGGGATCCTGGCGCGCTCGAGCGACATCCACATCGAGCCGGAGGAGGGCGGCGTGGCGGTGCGCTATCGGATCGACGGCGTGCTGCGCCAGGTCATGAAGATCCCGCGCCAGGCCGGCCTGCCGCTGATCTCGCGCATCAAGATCATGTCGCAGCTCGACATCGCCGATCGGCTGCGGCCTCAGGACGGCCGCGCCCGGGTGGCGGTGAACGGCCAGCCGATCGATCTCCGTGTCTCGACGCTCCCCGCGGCGCTGGGCGAGAAGGTCGTGATCCGTATCCTCGACTCGCGCGCCACGGTGAAGTCGCTCGAGTCGCTGGGGTTCAACGCCAACGAGACGGACGGCATCAAGCGGTTGCTCGAGAACCACGAGGGCATCATCCTCGTCACCGGCCCGACGGGCTCGGGCAAGACGACCACCCTCTACTCCTGCATCAACCAGATCAAGAGCGAGGGCGTGAACATCGTCACGGTCGAGGACCCGGTGGAGTACCGGATGCAGGGGATCGTGCAGGTGCAGGTGCAGGAGAAGGCCGGGCTGACGTTCGCCTCGGCGCTGCGCTCGATCCTGCGCCAGGACCCGAACGTGGTGCTGATCGGCGAGATCCGGGATCGTGAAACAGCCCAGATCGCCGTGCAGGCCTCGCTCACCGGGCACCTGGTGCTTTCCACGCTGCACACGAACGACGCCGCGAACGCCGTTACCCGTCTCGTCGACATCGGGGTCGAGGCCTACAAGATCGCCGCGGCGCTGCGCGGCGTGTTGGCGCAGCGACTGATGCGCAAGCTGTGCCCGACGTGCAAAGAAGTGTGGATGGAGACGCCCGCCGACCGCCTCAAGCCGTGGGTCCCGAAGGGGACGCCGCTGTACCGCGCGGCCGGCTGTCCCGATTGTGCCATGACGGGGTACCGCGGCCGCTTTTCGATCGTCGAGGTGCTGACCGTGTCGGCCGAGGTGGAGCGGCGCATCGCGGCGGGCGAGACGGCGGAGCACATCGCGGGAGCCGCGCGCCGCTCCGGGATGAAGGGTCTGTGGGATTCAGGGCTGGCGCACGTGCTGCGCGGCGAATCCACGCTCGACGAATTGACGCGGGTGGTCGACATCCCGGAGGTGGACGAGCGTCCGCCCGAAACGGCGGCCGCGGCGCGCCGCTCGACCGGCGGGGGCAAGGCGCAGCCCGGGTCGTCCCACGGCGCCGCCGTGGCCTTCACGGAGCCGGCGCACAGCGCCTCCCCTGAGGAGCTGACGGCGCACTTCGAGCTGCTGGAGGAGCCGGAGCCGCCGCGTGTCTCCGGGCCGCACGGGTTGCCGGCGCGCAAGGTGCTGCTCGTGGACGACGAGGACAGCCTGCGCAAGGTCGTGAAGGATCTGCTCGAGCGCGACGGCTACATCGTCTCCGAGGCGCGCGACGGGGTGCAGGCACTCGATCAGGTCGATCGGGTGGGCCCCGACATCATTGTGCTCGATCTCAACATGCCCGGGCTCGACGGCTACGGCGTGCTGTCCCATCTGCGCTCGCGCCCCGCGACCGCGGACATCCCAGTCATCGTCCTCACGGCGAAGAGCGACGAGGACAACGAAGTGCGGGTGTTCGAACTGGGCGCCGACGACTTCCTCACGAAGCCGTTCCGGGCGCGGGCGCTGTCGGCGCGGTTGGAGGCAGTGCTGGGCCGCCGTCGCTGAGGCGATTCGTGACTTCCGTACAAGTCTCCTTCATTGATGCGTACCTGCTTCGATCCGGCGCCGCGGGGTTCGAGGTGCTGGTGCTGCGACGCGCGCCGGGCGGACGCTCTCCGGGGTCGTGGGAGACGGTGCACGGGCACATCGAGCCCGGCGAAACGCCGGTGCAGGCCGCGCTGCGCGAGCTGCGCGAAGAAACGGGAGTCGAGCCCGCGCGACTCTACAACGTGTCGCGCGTGGAGGCGTTCTACCGGCATCAGACCAACGAAATCGTGCTGATTCCCGTGTTCGCCGGCGTGGTGGACGCGCGGGCGGCGGTGCGACACTCGGCGGAGCACGATCGCGCCGAGTGGCTCGAGCCCCGGAAGGCGGCGGCGCGGTTCTCCTGGCCCCGGGAGCGCAGAGCACTGGACGACGTTTTGTCAATCCTCGGGTCCGGGGACGCGGGCTTGCTGGAAGACGTGTTGCGGGTATCCTAGAGGCGCAGGGACGGTAGCCTGGAAGCGACCTCGAGGGGCGTCGAGGGCATGTGAACCCGTTCTATCACCGCATCTACAAAGTCGTGCGCCACATTCCCAAGGGTCGGGTCGCGACCTACGGCCTCGTGGCGCGACTCGCCGGTCGTCCCGGTGCCGCGCGCACGGTCGGCTGGGCCCTCTCGGCACTCCCCGATGATTCCGACGTCCCGTGGTGGCGGGTGCTCAACGCGGCGGGCCGCATCTCGCTGTCGGGCGCGGACCACAACAGCGTGTTGCAGCGCGCGCTGCTGTTGCGGGAGGGTGTGAAATTCGCGCCCGGTGGAGCCGTGAATCTCGCGACGTTCGGCTGGCCGGCGGAGGCCTACGACAGCGCGCCCGCGGCCCACACCCGCACCGCCTCGTCCCGCAGATCGCGCAGGTTGAAAGGCTTGCGGACGTAACGCAGGCTGAGCCGCGCCAACGCTTCCTCGGCCGCCGGCGGCAGGTCCCCGGTCGCGACCAGGACGCGATCCCTGAGTCCCGGGTGCGATTCCACCAGCTGCTCCACGAATAAGTGGTCGTGCGTCCGCGCCTGGGCATCCGCGAGGATCAGGTCGTACGGGCGCGTGCGCGCGAGGTCGAGCGCGTGTTGTGGATTGCGCGCCACTTCCACCGAGTGCCCGTCGCGCCCGAACAGCGCTTTCACCATGCGGCGTACCGCGGGATCGTCGTCCACGAGGAGGATGGAGCGCTTCACCGCGGGCGACGCCAGCACCTGGGTCTCGGCCGTATCGCGCCGCGCGGGGCCGGTGGAAGGGGGCGCCGGCGGCAAGTCCACCAGGAACGCGGCGCCCCCTTCGGCCGGCCGCTCGACGGTGATCCGCCCGCCATGCGCCTCGACGATCGAGTAGGTGATCGAGAGGCCGAGCCCCGTCCCCTGGCCCGGCTCCTTGGTAGTGAAGAACGGCGTGAAGAGATGCGGCAGCACGGCATCCGCGATCCCCGACCCTGAGTCCGTGACCCGCATCCGCACCCGATCGTCCACCCAGGTGGTGAGCAGGATCGCGCGCGGCCGCTCCGGCGGGTTCTCGGCGACGGCCTGCGCCGCGTTGTTGAGCAGGTTGATCACCGCCTGCTGGAGCGCGTGGCGATCCCCCAGCACCGGGGGAAGGGGCGCAAGATTCTTCTCGATCGTGACGTCCTTGAGCTTGAGGTCGTAGCTCATGAGGAGCAAGGTGCGCTGGATCACGTCGTTCAGATCCACCGCGACCTGCTCCCCGGGTCCCTTGCGCGCGAAGGTGAGCAGGTTCCGCACGATCCGGCCCGCGCGATCCGCCTGCTCGTGAATCACGCGCAGGTGTCCGCGGTCCTTCGTCCCGAGCTCCTGCTGCTCGAGCAGGAACTCGGACAGCCCCGCGATGGACGTGAGCGGGTTGTTGAGCTCGTGCGCCACGCCCGAGACGAGCTGCCCCACCGCGGCGAGCTTCTCGCTTTGGATCAGTTGCGCCTCCAGCGCCTGCTGATCGGTCACGTCCTCGACCAACACCACGACGCTCTGGTCGTGCGCGGGGGCGGGGGCGGGGATGCGGGCGGCGTTGACGCGGATCGTGCGGCCGAGCATCGGCGACCGGAGCACCACCGGCTGGACCCGATCGCCCTGGCGCGCCGCGACGAGCAGCTCGAGCAGGGCGGGGGAGGGACCGAGCAGCGCCTCGCCCAGGTCGCGGCCGATCACCGCCGGGATCGGCGCGCCGAGCATGGCCGCCAGCGCGCGGTTGGCCCGGCTGATGCGTCCATGGTCGTCCACCACGGCGATCCCTTCCGACAGCGCGTCGAACGCCGTCTCCCACTGCTCTTTGGCGTGCTGTACCATCTGGAAGAACCGCGCGTTGGCGATCACGATCGCCGCGTGCGTGGCCACGGTCGAGAGCAGCCGCATGTCCTCGGGCGCGAACGTGCGGTTCCGCGGGTTCGCGATCACCAGCGTGCCCACTACCACCCCGTGCGCGCGCAGCGACACCGCGGCGGCCGAGTCCACCACCACGTCCGCCAGGAGCGGCGTCGGCTCACCGCTCGAGCTGCGGACCAGCTCCAGCCGCTCGCGGCCCAGCGAGCGGGCGACCAGGCCGGGATCGTCGGGTGCGATGGCACGACCGGCGAGTCCCGCCAGCGTCCCCTCGGCCGCCGTCACGTGCAGGGGACGGTCGCCGGCGCCTTCCCCCTCCGCCGCCAGCGCGACCAGCGCGCCCTGGGCGTCGAGGAACCGCATCGCATACCGCACCACCTGCTCCACGATGCGGTCGAGCTGTAAGGAGCCGGCGAGGATGTAGGACAGCTCCTGCAGCGAGAAGAGCTCGGAGAGGCGGCGATTCAGCTCGTCCGCTGCCCGCCGCCGGTCGCGCTCGCTCCGCTCGAGACGGCGCTTGAGATGGAGCGCTCCCCAGCTGAGCCCGCCCGCGAGGAGCAGGCCGAGGGCGACGAGAATGAGGGACATGGTTGGCACAACAATAATGGCTGCTTGACCCTCCGAATCCCGACTTTTAGATTCGGCTATCTCAGTTTGAGACCCATTCTCAACTAGTGTTGCCACGGAGTTGTGATGCGGACGCTGCGCGGGTGGGGCCTTGTTGTCGTCCTGGCGCCCTGTCCCCTCCAGATCCTCGCCGCGCAGGAGCGCACCACGGTGGGTGGTTATGGCGAGGTGCATTACACCAACCCCACCGGCCCCAAGACCCCCCCTGTCGTCAACCTCGCCCGCTTCGTCGTCTACCTCGCGCACAGCTTCGACGGTCGCTTGGCGCTCCGCTCCGAGCTCGAAGTCGAGGACGCGAAGATCGAGGGGGGGCAGGCGGGCGGGGAGGTCGCGCTCGAGCAGGCCTACCTCGATTATCGCCTGGCGGATTGGATCACGCTGCGCACGGGGCTCGTGCTGCCGCCGGTCGGGATCATCAACGAGACGCACGAGCCGCCGACCTTCAACGGCGTAGAGCGCCCCGGCTTCGACCACGACGTGATTCCCACCACCTGGCGCGAGATCGGCATCGGCGCGGTCGGCACCATTTCCGGTGGCAGCGGGCTCGCGTATCGGGTGTACGTCGTGAACGGGCTTCGCGCCGACGGCCTTTCGGCCGCCGAGGGGATCCGGGAGGGACGCCAGGAGGGGCGCCAGGCGAGCTTCGCGAACCCGTCGGTCACCGGCCGGCTCGAGTGGGCACGCCCGGGCGTGAAGATCGGCGGGTCATTCTGGTATGGGGGCACGGCGGATACGAATGCGGCCGTCGGGACCGGCAGTTTCGGGGCTCCGGTGGCTCTCCTCTCCGCGGACGCGCGCTACGAGAGCGGGCCGCTCGCGTTGCGGGCCGTGGTCGCGAACATCAGCGTGAGCGACGCCCAGGCGATCAACGCCGCGTACGGGCGGTCCGTCGGCAGCCGCATCGCCGGGGGCTATCTCGAGGGGGCCTATAACCTGCTGCGGCTGTTCGCTCCGGCGTCCTCCCAGAAGCTCAACGCCTTCCTCCGCCACGAGCGTTACGACACCCAGGCGAGCGTTCCCGCGGGCGTGACGCGGGACCGGTCGCTGGCGCGCCGCATCACGACGTTGGGGCTCACTTACAAACCCACCTGGAATACCGCGTTCAAGGGCGACTATCAGCTGCTCCGCAACGCGGCCGGTGCGGGCGAGTCCGAGGTGCTGAGCCTCGGCGTTGGTTACCAGTTCTGACGTGACGCTGGCGCTCGCGGCTCTCCTGCTCACGCTGCAAACCCCGGCCGCGCCGCCGGCGAAGCTCACCGCCTCGATCGCGCGGCTGTTCGGGCCCGACGCCCGGGCGGACACGCTGCGGGTGGACACGGTGAGCGTGCTGCGGGTGTCCCGCGCCGACTCGCTACTCGGCTTCGCCGCGATCGGGAACGTGCTGGGCAAGGACCAGCCGATCACCTTCCTCGTGGCCATCGATCCGGCGGACCGTCTCAAGGACGTAGACATCCTCGTGTACCGCGAGCCGTACGGCGGCGAGGTGGCCTACGAGCCGTGGCGGCGACAGTTCCGGGGCAAAGGCGCGGGCGACTCGCTGCGCGTGGGGAAAGAGATCCGCAGCATCTCGGGCGCCACGATCAGCGTGCACGCGGTCACGCTCGGCGTGCG
>Ga0137415_10002294_pt1 | contig 19084 bp, 18 predicted proteins | sample CZODoug3_1_1_16f_FD_183082 | JGI IMG/M metagenome (GOLD analysis project Ga0137415, IMG submission 183082) | Vadose zone soil fungal communities from Angelo Coast Range Reserve, California, USA - CZODoug3_1_1_16fungal (Hybrid Assembly) | ecosystem: Environmental > Terrestrial > Soil > Vadose...
GAGAAGGGGATCCAGGCGATCAGCCTCGGCCTCGTCCTCGGGATCTGCGCGCTGCTCCCCGGCGCCTGGGCCCCGCCGCTCGCCCTGGCCGGCGCCCTCGCCGTGGCAGCGGTCGCGCTGCTCGCGGTGCTGCCCAGGCGCGCGCCAGGCGTCGCCGGCCGGTTCCTCGACGCGCTGCGCACGCTGCACGCGGAGCGCTCCTGGGTCGGGAGCCTGCTCTGGTCCATGGTCTCGGACGCGGTGGATCTGCTGCTGGTCGGCCTGTGCCTGCGAGCGCTGGGCATCGACGTGCATCCCGGTGTCTGGGCGATGATCCTGCTGTCGATCAACCTCGCGTTGCTGCTGCCCTCGACGCCCGGCCACTTCGGCATCCTCGAGGCGGGAGCGGTGGTCGCGCTCACCACCGCGGGCGTGGCGGCGGCGCCTGCGCTCGCGTTCGCGCTCGTGTACCACGCCGTGCATCTCGTTCCCGGAACCGTGCTCGGCGCGCTGGCCATCTCGGTACCGTGGAAATGACCTGATACGCTGAGGAGGTGCGCCGCCTCCTGCTGCTCGCGCTGGCCGGTTGTGCCCACGCCGGGGCGGCGCCCTCACCGCCCGGATTCGCCCGCTCGAAGGAACGCGCCGCGGAAGTGTGCCTTCCACCGGGCGCCAAGGCCTACCTCGGCGCCCTTCGCTGCGCCGGCGGTGCCTCCGCGCAGACGAAGCGAATCGAGTCGGTCGGAAGCCGCGTCACGCCGTCCGACCCGAACGATCCCCGCATCCTGCTGCAGATGGACCCGGAGCGCCCGCTCGCACCCGGCGAGCCGGACCTGCACATCGTGGACGCGTTCGAAGTCCGCTGCCCCGCCGCGACCTATACGGTCTTCATCGACATGTACCACTGCCCGTCGCCGCCCCAACCTCCACCCGACGGGCTCAGCAGATGACGCTTGGGACCTACTCCGTGCGCCACTGACCCATCGGTGCTGGCGGCGGAGGAATGTCCTCGTCGCGGGTCCGGCCGAGGTTCAGGGTTTCGGCGGCCAGCCCGATCAGCTTCACGAGTTGGTGGTCCCGCCACCCCTTGTTGGCCTCGCTGTGCAGGAACTCGATCGCGTTCGCGCGCGTGCGCGCCCGGTGATAAGGCCGGTCCGTGGTCACGGCGTCGTAGATGTCCGCGAGCTGGAGGATCTGCGCCGGCACGGGAAACTGGTTCCCCTTGAGGCCGTCCGGATAGCCGGTCCCGTCCAGCCTCTCGTGGTGCCAGCGGATGATCGGCAGCAGATGGCGAAGGCTCTTGAGCGGCTCGCAGATGCGCTCCCCGATGATCGGATGCTTGTTCATCACGATCCGCTCTTTGTCCGTCAGCCGGCCCGCCTTGTTGATGATCTCGTTCGGGATCCCGATCTTGCCGATGTCGTGCAGCACGCCGCCCTGCCGCAAGGCCTCGCAGATCTCCTCGTCCAGGCCAGCGAGCCGCCCCGCCTCGACGGCGAGCGCGCCGACGCGTTCGGTATGACCTTCCGTGTATGCGTCCTTCGCCTCGACGGCGTTGGCGAGCGCGAAGATCACCTGCGAGGCGTCCTCCAGCCGCTCGGTAGCGAGACGGTTGCGCAGCGCGGAACGGATGCGAGCGTGAAGCTCGGCGTGCGGAGGTGGAAAGGGGAGTACGTGATCCGCGCCGTCGTCGAGCGCGGCCACGGTGCGGTCCTCCCCCGGCTCGGCGAACCCCACCACGGGCAAGAGGCGCGTGCTCGCCGCGCCCTTGATCCTCCGGCAGATCGCGCTCCCGGTAATGGATCCGCCGCGCAAGTCGACGAACGCCACCACCGGCTTCGAGGCCAGCAGCGCATCGGCGGTCGCGGTGACGGACTCGCTCTCGATCAGGGTGAAGTCGCGCCCCAGCGCAGCGGCGATGGCTTCGCGAAAGGCGACGTCACCCGCGACAAGGACGGAGGTTGCCATGCGCGAAATAAGCGTAGCACGGGGTAGCCCCGGCCGCCGAAGGCGGCTCAGGTGTTCTAGGATCCCATGCCCACCCAGGACGAGCCATCCGGATACAGCTCCCGTTTCCAGATCGGCGCGTCCTTCTTCAGTGCCTCGATCGCGTGCCGGCAGGCCTCGAACGCGTCGGCGCGGTGCGGCGCGGCGGCGGCGATCACGACGGAGATCTCACCCGGTTCGAGCGCGCCGGTGCGGTGGTGGATGGCGATGCGGGCGGCCCACCTTTCCCTGGCCTGTGCGGCGATCTGCTCGAAGATGCGCAGCGCCATCTCGGGATAGGCCTCGTACTCGAGCCGCACCACGCGCTTGCCCTGGTTCGTCGCGCGCACCGTTCCGACGAAGCTGACCACCGCTCCGCAGTCGGCCCCCGCTACCTCCCGCAACGGGGCCTCCGGCGCCACCGCCGCTGGCCCGATGCGATGCGGTCCGGCCCCGCCGGAGACGGGCGGAATCAGCGCGACCTCGCTGCCATCCCGCAGCCTGCTCTCCGGCGCGGCGAACTCCTGGTCGACCGCCAGGCGGAGCCTCTGCGCGACCGGCTGCAGCGCCGGGTGACGCGCGCAGGCGGCAGCGAGCGCCTCGGCGGCGGTGGCGGCGTCGTGAAGCTCGAGCGTCTCCGAGGACGTCCCGGCGCGCTCGCGGGCGGCAGCGAAATAGCGGATCGTCACGCGCATTGCGGCAAGCATGCTAGAACAGATTTGAAACTCGTGCTCCGAGAGGGTTGCGCTCAAGCGCCAAGCCGCCTTCGGCGGCCGGGACCGGCAGCGTTGACGCCTCCAGGGGCCGTCTCTATTGTGCGCAGCCCCAATGGCCGAGCGGCACAACCTCACGGTGGACGAGTGCCTCGCCCTGCTCAAGGACGCCTCGCTCCGTCCGGAGAGCATCGCCGAGGAGATGGAATGCGCCGGCGTCTCGCGCCCGCAGCCCACGCACGTGCAGTCGGCGCGCGACGTCCTGGCGAAGCTCCACACCGAGGCGGTCGCGCAGACTGCCGGCCTGGCCGGTCCCGATGCACGGGCGTTGGCGGCGGAGATCGCGTCGCTTCCGGAGATGCTGGCGCTCGCCCTGGTGCACGCCGCGGGCCGCGTCGCGCGGCAGGAAGTCCTTCTCGAGCTGGCCACTTCCCCGAGCCGGATGCTGGCGAAGGAATCGAAGCGCGAGCTGCAGAAGCTGAAGCAGCGCGGCGTGCAGGTGCAGGAGCTTCGGCCGCAGGGCGAGCCGGTCCTGAAGCCTCTTCCGGAGGGTGAGGCGCCCTCCTGCTATGCCAGCAGCATCGACGCGTACGGCGAGCGGGCAGTCTGGTGGACCCGTCCCGCCCGGCAGGGAGTGGAGCTGGTGCAGATCGTCATCTCCGATCTGAAAGGGATTCTCGCCGTGGACGCGCTCGCGCTTTCGCGCCGGTCCTGGCGGGAGTTCGTCAAGCGGCTTCCGCGGCAGAACGTGGTCGCCACCGTCGAGATCCCGAAGGACCATGCGCGGCAGCTGATCGCCCAGGCGGAGGCCGCCGGGGCCCGCAACGGATTCTCGCCTCCGCCGGCCTATGCCGATGCGCTGCGCCTGCTCGGGCCCGCGCCGCAGACGCCGCCTCCTTCGCCGGGTCTTTCCCTGGAGCTGCCCGACGAGCTGGCGCACCAGCTGGCGGGCGCCGCGCTGTTCGAGGATCCGCTCTTCATGGCATGGATTCCGGAGGAGGACGACCTGCGCCGGTTCGCGCTGCGCCTCGACGAGATCGCAACCAGCCAGCTCTACATCGATGCTGCCCAGCGGCAGCAGGCATTGGAACGGGCCGCCGACGACGCCGCGCTCGCGTACTTCACGCCGCAGCGCCGCGCGCTTTACGCCAAGCGCCTGGTGGAGATGGCGCACGTGCTCGCGAGCGAACGTCGCCTCGATGCCGCCCGGACGGCGCTCGCCGTCTCCCGAGCGCTCGGGACGGACGCCACCAACTCCTTCTGCCGCGCCTTGTTCAACCATTCTCTCCAGGGACGTCTCGAGCCCAAGGCGCCGCCGCCGCAGCCGTCGCCCTCCGGCCTGGTGACCCCGTGAGCGCGGCGCAGCAGAAGAACCCGCTGCCCACCACGGACGCGATCATCGCCGGTCCGGACGGGCGCATCGTGCTGATCCTGCGCAGGAACGAGCCGCGGGGCTGGGCGCTCCCGGGCGGGTTCGTCGATTGGGGCGAGGAGATCGGGAGCGCTTGCCGGCGCGAGGCGAAGGAGGAGACAGGTCTCGACGTCGAGCTGGTCATGCAGTTCTTCACCTATTCCGATCCCCGGCGCGATCCGCGCAAGCACACCATCTCCACCGTCTATGCCTGCCGGGTGAAGGCGGGAGCGGAGCCGAAGGCCGACGACGACGCCGCCGAGGCACGCTGGTTCAGCGAAGCCGAAGTTCCCTGGCGGGCCCTCTCTTTCGATCACGGCGAGATCCTGCGCGACTACTTCCGCTGGGTCCACACCGGCGAACGCCGCCGCCTGTAACGGCTCCCTTTCAACCGCCAAGCACGCCAAGCAGGGCGTTGGGCGATAGATCCAAACCTGGCGCGCTTGGCGTGCTTCGCGGTAAGGCTTTGCAGTTCAGTGTGGCGTGGGTTCCGACGTGGGGGGAGGGACGGCCGTGGTGGAGGGCCGCGCCAGGGTGCGGGCGTGGGTGTCGGCCGCCTGCCAGCGGTTGTACAGATCGATCGCGTTCGAGCGGCGCTGGGAAACCTCCTTGAGGAGATTCGCCTCCTGCGCCTGGGCGCTCGCCACGCGGTGGTCGACGTCGCCCGGATTCACCGTTGCCGCCTGCGCGCATTGCCCGCGCTTCAGCTGCGCCTCGGCGATGCTCCGTTCGCTGCGCGCCACTTCCAGGCGCGCGCGGGCGTCCGCCTCGTTCGCCCGGGCCCGGGCGGCCGCGTCGTGGGCACGCCCCTCTTCCACCCGGGCGTCATCGACCGGCTCCATCTGGGACTCGTTGAGCCGCGAGAGCCCCGACTCGTCCATCCGTGCCGCCGGATTCTGCGACGAGCAAGCCACCGCAATGAGCGCGCTGCCGACCGCGATGAGGCTTCCGCGCATACGCACCCCCTGGAAACGTCCGCATGAGAACGTAGTGCCTGCGCGCCGGCGGAGCATGGGCTATGCTGCCGCCCTTCAATGGCCATCCTCGTCGCCGTCGTGGGCCTCGGATTGCTCATCGCTGCCCACGAAGCCGGGCACCTGGCGCTCGCCCGGATGATGGGCATGCGGGTGGAGACTTTCTCGCTCGGATTCGGGCCGCGCATCTGGGGATTCCGCCGCGGCGAGACCGACTACCGGCTGAGCGCGCTCCCGCTCGGTGGCTACTGCAAGATCGCGGGGTTCACGCCCGACGATCCGGCGGCGCAGGATCCGTCCGATCCCGGTTCGTACATGAACAAGCCCGCGTGGCGGCGCTTCCTGGTGATCGCGGCCGGGCCGGGCGTGAACTACCTGGTGGCCTTCCTGATCATCGCCGCCCTTTACGCGTCCCACGGCTTCCTCGACTTGACGACCACGCGCGTCGAGGTGATTCCCGGGGGACCCGCCGCCGCAGCGGGCCTGCAGACGGGCGACCAGGTGGTGGCGGTCGACGGCGTCGCGGTGGACTCCTTCGACGATCTCCGCCGGGAGTTGCAGAAGCCGGGAGCCGGGGCGCAGCGCCGCGTCGAGGTGCTGCGCGACGGAGCGCGGCAGGCGTTCACCGTGCGGCCCCAGAACGGGACCATCTCGGTCAAGCTCGATCGCGTGATGGTGCGCCTTCCGCTCGCGGAAGCCGTCCCGCGAGCGCTGCGCGACGTCTGGGCGCTGAACGCCGCGACCGTCGGTGCGCTCTGGGACGCGGTCCGGGGGAAGGGCAGCGCATCGCTCGCGGGACCCATCGCCATCGTCCGGCAGGCGAGCGCGGAGGTGAAGCGCGGCATCGCGGACTTTGCCAGCATCCTCGCGAACATCTCGGTGGGGTTGGCGCTGTTCAACTTCCTCCCGGTTCCTGCGCTCGACGGCGGGCGGCTGGTGTTTCTCGGCGTGGAGCTGATCACCCGGCGCAAGGTCAACCAGCGGCTGGAGTCGGTGGTCCACGTGGTGGGCCTTCTCCTGCTGCTCGGGCTGCTGGTATCGGTCGTCGTCTTCGGAGACCTGCAGCTGGGAAAACGGCTGTTTTCCCGCGGCGGCTGAACCGCGACGGCCGTGATACACAGCGGCCATGGCGAAGATGCGCAAGACCCTGGGGCGCCGGCCCAAGGCCCCTGCCGCCGCGGCGAAGAAGGCGCCGGGCGTGCAACTCACCGAGGGCGACCGCGATCTCCTCCGCCGTCTTTCGGAGCGGACCGGGCTGCAGGCGCACGAGGTGCTCGAGCGCGCGCTGGCCGGCTATGCCGCCTCAGCCGCACCGGGGATGCCGCTGCATCCAGAGCTGGCAAGGAAGGTCCGCAAAGGGGAGCCGCCGCAGAAGCTGTTCCTCTCCGTGGACGGCAAGCCGGAGGTGGAAGTCGACAAGACCGAGTTCGTGCTCGGAAGCGGGGAAGACGTCGATCTCCGTCTCGACCTGCCCCTCATCTCTCCGCGCCACGCCCGCATCCTCTGGAAGGGCGGACGGCCTGTTTTCGAGGACTTGCGTTCGGCGCGCGGCTCCTACCGCCTCGGGCAGCCGGTCGACGTCCGGATGCTCGAGACCGGCGACGAGATCGATCTGGGAGGGTTCCTCCCCATCCGGTTTCGCTTCGGCGAAGGAGCTTGAAAACGCACGCCGAGCCCGCAGAGGCGGAGCTAACTTTCCGGGTCGCTGGCGGTTCTGCCTTGGAGACGTATGGCGCACATCGGCGACAGGCTCCAGGCGTTCCTGTCGGGTGGCCTCTCCCCCGCCGAGCGGGAGCAGGCCGACGCCCATCTCTCCGCCTGTGCGCAGTGCCGCGAGGAGCGCGATCTCCTCGCCGCCGCCGCCGCCCTGATCCCGCCGCTGCCTCCTCGCGAACCGCGCGCGGGCTTCGCCGCGATGGTGGCGCTGAACGCGCACGACCGCCGCGAGCCGTTCGTCCGCTGGCTGCGCTGGCCGCTCGGGGGTGTGGTGGCGGCGGGCGTGGTGGCGGTCGCGGTCCTGATTCCGGCGGCGCCCCAGCTGCAGCGCAGCGAAGACGTGCGGATCGCACAGAGGCTCGACCTGTTCGAGGACCTGGCGGTCGTGCAACATCGGGAGGCGCTCGAGGATCTGGAGATCGTCGCCGTCCTCCACACGCTGGAGGCGCGGCCGTGAAGCGCGCCCTCCTCCTCGCCGTCGCCCTGATCGCGGCGGCGCCAGCCCGGGCGCAACAGAGCGCCGAGGATCGATTCCGCAGCTTGCCGCCCGAGAAGCAGGCGGAGCTGCGGCAGCGGTTCCGCGAGTTGCAGTCGCTGCCGCCCGGGGAGCGCGCGGAGCTGCGGCGCAACCTCGACCGGCTCGACTCCATGCCGCAGGGCGAGCGCGATGCCGTGATGGACAACTACCGCCGGTTCCAGCGGATGAGCCCGGACGAGCGCCAGCAGATCCTGCGGCAGTGGCAGGAGTTCCGCCGCCTGCCGCCGGAGAAGCGCGCCGAGCTGCGCCGGCTGCTTCGCGGGGTGATGGACGCCGATCCGTCCGAGCGGAAACAGCTGCTCCAGAACATGGGCCGCTGGGAGCAGATGACGCCTGAGCAGAGGGAGGAGATGCGCCAGCGCTTCCGCGACCGGCGCGAGCAGCGCAGGGAAGAGCGTCAGGAACGCCGCGAGGAGCAAAAGGAGCGCCGGCAGGAGCGGCGTCAGGAGCGCCGGCAGGAGCGCCGCGGAGGGTAGCGCCCGAGGCGGCGGCGGGATTCCTGGTGGGCTTGGGAACGGATTCGCATGGTGCGCGTGGTCGGGGTCATCGCGGTCGTGCTCGCTGCCGCTGCCGCGCACGCGCAGGAACGCCCACAGCCGCCCCGGGTGCAGCAACCGGACGGCGGAGCCGCACCGGTCCCGCTCTCGAACGAGGACGCGGAGCTGGTGAAGGAGCTCGCCGTGGTCGAGCGCCTCGAGCTGCTCAGGAACCTCGAGCTGTTCGAGCAGGAGAAGGAAGCGAAGAAGTAATCCCTTTTCGGGGACACCATGTTGTCATGGTGTCCCCCAGGTCACAGCGACCGCAGTGTCGCGCGGCCGCGGCCGAGCACTTTCTCCAGGTATTGCCCGGTATAGCTCCCCTTCGTCTGCGCCACCTGCTCCGGCGTGCCGGTCGCGACCACCCGCCCGCCCTTGTCGCCGCCCTCCGGACCGACGTCGACGATCCAGTCGGCGCACTTGATGACGTCCAGGTTGTGCTCGATCACCAGCACGGTGTTGCCGGCGTCGACCAGCCGGTTGAGCACGCTGAGAAGCCGCTTGATGTCGTCGAAGTGCAGGCCGGTGGTGGGCTCGTCGAGCACGTATAGCGTGCGCCCGGTATCGGTGCGCGCCAGCTCGCGCGACAACTTGATCCGTTGCGCCTCGCCGCCGCTCAAGGTCGGCGAAGGCTGGCCGATCTTGATGTACCCGAGGCCGACGTCGTCGAGCGTCTTCAGGATGCGGATGATGTCCTTGTGCACCGAGAAGTGCTCCATCGCCTCGCGCACGCTCATGTCGAGCACCTCGGCGATGTTCTTGCCCTTGAAGGTCACGCGAAGGGTGGCGTCGTTGAACCGCTTGCCGTGGCACACCTCGCAAGGCACGTAGACGTCCGCGAGGAAGTGCATCTCGACGACCTTGAGCCCGTCCCCCTCACAGGCCTCGCAGCGTCCGCCCTTCACGTTGAAGGAGAAACGGCCCGGTTCGTACCCGTAGGCGCGCGCTTCCGGCGTGCGCGCGAACACGTCGCGGATGCAGTCGAATACCTTGGTGTAGGTGGCCGGGTTGCTGCGCGGCGTGCGGCCGATGGGCTTCTGGTCGATCTCGATCACCTTGTCCAGGTGCTCGATGCCGGAGAGCGCCTTGTACGCGCCGGGCGCCTCGCGCGACCCGTAGATGGCCCGCGCCAGCGCCGGATAGAGGATGCGGTTCACCAGCGTGGACTTGCCGGCGCCCGAGACACCGGTCACCGCGACCAGGCATCCCAGCGGGAACTCCACGTCGATCTCCTTCAGGTTGTTCTCGGCCGCCCCGAGGAGCTTGACGCTCTTGCCGCTGCCTCGCCGCCGCTGCGGGGGAATCTCGATCATCCGCCGCCCGGCGAGATACGCGCCCGTCAGCGACCGCTCGTTCTTCATCACCTCCCGCGGAGCGCCGGAAGCGACGATCTCGCCGCCGAGCTCGCCGGCGCCAGGTCCGAAGTCGACGATGAAGTCCGCCTCCTCCATCGTCTCCTCGTCGTGCTCGACCACGATGACGGAGTTGCCCAGATCCCGCAGCCGCTTCAGCGTGGAGAGCAGCCGCACATTGTCGCGCTGGTGCAGGCCGATGGAGGGCTCGTCCAGGATGTAGATGACTCCGGTCAGCTCCGAGCCCATCTGCGAGGCCAGACGGATGCGCTGCGACTCGCCGCCGGAGAGCGACGGACCGGGACGATCGAGCGTCAGATACCCGAGGCCTACGTCGAGCAGGAAGCGCAGGCGGTTTCCGATCTCCTTCAGCAGCTCGGACGCCACCACCTTGTCGTTTCCTTCCAGCGGCAGTGTGGAGATGAACTGCATCGCCTGCTCGATCGTCATCCGCGAGACGTGGACGATGCTCTTCCCCGCCGTATCGCCCACGTCGCCGATCGTCACTGCCCGGCTCTCCGGGCGCAGCCGCTCGCCTTTGCATGCGCTGCAGGGTTTGTCGCTGAAGTAGCGCAGGTAATGCTTGCGCATGCTCTCGGAGGTGGTCTCCTTGAAGCGCCGCATCAGCATCGGGATGATGCCTTCGAAGCTGGTCTTGTAGGTGCCGGTGCGGCCGCCCTCGCTCCAGCGGATGCTCATCGTCTCGTCGCCCGAGCCGTACAGCAGCAGGTCCTTGATCTCGCGCGGCAGCTCCTTCCAGGGCCTGTCCAGCGGGACCTTGAACGAGCTGGAGAGCGACTCGATCATCCGGAACGTCCAGCCGCCCTGCTTCTCCAGCGCGTGGTTCCACGGCTCGACCGCGCCGCCGCGGATGCTCCGCGAGGAGTCGGGGACGATGAGGTCGGGATCCATCTCGGGCCGGGTGCCGAGACCGTTGCACTCGTGGCACATCCCGAGCGGGTGGTTGAAGGAGAAGCTGTGCGGCGCCAACTCCGGGAAGCTGATGCCGTCCACCGGGCAGGAGAGGTGCTCGCTGTAGATGCTCTGCGTCTCGCCGCCCCGCGGAAGCAGCGTGATGGCGTGGAGGATGCCCTTGCCTTCCTTGAGGGCCGTCTCCACCGAGTCGATGAGGCGCCGCGAGCCGTCCTCCTTCTTCACCACCAGGCGATCGACCACCACCGCGATGTCGTGCTTTCGCTTCTTGTCGAGGTCGATGTCCTCGTCCAGATCGCGGATCACGCCGTCCACCCGGGCCCGGGCGAAACCGCGCTTGCGCGCATCGGAGATCACGTCCTTGTGCTCGCCCTTGCGCTGCTCGATGAGCGGCCCCAGCAAGGTGAGCCTGGTGCCCTCGGGAAGCTTCGACAGCTCCTCCGCGATCTGCTGGGCGCTCTGCTTGCCCACCCGGCGCCCGCAGATGGTGCAGTGCTGCTTGCCCACCGCGGCGAAGAGCACGCGCAGGTAATCGTGGATCTCGGTGATGGTCCCCACGGTGGAGCGCGGGTTGTTCGAAGCCGCCTTCTGCTCGATGGAGATGGTGGGCGACAGGCCACGGATCACGTCGTAGTGCGGCTTCTCCATCTGCCCGAGGAACTGGCGGGCATACGCGCTCAGCGACTCGACGTACCGGCGCTGGCCTTCCGCGTACAGGGTATCGAACGCGAGCGAGCTCTTTCCGCTCCCCGACACGCCGGTGAACACCACCAGCTTCTTCTTGGGGATCTCCAGCGTGATGCCCTTGAGGTTGTGCTCTCGGGCTCCCTTCACGAAGATGGAATCGGGCTCCATGGGCTCCTGGGGCAGGGGGGACCGGGCAGGATAAGCGGCGGAGTAGGGGTTCTCAAGCATGCAATGTGATGTACTGCGGGCGTCCGACATCTAGCGCCGGGGCCAGCTTTGGACCGGGGAGGCGGCCACGCGGATGCTCGCCCGGTGGCTTTCGGGTGCGGCAATCCCGGGGCGATCTGCTACTCGCAGATCAACGTGAACTGTGGGGAAAAACCGCCCAGACGAAGGAGCAGCTGCCGCGCCTCGATGTGCAGGACCAGCTCGCCGCCCGCGTATCGAGCTCGGTCAGGCATCGGAAGCGGCAACATGGACGGGAGCGACATCCCGAGAACGCGCACTGTCCTGCGGAGGCTGCAGCGGTCTACTTCTCGCGCGTCGAGTACGCCGGAGGTCGTGGCCAGGAAGTCCGCGGCAGGCCAGCCGGCAGCGCGCGAGTCTTCCTTCCGCGTGTCGCGATCCAGGCGAAGCGCGGGCAAGTCCATCCGGGCCACGTCGAAGAGGCAAGGCGTTCCCAGGTCCAGGTGCCTGAAACACCCGCGAGGCTGCAACCGGGGCAGCGCGCGCAGCTTCTCCGCGGCAGCCGGCGTGAGCGCCAGCACCCTCATCGGCCGGGTCAGCTCGAGCGCCTCCGGGAATTGCCCTCGCCGCTCGAGCGCAGACAGGAGGGTCTCGCCAGCCGGAGCGCGACCCGACACGCCGCCGAAATAGGGCGTCCAGCTCTGCGTGGCGTCGAGCATGAAGCGCTCGTGAGCTTCGGGCACGACCAGCAGCGGGCTCGCCGAACGCGACAGCTCGCGCGACAGCTCCGACGGAGGGCCCCAGAGAGCGGGGTCGACTGCCGTGCGTTGCGGCCGCGACGCCGGAATCAGATCGATCAGTGCCAACGAGATGGCCGCTGGGGCCCGCCACCGCGGCAGCGATTCCAGCCAACCGAGCACCGCCGGAAGCGAGAAGAGGAACACGAGGATCTGTGCACGCCCGGTCGAGCGCAGCGCGGAAGGGCCTGGAAACGCGGCCAGCGCGTCGAACAGCCCGTAGCCGCGGCCGAGGGCCGCCCAGAACGCGATCGCGGCGGCCGCCAGCCATGGCCGGCTCTCCGGCCGGCGCAGAGAGGCGGCCATGAGAGCGAGCCAGACCGGGCCGAGGTAGCCGGCAGACTCGACGTCGACCTCGAAGGAAGGGAGAAGCAGCCGTGGGCGGAAGGCCGAGCCGAAGAGGCTGCGCAGGCCTGCGCCGGAGGAGAGCAAGGCGGCGTAACCACCCATCGAGCGCGCGACTTGTGCGTAGGGGACGAGAAAGGGCGCTTGCACTGCCAGTGCGAGCGCCAGGACCAACGGGCGCTTCGCGCGAGCCGCGAGGGCGAGCAGGCAGAGATCGGCGAAGACGAGGAAGTACAGGTTCCAACCCGCGATCCAGCCGAACGCCAGCGCGCAGGCTCCCAGCCGCGCTGGCCGCGGGTCGCGCGCGTAGGCGGTCCATGCCCAGAACGCGAGCGGCAGCACGAACACGCAGAGGTTCTGGTAGTGCGCGTATTGGCTTTGCAGCCAGCCGCATCCCGCGAGCAGCAGACCGCCCCATTCCGCCAGCCGGCGCAGTCCGAGCGCATGGAGCCATCCGGTGGTGCACGCCATCGCGAGCAGCGACATCAGGATCGCGCCGGCGCCGAGCGCGATCGCTCCGTTCCCCGAAAGCGCGCGAATCGGCCAGAAGAGCAGCGCCGGGATCAGTTGGTTCTCGGAGAACGCGAGTCCGAGCGCCGACCCCCCGAAGAGCGGAGCTTCCCACAGCCCTGCCGTCGTGCCGAGGTTGTGCCAGGCAACCTCGAACGTCCACAGGTTGAACAGCGGATCACCGCCCCAGCCGGGAATCGATCCCGCGGTCGGCCAGTAGCTCCAGACCGCGAAGATCACGGCCAGAAGCCACGGGGCGGCTCTACGCACTCATTCTATCTACTACGAACGACGTTCACGGCGCTGAGACCGCGCTCGCGCTGCTTCCCGCACCGCCGCACCCGCGATGATCACGAGGGACACCCAGCCGGGCCAGTCTCCGAGCACCTCGTACGGGGTGGTGCCCTGCAACATGGGGACCTCGGCGAGGGCCACTCCGCGCTGGTTGCGGCCGATCCGCTGCACCACGCGTCCCGTCGCGTCCACGAAGGCGCTGATTCCGGTGCTGGTCGCCCGCAGCAGCCAGCGCCGGTGCTCGATGCTGCGCGCCGCCGCCAGCATGAGGTGCTGCTCCTGCTCGTGGCCGGCGCCGTACCAGGAGTCGTTGGTCAAGTTGACCATCGCGTGCGCGCGGCCTTCGCCGTGGTCCGCCATGATCGACCGCACGATGCCCGGAAGGATGTCCTCGTAGCAGATGAAGGTCGCAAACCGCCAGGACCTCCACCGCAGCGGCGCCGTGCTCTGGCCGCGCGCCAGCGGGCTGGAGAGCGGCGACCACTCGTACAGCTCGGGAAACCACTCGCCCCCGGGGATGTACTCGCCGAAGGCGAGGAGCTGGATCTTGTCGTAATGGTCGCCGATCCGGCCGCGATCGTCGATCACCAGGGCGCTGTTCCAGACCTTGCGGCCGTCCACGCGGACGGCGCCGATGATCGCCGCGACGGGGACTGCGCCCGTGATCGCTCCCCCGTCCGAATCTCCGGGCCGCAGCGGGCGCGCGTTGAAGCCGACCTCCGGCCAGATGACCAGCTCGGCTCCGCGCGCGTGCAGCTCGGCGGTCTCGTCCTGGAGCGTCCGCACGGAGGCGAGCGGATGCTCGTGCAGCTCGAGCTCGCCCACGTTCGGCTGCGCGAGCCCGATGGGGGTCTTGGGCGCAGCCCGCTCGACACGCTCGACGCGCACCAGCCGCACGTAGCCGTAGGTGGCGCCTCCCAGGAGCGCGACGAGCGAGGCCGCCATCGCGCCCACCGGCGCAGGCTTGCCGAAGCGCCATGCCTCCAGCGCGTCGAACAGGGCTCCGTTCACCACCGCCTGCAGCGCGGAAAGGATCAGCACTCCGCCGAGCTCCGCGATCTGGACCAGCGGCAGCACCGGCATCAAGGCGATGCCGGTGTAGCTCTGGAAGAGCAAGGGATAGCCGAACTCCGTCGCGACCAGCGCGATCGGGAGCAACGCTGCCGCGGGCCACCGTGTTCGCCGGCCCACCCAGACGAGGACATAGGACATCACGCCGAACAGCAGCCCCTGGACGGCGCAGAGCACCAGGTATCCGGCGAACGCGAGCGGCAGGGGCGCGTTCGCGAACACCTGCAGCACATGCATGATCCAGGTGTACCCGCCGAGGTGGGTGACGAATCCCATCCAGGCGCCGACCCAGAGCGCCCGGCGTGGCGTAGCGTCGCGCAACGCCCAGAGCAAGGGAACGAAGCAGACGAAGGCGAGCGGCCAGATGCCGAACCCGATCCAGGAGAGGAAGTAGAGGACTCCCGACAGCGTCGGCAGCACCAGGCGGCGCATGAAGCGCCCTCATGTAACATGACGCCCATGGCGGTGCTGCTCAACCAGACCAGCAACCTGCGCTTCCGCATCGAGCTGCTGCGGCGGCTTTCGGACGGCACGACGAAGCCGGCGTCGCTGGAGATGCGCGTCGGACTCGACCGGTACCAGCACCGCGCCGGCGGGGAGCACGCCTTCGTCCCCATGCTGGACGTTCCGCGCGCCACGCTCCTGGACATGGACTTGATCGAGTTCCTCCAGGCGCTCGAGGAGCTGCTCGACGGCCGCGCGCAGACGGCAGCGTTCGAAGCGAGCGTCGATCCCGCCATCGGCCTGCGGCTGCAGGGTGGGCCCGAGGCATTCCTGGTGGAGGCGGGAGTCGATCTTCTCAATGTATTGGAGCAGGTGGGGGAGCTCGCCGGCGAGCGGGGCGCGGATCTCGCCCTGTACCGATTCGCGGTGAACAAGCGCGCCGCCCTGGCGTTCTGCTCGGCCCTGGTCGAGGAGTTCGGCGCGTTTTCCACCGACCCCTCGGCCGTCAGCCGGGGCGAGCCGGCCTGAAGAGCGCCCTTTCCGCGGCCTGGACTGAGGAGCTCGCCATGTTGCGCCTACCGCGGCCTCGCCTGGATCAATCGCGCCACCTTGGCGCGCTCTTCCGGGTCGTCGAAGAGCTGGAAGGCCTGGCGCCACCACTCAATCGCCTTGGCGGGATGACCCTTCTTTGCTTCGGCTTCGCCCATCATCCTGCTGGCGCGGGCCCGGTCCCTGCGGGTGAGGCCGGGGTTCTTCAGGATGTCCCTGAGGATGGTTTCTGCGCCGCCTGCACGATTGGTCCAAAGCGCTTTCTGCGCGCGGTCGAAGTTCTTCGCCCACGGGCTCGCCGCGTTCTGCGCAAGCTTGCTCGGCCGCGGCGGCCCCGGTTGCGCCGCGATTCCGGTGGGCTGCGGTGAGGCGGAAGGAGCCGGACGCGATGGCGCAGCCGGGGGGACGCCGGGGCCGGCGGAAACAGATGGTGCGGCCTCAGGCAGTACGCCGGACCTGGTGTGCGCCCGGGCCGTCAGGACCGCGGCGGCGACAGCCGCGAGCGCGAGTCCGGTTGCTGCGCGCCACCACCGAGGTGGCACGAATGCCGCCCACTTCGGGACCCCGGGCGCGCGCTCCGTCGGCGCGGGGGAGACGTGTCCGAGCATGGCGCGCTCGAGACCCGGATCCACCGCCGGCGGGAGCATCTTCGGTGGCACCGCCACGGTCAGGCGCAGCCTGCCAATGGCTACGGGGTCGTCGCGGTGCACCTCGTCCTCGAGGGGCGCGGCCTCCGCGAGCGCCGCCATCGCGCGGAGCATGACTGCCGCTTCGTCTCCGCTGTGGGGCCGCCCGGCGGGATCCTTCGCCATCAGGCGCGCCACCGTCTCCTCCAGCTCCGGATGCACCCGGCGCCCGATGTCGCGCAACCGCAGGGTGGCGTGCTCGCGGTGCGCGCGAAGGAGCTCTTGCGGCGTGGCGCCCGATACCGGGAGCCGTCCGGAGAGGAGCTGGAAGAGCAGAACTCCGACGGAGTACAGGTCGCTGCGCTCGTCCGCTCCGTCACCCGCCGCCTGTTCCGGGGCGGTGTAGGCGGCGGTGGCGATCGGAAGGGGGTGGCCGTCGCGCAGGTCCACGTGCTGGAGCAGATGCGAGGTCACCGCGTCGAGCAGCACGGCGTGCTCCGTGCCGTCGCTCAGGCGCGTCAGCCCGACATTCGCGGGCTTGAGGTCGAGATGGAGGGCGCCCGCCCGATGCGTCGCCCCGAGCCCTTCGCAGATCTGCGCGCACACCTCCAGCGCTCGCGCCGCGCGCACCCGACCGCGTTGCCGCAGCTCGTCAGCCAGGGTGAGCTCGCCTCCGCTCTCGTAGACGAGGAAGAACGCCTGCACCAGGTGGACGCCGGCCCAGAGCGGCCGCGCGACGTACGGATGGTCCAGCTCCGCGATTGCGGCGAGTCTCTCCGCCTCGGCGACGAACCGCTGGACGGCCTCGGGATCGGGTGCGTAGCTGCGCAGCAGCTTCACCACCACCGCGTGGCTGCGGGCGTCTTCTGCCAGCCAGGAATGCGAGAACCGTCCGGCGCCCAGCTCGTGCAGCAGCCGGAAACCGGCGATCTCCGCCTCTTGCAGAGGGGAGCGCGGCTCCGGATGCGTGAGGCCCTGGCACCGATCGCAGAGGGTCTGGCCCGCGATCGCGGCAGTGAACGGAGCGCCGCAGTGCAGGCACGAGCTCATCGCGCCGAAACTGTGCGCCTGCTGTTCCACGCGTCCGACTCTACGTCACGGGTTCGAGCGGCCCAAAGAAGGGGCGGGCTCGATGAGCGCGCGATTCCAGCGTATGAACGATGTTCAATCCTCCTACACCTGCACACCGGCACGCCTTGCGGCCCGTGATATGTGGGCCCGGGTGGCTGACCCTCCAGAGCTTCCCGAGCAGTTCGCGCCCACCGGGCCGAAACCGTCGCACTTCCGCGTCGTCCCCTCGCCGCCGCTGAGCCCCACGCTGCTTCCGGACGAGGCACGGTTCGCGCTGCGGCTGTCGGTCCTCTCCGGCTGCGCCGAGTTCGCCGCCTGGGCGTGGTTCGCCCATGCGGGCGACAAGGGCGCCGTCCTCGGCTGGGCGGCCCTGAGGCTGCTCAAGCCCGTCTGGGCCTGGACCGGGACGAGGTTCCCTCGCTCCGTGGTGGCATTCTCACTGCTGCTCCTCGCGCTGTTCGGGGTCGCCGCGAGCCTGCTCACGGTGGGACAGCTCTTCACTGCGGCCCTCCTCGCGGTCGCGCTGCCCGCGTTCGGCGATCTGTGCGCGAGCTGCGCCGCAGACGGCATCTCCGTGGAGCGCAGAAGCGCCGCGTTTGCCTGGCTCGACATGGCGCAGGGCCTCGGAGGCGCCTCCGGCGTTGCGCTGGGTGCATCGTTCCCGCGGGTCGCGGCGATCGTATCGGTGGCCGCTCTTCTCGCCGCCTCCATCGGCGTCCCCGACTTGCAGGATCGCGGCACCCCCCGGACCACCTGGACGCTGGCCGCGCACGAGCACGTGCTGCATTCGCGGTTCGGCGCGCATCTCGTCGCGCTCGCGTTCTTTGGCGGCTTCTTCGCCATGCAGCAGCCCTCGCGGCCGCATTCGACGTGGATGGCGCTCTTGTTTCCGCTCGCCGGAATGGCGATCGCGGCGCGCGCCGATCCATACATGCCGAACGCCGTGCTCTTGCCCCGTGTCGCGGTGCTGGTGGCCGTCGCCGGTTTGTTCCTGCCCCCGCTGCGGCTGCTGGCCCTGGGAGCGCTGTTCGCCGCGCTGCCGGCATCGGTCGCCCGCGGTGCGGGGGAGATGGAGCGGCCGGTGGCGTCGTCCCTCGTCTGGTCCGCTCTCGGCTTGGGCGCCGCGGTCGGCGCCGTGTTATGAATGAGCGCTCATTCAGCAGCGCGGGTGGAGCCCGAAGGGCGGAGCATTGGAGGAGCGCATGTTCTCGATGGATCCGCCCTTCACGCCGGAGCACCAGCTGTTCCGCAGGACGCTGCGCGACTACGTCGAGCGCGAGCTCGCCCCGCACGCCCTGGAGTGGGACGAGGCGGGGATCTTCCCGCGCGAGATCTTTCGCGGGATGGCGGAGATCGGGGCGCTCGGCATCAACTACCCCGAGAGCGTCGGCGGCGCCGGCGGCGACTACTGGTTCGTGGTGGTCCTGGCCGAGGAGCTGACCCGTTGCCAGAACTCCGGCGTCAGCATGGGGCTCCTGGTGCAGTCGCAGATCGCCACCCCGATCATCGACCAGATCGGCACGGCCGAGCAGAAGAAGGAGTTCCTCGCCCCCGCGCTCGCCGGGGAGAAGATCGCCGCGCTCGGCATCTCGGAGCCGGACGTGGGGAGCGACGTCGCGAGCCTCCGCACCACGGCTCGCCGCAGCGGCGACGAGTACGTGATCAACGGCGCGAAGATGTGGATCACGAACGGGACGCGCGCCGACTTCATCACGCTCGCCGTGCGCACCGGCGGCCCCGGGTACGGCGGCATCTCGCTGGTGACCTTCCCGACCGACGTGAAGGGATTCAGCGTCTCCAAGAAGCTGGCGAAGGTGGGAAATCTCTCCTCCGATACCGCGCTTCTCTTCTTCGAGGACTGCCGGATCCCGGTCCGCTACCTGCTCGGCGAGGAGAACGAGGGCTTCTACCACGTGATGACCAACTTCCAGGGGGAGCGGCTGGTCGCGGCCATCGGGGCGGTCGCCGGCATGCAGCTGCTGGTGGAAGACGCGCTCCGCTACGGAAACGAGCGCACCGCCTTCGGCAAGCCGCTGGCCAGGTTCCAGGTCTGGCGCCATCGCCTCGTCGAGCACCTCACGGCCATCGAGGCGGCGCGCTGGCTCACCTACCGCGCCTGCGATCTCTTCAACCGCAAGGAGCCGGCGGTGAAGGAGATCAGCATGGCGAAGCTCCTCGCCGGAGATCTGATGCAGAAGGTCGTCTACGACTGCCAGCAGCTCCACGGCGGGATGGGATACGTCGTGGAGACGCCGGTCGCTCGCGCCTTTCGCGACGCGCGCCTGCTCACCATCGGCGGCGGCACGAGCGAGATCATGAAGGAGATCATCGCCAAGCTCGTCCCGGGATTCTGATGCGAGACGAGC